>Ga0105245_10001822_pt1 | contig 19401 bp, 21 predicted proteins | sample KBSM54metaG_FD_81523 | JGI IMG/M metagenome (GOLD analysis project Ga0105245, IMG submission 81523) | Miscanthus rhizosphere microbial communities from Kellogg Biological Station, Michigan, USA - KBS M5-4 metaG | ecosystem: Host-associated > Plants > Roots > Rhizosphere > Soil | place...
AATACGTTCGTGAAAACAGTCCTGTTTTTGCTCTTGGCCGCGGCTGCATGGCCGCAGCCGCTGCGGGTCTACTCGGAATTTGCCAGGATCGACGCTACAGGGCGCGTCACGGCGCCCCAGGAGCCGCGCGAGATTCTCTCTCCCGCGATCGCCCGCAACGCGTTCTCCTCGTTCCAGATTGTCGTAGACGTGCCCCGCGGCACGCCCTATCAGCTCTACATAGCCCAGAACCCGGAGAACGCGGTTCAAGTGACTCTCTATCGCGAAAACGGCGAAAAGCTCGAACGTGTCGAGCAGCCGGTTAGCGGTAACAGTACGCAGGTCTTCTGGATGGATCTGTGGACGGCCCGAGACGCGCCGGTCCAGCGGATCAAGGTCGAGCCGCAGCTGCACGTGAATAATGACTGGGTGATCTATCCGATGGAGGCGCGGGTGATGAGCGCGACAACCGGCGGCGACGGGAAACCCTTGCCTGGCACTATGCTGCCGGCCGAGATGATGCACCGCTTTCTATGCTCCTCGGGGCCCATAGTTGAGGCCGGGCCTCTTCAGACGGGTGTTTCTATCCCGAACTTGCGCTTGCGTAATGCCATGCAGGACCGAACTCTTGCGAGCGATGTCCCGAAATCGGCACTTATCGAACTGTACGGTTCGTGCAATGCGCCCCTCTCTACAGATCCTGAGTGGTACTTGCGCATCCGCGACTATTTGCTTCGCCTGCGTTAGACTGAAGAAGCTAACACGCGCGGAGAGATGGCCGAGTGGCTGAAGGCGCACGCTTGGAAAGCGTGTTTAGGGGAAACTCTAACCAGGGTTCGAATCCCTGTCTCTCCGCCATATCTGTAGTAACAATCAGTTACGAGGCTTGATGTCTATTTGGACACTCTCAAGCGGGTTCATATTCACCCCCAAAGACTACTCTCGCGGTTCCAGCGTCACTACCAGCGCCGTTGTGCGCTTGGACCCCAGTCTGCGGTAGCCATGCGACACAGTGGAATCGAAGTAGATCGAATCGCCTTCCGAAAGCTCGTATTTTTCCGCTCTGACCCGCAGTTCCAGCCTCCCGGATAGAACGTACAGGAATTCGATCCCGGGGTGTTCGTGGAGCCGGATTTTTTCTTCGTCGATCGGTTCGAATTCGGCCAGGTAGGAATTCAGGGCGCGGTTGGGTACCGGGAAGTCCAGGCTTTCGAAGTAGTAGGTGACTTTGCGGTTGTCCGGTGAATCCGGAAAGCGCAGACGGTCCTTCCTGCGGACAATCTCCAGTACGGGCTTGGGTTCCGGATTGAAGAAGTACTCCAGCCCTACGCTGAACACCATGGCGATCCGCAGCAGTGTAGGCAAGGTGGGATGCATCACATCCCGCTCCAGTTTTGAGAGCAGAGCCGGGGAAAGGCTGGTGTGTTTGCCCAACTCCACCAGGCCCATGCTCTTGCGCAAGCGCAAATGCCGCAGTTTGCTCCCGATCGCGTAATTTTTGAGTCCCGCGGTAATGGTGTCGGACCCCATAACGAAGATCGTTTTCCTCCTGGTGCCTGTTTCCCGCGAATCTTTTCCGCTCAGGAAAGTCAGCTTCCGGTTATTCTTTACAGTAAAACACATTTTCTCTAAGATCAAAACATAGCCGATAGAAATCGGAACTCAAGAAGGAAAGGAAGCGTTCAAAGCATGAAGAAACTTGACGTATTCGCCGCCGTCCTGGTCATCATCGGCGCCGTGAACTGGGGGTTGGCCGGAGCATTCCGCCTGGACTTGGTGGCAACTTTGTTCGGGATGAAATTTGGAGAAACCTCCGCGCTCAGCACGGTGGTGTACAGCTTGGTGGGTCTAGCGGGTTTGTATCAGGCCCTGACATGGAAATCGATCCAGCGCCGCTGGCACGGCGATCTTGCCGGAGCCCGAGCGTAGCCCTCTGAAGTATTAAGAAACGACAAGAAGGAGAGAACAATGACACATTATTTGCCCATTTTGCTGGCAGGCGCCTTGGCGATAACGGTTGCCTCGTCTACTGCCTCAGCGGCCGACATCGTGGATACGGCTGTCGCTGGGAACTTCAACACACTGGTGGCCTCGCTGAAAGCCGCGGGGCTGGTGGATACGCTGAAGGGTCCCGGCCCGTTCACGGTCTTCGCGCCCACTGACGAGGCTTTCGCCAAGCTTCCTGCAGGGACGCTCGAATCCCTGCTGAAGCCGGAGAATAAGGCCAAGTTGCAGAGTATCCTTACGTATCACGTGGTGGCTGGCAACGTGCTCGCAAAGGATGTGATGAAGATTCATTCCGCCCAGACCTTGGAAGGCCGGAGCATCACCGTCAAGACGATGGATGGCGGCGTGATGGTGGACGGCGCTCATGTGACCAAGACCGATATTGTGACGTCGAATGGCGTGATTCACGTCATCGATTCCGTTCTCTTGCCGAAGTGAAAGGCTGGGGCAAGCTCATGCATCTGCTGACGGGCGCAACTGGATACGTCGGAGGACGCCTCTTAAGGCGCCTCGAGAAAGACGGTTCGGCAGTCAGATGTTTGTGCCGCAACCCGGAGACGCTTGGCGGGCGCGTGGCTCCCGGCACACAACTGGTGCGGGGGGATCTGCTGCAGCCGGCGTTTCTGGGTGTAGCGTTCTCTGGCGTGGACACCGCCTTTTATCTGGTCCATTCCATGAACAGCGGGGAAGAATTCGAGACGGAGGAGCAGGCGGCGGCTCACAATTTTGCACTGGCGGCGCGCGAAGCGGGAGTGCGGCGGATCATCTACCTGGGCGGGCTGGCCCACGGCGCGAAGCTTTCGGCTCACATGCGCAGCCGGGTCGAGACAGGGAACATTCTCCGGGCCAGCGGCGTTCCCGTGATTGAGTTTCAGGCCTCGATCGTGATCGGCTCCGGCAGCGCTTCCTTTGAAATGATCCGCGCTCTGGTCGAGCGGCTTCCCGTGATGATCACCCCTCGTTGGGTGAATACGGAGGCACAGCCTATCGCCATCGAAGATGTGATCGATTATCTGGTGGCTTCAGCCCGGCTGCCGGCGAACGGCAATCTTACTTTCGAAATCGGCGGCGCCGACATCACCTCCTATGTGGGGATCATGCGCGAGTATGCCCGGCAGCGGAAACTACGGCGCTGGATTCTGCGCGTGCCGTTCCTCAGCTTGTCCTTGTCGAGCCGCTGGCTGACGCTGATCACACCGGTCTATGCGGCGATTGGGCGATCCCTGATCGCAAGCGTTAGGAATCCGAGCGTGGTGCTCAACCAGGCAGCCCTGGACGCCTTCGACATTCGGCCCATGGGAATCACGCGCGCGATCGGGCGGGCGCTCGCCAATGAGGATCGCAAGCTTGCGGAGACTCGCTGGTCCGACGCTCGCATGCCGGATGCATCCGTAACTGCGCTTCCTAAGCCAGATGCTCATCTCCTCGTCAATACACAAACCACGCGCGTACCGGTGGCTCCTCTTCTGGCATTCGCCCCGATTCGCCGCATTGGAGGACGCACCGGCTGGTACTTCGGCAATGTGCTGTGGAGGATTCGCGGCGTAATCGATCTGATGATGGGCGGCGTCGGCATGCGGAGGGGCCGGCCTGATCCCGAGACTCCCTTCCCGGGAAGCACCTTGGATTTCTGGCGTGTGGAATCGTACGAGCCCGGCCGGCGGCTTCGACTAGTTGCCGAGATGAAGGTTCCAGGGCGCGCCTGGCTGGAGTTCCGGGCGGAGCCTGAGGGCGCGTCGACGGTTATCACACAGCTCGCCGAATTCGAGCCGCGCGGTTTGTTCGGGATCCTGTACTGGTATCTCCTTAGTCCCGTCCACGAAATAGTCTTCCGGGGAATGCTGCGGCGGATTGCCGCCGCGGCTCTTCACCCCGAAATACCCGTTGAGCCGTTGAAGCTGGCAGGAACAGGAGCGATCCGATGACTATGTGGATTTTAGCGATGCTGGGGGTAGCGCTAACGGCATCAGCCGGCGTCTCTGCTGTCCAACTGGCCGTTGGGGACCAGTTACCGCCGCTTAAGGGAGAATTCTTGAGCGGCCGAACCGCGGTTCTTCCGCAAGCTGCATCCGGCCGTGTGGCACTGTTGATGCTCGGCTTCACTTACGACTCTCGGTTCCAGGTGGAGGAGTGGGCAAAACGGTTTCGTCAGGACTTCGGAACCAAACCAGGCGTGACATTTTTCGAGATCCCCATGATTGGCGGTGTGGCGAGGATGGGGAAGTGGTTCATCGCGGCATATCTCATTTTGATCGATCAGCACGGCCGCGTCGCCTGGCGCATTGCGGGAAGTCTCGACGAGCAGCGTTACAGTGCGCTCTCATCGGAGGTGTCGAAACTTCTTTCCGCGAACTGAGCCTGATGCGACTATGGTCCCTGCATCCCTCGTTATTAGACCGAACAGGACTTGTTGCCTTGTGGCGCGAGGCACTCCTCGCCCAAAAGGTTCTGGCAGGCGCAACTAAGGGCTACCGTCATCACCCGCAACTCGATCGATTTCGACAATCCCGCAGCCCTGCCCGCGCCATCGCAAACTATCTGTGGAGTGTGGCCGACGAAGCGAAAGAACGCGGCTACCATTTCGACGTCTCGAAGATTGCGGCGCCACGCGGAATGTTAGCCATCCCCGTCACCAAGGGACAGCTTGCATACGAACTCACGCATCTCAAACAGAAACTATGTCAGCGTGACCCAGAGCATTTGCGATTGATTAGTAGACGCGAACCCGTCAGGGTCAATTCCGTATTCAAGGCAGAGGAAGGGCCCATAGAACCCTGGGAGCGGACGGCGAGGGATGGTGCGCGAACGCATGCCAAAGTGAGCCGCACTCGTGCTGGCTCAAGGAATGGCTAACCGGCATCACGATCTGGCACGGATATCCTTGAATCCGACGCCGCGCCGACGAGATCCAAGGTCCAGCGCGGCCGCTTCGACACGAGTTTGGTGTCGGTTTGGTGTCTATTTCTATAGATCACTGTGCAGACTATAGGGTCTTGGACGGAATTACCAGACTCGCCGCAACAGACTGTAGGAAAGCTACCTATGTCATAATTGCCGTGGCTGCAGTAAGTTGCGCTTTAGCAACGGAGAGAATCCCTGTCTCTCGCCATACTCGTAAGGTTCATCCGCAAGCAAGGTTGTTCATTTCGCTGCGGGGTCCTTCCCAGCCGTTGGAGCCGACTCCAATACTTGCAAGAAGAGATTGTCCATTCCGCGTAAGATCACCGCGCGGTTCCGCCCCAAATTCACCGGCTCTCCACCCGTCGATACAACCGTCGCTCCCGCCGCCTTCAGAGCCTTCACCACCGCATCGAAATCGCCGACGCGAAGCCGCAATACACCTGACCCCGGATCGTGAATCGCCGAGCGCACCGGCTTCCTGTCGACGTAGGGGGGGTCTGCAAGGTCGAGCGGAAATGCATCTCCCGGAACCTCTAGCCTCCCCAATCGCGCTGAGCTGCCGCCCGTAAACCCAAGCGCTACCCGATAAAATCGCGTCGACCTGTCGAGATCCTCCACAGTGACCCCTAGCCGCACTTTTGGTTCGTCTGCAGTAGGCCCAAAGGAGGAAGGCCCCTTGCGAATCTGCTGCAGCTCCACGAAAATCCCATCCGGATCGCGCACCGTTACGGGGCCGAGAGCGCTCGCACTGATCCACTCCAACCCCTTTATCCGAGACAGGCGAGTCTTCGTCTCTTCCAGATCCTGCACCACAAATTTCAACGTGATCGCCCCCGGGTCAAAAAACCGGGGCCGCACCGGCGTGGCATTCAAGCCTTGAAACTCCACAATCTCCACCGCCATCACCGAGTCCGGAATCTTAAAACTCGCCACGCGGCTCTGCGCGCCTGGGGCGTCGTACAAGCTGGAAACCACCGCATTCGCCGAAAACGCGCGCGGCCCCGGAGCGCCGGTCATCTCCAGCCCAAGCGCGTCGTGATAAAACTCGATCGACCGGTCCAGATTCGCCACCACGTGGATGAAATTGCCCACCCCCAACACGCCCTGGCCCATCAGCACCGTGGACGTTAGAAAAAACGCAGCGAGGACCAATCTCTTCATGGCGCTTTGAGCTTTCTCGCCCAGTATACTGCCCGGGATTTTAGGTAAGGAGGCTACGCTCCTGTCAGGATGCTTTCCGGAGGGTCAGTGCGGTTTCCGCCGCCGAGGACGCGTTCCGCTCCTGAATATCTCGCACCCGCGAGGTGCGCACAATGCCTCGTTCGGGATGAAAAAATTCCATCCTCATATCGCGCCCGATAAAACGGATTTTGAGCAGGGGCGTTCCCCACGTCGATCCGTGGAAGCTAACAAGAACCGGTTCGGGGCAGATTTCCGGATGACCCGAAATCAAGACCTCTCCGTCGCCGCGGTGCTCGATTCGGTACAAATTATTCGAGGTTTGGACGTCCAGAACGGCGCCTACTGGAAGCTCGTCCAGAGACACGCCACCCTCCATCTCGGATTGACAGATGGCGCGATTGATCGCGTCATCGAAGTTCGGATGAGGCCGAAAAGGCTCGGTCAGTGGCAGCATGTTCATAGCCGTCTGTCAGTCTCCGCCCATATGAGATGCACTCCGGTTACCAAATGACGCACGTTGATTTTCCAGGACTTAGTTCTCCGGACGCTCGATTATGCCGCCCCGATTACGGCCATTTCGCCCATTTACGGTAGAGGTTTCAGCTCTGGCTGCACGCCCTCCCCTAAAGGGTACCGGTCGACGTTGAGTAACATTGACACCATTTGGTAGTAGCCCATGACCGAGATCAGGTCCACCACGCCGCGCTCTCCTACCGCCTTGACCGCTGTCTGAAACGTCGCATCGCTCACTTGTTTGGTCCGCAGCAGCTCGGTTCCAAGAGTGTAGACAGCGTCCTCGTCGGGCTGCATTTTGGCAGGACGCTTACCCGCCGCGATAGCGTCAACAATAGCCGCGTCGAGTCCCGCGGCGAGCGCCGCCCGCTTGTGCGCGTTCCATTTCAATTCCATTCAAATTGAGCGGTCCAATACCGTACCGTGATGATAATCCCCAGTTCATTCAGCTTGGGTGGCAGCGACGAATGAAAGCGCACGCCTGCACCGAGTTTCTGAGCCAGGTCGCCGATCTCGGGACTCCGCAGAAGAACGTTGAACGGTCCACCGGTACCGCGCCGTTCGCCTGCCAGAAGATTTTCGATCATGGTCTTCTGCGCGGCCGTCATCTGGTCGTACTTGAGCGGCTTGAAGCGGTCACCTGCCAGGACGACGTCGCGAGGATTAGGCGCGGCGGCCTGCTGCGCGCCCAGAATCGTCGCCAGGCAGATCAAAGCTGGAATGGTGTAAGAACGCATGCTGGAGACATTATCACGACACAGCGCGAGTGTCAGGCATGCCACTTGGTACGCCGGTGCCGGCTGAGCGGTCAGGCCGCGAATTAGCCCTCTACTAAACGCCGGCCGCGCTCGAATAGATCGGCGGCGTCATCCGCCATCTTGCGGCCTTTTTCAAAAAGGTCGCGGCCTTTGTCGATGGCCTCGCGGCTTACGTCGGCGAAGGCTTCTTTTCCATGCTTGGCCTTCTTGCTGATATAGCGCCGGGTATCCCGGCCGGATTGCGGAGCGTAGAGTAATGCGACCGCGGCGCCGAGCGCCGCCCCCGTTAGAAACCATACGAGCCTATCTGACTTTTCCATATCCTCATTCTACCGATCCCCGGACACGCCATGCTCCGCGCTATGCTCAGGGCATGCCACAGAATAGGAAGAGTGACGAGCAGAAAACGTCCCATGCGCTGGATTCGGTGATCGTGTTCGAAGGGTCGGGTACGACGGCCGAGATAGAAGCGATTGGAATCCAAGCGGTGCTTGAGGCAGAAGGAATTCGTGTGGTGATGGGTGGCGAGACCAGCTTCCCGAATCTTCCTTGGTCTGTTGCGGTGTCGAAGGCGGACGCCACGCGTGCTTTGCAGGTAATCGAGGACGCCAAGAAGGCCGGCCCAAAGGCGGCCGCTGAAGGCGAAGCGGAACAAGAACGGTCCCAGAAATAGGCCCGTGCGCATTGGCATCCTGCATCCCGGAGAAATGGGCAGTGCGGTGGCCGCCACCGTCCGAAACAGCGGCCATGAAATCTGGTGGGTCTCAGAAGGCCGCAGCCATCGTTCCCGGGCGCGCGCCGAAAGCGCCGGACTCATCGACGCGGGGACGTTGGCGCATCTTTCCGAAACCTGCCCGGTGATTCTCAGTGTTTGCCCGCCCGAGTTTGCGGCCGCCCTGGCCGATCAGGTTCTCGCCCACGGCTTCCGCGGGATCTATCTCGATGCCAACGCAGTTTCCCCTGCGCACAAACAGGCCGTCGCGGCGCGGATGCAATCGAGCGGCGTCAGGTTCGTCGACGGAGGGATCGTCGGGCTGCCCCCTAAAGCCAAAGGCCAGACCTGGCTATACCTCAGCGGTGAGCATGCGGATTCCATCGCTTGTCTCTTCGAAGCCGGGCCGCTCGAAGTCGAGGTAATCGGAGCCGAAATCGGAAAGGCGTCGGCGCTCAAGATGTGCTACGCCGCGCACAACAAGGGATCGATTGCGCTGCTGACCGCCGTGATGGGAGCGGCCGACCGCCTGGGCGTCCTTGAAGAGCTGAGGCGTGAGTGGGCTCGTCCGGGTCGAACGGCTGGGCCAAATGAGGGGCATGTTCTGCGTGCAGCGCCGAAAGCGTGGCGCTGGAGCGCGGAAATGCAAGAAATCGCCTCTACCCTTGAAGCCGCCGGAATGCCGCCGGAGTTCCACCAAGCCGCCGCGGAAATTTACGAAAAACTCCGCGAGTTCAAGGACGCGAGCCCTACCATCGAGGAAGTGCTTCAAAAACTGCGAGCTTCATGAGTGCCACGGGCCTTCCCAGCGCGACACGCTACCGGGTAGTCGCGGCGACCGTGGCTCTGGCCGGCGTAACGTATCTCGACCGGGTGTGCGTAGGCGTGCTGGCTCCCTCCATCATGGCGGACCTGCGGATCACGCCGATTCAGATGAGCTTCGTCTTCAGCGCTTTTACCGCCGCCTACGCGTTGTTCGAGATGCCGACCGCGTGGTGGGCGGACAGAATCGGGAGCCGCAGGGTCTTGACCCGTATTGTTCTCTGGTGGTCGGCGTTCACCATGCTTACTGCGGCGGCCACGAGCTATGCCGTGATGCTGGCGGTCCGTTTCCTGTTCGGCGTGGGCGAAGCCGGCGCCTGGCCTAACGCGGCACGCGTATTCTCACGCTGGATTCCTCTCCGCGAACGCGGTCGCGTCCAGGGAGTCTTCTTCGCCGGCGCGCACCTGGCGGGCGGCCTGACCCCCGGGTTAGTCACGCTCATTGCTTTGTACCTGCCGTGGCGGATGGTCTTCGTCGCCTTGGGATTTGTGGGATTGGCCTGGGCCGCTTTCTGGTACCGCTGGTTTCGCGACGAGCCGCGCGAGCATCCCTCGGTGAATGCCGCTGAGGCCGATCTGATCGAGGAAACACGCGGCCTGCCCCCGGCGCAGCGGCACGGCGATTGGCAGGAAGTCTTTCGCATCCCTAGTCTGCTGCCGCTCTGCCTGCAATACGTCGCCAACAGCTATGGATACTACTTCTTCATCACCTGGCTCCCGACGTATCTTGCCAAGGCTCGCGGCATGTCGTCGGCCGAGCTGGCGATTTTCTCCGGGCTTCCGCTCACTCTCAGCGCGATCGCCGACGTGACCGGCGGATTCACCACCGACGCGCTGTGCCGGCGTTTCGGCGTCCGCAATGGAATCCGCAGTATCGGGGTTGCGGCGTATCTTTTCGCCGCCGCGGCAATGATTGCAGGCACGCTGGCGGCTAATCCACGCATTGGCGGAACACTGATCGCGATAGGTGGGGCGTTTTCCATGTTCACTTTGGCTCCGAGCTGGTCGACGGCCATCGGCCTGGGTGGCCGCAATACCGCGCTTCTAAGTTCGGTGATGAACACGGCTGGCCAGGTGGGCGCATTCTTCAGCCCGCTGGTGCTGGCGTTCCTGGTGGATCGTACCGGCAGCTGGAGCTTGCCTCTGCACGTGTTATCCGGCCTCTATCTTATGGCGGCGGTTTGCTGGATCGTGATACGGCCCGAACGGCCTACGCCAGCGATTCCAGCACCGCTTCCGCGTGGCCCGCGACCTTCACCTTCGGGAACACCGTAGCGATCTTTCCCTGGGGATCCACTACGAACGTGGTGCGCTCGATACCCATATACTTGCGCCCATACATGCTCTTTTCCTTCCACACGCCATAGGCTTCGGCAATCTTATGATCGGGATCCGGGACGAAGGTATAGGGAAGGCCATACTTTTCTGCAAACTTTGCCTGGGCCTCCGGCTTGTCCGGCGAAAGGCCCACGATCTCGGCATTTTTCTTGGCGAACTTCTTTACAGAATCGCGGAATTCGCAGGATTCCTTGGTGCATCCAGGCGTATCGGCCTTGGGGAAAAAGAACAGAACTACCGTCTTGCCCTTCAGTTTCGAGAGCTGGAAAGAACTCGTCTTGATTTCCGGAGCGCGATCGCCTGCTTGGAGACTCATATGCGGAGATTGTAAACTAGAAGGCATGAAGACGTCACTGTTTGCGTTGAGTGCCATAGGACTCCTGATGGCCGGGCAAGTGTTTGGAGCGGATGCGGCCAAGGGTAAATCCAACTTCGAGGACAACTGCTCGGTCTGTCACAACTCGGATAGCACGGAGCGGAAAATGGGCCCTGGACTCAAGGGCTTGTTCAAGCACGATAAGCTCGCCAACGGCAAGGCTGTGAACGAAGCCAACGTAACAGGTATGATTAATGAAGGCGGGAACGGGATGCCTCCGTTCGCCGATACTCTCACCAAGGCGGAAAAGGACGATATCGTCGCCTTTCTGAAGACTCTGTAAGTTTGTCCGCGTTGTTGTCCGTAGTGGTCCACAAGCTGTCCCCATCGTCTAGCCCGGCCTAGGACATCGCCCTTTCACGGCGGTAACGGGGGTTCGAATCCCCCTGGGGACGCCATCCTGATTTCAGGCGTTTCTAGAATTCCCAACCGAGAACCACAAATATCTGCGCACGTGGTGCGTCATGCGTAGCGCCAGCCAGCGCAGCGACGTCCAGGTGCATTGCTGGCAAGGGACGAAGCTGAAGGCTAGGGCCAATTCCCCACTCCTTGTCATTCGGTCCGCGCTTGCCCAATGGGTCCTTCTCGCTGACGAAGGCAAGCTTGGATTCAGCGCCCAACGAGAACTTAGCCTCACGGAGTACACGGCTGACGCCCAGCGTCCATTCTTTCGAGTTCTCCTGAAGCCCACCTGCTTCGTGCTCGAACACGAAGTTGCTGCCCCAGTGCCAGCCGGACCTGATCTGGCCGCCTAGCAAGAGTTTGCCTTCGACGTGAGGAGGCAGCTGATCGCGGGGATTCCACTCCAGATACAGCGCCGGATTACCCGGAATCTTGCCCCAATCCGCGAGCGCCCAGCGAACTTCCACCTTCTGTTCGTTGAAGCGTAGTTCCCCCTTCGGTCCCGTTTGGTTCGACACGGCGTACAGATCCAACTGGAAATGATAGGGTAGACCGAATTCGACCTCAAACTGATGCGTAAAGTCCGTTGGCTCGTGGTTGCGGTGCAGTTCCGGCTTGAGCCAATATTCAAACTCCACGGTACCTTGCGGGATTACATACACGCGGCTTTCCCCGAATAGCCGCTGCGCCGTCCAGCGTGGCTGCGCGTATGAGCCTATTCGATCATCGTCGCTCAATTCGGCCTTGCCGTAGACATTGACGGGCGGTGTATCAAAGGTGTGTAGCCGTTCGGCTGGCGGGTTACCGGCATCAGGCCTGTGTGCATCCGCTGGATTCACAATTTGGGCTGTCGCAAGCTGACCGGCAAACGCAGCAAATGCAAGCGATAGGGTAAACGCCATGGTTCGCTGTGGAGTCATGTTCGTCCATCTTGAGGGTCTGGCTGGATGTCTGTCAACTAGCCACTTTTTGCTATCAATACCAGTACAGACTGACGTGCAAATGAACCCAGGACTTCGCGCCCGCCTTGACTTCCGTAGTGGAATGGCGCAATCGAACAGGCCGGACAGTCAGAAAGCGTAGCTCATTCTAAGGTTGTGGGCCGATCATTTCCGTCCCGCGCATCTGCAGGTCGCAAGCGAAGATTTCCAGCTTCCTGTGTCCCCACATCACGTCTACCGTCTGGTTTCGTTCGCTGGCGCCGGAGACCGTCTCGATAACGGCTCCGACGGGAATCGAAACGGCATTGCGATTTCCATCCACGACCTCGATGCCCAAAATGCGCTCGTTAAGCTTGAATCGCGTGCGGGTTACCATCGCGCCTCTTCCTGCGCGAAGAAAAGGTACAAGGTAACGCTTGTAGCAGAAAGCTACTTTAGATCGTGCACGGCCAGTATAGCGGGTTTAGAAGATTGCAGCGAACTCTCTGTAATGTCCTCCATTAGGTTCGATCGCGAACATCGTAAGCATGCGGGTATCCATAGCCGGTCTTGCTTGTCCATATTTGGTCACCCGACCGCCCAACGTTCTAGCCTGCCGGTAGATTTGGTGTCTCCAACGTTTTAACCGCATTTGTTTGCTTCGTCCAGGAGCACGGTGATCAAACTGCTCTTGGAGGGTGTAGCAAATGGCAGTAACAGAAGCAACCATCGAACTCGCGGACAGGAAAACCATTCTCGTAGTAGACGACGATCCAGCCATACTGAATTCGGTCGCTGGAGTTTTAAGTCGTGAATACAATGTTTTCAGGGCCAGCAGCGTCCTGGAAGCTCTTCAACAGTCCAAAGATTTCAAGTCCGAAATTCATCTCCTTTTGTCGGACTTCCAGATGGCCGGCATGACCGGGATCGAGCTGGCCACTCAAATCACAGCGCAGCGAAAAGAAATCAAGGTTCTCTTGATGTCCGGGTACCCTGCGGGGATGCTCGTCCTCAATGAAGGATGGCATTTCTTGCCAAAACCTTTCATCCCGTCGCAACTGCTTACGTTGATCTCCGGCCTCATCTCTCCACTCAAAATTTCAAGATTTTCTGCCTAACTTCGCCAGGTTGCTGATGAGATAGTGGAAGGGAGGAACTTGCCTTAGTCTGGAGCACGCGACCATGAGCGCAACCGATCCACTTCTGGCCCCGATGAAAGCTGACGAACACCATGATGTCGGTGGCGTTCAAGTGGACATCTCAAAGACCGGGAACGTACGCGTCAAACGCATGATTTATCCGCCTGGATTCAATTGGGACGCCAACTTGAAAACGGTCATGGGAACCGATATGTGCATGCATGCACACGTCGGTTTCATGGCCCAGGGACAAATCAATGTCCGGTTCGCCGACGGCTGCGTCATCGAGTACAAGGCTCCCCAGTTTGTCGCCGTGGAGCCTGGACATCAGGGGTGGGTCGTCGGCGATCAGCCCGCCGTCCTGATCGAATTCGATTTCGAGGGCGAGACCGTGAACAAGCTAGGCGTGCCGCCTCACCAGCACGGCTAAGGGAGGCCGCGTTTCACTTATTTTTCAATGCTTTGGCATAGGCCCGGGTGCCTCAGGACAGCATTTTTTTTCGATAATTTCATTTAATTGGAACTGAGCTTCTGGTATCCTGGCGTCAACGGTTTCGCAACTTCTACGTCCAGAAGGTTTGGCAAAAATTGGTAAAACTATGAAACAAGTGCGGGTTTTCTATCTTTCGATGTTGCTAGTTCTTGCGGCGAGTTCGTCGCTGTTCGGTCAGGCGGCCTCCGGCACCGCGACGGTCGCCGGTGTGGTGACCGATCCCTCGGGCGCCGTGGTCCCCGGCGCGGAAATCTCGGTCCGCAACGTGGGGACAAATGTCGTTCGGGCGTTGAAATCGAACGAGGACGGTCTCTATGAGGCGGTTGCACTGCAGCCCGGCGACTACGAAGTCAAGGCTTCCAAGCCCGGGTTCGCCACACTCACGCGCACCGGAATCACAGCCTCCATCGGCCAGCGCGCCCGCGTGGACCTCGAGATGAAGGTTTCAGGGACCGCCGAGAACATCACCGTTGAAGCCAACACGGCTGTGGTCGAAACCGATAAGACCGACGTGAGCACGACCATCAATCTGAAGGACATGATGAATCTGCCCATGAGCGGGCGCCGCTGGGATACCTTCGCGCTTACGACGCCTGGCACTTCGAACGACGGCGGATTCGGATTGCTCAGTTTCCGAGGCATGTCCGGTCTGTATAACAACACCATGATCGACGGCATGGACAACAACCAGGCGTTTTTTTCCGAAGCGAAAGGCCGTAACCGCCTGAGTTTTGCCTACAGCATCGATGCTATTCAGGAGTTTCAGGTCGGCAACAGCGCGTTCTCGGCCCAATACGGGCGCGCAGCCGGCGGCGTGGTCAACGCGGTAACGAAGTCCGGGACCAACGAATTGCATGGAACCGCTTTCTATTTGATCCGCGATGATGCATTGAACGCGGCCAACCCCTTCAGCGCAACTTCATTGGTCGCCGTAGGGCTCCCCGGTAAGCCCAAAGACCGGCGCCAGCAGTTCGGCGGCTCCGTCGGGGGACCTATCAAAACGGATAAACTTTTCTTCTTCGGAAACTATGAACAGCAGAAGCGTAACTTCCCCATGGCAGTGGTTCCTGGTACGCCGACTTTTTTTACAGGTTCCTGTACCGCGGCAGGTTGCCCGCAGGTAGTTTCATTCTTCAAGAGCTTAGTCCAGACCCAACCCCGGGAAGGTAACGAGTCGGTTGGCCTTGGCAAAATCGACTACAATCTGAATTCTAAAAACAGCCTCTCGACTACAGTCAATATTCTCCGCTGGGACTCTCCCAATGGGATTAATACCGGTCCCTCCGGTACTGTCCACGAGAGTATGAACGGTTCCGATGTTGTGAAAAACGAGACGGTGATCACCCGGTTGACGACGATCTTCACCCCCACGTTCCTTAGTGAACTGCGTTTTCAATACGGCCGCGATTTCGAAGCTCAGTTACCCAACGGGCCGGGACCCTCTGTGAGCACCACAAGCGGTATTAACTTCGGGATGCCCAATTTCCTGCCACGCGCCGCGTATCCGGACGAGAAGCGCCTGCAGTTTTCTCAGAACCTAAACTGGCTCCGCGGGAAGCATTCTCTGAAATTCGGATGGGATGTAACACGCGTCGATGACCTGCAGATCAACCTGTTCCAAGGAGGCGGCGTCTACAGCTACTCTTCGCTGAACAATTTCGCCCTGGATTGCGGCAACGCAGCCCTCCCTATCCCCCTTACCGGCTGTATAGCCGACACTACGGGGGGTGGCGTGACCGGGAAACATTACAGTAGCTTTGCACAAGCCTTCGACTCGTTGAACCTGGCCGGCAGCACGGATTTTAAGACTTGGGATTACGCCGGATATGTCGAAGACAGTTGGCGGCCTTTCCCCAGCCTGAACGTCAATCTCGGACTTCGGTATGACTTGCAGACGATGCCGGAACTTAAGGGCAACCCGCTTGAACCGCGCACCAACACGATCAATACCGACACGAACAATTGGGGCCCGCGCCTTGGGTTGAGCTGGGATCCCGGCAAGAACCAGAAAACCGTGATCCGACTGGGCGGCGGGATCTTCTATGGCCGTACACAAAATTCGACTATCGCCAACATGATCACCAACAACGGAGTGCGATTCGTCGCTTATAGCCTGGCACCCACGACTGCTGGATCGCCCGTGTTCCCGAACGTACTGGCGGCGCCACCCAGCGCATCCGGAACCAAGCCGGCTATCGTGTTCGCCGACCCCAACTTCGTGAACCCGATTACCTACCAGGGCGAGTTTTCGATCGAGCGCGAGATTTTTCATAACACCACGCTGGGCGCCGTCTACATGCTCAATCGCGGCCAGCGCATGCCGGTCTTCCTCGACACTAATTTGCCGGCGCCGAGCACTACCACCTACACCGTATGTGGATCGGCGCAAGTCGGCAGCCTCACCACCTGCGCGAATCCAGTCGGAACGTTTACTAGCCCGTTTTTCACCGGCGCTCGCCCCAACACAAACTTTGACTTCATGACTGATGTTTCCAGCGTGGTCAACACCTGGTATCACGGTCTGGTCCTCCAAATGAAACATCGCTTCTCGCATGGCTTCCAGATGGACGCGGGTTATACCTGGTCAAAGGCACAGGATGACGATCAGAATTCTACGACGTTCACCGCCAACGAGTCCGCGTCGAATCCGGCCAACCTCAAGAATGACTACGCGCTTTCCATCTTCGACCAGCGCAAGCGCTTCACGCTATCGGGCGTGTGGGAATTGCCGACGCATGGCATTCAATCGAAGACGCTGAAACGTGTGGTGGACGGTTTCCAGATTTCCGGCATTCTCTCGCTGGTGGACGGCCGGCCATATTCAGGCACCATCACGGGAAATCCTTCTCCACTGGGCGTAACGTTCGGCCCTGTGGGCGTCAGCGGCGACTCGCGTGTGCCATGGGTGGGGCGCAATACGTATACTGGCCCGGGTGCCAACAGCATCGATATCCGTATTTCGCGCAACATCCCGATCTCAGAACGGATTCATTGGCTCTTGATCGCCGAAGCGTTTAATCTTGCCAACCGCTATGAAATAACTTCGATTGACACGGTTCAGTACCAGTTCGGCGGCACCACGCTGTTTCCGCGCGCCTCTTTCCAGACGCGGTCCGCATCGGGCACCAATCTGTTCGGCGCTCGCCAGATTGAATTGGGTACGCGTATCACGTTCTAAGCGAACCGCGTTTGTATCGTAGCGGGTCGGCGTCCCTGAGAGCATTCCGAAACGCACGGGGCACAACCCAGTCCGGACGAATTCCGGCCCGCAAAGCTGCCTATGTGTGAGACCGCCTTGGCAACCAGCCCCGGGCCGACCACGCGATAGACTATTTAGCGAGGAGGACCTATGGTCGCCAAGCGCGCGTTTCTTGGGACTTGCGTTGCTGCAAGCCTCTTATTCTCTTTCTCGGTTCGACCGGTTTCCGCTGAGGTCTACCCGCTCATTGTCAAGGGCAAGGTCACCATGTCTGACGGATCTCCTCCGCCATTTAGCGTCGGTATCGAGCGGATCTGCACTGATGTCCAGGGGTCGGCTCCGGGGCCCATCACCGACAAGAAAGGTGAGTACACATGGCGGATGGATGTAGACCCTTTGCGAACCCGCGCATGTTATATTCGCGCCACGCACGCCGGGTATACCTCCACCATCGTGGATGTCTCCGCGCTGGACGGATCTACTAAAACGACCACCACGCTGGATACGCTGGTGATCACCAACGGCCGCATCGTCGATCCCTACGCCATTATCAGTAACGATTCGAATTTGCCATTCAAAGCGAGCGGGCCTTGGAAAGCGGCGATGAAGGCGTTGGACAACAGAAACGATGCGGAGGCCGCGACGCAGATTCAGGCGGCCGTCGCGGCCGCTCCCAAGTTCGCAATCGGCTGGCACGCCCTGGGTGTGATCGAAGAGAGGCAGCTGCAAAAGCTAACCGAAGCCCGCGATGCCTACGAGCATGCCATCGAAGCCGATCCCAAGATGCTGACGCCTTACCTGGCGCTGGCGCGTCTTTGTATCAAGACCAAGGACTGGCAATGCGCGGCGAAGAGCGTTGATGCCTTGATCAAAATCGATACCAAGAAGACGTTTACGGAGGTCTATCTCCATCAAGCTGTCGCGCGTTACGGACTCAAGGATCTCGACGGCGCTGCGACCAGCGCGCAACAGGCTATCCAGCTGAAGATCCCTCGGGCGGAATACGTTCTCGGCCGGATTCTAGAGGCCAAAGGCGACGCCGCGGGCGCGCGTGACCACATCTCGAAGTACTTGGCAATGGACAAGAGCACACCGGACGCGGAGACGATTCAGGTGCACCTTCAGAACATCGGGAAACCGGAGGCGTCAGCGGTCGATCCAGACCTGGAGATTCTCTAGACATGCATGCCCCAGCGGCGCAGCGTTCGGGCGACACCAAGCTCACGGTGATTCGGCCGAATTTACCCCTTCGGTCAGTTGGATAAACTCCAGGTCCTCGAAACCCTCGCGGACGCCAAAATGTTGGTCGAACTCGCGACATAATATATAACCATGACTTGCCGGAACTGGTTCCTGTTGACCGTTGCTCTGCCGTGTATCGGCCAAAGCATTGCATCGAAGTGCCCGAGCCTCAATTCGCTGACAGGGCTCCCGAACGCGACCACAGTAATCAATTCGGCCACGCTGAACGCATCGCGCGCCGCCCAAGGCAACACGCCAGCTTTGCCCGAGCATTGCGAGGTCCAGGGTCGCATGAACGATCGCACGGGCGTGAACTCGCAGCATTACGCCATCCGGTTCCACCTGCGTCTGCCGACGGTGTGGAACGGGAAGTTCTTCTTTGAAGGCGGCGGCGGATCGAATGGCAATCTCGGCAACGCTCTTGGCAACCTGCAGGGACAGCAGCGCGGCAATGCCCTATCGATGGGGTTCGCCGTGGTCTCGACCGATTCGGGCCACGACAACGCCGTCAATAACGATCCCAACCGCAACGGTACGGTTACGTTCGGGTTCGATCCGCAGGCCCGCCGCGATTTCGGATACAACTCTTACGATCAAGTCACACAGGCGGCCAAAGCGATCATCCGCGGCTATTACGGCCGGGCCCCCGAGCGTTCGTATTACGTCGGCTGTTCTGAGGGCGGCCGCGAAGCCATGATGATGTCCCAGCGATTCCCGACGTATTTCGACGGGATTCTGGCGTGTTCTCCAGGTTTCAAACTCGCGAAAGCCGCACTGTTCGGCCACGCTGCGGACGTCCAGGCACTGAGTGAAGTGTCCAAGACCTCTGGCATCTTCGACCGGTTCGGGCAGCCGCTATTGAACAAGACCTTCACAGACGAAGATCTGGATCTCGCCTCGCAGGCCGTCACCTCGGTTTGTGACGGGCTGGATGGATTACAGGACGGGATTATCGACAACTTCCCGGCATGCACCGCGGCAGTGGTCGCGCCCAAATTGACCGCCATTACGTGCAAAAGCTCTAAGCGGAATACTTGCCTGTCGATCGCACAAGTTGCGGCGTTGCAAAGAATCTTCGCGGGCGCCAAGAGCGCTCAAGGCGAGCTGCTGTACGCCGACTGGGCATGGGACCGCGGCCTCGGCGGGAAGATCGGCGAAACCTACAATCAAGGCTGGCGATCCTGGAAGCTGGGCGCATTCGACGCCGCCAACAATTCTGCGATCATCGCGACTTTAGGGGGCGCTTCGGCTTCAGCATTGTTTGTTACGCCGCCGGTAGCGTTGGCAGTCTCGGGACCAGCTACTGTAGCGTATCTGCTCGGAGTCGACTTCGATCGCGACGCTGCCAAGCTGTACGCCAAATCCGGCGAATTCACGGAAGCAGTCTGGGACTTCATGATGGCCAGCTCGACCGATCT
>Ga0105245_10001825_pt1 | contig 19382 bp, 14 predicted proteins | sample KBSM54metaG_FD_81523 | JGI IMG/M metagenome (GOLD analysis project Ga0105245, IMG submission 81523) | Miscanthus rhizosphere microbial communities from Kellogg Biological Station, Michigan, USA - KBS M5-4 metaG | ecosystem: Host-associated > Plants > Roots > Rhizosphere > Soil | place...
GGACCGATAGGTTTATAGTCGACCGTTCGAGTCGACAGGCTAATCTTAGCCATCCCCAGTGTTTCCTTGTGAACGATCGGATCGACGGAAGTGAAGACGCTCGTCACCTCATCCGGAGCGTCGTTCGGATCGTCACTCGCCTGTAGCCGGTAGGGTGACGCACCCGGATACTCCGGCTTCGCCAAGGCAATGCGATCCACTTCTTTCAAAGTTGCCAGCTCGAATACCACGATGTCATCATCGAAAACATACAACAATTTGCCGTCAGGCGAAATCTTGTACGTTGCCGCAAAACCAAATCCCTGATCGTACCCTTTGGGGAATGGAATCGACTTCGCGATCTTCTTGTCCTGTAAGTCGACCGTTATCCACTGCGGCGGATCCGTCCGATACTGATCGATTTCCTTGACGGTCAGAGAAACCGTCATGTACAGATACCGGCCCGAAGGATCGACAGCGATACCCGAGAAGTTTCGTCCTCCTGCGCCCCGAGCCATGCGAGGAGAACTCTTTCCGTCAGAAAGCGGAAAACTGCTAGTGACTTTCTGAGAAGCCAGATCCACCGTTTCCACTTGCATCTGCGTAGTGACGATGTGGAGCTTGCTTTTGTCCGCCGAAAGCACGGTGGTCCTGGGGATGCCATCCAACGGGATCTCACCAACGATATCGCCTTTATCTTCCGTAATGATCAGCAACTTGTGATCGAGGGTGCCGACGTACATCAGCCCTTTCAAGCTGGTCGTTGTCTGGGCCGCCACGATCGCCGCAAAGGCGCTCGTCAGAAGCAGCAGGGTGGTAAGTCTTGGCCGGAGGAACAGGTTTCTCATGGGTGACTCCTTCGCCTACGGATAAATGACATCGACATTGCGCCAGTCATTCGCCGCAGTGTTGCATTTGGTGGTCCAATCCGGGTTGTTACTGACGTGGTCCGGCACTTGCGCAGGCCATGCACAGCCCAAGTAGCAGTCGAAGAGATCCCGCTCGACGGGTTGGCAAAGGCCGGCAGTGCCGCCGGAAACGTCGACCTCCCAACCGGGATTAAACCCCAGCGTGCATCCCAGCGGGTAGTAGACACGCCCTTGCTTCTTCTTGGACTTCTCTTGCAGCGCTTCGACGTCAGCCATCTCGGTGATCCGGTTCTCTTCGAATCTTCGCGCCTTCCGATTGATTGCTTGTAGCGATTTCATTTTTCTCCTTGTGATCCTTCATGAACGCCAAGTCTAGTTCTCATTGAAACGCTCCAAAAACGCAGGGTTTTCCACGGCGATCTCTCCGTAGATCCGCAGACACAGATCGATCCATCCCCGGATGCGGTCACATTGATTCAGGTTTGAAGCCGCCGTTTGGCCGTGGTTGATGAACGATTCGTGATAACAGCCACCGGCACAAACCGGCCGCACCCAGCACGTGTGGCAATCCGGCCGGGAGCCGACATGATGATCTTCGAGGAACTGACGGCGCGCGGTGTGGTCCACACCTTCATCCATCACATTTCCCATCTGCGCAACGGGCGAATCCACGAAACGATGGCACGCGGCGATGGCGCCTGACGTGCTCACACCCAGTAGCCCCAGGCCGGCGCCGCAGGTGTAGGCTTTGCTGATACCCGAGTGGAGCTCCTTGATGGTATCGCTGACATTCGTGAAATAGTGCTGGCCGCCCCGGAGGGCGTAGTCGCGATATTCCCACGCCAGCTCCGAGAACTGGTCGAAGACATCATCCATCTTCTGGCCGCCGATGTGATACAGCCGATTCGGATTCGCGGTTGCCGGCGATATGCCAACACCTTTAAACCCGAGCTCCTTGGTGAGGTGATCGTAGATTCGGCGAATTTCGCGAACCCCGCTGCTGAGGGTGACGCGAGCCCCGATGGAGTTGGTCTTGTGGCGCTCCAGTAACATCTTGATCTTCGGCGCGATGATGTCGTAACTTCCCTTCCCGTTATGGAATGTCCGCATGCGATCGTGCAGTTCTTTATCACCGTCAATACTGACGGTCACTCCGATTCGGTTCTCAGCCAGGAAATCGACGATCTCTTCGGTCAGCAGCGTAGCGTTCGTGGTGAGGCTGAAATCCACTTCCTTGCCGACTTCAGCAGCTCTTTTCCTCGCATAGAGAACGCTGAAACGCATTAAGTTGAAATTCAGCAGGGTCTCCCCGCCAAAGAAGGTCACGTGTAGAAGGGGACGGCCCGCGGATTCCCGAATCAGCGTATCAATCGCCGCCTGGGCGACTTCCTCGCTCATGTATTTGGGCTTATCTTTAGTTTGCGCGATCTTGTCGTCGCTGTACTCGTAACAGTATCCACACGCCAGGTTGCACTGGTTCGTAGTGTTCAGAACGATCCGCTGCAACGGAAAGTCCGGCTCAGGGAGACTTGGGAAGGAAGCCTTGGGTTCACCGGATAGAATGACGTCGCAGGATTCCATGTCATCGAGAGTTAGCTCGATTTCCGTTTTTCCGTAGCCACATTTGACCAGCGCGCTCACCAGTTCCTCACGCGGTAGTTGTTCCTTCAACAGGAGGCTAAAGATCTCTTTAGAGAGTCCCTCCAATCCGAATACTGCACCGCTCGGCACCAGGTACAGGAAATCCTTGCCCGCTGTCTGAAACGAGTGGTGTTCCGCTGGACGATACGCCGCGGCTGCTACTTCCATGACCGCGGTCACGGCGCCACCTCAGGCTGGTCGTATAGCGAATAGTTCGGAATGGTCACCACCAGGTAGGCCTTCGCCTTTAGATCCGTTCCTTCGGGCGTTTTGTATGTGGCTGCGATCCACACGTCGCCATAATTGTTCGCCGGGAAGTTATTGGCTTGCTTCTTACGCTCCGGATTGGGCCCTTCCAGGTTTGGCGTGAAGAGTCCGGAATCATCCAGCGAACCGACGAACTTTATGTCGTCGTCATCCGGAGTCGAGAGAAACTCCTCCATCGCCCATCGGGCTGGTGCCATTCCCAGAGGCACATCGTCATCTGTGTGCGCTTTACCATCGGGACCTGCGGCATAAGCGATCGCTTCGAACTGGGCGTACTCCTTCGGATATCTCACACCTCCCAAGCGCGAAATGTTGGCCTCCGGAGTGACTTCGATGTAAGCGATTTTGTCGTAGACAGCCAGGGCCTCCTTCACCGAGGACCGCCCGATTGCGAGATCGCGCATCCCGACCGGCAGATCCTTAGCGACGTCGGTTTCGACCGTAAGTATGCCTGGCGTGGCGCTGGCGATCTTCGTGACCGTAACGCCGCGGCCTAAATCGATGTCCCCGGCTTTTACGGCGGCGAGGTTTGCACCGTAGATTTTCAGAGTGCCCGTCGAGGGCGACTTCAAGGCGGCGACATCCGTACCGATCACGAGCGGTTCAGTTCCCGCCCTCACCAGATGGACGTCGATACCCAGCTCGCCAAAACCGCTCCAGAACCAGCGGCCGTCCATGGTATTGCCATCGCGTGACACCATCATGGCTTCGCGCCATTCAGTGGGAACGACCGTGGCGGTGATAGTATGCGCAGCTGCCGGGCCGGATGGCGGAGCTACGTGCCCGCGCCAGTTATAGCCCGTATAAACGACGCTCTTTCCCGTGGACTTGACGGCTGCTCCGGTTCCGACGTAGGCGAACTGCACACTGGTCGTGAACTGGTTGTCGGTCGCGCCAGGTGTGATCACCACTTGGCCATAGATCTTGCCTTTGCCCGGCTGATATCCGCTCAACAGCCATGTTCCCGCTAGCTTGGGCGGCCGCATAGCCGCGCGCCAGGAAGTCCATTCCGGCGTCATCAGCGGCTGAGCCGTAGACAGATAATCGAGCGCCACATCAATCGGATACTTTGCGCTCGCCGCTGGAGTCGTTGCCCTGGGATATTCCATCGCAATGCCACCAGTAAGGTTAATGTTCGGGTGGGCGGGCGCATCTACGTCGGACTGTCCCTTAGTGCGCTGCGGGCGATAAATATTCGCGGCTCCCGGGAAAAGGCCGATGTGCATCGCCGCTAATTTTTCGTAGTCATCCCGAGTGCGCCGCTGCGATAGAACCCTGCCAATACTGTGGCAGTTGTTGCAGGTCTTTTGTAGCGCGGGATTCGGCACGTAATCGTCCTGATAACCGACGGTCCGATGTTCAACCTCCCAGAAGCCCGGCTTCATTTCCTCCGGGGCCAGGCCGTTGTTGGTGCTGAGGTAGCTCAGAATGTCCCGAACTTCGGCAGGCGTGACAGAAAGACCGTTCAGCCGGATCATCCGTTTGATCGCTTGTTCCCATACCTCCGGACTCGTCCGAATGTAGGAAAGCCGCCGCATCATGCCATTGGCGTCACGTTGATGGCACCCTCCACATTTTTGGATGGTAAGCCGATCGTCGATCGGTATGCCCAGCGCTGCGGTGGACTGCGCGCAGGCAATTCCTGTTACGATCCCGGACAAAAGGACTGCCCGTATCAAATTTCCGCGAGAAGACATGGTTTCTCCATTCCTTTCAAACTCGTCAACAGCGCAGCTCACAATAGCCGCACTTCGCCAGCCAGCACAGAAGCAAGTTACCGATGGGGTCCGCCATGGACCAGCGAATCAACTCGTGCAAACACAGGCGCGAGTTAGACAGGAGGAGACGAGATACAATCTCGTAGCTGAAAACTTAACATCAAAACTATCGGGTGTCAATAACTTCGCGGCACCGCCATATGGCAGAGGCAAGTTCATGCTTTTGCCTCCAATTCGAATCCTCTGAGTTGGTACTGGAACTCGGCCGGCGGCAGGATCTGCTCCGAGCACCATTCGATGCCTTCCTTGACCCATTTCAATTCGGAGTCCCACCACGCACCGCCATACGCGGAGCTATAGAAGTTTTCACAGAGCCTCAAATGCCGGTCGAAGCCAGCCAATAGCCGCGATGAGTAATGAGCCAAAAGCTTGCCGGCATCTTCCCCTTTGGCCGCTCCACCAACCACGGCCGCCGCCAGTATCGCTTCACGAATCGCATGCGCCGTGCCATCGCCGCAGATCGGATCGAAGCCCATGGCGGCAGTTCCACAGGCCAGCCAACCGCTTCCATCCACGCACTGCCCCGCCAAGGGCGCGATTATGCTCGGGGCCGAAGGGAATGGGTTGCTCTGGCCCTGCCATGCGGTGATCTCCTTGGCGATGATCCGGCTCGAATCCAGCAGCGATTCGAGCGTCTGTCCTATGGAAAGCAACCATGCGGATTCCGAGGAATCGGGAATCAGAAACAGCCATCCGTTTTCAAGCGACTCTATCCAGCACGATCCGAAATCGAAGCCGTCTCTGACCTCAACTTTCACTGCCCTGGCAAATCGCGAGCCGAAACGGTGCTCGACGGTGGGTTTTGGAACAGGACGGCTCGCCAGGATCCTCCATGCGGCGTCTCGCTCGTGCCGTTCGACATCGAAATCGTTCCCATCCATCAACGCTTCAAGCAGCGTGTGTTCGGAGACGACCGCGGCAGAATGCTCCAGAACACTCGGGGCGTCATTCCTGCCCCAAGCTACCACTCGCTTCCGAATTCGATGGGCACCGCGCAGCAAGTCGGGACGGCCGAAGACATCTCGGATCAATTCGAGCGCCGCATCGCTCAGCATGATCGCCGGAACCCTCGAGCGCTCCGTTCGGGCCATGGACACGCTATGTCCGGCGCGTTTCAGCAAGAAGGCCGAGCAATACGCCGCCACGCCGTCTCCCTGGATCGCAATGTTAGCCACGCCGTACCATCCTGTTGGTAATCGAATCCTCTGCCTAGAAAGAAAGCCTCGCCGTGAGCTGCATGGATCGCGGACCGCCACTTTCCTGCGATTGAACGTTAGTGATGGTTCCAAACGGAGCCGTGTTGTAGTTCAAGTTCGGAATCGTATAGTTCGGATGATTTAGAGCGTTCGAGGCCGCCCCTCCGATTTGGAAGTTGACGCGTTCCGTGATCGGAATCGACTTGAACAACGACAGTGAAAGTGCCTGGGTACCCGGTCCGACCGCCGAGCCAACCGGAGAATTGCCGGGTCGCCCGATGTTGTTTTTGGGGATCGCAAACGCGGCCTTGTTAATCCAGTTGTTGATGTTTTGGTTGTCCGGTATCGTGGAAACACCCGGGACTCGATCCGCCCGTCCATTACCGGTTATATTCGGGAAGTTGTTGCCGGCCGGATCGGCCCCGGGCGCAATCACCGTCATGAACGGCCCAGTCTGGGCCAGGAAAACTCCGGAAAGCTGCCACCCGCCGACGATCGAATCCACCAGCCGACTCTTGGTCTTCAGCAGCGCGCCTTTCTTGCCGATCGGTAGCTCATAGAGGAACGTCGACAGGAGCCGCTGACGGTGGGTGAAGGCAACGTCGCCATAGTCCAAGTTGATGTTGTACGAATCGGTACTTGTCCCGCCTGCCTGGGTAGCGAATGCGGTGGGATTGAAGCCCTGTCCGTTGGACAAATTCTTCGCCCAGGTGTAGCTGGTAGCGAACTGGAGGCCGTGCGACAGGCGCTTGTTTACCGCAACCGTCATCGCGCTGTAGTTGCTTCGCGCGCCGGTAGTTTCTTGCGAGATCGCGTTCCATAGCGGATATGGCGAGCTCGCCTTGGCCGCGGTGGCTCCCACAGTATTTGCCGGAATCTGGGCGATGTTCTTGGTATATCCGAGATTCGATCCGTGGTTGCCATCGTAAGAAACTCGAATACCGGTATTGAAGCCCAAGTCCCGCTCAATGGTCATGCTCCATTGCTGGACGTATGGATCCCGATAGTTAACATCCGCCGACAACTGGAAGCTTTGGATGCCCGGTTGAGCGAGGTTCGAGGGGAAGGGGCTGCCCAGCGTCAATTGAGGTTTCCCGTTCACCAGCGAGTTCGTATAGCTCCCGACGGAACTTGCCGATACCGCCCAGCCTGCGCTGGTTAGCGTCCCCAGCATGGCTTCGATGAATTTTCCGTAACCGCCGCGGATTACCGTCTTCCCGTCCGCGGTCGCGCGCCAAGCGAACCCGACTCTCGGAGCAAAACTCGTTTTCTGCGATTGATGCAGAGTCTGGCTCAGGCCCGCCTGGCTGGCTGTGACGATGGGCGTGGGCAAGATCGAAGCCGCGAAGGTCGAATTCGTGAGCCCGACTCCGTCATCCGGCACCGCGACCGCCCCATGCACTCCGACTCCATTGATCACGGAGTACGCGTCCGGAAGGAAGACCGCGATGTTATTCAGAGCATCGAGGAACGGCGGATGGTATTCCCAACGCATGCCGTAGTTGATTGTCAAACGCGGTGTGACCTTCCAGTCGTCCTGGACGAAAGCGGAATAATGGAGGGAGTGCCCGTTCGAATCGGGCTGATTGACGATGCTCACTTGGGTCCGGTCAGGAATTCCCAACAGGAACGCCGCGTACGGATTGCCCACAATGGAATTGGATACCGATCCGTTGAACGTGTACTGCCCCGCGCGGCCCGCCGAGAATACGTTACTGAAGTACGCGGACAGCCTACGCGCGTCGCCTCCGAACTTCAACGTATGCGCTCCCTTGGTCCACGTAACATTGTCCAGCAACTGCCAGGTCCGGGATCGATTGACCGAAGACGCGGTAGAACTGGTCGGCTGAAATCCGGTGATTGTGAACGTCGGCGTGGCGCTTCCGCTGGGCGGATTGGGAAGAGGAATCCCGATCTCGTTAACCAGCGTTTTCGCGTCGGCGTCCGACGTCGTGAGGATGCGCTGGCCGCTCAAGCCGGCACGGAATTCATTCACCAGGGCCGGCGTAATGATGAAATTATGCGCGGCGACCAGCGCGTAGTCGATCTCCGGCTGATGTAACGCCCCGGCCATCACGGTGCCCGTGGATACGGGAGCGTTGTCGATGGCCCGGTCCTTATAGGTTCCGCGGACGAACGCAGTCTGCCGGCTTCCAAAGGTCTGATCCACGCGGAAGTCACCTTGGTTACTGGTGATCGGCGTCGGGAAGTTAACCGAATAGTTGTTCGCGATGGCGTTCGGTGCTCCGACGTTGGGCAGCGGGAAAAGGTATTTCAACGCGGCCAAAGCCACCGGCGAAATCTGGCCCATCGGGATCTGCTTGCCAACGAACGGCGTCCCCGTAGTGGGATCGAGAATCGTTCCCGACAGAGAGGATAGGTCTCCGCTCCTCAACGCGAGCGAGGGAACGCTCTGGTTGATAAACGTCTGGCGGGGCAGCTGGAGCTTCTCATAGCTCACAAAAAAGAAGGTCTTGTCCTTACCGTCGTAGAGGTGCGGGAGAATCACCGGCCCGCCGGCGAATCCGCCGTAGTTGTTCATCTGCGTCTTGGTCGTGGTGGCGCTGAAGGGATTGCGGGCATTCATGGCCGTATTCTGCACGTTTTCGAACAGGCCGCCATGGAGGCCGTTGGTGCCGCCTTTACTGACTGTGGTGATGTCGCTCACGCCGCCATACTCCGCGGCGTTATTGATCTCACTGACCCGGATCTCTCCGATCGCCCCAAAGGACGGAAACAATTCGCCGATCGCCGCGTTACTGCGGACGCCCATCGTGCTGATGCCGTCGATGGTGACCGAGAGCATGCTGGGCTTCGAACCGGCGACAGAAATCGCCCCGGCATTGTCGGTCTGGACGCCGGCCTGTGTGGTCAGCGTCGAGATCGCGCTGGTAGACCCGAGCCCACGGGAGCCAATCGCCACCGGGAGATCCAGCAATTCGCGGCCGGTCTTGGTCTCCGCAATGCTCGAAACCTCCGTCGTAATCACAGCTTCCGCCGACGCGGTGACGTTCACCGACTCCACCACCGTGGCGAGGCTAACGGTACCGTCCACGCGCACAGTCTGCCGGGAAAGCAGCTGCAGGTTGTCATAGGTGGTAGGCCGGAAACCGACCGCTTCCATGGTGATCTTGTAGGCGCCGGGGTCGATGTTCACCAGGACGTAACCGCCGCCCTTACCGGTGACCACGGACCGCTGCGCCGACGTACCCAGGTTCTTGAGAGTTACCACGCAGTCCGCGATCAAACCTCCGGAAGAATCGTGCACTGTGCCCACGAAAGACCCGAACGTAGACTGTCCCAAGCCGGGAACAGCTGAGATCGACAACATCAGCGCGACTGCAAAAAACAATCCGATCGTCTGGCGCGCAAGGCGAGTCCGGTTATGTGATCCGCCTGATTTGTATTGAGACATTCCACACCCCATAAATGAAAAGTCAGAATCGGACGCGTAGCTGCTACGCTGCCCGTCATTTTGTACGTGATGGTGTCCAGACGATGGACGGATGCTTGCCCTGAACGGTGCAAGCCTAAGAAATCCCTCGATTACAAGGAGAAGGATTTACGGTGGTTAGAAATTTATATCATCGCGAAGCTGGCATGTCAATGAAAGTTTCATGAAAATCGGTGAAAACCTTGTTCCTGAGTGGGTAGCTGGACGCACTACTGGCGGGAAAAGACCTGCTTGGTATGAACATTCCCGCCGCTAGGAGTCTGCGCGTCAGACTCGGAAACCAGTGTCTTTCCGTCCGGGGAGACAGTCATCAAAATTGTGACCGCAGGCCGCCCCGGACCTTCGATCAAGATCTTGTAGGACTCACCAGCTCTCGAAACTCTGGCAGTACCCATTTTCTTCCCGTCGCCCCCGCTGATCTCAGCCCCGGTTCCATCTAGAGGCGTACTGAACTTCAAATTGACGACTGGTGCATCGTTTACCGTGACAACGTACGCAAAGTCCATTAGCTTGCCCGATGACGTTATAGCAAGTGTGAGGGGGTTCGAATCGATCTGGTTACCCGCAACTTCCTGGGACTTCAGGCGCCAATCTCCGATCAGTGGATCAGCCGCCGAAGCCAGTGGCGTTAGTCGCACACCAACGATTGCGATTAGAAGAAACGTAGAGCGCCGCATGCCTTAAGTGAACCCCTTACTCTCAGCAGATTACTTCCACAGCTAGTAGTGCCCGCAAGCCGGGTGAACGATTCGCTTTAGTTCAGCGTCGTGGCTGCTGCGCTGATAATACCATCAGACAGGCCCATTGGCGCAATCTTTTTGTCGGCACGTCGCCCAGTGAAGTGTCGGTCTCCATCGCCAGGCATTCTCTGGTGAAAACATCCACCACGCTCAGAATTCGCACAAGCCGCTGGCTGGCCAGCCCATCAGTAGAGAAGTCCAAGGCTCATTCTTCGATGCTGGTCTTGACGGCAGGAAATACAGTCCTTTGCCGCATCAAGCGCTTGCACTTTTGCGTCGCAAACTCAATCCACCTTTCCGACACAGCCGATGTCCCCAAGCGGCCGGGTAAACCCATTTACGGGCGGGCGACTGGGGAATGGGTGAGTTCGACCAACTGGTAGTAGATTCGATAGTCGCCTGAGGCAAGCACTCGGTAATCTGCCATTTCGAATGGAACCGACTCACGCGTCAAGGCAGCTAGGCCTTGGGATAATTCCGCTTCCGATTCGCACAGGAGGCCAAGATATCGCAGTTCTGGCTGGCGGAGAGTTCGCAACTGGCCTTGGTCCAGAGAGGGCAGTCCGGGATCGCCTGGTGGATACTTATTGAGCTTCGAGTAGCCCCACAAGTAGGTCGATTGCACGGAATTTACGGCATTTCCGACTCGATTGTTGTACCAGAACAGAATCGAGCCAGAATGATCGGCCACTTTCGGAACAGCGCGGATAAACTGCAGCGCCACTCGATAGACATCCATCTCCGTGTTCTTGGAAGCCCCGATATGCAGAGGGGCGCTGTAGTCCGCAAATCCAACCGTCACGCAGCCCGTCAGCAATATTAACGCCACCAATGGAAGAACCGCATGGACATGAGGTAGCCGTAAATTTCGGGTTGCGAAAAGCATCGCCGCGCCCGCTAGCCCTCCGAGGACAAACCACTGCGAGACAGTCATGCTCGGTACTTGCCAGATGTGCCAGGTCGCGAGCAGCCACGGAGCTAGCCATGCAGCCGCCCCGATTCCGATGAATACAGCCGCGCCTTGTTGAGTTCGCTTCCAGAGCATCTGCCACAGAAATGCAAGCATCAGGAACACTGCGGGCATAAGATACGAAAAGTAATATGCGAGCTGCAGGACGTCGCTCTCCAGGAAGAATTGCTCCACATAGTAGAATCCTGTCACGGCCAAACCGAAGCCTATGGCCACGAAGCTCGTGAACGAAACGCGACGCCAGCGAGCAACTACAATGCAGCAAACTACCAACAATACCGGAATCAACACGTGCATCTGCATTGCGATCCAGTCAATACCCGGAGTGCGCCACTGCTTGGCACCACCCTTCGCCAGAGCGGACATGATCCGGAATGTCACTGCATAGATATTGGTTAGCCTCCCCAAGGCGCGCCAATAATATAGACATCCAAACGCGGACACGAGCAAGCCCCCCATTGCTGCACCAGCACATTTCTTCAGGAGCTCTCTTAATGGACGCCGGAACCAAAGAAAACAAAAAAGCCAAGTCATGCCAAAGATGCCGAGCAAGGCGACCTCGAAGAAATTGCTGTTCACGGCCATGGCTGCACAAGCTCCAGCCAGTGCGTCTTGCCACAACGAGGGCCGGTCGCCTAGCAGAAACAGGCATATTGACGCGGTTAGAAACGGCACCCCCGTGGCATCCGGATGGTCCCACAGCAGAGCCCGAGCAAAGTAGGGGCTTGTCATCATCCCGACCACAGTCAAGATTGCAACCGGTTGGCTGAAGTGGCCCTTCACCATGTAGTAGAGCGGGACGCTGGCTATTAGCGCCAGCACGTATCGAAGCGTGAAATAGCCGCCCAGCGGACCGAACAATTGAGCGAACCATTTTGCAGGTAATATCAGCCCGAACCTTACACTGTAATAGGTCAGGTCAAAGCGGGCAATCAAGTCTCGGAAATTATGGATGTAGCCCGTATATACGTACGGATCTATGAACTGTTCTTGATTGATCGGGACAAACCTCATCACCCAGAAGGCGAGCAGGGGCAGCAGCAGTAAAGCGGAAAGTTCCTCCGCCATAATTCTGTCGAACTTCCAGGCCGGCTTCGTAAGAACTGTTTCGGCCAAAACAGGCTCAAGTCGCGCCGGTTCAGAGTGCTCGACCTCGACCTGCGGCGGTTTCTTTCGGTAGTGTGGACGCGGTTTTTTCTTCGCCAGATGGAACCTCTCTATTCACATCCATTGAGACGACGTCTGCCATCTCACGTCACGCCCGACGCGCGATTGCAAGCAGTGACGATCCGAGCGGAATTCGAATACGTCGCCGAATGAAAGGTGATTCCCAAGACAATAGTAATAGCAGGATCGGGTTCAACACGGGGAGTACGTGCAAATCGGAAAGAAGGCTCTTGTCCGCTGGCTTGGACCGGCGCAACCATCCGGACACCCGTCGGCTTATCCAGAGAATCGGATACAGCACCATCATGAACTCAGTGACAAACTCCACCCGAAAACCGCAGGCAGCCAGGGTCTGCTCCAGTTGTGTCCGGGAGTAGCGTCGATAATGGCCACTTGCCTGATCGAAGTAGCTCCAGAGCTCCATATGGCTGGGGACCGTCAGCAAAAGAAATCCGTCGTCTGACAAGAGGCGATGAAAATCGCGCAGGGCTTGGCGATCATCATGCAGATGCTCGATCACGTCAAACGCACCAATAATCTCGAATCGACACTTAAATGGTGAGGCATGAACATCACCCCGCACCAGTAGCGCGTCAGAGCGATGCCTCGCAAGCGTGAGACCTTCCTCGAAGAGATCGATTCCGATGACCTTTCCGTGCCGAATCGTAGAGCTCAGGAACCGCAGCACGTTTCCGTTGCCGCACCCCGCCTCCAGCATACGGAACCCGTGGGGGAGGGATGCAACCAAGTCCTCGACGAGACGTGACAGCAAGCGATTGCGGAAACGAAACCAGAAATGGCGGTCTTCAACCTCGGCCAGCTTCTCGAAAAATGACGGCGTGTAACCGTCTCTCGGGTCGTGGGCATTCGGCATCCTGGTTTCAACACCGGAACGTGCGGATCGTTTCAATCACTTCAGCTTGGTCATGAGGAGAGAGGTCGTTATAGAACGGCAGCCGAATGAGCCGGTCGGAGACGCTCTCCGTGACGGGATATGCCCCGGGGAGTCCCCCGAAATGCATACCCATCTTTGAAAGGTGCAACGGAACATAGTGCGACACGGCCAGGATGTTCTGGGCTTTGAGGTGCTCGATCAGCCTTCCACGCATATCGAGCGACGACATCAGCAGGTAGAACATATGGTAAGACTGCTCGACATAGGCGGGGACCTTCGGAAGAGAGACGCCCGAGTCGCGCGCCCATTCGCTCAAACCGTCTGCATACGTCTGCCAGATTCGCTGACGTGTAGCGCGAATGTCCTGATACTTCTCAAGCTGGGCGAACAAGAACGCAGCCAACAGATCCGAAGGTAGAAAACTGGATCCCACGTCTACCCAACTATATTTGTCCACTTCCCCGCGGAAGAAACGGCTGCGGTTGGTCCCCTTCTCGCGGACAATTTCGGCGCGTTCGACGTAGGCCGGATCGTTGATGATCAGGGCGCCACCCTCGCCGCAAATTACATTTTTGGTTTCGTGAAAACTCTGGGTGGCAAGCTGACCGAAGGTGCCAAGATACTTTCCTTTGTATCGGGCAAATAGTCCGTGCGCATTATCTTCCACGACCTTCACTCCATAACGCCCAGATACTGAAGTGATTGCATCCATCTCGCAACCGACTCCGGCATAGTGAACCGGCACGATTGCCCTAGTCCGGGGGGTGATGCGCTCTTCGAGTAATGTCTCATCCAAATTTAGCGTGTCGGATCGTATATCAATGAAGACGGGTTTAGCGCCGCGGAGCACGAATGCATTCGCCGTTGAGACGAACGTGAAGGAAGGAACGATGAACTCGTCGCCGGGTTGGATATCGAGCAGGAGGGCGCACATTTCCAGTGCGTGCGTACAGGACGTGGTTAACAGGGCGCGATAGCACCCTAACTCGCGCTGCAACAGCTCGTGGCAGCGGGAAGTGTAGCAGCCGTCGCCCGAGGTGTGACCCCGCTGGATCGCGTCGGCGATGTAGCTCAACTCGCCGCCTACCAATCCTGGTTTGTTGAATGGAATGCGGTATCCACTCATGAGAATTCCATTGGAGCCGCCGACGGGGGCTTCTCAAACCACTTGTGGTACCAAAGCCTGACAGAGTCAGTGACGAACCCGGATTTCTGATAGATTTGTTGCGCCCGGATGTTTCTCCCCTGAGTAACGACCTTCAACCTGGAAATCCCTTGCTGCTGGACATACGAAATAGCCGCCGCGACCAGGCGTCTTCCGAGAGCTCGCCCATGCGCCTGGGGGGCGACAGCAAGCAAGCCGATAGAACCGACGTCGGCCTCAATGTGGCATGTGCAGTATCCGACAACTGCGCCGTCGAGTTCCGCGACGAAGACCGCGTTGGCCCAGCCTTGGCAGCTCCGTTCGATCCAGGATTCGAACAGGCCATCGCAGCGCTCCTTCGGGAATCCCCCGTCGAAATAGAAGCGACTGTCGGAGTGACTCTGGCGGGCGATGGCCTTCAGTGAATCAAGGTCGGGTTCTTTGAAGAGCCGGATTCCGGCATCCGCGCTGTCATTGGTCGCTTCCGCAAAGTCTGAAAGGGTCAACGTCATGCGAATATCCACGAACCGGAAAGAAGCGGCTTCCGCCAGCTCAACCGTTTCGCGATGGTCTGAGTCGGCCAGAAAATAGAGACAGTTGATGCCATGCAATTGACACCACTCGAGCGCATCACTGAGAATATGCGGCGCAAGGCGAGCCGCTGTCAGCCGCGCGATTCTCAAACCGAAAAAAGAGGAGTCCCACGGCAAGACAACGCAGATGCTATCTGGCATCCGAGTTCTCCTCCCCTGTGGTGGAATCGATCGTGAAGCTGGGCCGGTCTATCGTGCGGGCATGGACGCGAGCCAGGTATTCTCCCATAATTCCCAAGGCGAACAACTGGGCTCCCGAGAAAATCGCGATCGCAGACGCCAAGAAGGGGAAGCCCTGGACAGGCGAGCCGTGAAGAAGATAGCTACCGATGACGTATAGGAAAGTGACACCGCCGATCAGGGTGAAAAGGAAGCCCAACAAACTGGCCAGTTGAAGGGGCGCCGTCCCGAATCCGGTCATCATGTTCAGGGAGTGTGCGATCAGCTTATAGAGCGTATAGTTACTAGCTCCGATGGTCCGAGGATCGTTCTTGACGGGGATCGCGGTGAAGCGGGCTCCGCCCCAGGTCAAGAGCACGTCGACGGAGACGAACGATCCGCGATAATCCGCAAAGGCATCGCGCAGGCGCGTGCGGAAAACACGATAAGCGCTGATATTCCGGGCCGTGGCTGCACCCATGGATTTTTGCAAAACCAATTTGGTTAGCTGAGATGCCAAATCCCGCAGAAACCCGTGAGCTTCCTTTTGCGGCGTTCCGTAGACCACGTCGTAACCTTCACGAAACTTTGAGAGCAGGCGGGGAATTTCTTCCGGAGGGTTTTGAAGATCGTCGTCGATGGTCACGATAGTCTCTCCGCGCGCTGCCCGAATGCCGCATAACAGGGCATTGTGCTGGCCGTAGTTGCGCATCAGCCGGATCCCTCGAACGAAAGGATATCGGAGAGCCAGCTCGCCAATCACTTTCCAGGTCCCATCGGGGCTTCCATCTTCAACCATGACAACCTCACAGGATACTGTCGCGGCCGACATGGTCTGGTGAATCCGCTCTATAAGATCGGGCAGGCTCTGCTCGCTGCGGTAGCAGGGAATAACAATCGAAACGTCGGGCGGGTGCCTCATTAGGTGACGGAATACTGGTTCGCGGTCACCAGGATCGCAGCAAGAGGGTATCCATCGTGAGTGAGCTTCTGCCAGTTTACCTCACAGAGGACACGGGGTTGCAAGCGGCGCCGCCACTGAGCTCACCGAGAGGCTAAGACCGAAGCTCTGCGTTCGCAGCGACGGATCAGAGTCGAGCAAGTGGATATAAGCAGTCGAAGGAATGTGAGCAAGAAACCAGTGTATCGACCAAGCGCCTAACGGCCGATGCGAACAAACCGTTCACTGGATCACAACATTGTGATGAGGTGTTGCCTGACGGATGGTGCGCACGTCCGTAGTCTCTTACCGGAAATCGACCCCTGAGAAGAGGACAATCCGCGGGTTAATGCCTCTCACGGCAACTCAAACACCCACACCGAACCGCCCCGATTGGGCGGGTTTTGGATCTCGGGTACAAGCCCAGGCCATGTTGCCGCGTGTGCACTGCCATTGCCGACAGTGACCGCGATGTACTGTTTACCACCCGCTGCGAACGTCACCGGGGCCGACCCGGGAACATCATTGAGGCGAATGCGCCACAGTTCCTCGCCAGTCTGGTCGTTATGCGCACTGAACCAACGGTCAATCGATCCGCTGAAGATCAACCCTCCCGCCGTGGCGAGAATTCCCGAAGTCTCCGGCGCCCGCTCACGCTGGATAAAGACCGTCTGCCGTGTTTCGATATTTGTTGCCTGTATGCGTCCGTACTGGCCATCGCTATCAAGGCGCGGCCGCAGGCTGACACGCACCCCGGTGGTGAGGAATCCGCGCTCATTTGGACCTGTTGGGACCAGGTCCATACAGGATTCAACCAGCGGCGAGTATAGAATCTTCGTCTCCGGATTATAGGCTGACGGAATCCAGCTTCGTGCGCCGCCCGCGTGCGGACACACCAGCTTCGCCTCACCGTCGCCAGGAATCAGAGCCGGGTCGATCGTCTTCTTACCGGTGAGACGATCAATCCCGGTCACAATATTCTGCAGTCCCATGTCGAAGGAAAACGCGTACTTGCCCGTATCCGCTTCCACCACGTCGTAGATGGCAATCTTGCCCGCTGTCATCGATACGGTCTTCATCACGCCGTTGACGGGGAGCTTCAGCAAGGTGCGCTCGAACACCCAGTCGAAGTCCCATTGATCGTTAGGAACATGCTGGTAGTGCCACACCAGCTTGCCGGTATCCGGATTCAGGGCAATCGTCGAATCGGAGTAGAGGGCTTCGTTGCTCAGGCCCGGCTGGGCCGATTTAATGCGCAACGGACCTGTGTCGTAGGAAGGAGCGACGCCGAAGTAGACCAGGTTGAGTGCGGGATCGTAACTGCCCGGCACCCATGACGAGCCGCCCGTGCGCTTTTCCGTGGGAAGACCGTTCCAAGTGTTACCACCGGGTTCCTCCGGGAGTGGGATAGTACGGAATCTCCACGCCTCTGTACCCGTGGTTGCATCCAACGCCACGATGAAATTCCCACCGGGCTGCTGCCCGCCCGTGCCGATGATCACCTTGCCCTTGGCGACGAGTGGACCACCCGTCAACTGCCAGCTCTGCGGGCCGATCGCGGTATCCCACTTCTGCGATCCGGTTCGCGCATCCAGAGCCACCAGGTGCACATCCGAGGTCGCGGCGAAGATCGTGTCGCCGAAAATCGCGATGCCCTTCTTCACTGCCGGCCGCGATCCCTGAGGCAAAGCTCTCTGCCAGTGCCACAGCAGATCCCCGGTTGCGGCATCGAGGGCTTCCACCTGATCTGTGTAGCCTTGCACGAACATCACACCGTCATGGACCAGCGGAGGAGCAGTGTTCGGGCCGGGAGGCAGCGACCAACTCCAGGCCACGCGGAGATTCTTCACGTTCCTGCGGTCGATCTGCTTCAACGGACTGTAGCCCTGACTATCGAGCGTGCGCCGCCACGTCAACCAATCGCCAACCGCAGGATTCGCCAGCATCGCATCCGTCACCGGCGCCATGCGATCGAGCAGTGTGTTCCGGGGCGGTGCGTTGGGAAGAGCAATACCCGGCGTTAATCCGCCCCCCGGAGCACCGCGCCGTTCCGCCGCGCCGGGAATGCGCAGTGTGGCGAGCACGGCAGGTGTGGTCGGCATCTCGCGAACACCTGGAGCGATCCCGTTTTGTTGCAGGATGTAAGCCGCGATTTGCGCATACGCGGCGGCGCTCAGAGATCCTGGAGCGGCCGGGGGCATGCGCATCGACATGTACTGCACCAAGTCCCCGACGGTGCCGCCAGCCCAATTCATGTTGAACGTGGAGCCGCGCAGTGCCGGACCGAATTGTCCATTATCCAACGTCCGGCCATGGCAGGAAACGCAAGCCTGGTCGTATGCGACCTTGCCTTGAGCGGACTGGCCCGCAGTGTACTCCACTACAATGCCTCCAGCAGGTTTCACCGGTGCTGGCTTCACGGGCGCGGGAGCCTGTGCCTTCAGCCCCAGGTACACGACCGCCAATCCTGCCGCCACACTGATCAACCGTTTCATCCGTGTTCCTCTTCCAAGCCCAGACACTGTCTCGAAACACCGTGCGGCATGCCACACTCACCGCGTCGGCAGCAAAGGTGGGCGGTCTGCAGGCAACTGCTGGTCGGCCGTGATCAGCATAATTCCGGCGAGAATGTAATCGCCCATCGTGATGGCAAGCTCCAAGGTTCCCTGACGCCCGAACAAACGGACGGAGTGGGCGAACAGTTGGGGATCGAGCTTGTGGTCGCGAAGAATCTGGCGGCCCATCTGAATGACGACTGTCTCGTCTTCATTGAGCCCCTCAACGGGCCGGTTAAATTTGACAACGTCTATGGCCTTCTGGCTGACCCCGAACTGCAGAGCGGCAGCCTGGTGACCTGACCACTCATATTGCTGCTCGATCTCCCAAGCGCCGATCAGTGCGCACAGCTCAAACAACTTGCGACCGATGGCACTACTGCCGCGCAGGTATCGGTTCAGCCGCTCAATAGGCTCCGATGCGCCGGGGCTTTGCAGTCCTACGCCGCCGGGCCCCAGAAGCGGCGTGGTCCGGGGGTTGGGACCGACAACGTAGTCGTACGCCGCTCGATCCGCATCCGTCTTGAGATCCGTGCGCTGTACGATGGGAAAGCGGGACATCGACGCCGGATCGATATCGGCAGGAAGTTTAGGAGGTTGAGCCACCGCCGTAAAGGCGCTTCCCATCATCAGCACGAGGCGCAAACTACGGTATACCTGCATACAAGTAACAGAATCCTACTGCGGCCATGGTGAGGAAGTCAACTACTTGTCTCGACCAGCGACAGTTTGGCGGCGTGCAGACGGTCGACCCCACTTCGCAGATGAGCTAGGATTGCTGGAGCCTATGAAGACAGCATTCGGTGTCTACTTTTTCGCGGTGGCGATCCCACTGGCTGGGCAATGGCTGAACTATCCCACACCCGGAATTCCGCGCCTTCCCGATGGCTCGGCCAACCTGTCCGCCAAAGCACCGAAACTCGCCGGTGGCACACCCGACCTCTCCGGCGTCTGGGCGGCGAAGTGCGGCATCTATGACGGCAGCCGTTGTTTCGTTCAAAGCTACTACTTCGATCTCGCCCAGGATCTGCGCCC
>Ga0105245_10001826_pt1 | contig 19371 bp, 15 predicted proteins | sample KBSM54metaG_FD_81523 | JGI IMG/M metagenome (GOLD analysis project Ga0105245, IMG submission 81523) | Miscanthus rhizosphere microbial communities from Kellogg Biological Station, Michigan, USA - KBS M5-4 metaG | ecosystem: Host-associated > Plants > Roots > Rhizosphere > Soil | place...
GTGCTTCGCTGAGCGACCTGTTCACCGGCGGCGCGCTACGCTGGCTGGTCGGGCCGCTGATCAGCTGGTCGCTGAACCAGGATGCGGTGCGCGCGCGCATCGCGGGCAGCCAGGCCGACAGCCGCGCCGCGCTCGCCCAGTTCGACGGCACCGTGCTCGGCGCGCTGGAGGAAACCGAGACCGCGCTTTCCAACTATCAGCAGGAGTTGAGACGCCACGCCGCGCTTGTGTCCGCGCGTGACGGCGCGGCAGCCGCCGCCCGCATCACGCGCGCCCGACAGCGCGAGGGGCAGATCGACTTTCTCGTGGTGCTCGATGCCGAGCGCACCTTTGCCGATACGGACGCCGACCTCGCCGCTTCGAATGCCCGGATCGCCGCGGCTCAGATCGATCTGTTCCGCTCGCTCGGCGGCGGGTGGAGCAAGGCGGATGTGAAGGTCGCGAGCAGCCGCTGAGTCCCGGATCGGCGGCTCATTGCTGGCTGTTATCGCAATGCTTTTTTTGCTGGCTGTTATGCGGAGAATCTCGGCCGGATTTCTTCCACTATAACAGATGCTTGTCCTGAAGCTGGCTGTTATCGAATAACAGCCAGCTATCAGCCAGCAAAACAGCCAGGATCAGCCAGCGGAACAGCCAGCATTCCGGGCGGAACAGCCAGCTTGGCAAATTTGCATCATCGACAATGTGAAAGAGCGGCGCGTGCGACGGGTGTGTCTCGACGAGGCTCGAAACGGGCCAGTCGATATCCCGCCTGCAACATTATCGGGGCGGATTGAATCAACAGGCAGCTTCTGCTTTCGCTGGTGCTCTTTTCGGCTGCGCTTCTCAGGCGAGGTCAGGCCATTCGCACGCCTCAGCGATCGCGGCGTAGACGGCGTCCAGATCATCGTCGCCGATGCAATAAGGCGGCATGACATAGACGGTGTTGCCGAGCGGCCTGACCAGCAGGTTTCGATCGCGGAAGAACGCCAGCAGCCTCGGCCCGAGCTGGGAGAGATAGCTGCCCTCGCCACTGCCCAGCTCAAGCGCAGTGATGGTGCCGATCGATCGGCACCCACGTACCGCGGGATGTGCGGCGAGCGCCCCCAGGCGTTGGCGCTGGCGGGCGGCAATATCTGCGATCCGCTCGAGAACGGGCTCTTCGCGCCAGATGGCGAGATTGGCATTGGCGGCAGCGCAGGCAATCGGGTTCGCGGTATAGCTCGACGAGTGGAAGAACATGCGCGCCCGGTCTTCCGACAGATGCGCCGCGTAGATCGCTTCGGTCGCGAGGGTGACGGCGAGCGGCACCGAGCCCCCGGTCAGGCCCTTGGACAGGCACAGGATATCGGGAACGATCCCGGCCTGTTCGCAGGCGAGCAGAGTGCCGGTGCGGCCCCAGCCGGTCATCACCTCGTCAGCGATGAAGAGGACGTCGTGACGCGCGCAGATCGCGCGCATCTCCGCCAGCACTGAGGCGGGATAGATCAGCATGCCGCCCGCACCGAGGATCAGCGGCTCGACGATGAAGGCTGCGGGCTTGTCGCGGCACGCTGCCTCGAGCGCGTCGAGTGTCGCTTGCTCCTGTCCGGCGGCCGGGAACGGCACGGTGCCGACATCGAACAGCAATGGCGTATAAGCCTGGTTGAACACGCCCCGCGCGCCGACCGACATCGCGCCGATCGTATCGCCATGATAGCTGTGCTGCATCACCAGGATGCGGCCGCGCGGCTCGCCGCGATTGGCCCAATAGCCGAGCGCCATCTTCAGCGCGACCTCGACGCTGGTCGAACCTGAATCCGAGAAGAAGACGCGGGCCAGTGCCGGTGGCATGATCTCCACCAGCCCGCGCGCAAGCGTCTCGGCCGGCTCGTGAGTCCAGCCGGCGAAGATGATCTGGTCGAGCTGCGTCGCCTGTGCCGCGATCGCCGCCATGATCCGGGGATGGCGATGGCCGTGCGTCGTCACCCACCAGGAGGAGATGGCATCAACGATCCGCCGGCCGTCCGCCGTATGGAGCGCCGCGCCCTCGGCATGGGTGACGAGCGGGATCGGCTCGCCAAGGCCGTGCTGGGTGAAGGGATGCCAGACCGGGGATTCACTCACCGGAAATCCTCCGGATCGAAATTCTCGCGGAATGCGGTGTCCAGGGTGGCGGCATTCAGCGGCGCCAGGCGCGGCAGCCGGCCAAGCCGCTTCACGCCGCCCATCCTGGCGATCGTCGCTTCGCTGTCCTCGACCTGGTCGCCGATAAAGGCGACGCCGAGGATCGGCACGCCGCGTGATCGCAAGGCTTCGATCGACAACAGGCTGTGGTTGATCGTGCCCAGGCCGGTCCGCGCAACGAGCACCACCGGCTGGGCCCAGCGCGCGAACAGATCCGCAAAGAGGATATCGCGCGTGACGGGCACGAGAACACCACCCGCCCCTTCGACGATCAGGGGGCCGGTGACGGCGGGAAGGGTAAGCCGCTCGACCGCGATCTCGATCCCGTCGATCTCGGCGGCGCGGTGCGGCGAGCAGGGGGTTCGCAGGCGATAGACCTCCGGCAGGATTCGCGCGGGCGGCAGGCCGCAGAGCGTCGCCACCGTTCCGGCATCGCTGCCGCCTTCGAGCCCCGCCTGGACCGGTTTCCAATAAGAGGCGCCAAGCGCTCCCGCGAGGGCGGCGGCGAATACGGTCTTGCCGATATCGGTGTCCGTGCCGGTGACGATGATCGCCCGGCCGCTCATCCCAGCGCCGCCTCGACCACACCACCAAGCGCCTCGATCTGTGCCGTGGTGACGTTGAGCGTGATCGATATGCGCAGCCGCGACGTGCCCGCCGGCACCGTGGGCGGCCTGATACCCCGCACATCGAAGCCAGCCGCCTGCACCGCGGCTGCAACCCGCATCGTCAGCGCATCGTCGCGGAGGATCAAAGGCAGGATCTGCGAGCCGCTCGGCACGATGCCACAGCCCGCCAGCGCCTGTTCAGCAGCCGCGACGAGCGCCCATAAATCCGTGCGCCGCTCAGGCTCGTCGGCGATGATGCGCAGGCTTTCGCGCACCGCACTCGCCATCAACGGCGAAGGCGCGGTCGAGAAGATGAAGCCCCGGCCACGATTGACCAGGAAATCCCGCACCACCATGGGCCCGCAGAGCAACGCCCCCTCACAGCCAAGCGCCTTGCCGCAGGTGCGCAGGGTGATGACATTCTCCCGGCCCTCGAGATGACCGGCAAGACCGCGCCCGTCAGTGCCGAACACGCCGGTGGCATGGGCTTCGTCGATCAGCAGGAAAGCCTCGTGGCGCGCGGCAATTTCGGCGAGCGCATCGAGCGGCGCGCGGTCTCCGTCCATGCTGTACAGGCTCTCGACCGCAATCCAGGGGCGGCCGATGCCGCCGTCATGACGCCACGCGATGATCGTATCCTCGAACGCCTGTGGATCATTATGCGTTACCGCCACGCATGCGGCGCGACCGAGCTTCATCCCCTCATGCGCGCTGGCGTGGATCAGGGCATCATGAACGATCAGGTCGCCACGTTGGGGCAGCGAGGCGAACAGGGCGGCGTTGGCGGCAAAGCCGCTCGAGAAGAACAGCGCCGCCTCGGCACCGAAGACTTGCGCCGCCTCCTCCTCCAGCGCCTCATGCTCCTCGGCATTGCCGCGCAGCAGCCGGGATCCGCCCGAACCGACCGGCACGCCGCGCGCGATCGCGCTGACGATGGCGTCCGCCAAGCGCGGCGCGGATGCCAGAGCGAGATAGTCGTTCGACGAGAAATCCACCCCGCTGCGCGGCGCCAGCGCGCGCAGGCGATCGCGCGCGGCAAGCCCGGCAAGATGAGCGTGATGGACGGACAGCATCGACATGGCGCAGTCCGTTAGCGTGCCCGTATCGTTTTGACGATCAGCAGTCTCGATAGCGCGCGATATAAGGCCCGGGCGATGCCCGGTTCAGGCGCCGCGTCAGGGCGCGCAGCGGTCGATCAGGATTTCTCGGGCTCCCGGGAATCGGGAAAAAGGCTTTCCTTTCCCGCATTCCACTCGCGAACGGCCTGCTCGATCTCGTCCGGCGTCACTTCCCGCGTTTCGCTTCTGATCCGGAACAGGGCGCGATCCTCCGGATCGAAGGCGAGATACCCGGCCGCCATCACGATGAACGGCCCGCGCGCTATGATCGTTTCCCATTCCGGGCGCCCCGGATTCGCGGCGTCTCTCTGCCTCCGGTACAATATCGCCGGCTCGTTCATCGTGATTGGAGGCATGACAGAACCTACACCAGACCAGCCGCCCTGGACGGAAATCCGGTTATAGGATGAGCGTTCCAAATCGGGAATAGTTCCGCCCCGACCCGGCAGCGGACGCTCCGCTGTCTCCGAGCCGACTCAATCCCGATCGCGCCAACGGCCCCGCATCACTGACGTTGCGCGGGCACCCATTTCGCGAGCAGTTCGAAAGAAAGCGGTGCATCGAATTTGATGCCGGCATGCCCCTGATCCTGCCAACGAACCACCCCCGCGATCGGCGGTAGGCCATTTGCCATGAGAATCAGCTTCTCCCCCAGTTCGCCGGGTTCAGGCGGGCTGATACTCGCGCCACCCTGCGAGATATTACACAGGGTGACGGACCGATAATGAGCCCCCACCCTGATCTTGGCCCTGACCTCGATCCCGACGCGTGGCGCGCGCTGCGGCACCCTGGCGCGGTTCTCACCGGCGAGAATGCTGGCGGGATCCACTTTTTCATCGAACCCGATTCCGGCCACGCCCTCGCGGCGCCACAGGATCCTGCCGGAGATTGGCTCGCCGGAGCTGATCTCGGCCCGCACGGGATCGCCGACGTCAAGCTCGGAATAGATATGCGCCATCATGCCCCCGGCTGAAATATTGCGCACGAGGCAGAATTCTTCGCTGTGTGGCGTCGTCAATTTGGCCACGCGCAGGACGGTTACGTAGCGCTGTTGGCCACGGCGATCGGCCGATGCCAAAGGTTCAGTCGTCAATTCATTGTCTTGACTTGGGTCGAACATCAGGGCGCCTCCCGCGAGCGTTCAGTCCGGTGTCAGCACTGCCCGCATGGCCAGCCACCGCCCTCCCCAGTCCAATGTCCTTAAACCCCGTGGTCCATTTTCGGCTCGATTTGCTGCCAAATCGTTAATGCATTCATTCTCGTTCTATTTCCGCAACCGTCGGTCAATGCATATACTCGGAGTAACTGCATGATATCTCTTATTGCGATGTATCCGTGACGAGACTTCCCAATTCGGCCAGCGCCGGCGCTGAAGAAGAACAGGACTAATCTTCTGTTCGGCGCGATAAGCCATGATCTGGATTCGTTACGTACGCGACATAGTGCTTTCGGTATGCTAATCGCGCAGTGGATTGAGCCTGAACGCGCGCTCGCGATATTCGAACCAGTCGAAATCCGCCGGTCGGCCAGTCCCCGCAAGGTCCTGACACGCCATGCCGACAAAGGCGCCGGTGAAATTGGGCAGCCCCGGTGCGCTCGCCTCATCGGAAAGCACGCTGGCATCGAACTGTTCGGGAAGCCAGGTCCAGTCGGCCGTGCCTTCGACCCGATAAGCGAAGCGGAGCCGATCGAAATCCACCTCGGCGCGCAAGACGATCCGGCCGGGCGGAATCGGGATCGGCGGCGTGAAGGCATCGGCCTGGGGCTGATCGGGCAGGGCCGACATCACGCGGATATGCCTGCCGACATCATCGTCATGCGACACGTGCAGATAGTGGAATTTGACGGCGTTATAATAGCAGACCAGGCCCGCCGCCTGCTGGAAATGCTCCGGCTCGAAATCCATCGCGGTCGATACCGAGCAGCAAAAAGCCTGTTGCCGGCGCGCCACCAGCGCCTGAGTGAACAGGCTGCCGATCGTCTCGCGACCATAGAGACGCAAATGCCCAGGCCGCTCGACCAGGCTGAAGATCTCTTCCCAGTGCGGCGTCCGCAGCCACTGAAAGTCGATCGGAAGGTCCGGACCGTCAAAGTCTGCGCGACCGGGCGCGGCAGGAAACGGCGTTGCCTGGAGTTCGGGCGACGGCAGATCGGGGGCCGGGGTTTCGATCACCGGCAGCCCGTCGCCGGCGATCGTGTAGAGCCATCCGTCATCGTCCCAGCGCATCGGCTGGATCGCCGTCTCGCGGCCCAGCACACAGCGGCCTCGGTTCGGCAAAGGCCGGCCGCAGAGATAGACCATCCAGGGCTCGCCGCCCGGCCCGTCGACGAGATCGGCATGGCCGGCGCGCATCAACGGCGCGTCCGGCCGGTTGCGCGCGCTCAGAATATAGGTGTCGGGATGGAGCTCATAAGGCCCGAGCAGATTGCGCGAGCGCGCCATCGTCACCGCATGATTAAAGCCGGTGCCGCCTTCAGCGGTGATCAGATAATAATAGCCCTCGCGCTTGTAGAGATGCGGTGCCTCGGTTAGCCCGAGCGGGGTGCCGGCGAAAATCATCGTCCGCTCGCCCACCAGCGTCTGCGTCTCGGGCGCATATTCCTGGCAGACGATTCCGCCGAAGCGGTTCCTGCCCGGCCGGTGATCCCACAGCATGTTGACGAGATATTTGCGGCCATCGTCATCATGGAACAGCGACGGATCGAAGCCGCTGCTGTTGAGATGGACCGGATCGGACCACTCGCCGTCGATCGTCGGGCACGTCACCATATAATTGGGGAAATCCCTGAGCGACGCGCCTGACGCGCCACCGGTGGTGGTGCGGCCATAGCGCTTCACATCGGTATAGATCAGGTAGAACAGCCCGTCGGCATAAGAGAGGCAGGGCGCCCAGACCCCGCAACTGTCCGGATCGCCGCGCATGTCGAGCTGCGCGGCGCGGCGAAGCGGCCGGCTGAGCAGGCGCCAGTTTTTCAAGTCGCGCGAATGGTGGATCTGGACGCCGGGATACCATTCGAAGGTCGAGGTCGCGATATAATAATCGTCGCCGACGCGGACGATCGACGGATCGGGGTTGAAGCCGGGGAGGATCGGATTGCGGATCATGCGGTTTCGGCGTCCTTTGCGGGCGCGGGCTCAGGCGCGCGAACGAGGGTCCATAACAAGGTAGCGGCGAACAGGTCGAGCACACCGAGCGCGACGAAAAACGGCCCATAACCGATGCGCTCGACGAAATGCCCGATCGCAAGCGAGAACAGCAAAACGCCGAGATTGGCCATGGTGCCGGCGATTCCGGCGGCGGTGCCCACTTCGTTGCGCGGGAAAAGGTCAGACGCCATGGTGATGCAGGTGACCGAAAGCGTCTGGTGCGCGAAGCCGCCGAGGCAGAGCAGGGCAACCGCGGCGACCGCGCTGTCGACCTGGCCGACGAACATCATGCCGGTCATCATCACCGCGCCGAGCGTATAGGCGCCGCGCCGCGCGTTGATCAGGCTGATGCCGCGCTTCTGCAGGCGGAAAACGATGAACGGCCCGAACAGGCAGCCAAGATCGGCAGCGATGAAGGGGAGCCCGGCGAACATCGCGATCTGGCCGAGATCGAAGTGACGCACCGTCGTGAGATAGAGCGGCATCCACAGGGTCAGCGTCCCCCAGGTCGGGTCGGCGAGGAAGCGCGGCAGCGCGATGCCCCACAGGTTGCGCCGGCGCAGCAGCTGGCCGATCGGCGGGCGACCCGGCACTGCCTGGAGATAGGACTCCTGGCCGTCGATGATCTCGGCCTTCTCCTCGGGCGAGATGGCAGGATGGAGCTCGGGCGAATAATAATAATGCCGCCACGCCGCCGCCCAGATCAGGGCGAGCACGCCGGCGACGACAAAGGCGCCGCGCCAGTCCCACACCCATACGGCGCCTGCCACCAGCAACGGCGCCAGCACCGAGCCGAGCGAGGCACCGATATTATAGACGCCGCCGGCAAAGCCGCGCTCGCGCGCCGGAAACCATTCTGCGATGACCTTGAGCGCGCCAGGATGCGCTGTGCCCTCGGCAAAGCCGAGCAGGGAGCGCAGCCCGGCAAGGCCGAGCCAGCCGGTCGCGACCCCGTGCACCATGGTGATCAGGCCCCAGGCAGCGGCGAACAGCGCGAGGCCCGACTTCAGGCCGATAACGTCAAGGATATAGCCGGCCACCGGCTGAAGCATGATGCCGAGCTGGAAGCCGCTGGTGATCCATGAATATTGCTCAGTGCTGATATGCAGCTCGGCCATGAAGGTCGGCGCTGCGACGCCCATGATGCTGCGCGTGAGATAGTTCAGGATCGTGCCGAGCATCACCAGCCCGATGATCCACCAGCGCAGCTTTTTGCCGAGCATGTGCCCCTCCCCGCGTCTGCGGCTGTTTGTTTTGCGCGTTTTTCCGAATCGCCAGATGATTCCACCTAACGGGAAAACGTTCCGATGTTAACGCTAACGGGTTGTGGGGCGCGCGGCTATCCCCGGCTGGCCGCGAATTTGTTTTCGCGTCGCTTGCCGAGCAGCAGGCCGCGTTCGAGCCGAGCGCAGAGCGCGGCATAATAATCCGACAGGAAGCCGAAATCGTCTCCGTCATCAGCGATGCCGGCCTTGTTGCGAATCGTCCAGGCGACCGTCGCGAGCGCATCGTTGCGCCCGCCGCGGAGCACATCCTCGAGCGTCTGAAGCTCATAAACGCCGTACAGGCTGAGTGCCGCATCGCTGAAGGTACGGCGCGCACTTTCCTTGCCGGCGACCAGATCATGGCCCAGCGTGCCGTTCACCGTGCGCACCACCCAGGTGCCGGCGATCAGATCCCCGACACGAAGGCGATCGCGGTTGAACAGCGGGAAGAGCAGGAAGATGCCGCTCCAGCACAGAGCGAAGATCGTCAGAAAGGCGTCCGCCGTGCCATCGGCGGCCTGGGAACCGAGAAAGGACAAGGGCAGGAATATTTCTATTTCGCGCATTGCGTTGCGCGCGATCACCGCCCCGCCCGTCAGCCGGGCGCCATCGCGGGCGACGACGCGCAGGCCCATCACCCGTTTCCCCGGCGTCGCGCCGCGCCCCCCCATCTCGAACAGCACGAACCAGCCGTTGCGCAGGATGAAGAAGCCGATCAGCCACAGAATCTCCAGCGCATCGGACTGGTGGCTCGCAACCAACAACGTGACAATCGCGATCGTCAGCACAATCAGCACGACAAGGATGAACAGCCCATCGAGCATGAAGGCCGCGGCCCGCGTCCCGGCGCCGCCCAGCTCAAGCTGCAGATCGACGCCTTCGGGCGTGACGAAATTGCGCCGGAGCGATACCGGCCCACGCGCCTTTTTCCGGATCGGCCAGCGCATCAGGCTTTCCGCGGCATGTAGAAATAGACGAGCCAGCCGAGCAGCATGGTGAGGCCGATGGCATAGCGAGCCCGATCCTCGGTGACGGTCTGGCGACCGATCCCTTCCAGCAAGCCGGCCGCGATCAGCATTATCACCGCACCCGCCATTGCCGTCGCCGCCGAGCGGCCGGCCGCGATCGCCGAATCGCCACGCGAAAGGCGGCCGGGAAAGGCGATCGCCGTGCCGATTCTGAAACCGGCGGCGCCCGCCAGGATGATCGCGAAAATTTCGGTCGTGCCATGGATCATCAGCCAGCCGCCGAGATTCCAGCCCAGCCCCTTGGGCACGAACACCGCGACGAACGCGCCGAGCATCAGGCCATTATAGAGGATCAACAGGACGGTGGGGACAGCGAAGGCGAAGCCGAGCGCGAAGGCGAAGATCGCGATCTGCGCGTTATGGGTGAAGAGATAGGTCGCGAAAACGGCAAGCCCGTCGTCTTTGGACGCGCCGTACAGCGTGGCACGCAACGTCTCCGCGGAGGCGGAAGGATCGCGGCCCGCCGAAAGCCCCTCGGGCATGATCCCGAAAAACCAGGTCGGATCATTCCGCACGAGCAGATAGGCCACTACCGCGCCGGCCACCGTCAGCAGGAAGGCGACCAGCGTTTCGCGCCAGATCGCCTGTACCGCTTCAGGCCAGCTCTTTGCGAAGAAGCGGCCGATCTGGCGCAGCGCCGAGGTCGGCACGCCATAGATCTGGAAATAGGCGCGGGTGCAGAGCTGCTCGAGATAGGAGATCAGCGCGCGGTCAAGCGAGGTTTCCCGGGCCACCGACAGTGATGACAGCGCTGAACGATAGAGCAGGGGCAGCGCCAGCAGATCCTCGTCGGAGAGCGCACGGACCGAGCGTTTCTCGATCCGGCCCACCAGATATTCGAGCCGTTCCCAATCCGCCTCACGCGCTTTGCGGAAGCGCGTCGCATTGACGAGGATCGGCTGGACCTCGAGGATCGCCGAGCTTGCGGTCACAACAGGTTCCTCCGCTTGAGATCGACATAGCCTGCAACCAGCCGCTCGCCGACCCGATCATATTCGCTTTCGATGACATGGACGCCGAGATGTTGCAGCCGGGTCAACGCGATGCGGCGGTCGCGGAGCAGCCCCGCCGCGGTGACCGCGCGGGTGACGTCGTCAGCCTCTTCCGGCGCGCGATCGGCGATCGCCTCGACCTCCTCGTCGCGGAGTACGACGACGAGGAGCAAATGGGTCTGGACCAGCCGGGCGACGGCGCGGACCATGAAATCGGCGGATGTCAGATCGGTGAATTCAGTGAACAGCACGATCATCGAGCGGCGCGTGAGCCGCGCGGCGAGCGTCGTCAGGCCGAAGGTGTAATTGGTTTCCTCGCCGCTATAATCGATCCCCGCCGCAAGCCGTTGCAGCGCCGCGAACGAAGCAGCGCCCGAGATCAGTCCGCTGGCGATTCGCGGCCGCGAATCAAAGGCATGGAGCGCGACCCGGTCGCCAAGCTTGAGCGCGACCCAGGCGGTGAGCAGCATTGCCGACACCGCGCGATCGACGCGTGGCAGGCCGGCAACGGGTTCCGACATCTGGCGCCCGGCGTCGATTGCAAAGACGATCTGGTTGTTGCGCTCGGTACGGAACTCCTTGGCGTGGAGCTTCGAATGACGGGCCGATTGTTTCCAGTCGATCGCGCGGCGATCCATGCCCGAGCGGAATTCGACCAGCGATTCGAAATCCGCACCGTCGCCGCGATCGATCTGCGCGATCAGGCCCTGCAGCGCATGGCGCTGGAAGATCTGCGCGCCGCGCTGCTGGACGGGCCGGATATCGGGAAGGATCGGAAAGGCAGTATCGATCGCGATCACCTGCTGCTTCCAGGCAAGGCCTAACGGCCCGCGCCAGCGCAGCCAGAGCCGGTCGAACCTTACCATGCCGCGCCGGACCGCGGTTATGGGCAGCAGTGCCGCGCCCCGGGTGCCGCCCCGTTCAGCGGTCAAGGGCGGCGAGGCAGCGCTCCGCTCGCCATCAAGGGCAATCCATAACCGCCCATCATCCTCGACCGCGATCAGCGGATTGGCCGGGATCGCGACTTGAGCGGCGCGCGGCGCGCCCTTGCCTGTGAAAAGGACGGTGACCTTGGCATCGATGGTCGCGCCGACGCTGACGGACGGGATTCGATCGATCCGCGCGCTGCCCTTGCGAATGCCGGACATGGCATCGAGCAGGGTCAGCAACAGTACCGCGACCGGCCAGGCCAGCCCGGCATACCAGCGTTCCGGCACGAGCACGCCGACCAGCAGCGCGAACGGCGCACCCGCCGCCGCCGCCAGTACAGCCGCGCGGGTAGGATAGATCAACGCGGGGCCTCGATCGTTTCGATGATGCTGGTGACGACATCCTCGACGACGCGGCCGTCGATCTCGGCGGCCGGCGACAGGATCAGGCGGTGGCGGAGGAGCGCCGGTGCGAGCGCTTTGACGTCGTCCGGAATGACGAAATCGCGGCCGTCGAGCGCAGCCCGGGCCCGCGCGGCACCCGCGAGCATCGCGCCGGCACGCGGGCTCGCACCGCTTTCGAGATCGGCCACGTCGCGGGTGCCGCGGATCAGGGCGGCGATATAGTCGATCACCTCGTCGACCAGCCTGACCTGCGAGACGGCATCGATCGCGGCGCCGATCGCTGCCGCGTCAGTCTTCTTCTCGACGCCCCAATCCTCGGGCGCCATCGCGGATTTGCGCGCGCCGTGCGTGGCGATGATGCGGCGCTCCTCGGCGGCCGACGGATAGTCGACGACCTGCTTGAACAGGAAGCGATCGAGCTGAGCCTCGGGCAGGGGATAGACGCCTTGCTGTTCGATCGGATTCTGCGTCGCGACCACCATGAAGCGATCGCCGAGCGACAGGCTCTCGCCGTCGATCGTCACCCGGCGCTCCTGCATCGCCTCGAGCAGCGCCGCCTGGGTCTTTGGCGGGGTGCGGTTGATCTCGTCGGCGAGCAGCAGATCGGTGAAAATCGGCCCGCGCGTGAGGGTGAAGGTCGAGGTCTGGAAGTTGAACAGATTGGCGCCGATGATGTCGCCCGGCATCAGATCCGGCGTGAACTGGATGCGGCCGAAATCGAGGCCGATCACAGCGGCAAAGCTGCGCGCGAGCAGGGTCTTCGCGGTGCCCGGCGGGCCTTCGAGCAGGATATGGCCGCCCGCGAACAGCGCGACGAGCATCATCTCGACAGTCGCCTCCTGCCCGACGACCGCCTTGCCGATCTCTGCGCGGATCGCCTCGGCGAGTGCGCGAACCTCTTCTACTGTCACCGTGTTTTCTCCCATAACCATCTGTGCAGCGCCTGCGCCGCCGAAAGTGCCGAATGCCGATCCGTCGCGGTCCTTGCCGCCTCGGCGAGTTCAGTAAAGCGCGCGCGCCCGCCGAGCCGGTCGAGCTGCGCATCGAGCGCGGCATCGTGCAACCGTGGCGACATACCGAACACGATCGCCGCGCGATCCCGGATCACATCGGCGTAGCGGCCGCTGAGCATCGCCTGGCGCCCGGCCTTGCGGACCAGCGTCGCTGTGTTGTCGATCAGCGCCGCCTTGCCGAATGCGATCTCCCGCTCGCGCCGGCGCGGCGAGCCGAACCGAGCGACCGCCTGCCATGCGGCAAGCAGCACTGCCACCGCGATCGCCAGAGTCATTGCGAGAAAGGGCGGATCAAAGGCGAGCTTGAGCGGGCTCCGCGAATGGCCGAGGCCGTTCACCGTCACGTCGAAATCGATTTCCTTCGAGCCTTTCGCGTTCATCCAGTCAAGCAATGCAAGGGCGGCAGCGGCTTGGTGCGCATCCGCGACGCCCTTGTTGTTGAGCAGATCCGGGTCGGCGATCACGTAGAGCGGCCCTTCGCCGAGCTGAGCGACAACCGCCCGCCCCTCATCGTCAGTGATGAGCGGATGGACGTCGGCGCCGCTGATCGTCTGGAGCGGGCGGGGCGCGGTGAAACGGATCTCGGGTGGCAGATCGCCCTTCGTGACCAGCGGCCTGCCCCCGCTGGGATGGCGATCGACCTTGAGCTTTCGGGCCGGCGCCAGCACCGCTTCGGGGTCGCTGGCGTTCTTCAGCCCGAGATAGCGGACCCAGCCATTATGGGTGGGATCGCCCGCGGTTTGCCATTTCGGAAAGATGAAGAGCGTCGGCTTGGCGGCGCGGCCGATGATGCCGACGCTGATATCCTGCGTGCCCGTATCGGGTGTGAAGATGGTCAGATCCTCGCCATCCATCATATGCGGGTCGCGGATGATCTGCGGATTGCGGCCGGTTGCCTGAGCGAGCTGGACGATGCCGCTGAAGCCGACCGCTGCATTGGACAGCGCATGCGAGCCGCCATTGTGGCCCGACCGCAAATCCGGCGCATAGGCACCGAGCACCAGAGTCCCGATAAAGCCGAGCACGCCGATCGCGAGAATCAGGATGACGGTGCGCAGGCGGAACGTGCCGTCCGCTTCTCCCTTGCCGATGGCGATGTCGCTCATGCCCGCCATGTCCCCGGCAGGGTGAAATCGGCATAGGCTGCGCGCGCCGAGCCCCAGTCCTCGGCGTTCACCGGCCGGCCGCCGAACAGGCTGCGTTCGACCAGCCGCGCAATCCCGGAAAACAGATCGCGCGCCGGGCCCGGAATCGCATCGGCCCCTGCGAGTTCACGGCTGGTGAGCGCGGGGCGGACGAGACGCGGCCGGCGCTTGGCGATATCCTCGATCGACCTGAAGAGGAGGTGGTGCGCGGCTTCGGCATAACGCCCCTGCTCGGCCAGAAGATCAGCCTCACGCAGCCAGGCCCGAACCGGCGCGGCATCGGGCGCCCAGGCCTCTTCCTCCACCTCGACCGCGGCGGGCGCCGCGCGCCGGCGGCGGGGCAAGCGCCAGACGCCGTAACGCAGCCGCTGATAGATCACCCAGAGCAGCATCGCCGTGGCAATCGCGAGGACCGTCCACAGGAAGATGCGCGCATAGGGGGCATCGGGAAAGAAACTGCCGATCCAGTTGAGCGCCCGGCCCACCGGGCTCAGTACCTCGCCAAGCCAGTGGAAGAAATCGACCAGCCATTGCGGGGGCCCGGGCGGTTTTGGCGCAGGCTGCAGCGTGAACTGAATTGAATTGTCCGCCTTCAACGCTGCATGAGCAGCCGCGAAGCGATCGGCGGCGGCTGCCGCTTCGTGCGAATTCCCCCCGCTCACGTCATCTCCCCGGCGCTCGTAAGGCGCTATCAGAACTAGACTTAAAGCAAGCTCGACCGCGCGCAACGCGGAAAATGCGCTGGACAACGCGAAGGTGCCTCGTCAGTCTCCAAGGGGCCCCCGCCGCAGGACCGGGGAAGCTTGTTCGGGGGGAGTGACTGATGGCAAGCACCGGAGACCGCGTTGTTTCGATCGGGCGCATATTCAGTCGCGCCTTTGCGACCATGAGCAGCAACCCCGTAACCGTATTCGGCATCTCCTTCGTGTTCGGCGCGTTGCCGGGCGTCGTGATGAATTACGTCTCCCAGAACCTGGGATATTCGCAGCAGAATTTCAGGACCGGCGTGATCACGCCGCTTTTCTTCTTTTCCGTTCTCGCGGTGACAGTCGTGCTCAGCATCTTCTTTGCGGTGCTGACCCAGGCCGCCCTTGTCCGCGCGACCGCTGCCCATAGCGAAGGACGAAAGGCGAGTTTCGCCGAATCGGCGATGGCCGGATTGCGGGTTGTGCTGCCTCTGTTCGTGCTCGGGGTTTTGCTCGGATTGGGCATCATACTCGGCTTCGTCTTGCTGATCGTCCCCGGTGTCTTGCTGTACCTGATGTGGGCAGTCGCGGCACCGGCGCTGGTGGAAGAGGGCACCGGCGTGTTCGGGGCGTTCGCCCGCAGCCGCGAGCTGACAAAGGGCGCGCGCTGGACGGTTCTGGGGCTTGGGCTGATCATGATCCTGATGTACTGGCTGTTCTCCCTCGTGATCGGCATTCTCTTCCTTGCCCTCTACGGCAGGAACGGCCTGCAAGGCATGGCCACCACCATGCAGAATGGGCTGCCGATCACCTTTTTGCTGCTCAGCGGCCTGGTCACGACGGTTCTGACTGCGATTCTGAACACGATCCAGACATCGCTCTATGTCGAGCTGAAAAACTGGAAAGACGGCCCCGGCTCCGAGAAGCTGGCCGACATCTTCGCCTGACCATCGTGCGCGGGGCTTGCCCCGCGCCGACCCCTGCGCCGCGATTCAGGCTCGCTTGCTCTGCCGCTATCGCGCTTTGACAATCCTATAGGATATGAAATAGCAGAGCAGCATTCAGCCGGGACGCGTGCCACGAGAAGCGCGCGGAACGGTGTGAGGGCCGTAGCTTGCGGCCTGTGCGATCTGAGCTTCGAACCGGAGGGGACGCCATGAGGATGATCGCACTTGCCGCCGCGCTGATCGCGAGCGGTGCCGTTGCGCAGGACGGTGCACCCGAAAGCGTGATCGGACCGGATTATGCCGATGCGCCCGAGATGGCGGTCAATCCGAAGCAGCCCATGGGGTCGCTGCACGGCTTTGTGATGCTGTCGTCGGACTCCGCAATCTACCCCGGCATCCGGCAGCTGGCCAACGACTATACCGCGAAGCGCGACGCCTATGGCAACCGAATTGCCGCGCAGAGCGCGCAGCAATCGGAAGCCGCGCCTTATCGGCGCGAGGTGATCGTCTACATCCCGGCGGGCTACAGGCCGAACAGCGAGACGCCCTTCATGGTGGTGCAGGACGGGCGCGACTATGCGGTACGCGTCGCGCTCGCGCTCGATACGCTGATCGCGCAGCACCGGGTGCCGGCGATGGTCGCTGTGATGATCCAGTCGGGCGGTGGCGATGCGCAAGGGTCCGAGCGGGGGCTTGAATATGACACCATGTCGGGCCGCTATGCCGAATTCGTCGAGCGCGAGGTGCTGCCGCGCGTTGCCGCGAACTACCATATCAAATTCACCGCCAACCCGGATGGTCGGGCGACGATGGGCGCGAGTTCCGGTGCTGCGGCGGCGCTCTCCATGGCCTGGTATCACCCCGAATGGTACCACCGCGTTCTGTCCTATTCGGGCACCTTTGTGAATCAACAGTCCCCGCCCGACCCGGCGACGCCCGAGGGCGCGTGGGACTATCATGCCCATCTGATTCCCGAGAGCCCGGCCAAGCCGATCCGGATCTGGATGGAGGTGGGCGAGAAGGACCTGCATTTCGCCGACCCGGAATCGACCTTCCACAACTGGCCGCTTGCCAACCAGCGCATGGCGGCCGCGCTGAAGGCCAAGGGTTACGCCTATCGCTACGTGTTCGCGAAGGACGCGGTGCATGTCGATCAGCGCGTCGTCGGCCAGACCTTGCCCGAGGCGATCGAGTGGGTTTGGCGGGGCTATCACAAATAACCACCAAGGGGAGCATCATGGGCGTTTCGAAATCTGTTCGGCTTTCTTCTTCCTTCCCCAGCGGAGGCTGGGGCCCAGTTGGGGGACAGAAGGAAACTGCTCGATCCGTGCTGTCACGGGCGGCTCCCAACTGGGCCCCAGCCTTCGCTGGGGAAGGGAAAAGGGGGCGATTGAGGTTCTTTCTTGGGCTGTCCCTGGCCTCCCTCCTTTCCGGCACCGCCTTCGCGCAAACGCCGCCTGCCGACGCGCCCTGGCGCAACCCTGCCCTTCCCACGGAGCAGCGCGTCGACGCGCTGATCGCGCAGATGACGATCGAGGAGAAGGCGTCGCAGCTCGTCAACCAGGCGCGGGCGATCCCGCGGCTTGGGGTGCCGGCCTATGACTGGTGGAGCGAGGCGCTGCACGGCGTGGCGAACAATGGCTATGCCACCGTGTTCCCCGAGCCGATCGGGCTTGCCGCGACCTTCGATCCGCCGACGATCGAGGAGATGGGCGTCGCGATCGGCACCGAGGGGCGCGTGAAGTGGAACATGATCGAGCGCGCCGGCGGCGAACACCATATCATGCAGGGACTCACTTTCTGGTCCCCCAATATCAACATCTTCCGCGACCCGCGCTGGGGGCGTGGCCAGGAGACCTATGGCGAAGACCCCTATCTGACGGCGAAGATGGGCGTCGCCTTCGTGCGCGGCATGCAGGGCAACGACCCGCATTATTACCGCGTCTCGTCGACCGCCAAACATTATGCCGTCCATAGCGGCCCCGAGCCGGGGCGGCACAGCGACGACGTGCCAGTCAGCAAGCATGACGAAGAGGACACCTATTTCCCGGCATTCCGCGCGCTGGTGACCGAGGGCAAGGTCGAATCGGTGATGTGCGCCTACAACAGCATCAACGGGCAGCCGGCCTGCGCGAACGACTTCCTGCTCAACGACCAGCTTCGCGGCAAATGGGGCTTCAAGGGCCATGTCGTCTCCGACTGCGACGCGATTGCCGATATCGAGCGCGGGCACCACTTCACCAAGACGGTGGCCGAAGCCGCCGCCATCTCGCTGAAGCACGGCGTCGACAATGACTGTACCGAGTTTGGCCGCATGGCCGGGCCGACCTCCGACTATGACCGCTATACCGATGCGATGAAGCAGGGGCTGGTGAGCCAGGCGGTGGTCGACCAGTCGCTGCGCCGGCTCTTCACCGTGCGGATGCGGCTCGGCCTGTTCGATCCGCCGGCGATGGTGCCCTATGCGAGCATTCCCGACAGCGCGCTGAATTCGCCCGAACATGGGGCACTGGCACTGAAGCTCGCCCGGGAATCCATGGTATTGCTGAAGAACAACGGCCTGTTGCCGGTGAAGCCGGGGGTCAAGCGGATCGCGGTGGTCGGTCCGCTTGCCGACCAGACCGATGTGCTGGCGGGCAATTACAATGGCCGCGCGGTGGCGCCGGTCAGCGCGCTCGAGGGCATCCGCGCCGCCTTTCCGGGTGCCGAGATCGTCTTCGAGCCCGGCACCAATTTCCTGCGCAGCGCACAGCCGGTGCCGGCCAGCGCGCTGTCGAGCGGGGACGGGCAGCCGGGGCTGAAGGCGGAATTCTGGCGCGGCGGTGATTTCACCGGCGCGCCGGCGGTGAGCAGGACCGACGCGGTGATCAATTTCGACCGCAACATGCCCTCGCCCATCCCCGATGCGCCGGTGGTATCGGCGCGCTGGACCGGCTTCGTCACCCCCGCCGCGGACGGGCTCTACAAGATCGGGATCGGCGGGCGCTCGGCGCGCCTCTGGCTCGACGACAAGCTGATCGTGAACAATACGGACCAGCAGCAGCGCGGGCCCAATCTCACCGAGATGCGGCTCGAAAAGGGCCGTCGCTATGCGGTGAAGATCGAGCAGACGCCGAGCCGCTTTCCGCCCAGCCTGGTCTGGGCGCCGGTGCTGGAGGATCCGCTCGGCCGCGCGGTGGCCGCCGCGAAGAATGCCGATCTGGTGATCGCAGTGACGGGCATCACCTCGGCGCTCGAAGGCGAGGAGATGAAGGTGGACGTGCCGGGCTTCTCGGGCGGCGACCGCACCAGCCTCGATCTGCCGGCCGATGAGGATGCGGTGCTGAAAGCGGTGAAGGGCACCGGCAAGCCGCTCGCGGTGGTGCTGATGAACGGATCGGCACTGTCGGTGAACTGGGCGGCGGCGAACGCCGATGCCATTCTCGACGCATGGTATCCGGGCCAGGCCGGCGGCACCGCGATCGGCGAGACGCTGGCGGGCGCCAACAACCCGTCCGGGCGGCTGCCGGTGACCGTCTATACCGGAGTCGACCAGCTGCCGCCGTTCAAGGACTATGCGATGAAGGGCCGGACCTATCGCTACTTCGCCGGCAAGCCGCTTTATCCCTTCGGCCATGGGCTGAGCTATACCAGCTTTGCCTATGCGAAGCCGGTGCTGTCACGCGCCGTGGTGAAGGCGGGCGATACGCTCGGCGTCGATGTCGCGGTGCGCAACAGCGGCGGGCGCGAGGGCGATGAGGTGGTGCAGCTTTACCTGAGCTTCCCACAGGCGCCGGGCACGCCGATCCGCGCTTTGCGCGGCTTCGCCCGGGTGCATCTGGCGGCCGGGGCAAGCGGCAAGGTGCATTTCGACCTCAACCCGCGCGACCTTTCGAGCGTGACCGAGGCGGGCGACCGGGTTGTCGCGCCGGGGGCCTATTCGCTGAGCGTCGGCGGCGGGCA
>Ga0105245_10001830_pt1 | contig 19358 bp, 14 predicted proteins | sample KBSM54metaG_FD_81523 | JGI IMG/M metagenome (GOLD analysis project Ga0105245, IMG submission 81523) | Miscanthus rhizosphere microbial communities from Kellogg Biological Station, Michigan, USA - KBS M5-4 metaG | ecosystem: Host-associated > Plants > Roots > Rhizosphere > Soil | place...
GGGGCGTCCGCGCTCGCGGGGCTGGCCACGAGCGCGAGCGCGACGCTCGCCATGCCGATCGCCACGAGCACGACGCCGAGACGGCGTCGCCGCCTCATCACCGGGCCCGAAGCGGCGCTCGTCGCCGTGGACGCGCGGGCGCGGGCTTCTTTTCGGTCGTTCCTGATCGGTTGATCACCGAGATGTCGCCACCGAGGTACGACGACACGACGTGTGGATCTTGCAACACCACCTCCGGCACGCCTTGCGTGACCACCGCGCCGAGATCGAGGGCGATGATCTCGTCGGAGATCGAGCTGATCAACGGCATGTCGTGTTCGATCACGAGCAACGCACAACCGGCTTCGCTCTGGATGCGCTTCAGCAGTGGACCAAGCGCTTCGGTCTCTCGCTGCGCGATGCCGGACGACGGCTCGTCGAGCAACAACACCGTCGGATCGTGCGCGATGGCCATTGCGAGGTCGACGATGCGCCGGCTCCCTGTCGACAGCTCGGCGACGAACTTGTCGCGGAACGCGCCGAGCGACATCAACTCGATGAGGTCTTCGACCGTGAACGCGACGTTCTCCTCTTGCTCCTGCACTGCCGGCAGGTTGAGCAGCGCGGCGAGGTGATCGCGTTCGTCGAGGTGGCGTTCGAGTCCGATCGCGATGTTCTCCGCGACCGTGAGCGTCGGGAAGATGCGCGCGTCTTGGAAGGACCGGCCGAGACCGAGGGACGCACGCCGATCGGCACCCCACGACGTGACATCGACCCCCTGGAAGCGGATCGTGCCGCCGTCGGGAGTGAGCAGACCCGAAAGGATGTCGAAGATCGTCGTCTTGCCGGCACCGTTCGGGCCGATCAACCCGATGATCTCGCCCTCGTGGAGCGTGAACGTGACGTCGTTGACGGCGGAGATGCCGCCGAAACGCTTCGTGAGTCCGTTGACCTCGAGCACAGGCGGTCGCTCGCTCGGCGGCACCGCCCCACTCGACGGCCCGGCCGCCTTCGCGGGCGTCTTCGCGTCGCCCTTCATCGACGACGCGCCTTGGAGGAACACCGACCGGAGGATGTCGCCCCGCTCGAGCAGCTCCTCGGTCGGGCCGGAGAACCGCACCTCGCCCTTCTCCATGAAATAAGCGCGGCTGGCAACGGTGAGCGCGACGTTCACCGACTGCTCGACGAGGACGATCGTGCAGCCCTGCTCGTGGATCTGGCGCACGATCTCGAGCAACTGCTCCACGATCGTCGGTGCGAGACCGAGCGACAGCTCGTCGATGATCAGTAGCTTCGGCTTCGCCACGAACGCCATGCCGAGCGCGAGCTGCTGTTGCTCGCCGCCCGACAAGTTGCCCGCCATCTGGTCCCAACGTTCCTTCACGCGCGGGAACAGCGTGAGCACGCGGTCGATGCGCGCCTGCACCTCGGCCGGGTCATCGCGCTGGTACAGCCACGTGCCGGCCTTGAAATGCTCGGCCACCGTGAGCGTGGGGAACACCGCCTTGCCCCCGGGCACCTGGATGATGCCGAGCTTCGATGTGGTGACGGCGTCGGCCTTCGTGATGTCCTGACCCTCGAACCAGATCTTGCCGGCCTTCGGATCGACGAGCCCGGAGATCGCCTTCAGCAGCGTCGACTTGCCAGCACCGTTCGTGCCGAGCAGCGCAACGATCTCGTTGCGTTCGACGTCGAGATCGACGCCGAAGAGCACCTGCACCTTGTCGTAGGCGACGTCGATCCCTCGGCACACGAGCGCAGGTCCGCCTGCGGCCGGCGCTTCGTACGACTCGGCGGTGCCGCGACTGAAGAAGGTCTTCATGACGGCGACACCGACACCTTCAGGTGGTCGTGCTCGGCCGCTTCCGACAACGTCAGACGGGCTCCGCACGTCGGGCACTCCACGGCCAGCTCGCCGAGCGCGGCCGCTTCTTCCACGTGTCGCTCCGCCTCCGTGATCAACTCGCCCGACAAGTTCTCGTCTTCCACGAGACGGTCGGCGATGAGCGAGGGCACGAGCAGGTCGTGACGCTTCGCAACCCAGCGCAGGAACTTGTCGCGCCGCTCGAACAGGACCTCAGCCGTACCACCGGGGTATTGGTAGAGGTTCACGAGCAGCAGCGGGCCCGTGAGCAGCAGCGGCACGACCGACACGAAGTTCGGACCGAGACCCTTGTAGAGCTTCGGACCGAACTGCACGAACGCTTCGAACGAGACGAGGCCGAGCACCGCCGCGGGTACCGACGTGAGGCCGCCGATCACCGCGGCGAGGAACACGGTGATGCTCTCGGGAACGCTGTAGGTGCCAGGGATCACCTGATGCTGCGCGTACACGAACAACGAACCCGCGAGCCCGGCGATGCCACCGGACACTGCGAACGCGGCGAGTCGCGTGCGCACGAGGTTGATGCCGTACGCGGGTGCCGCGCGTTGGTTGTCGCGCGCCGCAATGAGCACGCGACCGCTCCGGTTCCGGCGGAAGGCGAGCGCGGCGAGGATCGCGAACAACAGCGCGACGACACACACGTAATAGAACGTGCGGTCGTCCTCGAGATCGAAGCGTCCGTAGAGAAGCGGCCGCTTGAACGTCGTGACGAGACCTTTCGGCAACAGCTTCTCGCCCACCCACGATGTGCGATCGAGGACGTAGCCCTGGCACGCGTACGCGAATGCGAGCGTGGTGACCGCGAGGTACAGCCCCTGGATCCGCACCGCGGGGAGGCCGATCAAGACGGCGGCGATGACCCCCGCTGCAATGCCGGCGAAGATCGCGACGAAGAAGTCGGCATTGTTGTTGAAGATGATCCCGCCCGACACCGCCGCACCGACACCGACCAAGCCGAACTGCCCCAGGCTGATCTGACCGGCCCAGCCCGTGAGTACCACCAGCGACACGCCGATCATCCCGTACAACGGGAGCGGGATGAGCTTGGGCATGTCGTTGTCGCCCACGAGGAACGGCAGCAAGATCGCGGCCGCACCAGCTGCGGCGATCAACGCGTAGCGCGCCGCGTTGACCTCCGGCAGGTTGCGGAGCTCCGCAGGGATCGGCCGGAAATTCTTCACGACGTCCCACGACGACGTGCCCGCGTCCATCGCTCGAGCCTGCGCGCGCCTCTGCAGCAACAGCGCGGCCAGGATCAGCACGAGCATGTACGCACCGACGTTCGAGCTCGACCCGGTGCGCGACACGACACCGAACTGGATGATGCCGACGAACGTGCCGACGGCAAGCGCCACGCCGATGCGCTCCATTCGCGCGACGACGGCTGCCGCGAGCGCGTACAGAAGCGCGTCGAAGCCGAGGGTCGCGTTGCTCGGCACACCGATCAGTGGCGCCTGGAAGTAGATCGCCATCGACGCGAGAAGCCCGGCGAGCATCCAGGCCGCGGTCTGTACGCGCTTCACCGGGATCCCCAGCAGCGCGGCGCGGTCGGAGTTCTCGGCCGACGCCCGCAGTGCGATGCCGATGCGGGTGTACCGCAGGAACAGCGCCAGCCCGATCGAGATGGCCAGCGTCACGACGATCGCGGCGACCTGGTTGCCCGACAACACCGGCTTGCCCTGGCTGTTGTGGAGACCGATCGAGTCCCACGGGGTCGGGACGAGCGACACCTTGCCGGCCGTCGCGCCGATCCAGATCGGGATGAAGAACCCGAGCGCGGCGAACCCCTGCGCCACGCCGATCGTGACCACGGTCGCGATGAGTCGAGGCGACTTCGCGAACCTCCGCATGATCAGGATGTCGACGAGCCCCGCGCACAGCGGCCCGCCGATCAGCGCGATCGGCAGCACCACCAGGTAGTTCATGTGCCGTTGCACGTCGAGCAGCAACGCGAAGATCGCGGGCACCGCCCCGACCGCCGCGGCCGCGAAGTTGATGATGCGGTTCGTCTTGTAGATCAGGATGATGCCGACGGCGATCAGGCCGTAGAGCGAGCCGGTGCAGGCGCCGTTCAACAGCTCGTTGATCGCCATGTGGAACGTCAGCTGCACGGCGAGCAACCCGAGCAGGATCGCGACGACGAAGCGTCCGACCTTGAATCCGACGTTCCCGTTCCCCATCACCGAGCGATAGCCGCGACGAAGCGGCTCGATCGCCTCGAGCGCGGGGCTCAGCGCACCCACTCCTGACGTCATCGGGTATCGGGGATGTCGGGTTGCGGCTTCGACGGCCAGTTGCCGACCGTCATGCGATCGCCGACCTGGATGTAGCCGCCTTGCAAGCCGTTGTAGTCCGACTTCTTGTTTCGGCTGAAGTAGATCAGCCGCACGTCCTGCGTCCAGTACCCACCACCGGCGTTGAACTGGAGCAGTTCGTTTGGCGTGCCGGGGCCGCCAACGCTGCCCATCGCCGGCGCTTGCGCCGCCATGTTCTCCGGGGTCAGGTTCGGCCCGGCACCCTCGATCAGATTGGCGAGCATGATCCACTGCTTCGCGGCAGCGATCGCGGTCTTGCCCTCGACGCTGCCCGGGAGCTGCGTACCGCCCCCTGCGGCGAAGATTCGGGTACCCGCGTCATTGTCCTTGGGTTCTTCCGTGCCGATCTCACCGAGACCGAAGGCGAGGTCGTACTCGCAGCCGACTTGCGGCGATGGGCAGCCCAATGACGCGCCTCCGTTGCCGGGGTCAGGCCCGTATGACTGCGCGGTCTTGTCGAAGTCCATGCCCTGGTCGGTCGCGATCACGTTCTCGGGGTAGTAGTTGTTGCCCTGCTCTCCCGAGAACAGGAACGCCGGCGCGACTTCGTCGCAGAGACACAAGACGGTCGTCGCCGGATTCGTCGGCGTGTCCATCGCCGCGATCCCGGCCGCAACTTGTTGCGCGGCCGTGTTGATGTCCTGCGCGTAGAAGTAGAAGTGCGTGACGTTGACGCCGCACTTGTCGCGCAACAAGGGCACGAGGAAGTTGTTGACGGTGTCTTTGTTGTCCGGGTCGTCGGTGCTGATGATGCCGAGAACGCGGGGCTTGCCGTTGAAGTTCTGCGCGGGGTTCTGATGACCGGCGAACTTCACAGGACCCGTCAACTGCGAGCAGTAGAAGTCTGCGAACTCGCGGTCCATCTGCGAGGAGCTCTCTCCGGAGCTGTAGAACAGGGGGGACAAGGCCTGCGCCAGATCGTCGCTGAACCCGGTGCCGCCGATGCCCACGACGCCCTGCCGCGCGAGTTCGGCGTAGCACCTCGAGCACAACGTGGTCTGCCAGTTCACCGCGTACGGGTGATACGTGTTCACGATCGACGTCATCTCGGGGATGAGGCAGTCGTACTTCGGCGGCACGCTCTGGCACGTCCCTTGATACGTGATGATCTTCACGTGCCTCCCGTAGAGCACGTAGTGATCGTTGATGAACTTCTCCCATGCCTTGTCGAGCACTTGCGCGTCGGAGTACGTGACGAGTGAGCCCTCGGCCTGCAGGATCGCGTTGACCTCCGCGCCGTAGTCGGACACGTAATCGACGAGCGTGATCTCGTCGCCCGTCACGCCCTGGTACGTCGCGCCGCCGTTGTCGATGCCGGTGGCACCAGGGGTTCCCGGCACACACGGCGGGGCCCAGAAGGCGATGGCCGGATCGAACTCGCGGCCGTTCACACAGTGGCTCGTGTCGCCGCTCGTATCAGCGCCCGGCGGGGCGCCCGCGACGCTTCCGCCGCCGCCGCCACCGGCGCCCGTGCCGCCCGGGCCGGTCGCCCCGTCGGCGCCCGGACCACCACCGCCGGCAACGGTCGCTCCCGCGGTCCGGCTGCCGTTGGCCGTCGCCACCTGCTGGCCACCGCTCTTGGCCGCCTTCGACGGCACGAATCCGATGATGAGCAACTGCAACACGGCGATCGCAACCAGCGGCGCGTATCGACGCGCAAGCGTGCTTCTCGTCATTGAAGACCCTCCCTCGCGACGCGCAGCTGACGACCCCGAGACCCACGCGTCTTGCTTCGCGGTAATTCGCCGGTGTGACCGGAATCACCTCCCCATGAGGCGCTCGAGCAGGACTTCCGGGCCCGGCTGCGAACTGTTTCTTGCGGCAGGACGAGCGTGAAGGAGCTGGGGTCGTGGGAATCCGTAGAGGTCAGTGGAGAAAAGGGCTCGTCGCGGCAGCGCTCGGAGCGAGCGCGATCGTGAGCGCGACCGCCGCGATGCCAGCACATGCGGCGACCCCCGGACCCAGCGGTGGGAATGGGTCAGGCCCTGTCGCGCAGGCGCCGGTGATCATGTGGCAGAAGGGTCACGCGACCCCGACGGCCGCGCCGAGCAGCCCGTCCCAGGCCGAGAACAACCTGATCTTCCACGGCGGTGCCGTCGAGCACCATCCGAAGGCCTACATCGTGTTCTGGGGCACCGAGTGGAAGGACGGCTTCACCGAAAAGGCCGATCAGTTCACCGCCCTGGCCCAGAAGTCGACGCTCACCTACACGAACCTGTCCGCCGAGAAGTACATCACCGACTTCATGGCTGGCATCGGCGGCAGCGCGTGGAACGGCACGCAGACGCAGTACTGCGACAACATCTCACCGGGCAGCGTCTCCTGCGCGGGCGACCCGCTCGCACAGCCGATCACCAACCCGAAGAACCTGTTGAAGGGCGTGTGGGTCGACCCGACGCCGGTGCCGTCGCAGATCGTCACAAGCGGCCTCGCCGAGAACGTCACGAACGACCCGATCGCGGCCGAGGCCGTGAAAGCGAGCAACCACTTCGGCTTCGACATCGATGCGACGTACTTCGTGATGACGCCGCCTGGTCACGCGGCCACCGCGTACGGCAGCGTGTACTGCGCGTACCACAGCGAGGTCACCAACGTCGGGGGCCACGGTCTGCGCTACTCGTTCATCCCGTACGTGATGGAGCAAGGTGCGGGTTGCGCGCAGTACGGCGTGAACGCCAAGCCCGACGCCTACGGTCACGGCTTCTTCGACCCGTACAGCATCGTGACGGGCCACGAGTTCGCGGAAGCGGAGACGGACCCCGATTCGTATCCCTTCCAAGACGGCTGGAACGACGCGCAAACGAGCGAGAACGGCGACAAGTGCGCCTACTTCGAGATGGCGAACATCACACTCGGTAAGAAGTACTTCGCCGTGCAACCGATGTGGAGCAACGAAGCCAACAACGGTGACGGTGGTTGCACCATGAAGCGCGGCACCGGCCCGGCGGACGTCAAGCCACCGGTGTGATCGCAGCGCCGTAGTCTGCGGCGCCTGGACTGGAACTTCGCCGACGTATGGGAAGTGGTCGCGGCGCGTCTTCCTGACGCGCCCGCGCTCGTGCACGGCGATCGGGTCGTCGACTGGCGCACCTTCGACGCGCGCGCCGATGGCGTCGCCGCGGCCTTCGTCGACGCGGGGCTGACGCGTCAGAACAAGGTCGCCCAGTTCCTGTTCAACGGGTCGGAGTACCTGGAGTCGGTCTTTGCCACATGGAAGGCCGCCCTCGTACCGGTGAACACCAACTACCGCTACGGCGTCGACGAGATCGTCGCGTTGTGGGACAACGCCGACGTCGTCGCGGTGGTGTTCCACGGACGAGTGACCGAGCTCGCCGCGCAGGCCCGAGCCCGCACCCCCGCAATCCGGTTGTGGTTGTGGGTCGACGACGGCACGGAGCCGTGCCCCGATTGGGCGATGCCCTACGAAGTCGCGGCCACATCGGGCGCCCGCCCCGACTTCACCTGGCCTCGAACCGGCAACGACCTGTGGCTGATCTACACGGGTGGCACCACGGGCGCGCCAAAGGGCGTGATGTGGCGACAGGACGACCTGCTGCGTGTGCTCAACGGGCGCGCCGCGTTGCCGGTTCCCGTCGACAGCGATCTCGACGCGCACGCGAGACAACTGCGCGAACCGGGCCCTGTCGCGATGATCGCTTCACCGTTGATGCACGCAGCCGCGCAGGTGCGCGCGTTCCCGACGCTCAACAGCGGCGGATCCGTCGTCACGCTCACGGGCCGGCACTTCGATCCGGTGGAAGTGCTCAACACGATCGAGCAGCGACGCGTCAACTCACTCGCGATCGTCGGCGACGCGTTCGCCAAGCCGCTCGTCGAAACGCTCGACGCGCAACCGACGCGCTGGGACATCTCGTCACTTCAGAGCATTTCGTCGTCGGGCGCGCTGTTCTCCGAGACCGTCGTGCGCGGTCTGCTGCGACACAACCGCGCGATGAGCGTGATCGACGTCGTCGGCGCGTCGGAAGCGATGGGCGTTGCGTTCGCGACCTGGACGGCAGACTCGACGTTTCCTCCGGGGCAGTTCGTGCCGTCACCCGACACACGCGTGCTCGACGACGGCCGCGTCGCTCGACGCGGCAACATCCCGCTCGGTTACTACAAAGACCCGGAACGCTCGGCCGTCACCTTTCCGATGATCGACGGCGAACGATGGTCGGTGCCGGGCGACTATGCCGCCATCGACGCCGACGGCACGATGCGATTGTTCGGCCGCGGCACGAGCAGCATCAACACCGCGGGCGAAAAGGTGTGGCCCGAAGAGGTCGAAGGCGTGATCAAGGAGTTGCCGTTCGTGGCCGACGTCGCCGTCGTCGGTGTGGCCGACGATCGACTCGGCGAGTCCGTCACCGCGGTAGTCGTCGCGACCGATGGCGCGTCAGTCGACGAAGCCGCTGTCATCGAGCACGTGCGGCAGCGGATCGCCCACTACAAGGCGCCCCGCCGCGTGGTCGTGGTCGCGTCGCTCGAGCGCCACGAGAACGGCAAGATCGACCACCGCCGCTGGAAGCAGCGCGCCAGCGAACTGCTGGCGCGCTGATCCAACGAATCGTCAGAACGCGCTGGTGCCGTTCGGGGTGCCGAGGCCGGTGGGGCCGTCGTAGCCGGCGACGCCGGTGCACAGGTACGTGCCGCCGCAGCTGCCGTTGCTGCCCGACGTCACGTCGAACAGGCCCGACGTGTGCGAGTACGGGTACGACCCGTAGTTCGTCGATGCGCCGTTGCCGGCCAGCGCGTACACCGCCGCGATGATCGGCGAGCTCGCGCTCGTGCCGCCGACCGTGCCCCAACCCTTGAAGCACTGGCCTTGCAGCTGACCGATGAAGTTGCAGTTCGAGTCGTACACCGCCACGCCGGTGTTCGGATCGGCCACCGCGGACACATCAGCAACGGTGCGCTTCGCGCACCCGGAGCTCGGTTCCCACGCTTGGATCGCTTCGTACGCGGAGCAACCGCTACCCGCGCCGCTCCACACGGTCTCGCTGAACCCACGCGAATTCGATGCGCGGTTCAGCGTCGTGCCGCCAACGGCGGTGACATACCGCGACGCGGCCGGATACTCGACGCCGTAACCACTGTCACCCGAGCTCACCGTGATGGGAATGCCCGGATGATTGAAATGCGCGTCGTCGGTGGTCTCGGTGCTCGCCTCGGCGCCGCCGTAGCTGTTCGAGATCGCGGTCGCCCCGAGTCGAGCCGCCGTGTCGACCGCCGTGTACAGGTTCGCGTTCGAGTTCGACGTCGCCTCGACGAGCAGGATGTGACACTTCGGGCACGCGGCCGACACCATGTCGAGGTCGAGGCTGATCTCGAGGCCCCAGCCTTGGTTGTTCGCCGGATACGAACCCTGCACGCCATTCTGGTTGACCTTCTTGAAGCAGCCGTTCGCAGTCGTGCACGCCGGCAAGCCGTACTGCGCGCGGTAGACCCCGAGGTCAGCCTCCGCCGTCTTGTCGTCATACGCGTCGACGATGGCGACCGTCTGGTTGCCACCCGCCGATGCGGCCGCCGCTCCGAGCGCGTACGCGCTCTGCAGGTCAGCCGGGCCGTAACCCGACGGCGCCGTCGTCGCGAACGGCTTGCCCTTCGAGTCGGCGAGCACGAACGAGTTGCAGTGGGCGAAGCCGGCCGCCACGCCGGCGCCACACGCGGCGCGTATCGCGTGCAGTTTCGGCACGGTGACCTTCGTCGGCGTCGCCGAGACGGCGGCCGCAGGAAGGAGGGCAGCCGTCAGCACCAGCGCCGACGCGGCCAGCCATTTCAGGGATCGAGCACGCATGAGGGGGTCCACCATTTCGTCGTCGACATGGCCGCGACCCCCGTCCAGCCATCAATCGGTATGTCCGAATTTTCCGGAATGGTGACACGAACCGAGACCCGTGTCGAGTCATCCGTGCGCGCCGTGGGCGCTAGATGCCGTCCCAGTTCGTCTTCAACGAGATCGGGCCGAGCCGCACGATCGCGCTCGGCGCCCGATCGAGCCGGGGACCGAAGACTTCGAAGCTCGCGACCGGGTGCCATGGCAGCAGGTCTTGGTTGCGATGGAATGCCCCCACCCAGAGGTAGTAACGCCCTCCGGGTAGCGGCAGCCGTTCGATCTCACAGCGGATGTCGTGCGTTGCGCCCCCGTTGAACGCGACCTGGTTCGACACGAGGATGATCGGGCTGGCCGGCCCCTCGCTGATCCCGATGAGCAAAAGGCCCTTGCGCGTCGAGTTGGACTCGAGTTGCAACCTGACTTCGAGCGACTCGTCAGTCGCGGGTGCGGTGCCCCCGGCCCCGTCGACCTCGGCCTTGGTGAGCCGGATCTCCGTGTCGCCCGCGAAGTCGACGGCCGCCATCTGTTCGACCGCGCCGCGGTACGAGTTCACGACCTCTCGGCTCTCGCCGTCGAGCTTCAGCACGCCTTGCTCGAGCCACATCACGCGCTGACACGTCGATTCGACGGCCGCGAGGTCGTGGGACACGAACACCACCGTCGTGCCCTGGCTCAGCACGTGGCGCATTCGATCGAGGCACTTCTGCTGGAACGACGCGTCGCCCACGGCGAGCACCTCGTCGATCAACAGGATGTCGGGCTCGAGGAACGCCGCGACCGCGAAGCCGAGACGCATCTGCATGCCGCTCGAATAGAACTTCACCTGCCGGTCGACGGCCTCGGGGATCTCGGCGAAGTCGATGATGTCGTCGAATCGGCTGAGTACGTCTTTGCGCGACAGCCCGAGCAGCGAGCCGTACAACTGCACGTTCTCGCGGCCGGTCAACTCAGGGTGGATACCGGCGCGCACCTCGATGAGCGCGCCGATCCGTCCGTGCACGTCGACGGTGCCCGCGTACTGGTACATGACGCGGCAGAGCATCTTGAGCAGCGTCGACTTCCCGGAGCCGTTCCGGCCGACCAAGCCAACGGCTTCGCCCGGTTCGATGTCGAACGTGATGTCGCGCAGCGCCCATCGGTACGAGCGCGTGCTTCCACGCGAGGTGGTGAGTCGCCGGCTCCAAACGTCGAGGCGTCCCTTCGCGGTGCGAGGAGCCTTTTCTGCGCGAAATCGCTTCCAGACGTGGTCGGCACGTAACGAGCCGTCAGGCAACATCGGCGAAACCCGTCTCCAGTCTTTTGAACACGAGGTATCCGGCGACCACCCAGATACAGGATGACACGGTCGCGATGCCGAGCAGCCCGAACGCGGGGCGATGCCCCAGCAACACGGCGTCTCGATAGCCCTGGATCACGGGGCCGAGCGGATTGACCGCCGCGTACGCAGGTTGCAGGTTCTTCGGCACGACCGACGACAAGCTGTATGCAACCGGTGTCGCGAAGAGGCCGAGCTGCAGGATGATGCTGACGCCATAGCGCAGGTCGCGGAGATACACGGTGAGTGCCGAGATCATGAGGCACACGCCGAGCGTGAAGAGGATCAACACGAACGTGAGCAGCGGCACCCAGACGATGCCCGCCGTGGGTGCGTACCAGTTGACGATGAACAACACGAGAAGCGCGAACATGGCGCACGCGGTGTCGACGGCCGAGCTCGTGATCGTCGAGATCAGGAACACCTCGCGTGGGCAGTAGATCTTGTTGAGCAGCGAGTTGTTCGACAGGATCACGCCGGAACTCGACGACACGGCGCCTGAGAAGAAGCTCCAGGGCAACAAGCCCACGTACGAGAAGATCGGGTAAGGGATGCCGCCCGTGTCGATCTTGGCGACCCGTCGCAGGAAGACAGTGAAGACCACCATCAACGTGACCGGCGTGATGAGTGACCAGGCGAACCCGAGGAACGTCTGTTTGTAGCGGCTTCGCAGGTTGCGCTCGGTGAGCGTGCCGACCAATTCCTTGGACGCCCAGAGCTCCCGAATCGACCGCAGGAACTCGATGCGCCGCTTGAACACGATCTCGGGCGGAGGCGCGTCTGCGACCGCGACAGTGGGGTAGGCGCCGTCCGACATCCGTCCATCTTCCCATAGGCGATGAGCACCCCGACAAACGTCGGCCGCACAGCACGGCAAGAAGCTGTGAGTACCGTGGCCCGCGCCGGACCATCTACAATCGCCTGTCGATGGCCGGCTGAGAGTCGTGCCCCCCTTGTTTGCGGAGCAGCCTGGCCCTGTGGAGCCTCTCGAGTACCTAAGAATTCTTCGTCGGCGCAAGCTGTTCGTCGCGCTTGCCGTGCTGGTCGGAGTCATTGCGGGCTGGGTCAGCGCTCCCGGGCACACGAGCAACGCGCCGCCCAGCTACCGAGCGACACACACGCTGATCCTCGCCTCCACGATCAGCACGAAGGCCTTCAACCTCGAGCAGGCTGCCCTTCTCGTCACGACGGGTGCTGTCCCGCAGGCTGTCGCTACGAAGGTCGGTGGACAGGCCGATCCGATCAGGCTGGCCAAGAAGGTCGTGGCCAAGCCGAACGCCACGCTCGGCACGATCGACATCACCGCCACTGACACCGATCCCGCGTTCGCAGTGGCGCTCGCCGACGACTTCGCGCAGGGGCTCGTCGATGACCAGAGTGCCTCGGGGCTGCAGACCTACGAGGCGCAGCACAGCCAGCTGCAGTCCCAGGTCGCCGACCTTCAGGCGAAGATCGACGCGTTGGGTCCGGTCGACACCCACACCACGGGACAGGCGCGCACCCAGTTCGACGCGCTGAGCAACCAGCTGAGCGGCGCGCAGGGACGGTTGACGCAGCTCGAGATCACTGGTCCACCCGCCGCAACGTTCAGCACGTTGCAGTCGGCCCGCGCGATCCTCGTCACCAACTCGGGCTTCAAGCCGCCCGACTCGAAACCGGCCCGAGCCGCGCTCCTCGGCATCATCGGTCTGTTGCTCGGCATCGGGCTCGCGTTCGCAGCCGAACGCCTCGAAACCCGCCTCACCACGAAGAGCTCCGCGGAAACCGCGTTCGGGCTGCCGGTGGTGGCCGAAATCCCGAACCTGCCGAATGCCAAGCGGCACAAAGACGAGTTGATGACCGCGACACAACCCGCGGCGCCGTTCGTCGAGTCGTATCGCGGCTTGCGGACGATGGTGCTGCTGCGCGCGCTCGACGACGCGCAGACCAAGGCCGCAGGTGGCGAAGGACGCACCGGCAAGGTGCTCGTCGTCGTGTCGCCGGGCGCCGGCGAGGGCAAGACCACAACCGCCGCGCACCTCGCAGCTCTACTCGCCGAAGCAGGCAACTCGGTCCTCGTCGTGTCGGCCGACTTCCGTCGCCCTCGCATCCACGAGTTGTTTGCGGTCAACAGTGCGCCAGGGCTCAGCGAGGTGCTCGCGCCGCGCAACCCGCTACCGCTGCGGTCGCTCGACCTGTCGACGCCGGTCAAAGGCGTGAAGCTGCTCGCCAGCGGCGCGGCCGTCGACAACCCGGCACCGCTTCTCGGCGCAACGGTCGAGCTCATGCGCGGCGCGCGACCGCTGTTCGACTTCATCATCGTCGACACCGCGCCGCTGCTCGTCGCCAACGACGCTAGTGAGTTGATCAGGGCGGCCGACATGGTGCTCGTCGTCGCTCGGGCCCGCCGCACGTCGATCGATTCGTGCGAGCGCAGTGCCGAGCTGCTGAAGCGCATCGATGCGCCCGTGATCGGCGCGGTGCTCGTCGGCGCCAGCGACATGCCCGCCGCGTATCGCTACTACCGCTACCGCTACTACGGCGCCTCGAGCCCGCCATCGTTGTCGCAGCGGCTGCGCGGGTCACCCGCATCCAAGGGCGACAACGAAGCACGGCGCCGAGTGCGCGGTCGCGACCTCGAGCAGGCGCGCGATCGCGACGAAAACGCGGCCACGCTTGCCGAGCCAGCGATCGCCGATGCACCGTTCGACGCCGCGGCGCAAGAGAGCCCTCGCCAGCGGCGCCGCCAACGCGACCAGAAGACGGGTCGCAACGGTCGACGCTCCGCGATCGCCGATGTGCACGACCACGAAGCGCACGACCTCTCCGCGCCTGACCAACCCCACGACGCGGCGAACGACCTGCCGATTGCGGAGCCCGCACCCGTCGCCAGCCCCACCAACGGGGCCGGTGAGCACGGCGTCACCGACGAGTCGCTCTCCGAGTTCTGGCAGGAGTTCAAGGAACGCCGGTGAGCTCGGTGGCGCCCGAGCATCGCGCCATCGCAACTCGCGGCGCTTGGCTCCCCACGGAGCAGCGGGCGCACGGAAAGAAGCGCAACGTCTCGTCGATGTCGTTGCTGTTCGTTCTCGGCGTCACCGCACTTCTGATCGCGCTCGCGATCGCGATGCAGACAACGGGGTACGAGGTGTGGGGCGCGCTCCTCGTCGGCTCGGTGCTCCTCGTGGTGACGATCCCGCTCGCCACGCGAGCCGCGAAGCTCGAGAACGACCCGAAGGTCGGGCGCATCATCCTGCTCGCCCTTTTCGTGAAGCTCTCGATCGGATCGCTGGCCCGCTACTTCGTCGCGCACGTCGTGTACAGCGCATCAGACGCCCAGGGTTACTACAACGCCGGGTTGCTGCTCGTGCCGCAGTTCCAGCGCTGGAACTTCGCCGACCTCGGCGCGCTCATCGGCACTCGCTTCGTCGAGGTGGTCTCCGGGATCGTGCTCACGATCATCAACGAGACGCAGCTCGGCGAGTTCATCGTGTTCTCGTGGATGAGCTTCCTGGGGCTCTATCTCTTCTATCAAGCCTTCCGCCTCGCATTTCCCGAGGGTGACCACAAGCGCTACCGGCTGCTGATCTTCTTCTGGCCGTCGATGCTGTTCTGGCCCTCGAGCGTCGGCAAAGACGCCTGGATGGTGTGGATGCTGGGCATGTGCGCGCTCGGCGTCGCCAACCTGATGGTCGGCCGGTTCCGGGGCTTCGCGTGGCTGGCGGTCGGCTCCTTCGGATGCATCATGGTGCGCCCCCACCTCGCGCTGATCATCGTCGCCGCGTTCGCGCTAGGGCTCGTGCTCCGACGCAACCGTGGTGCGTATTCACGGATGTTGGCGCGACCCCTGGGCACGATCGTGTTGTTCGTCGGCATGATCGTGTTCGGCGCGCTGACGTTCCAGCAGACGCAGAGTTTCTTCAAGCTCGACAGCCTCGATCTCGAATCGGCGCAAGCCGTGATCGACTCCACGACGCTGAAGACGGCGGAAGGTGGCTCGTCGTTCACCCCGCCGTCTCCGAACTCACCACTCGGCTTCGTCGAAGCGACTGTCACCGTGATGTTCCGGCCGTTCCCCACCGAAGTCGGCGGCGCCGCGTTCCTCACGGGCCTGGAAGGCATGGCGCTCGCAACGCTCGTGGTGATCTCGTGGCGCCGGGTGGTCCGCATCCCGCGGATGATGTTGCAGAACGCGTACGTCGCGTTCTCCGTTGGCTACTCGTTCATCTTCATCTTCGCGTTCGCGAGCATCAGCAACTTCGGCATCTTGGCGCGCGAGCGCTCGCAATTTTTTCCGCTGCTGTTCGTGTTACTCGCCCTGCCGAAGAAGAAGGGGCGCGGCGAGGTCGACGAGGCGAGCGAAGACCCAGACGCGCTGGTCGCTGCGAACTGACGTCGCCGCGCCGCATGTCGATCGAGATTCGCAGGGCCTCACCCGCCGATCGCACCGCCATCAATTCGCTCCTGCGCCGCTCACTCAACGCGGGAGACGATCCGCGTTACGACGCGTTCCTCGAATGGAAGCACCGCGAGAATCCGTTCGGCGCGTCCTACGAGTGGGTCGCCGTGATCGACGACGCGATCGTCGGCTACCGATCGTTCCTGCGCTGGGAATTTCTCGTCGACGGAGCGGTGCGCACCGCTGTGCGAGCGGTCGACACCGCCACCGAGCGCGAGCACCACGGCAAGGGCATCTTCAACGCCTTGACCACCCACGGGGTCAAGCAACTCGAAGACGACGGCGTGGCGTGTGTGTTCAACACACCGAACGACGCCAGCCGGCCCGGCTACCTGAAGATGGGTTGGTCGATCGTCGGGAAGATGCCCGTCGCCGTCATGCCCCGCTCCGTGCTCGCGCTGCGACATCTGCGCAACGCACGCCAACCCGCGGCGCGCTGGTCGGAGCCGTGTGACGCGTTCGAGCCGGCTGTCGACGCGATCGAACGCGCCGGCGGGCTCGACGTGCCAATGGGCGACGGCGGCACCGGTTGGGCCACGCACCGCACCGCCGCCTTTCTGCGCTGGCGCTACGGACACGGCGACCTGAACTATCGGGGAGCTCTCGGCAACGACGGCAGCGTCGTCGTGTTCCGCGTGCGACGCCGCGGTCCCCTGGTGGAAGCGATGATCGCCGACGTGGTCCGACCCGCGGGTGCTGCTGCCGACGCGCGCGTGGGCAAGACCGCACGCGCCATCCTGCGGGCGACCCGCGCCGACGTGGCGGTGATCGCGGGCCGAGCGCGACCCCTCACCGCGCTCCCAATCGGCGGCCCGCAACTCACGTGGCGACCGGTTTGCGACGAGCGGATCCCCACCGTTGCGCAACTCTCGTTGTGCGGTGGCGACCTGGAGTTGTTCTGATGCCGGCCCGCCCGACGCTGATCCACCTGACCACGACCGACATCAGCCTTGCGTTGCTGTTGCAACCCCAGCTCGCGGCGTTCGCCGCCGCGGGGTACGACGTGATCGGCATGTCGGCCCCCGGGCCGTACGTCGACGGCCTACAGCGGGATGGCATCCGCCATGAACCCATCGCGCACTTCACGCGACGGATGGCCCCGCAACACGATGCGCTTGCGCTCCTCGAGGTGCGGCGTGCCTTCAAGCGGCTGAAGCCAGACATCGTGCACACGCACAACCCGAAACCAGGAGTACTCGGCCGCATCGCGGCGCGCACGGCTCGCGTCCCGGCGATCGTGAACACGGTGCACGGGTTGTACGCGTTGCCCGAGGATCGGGCCGCGAAGCGACGGGTCGTCTACGGCCTCGAGCGCGTCGCGGCGCGTTGCTCCGACGCCGAGCTCGTACAGAACGTCGAAGACATCCCCGTGCTCGAGCGTCTCGGAATCACCGCGCCGAAGGTACGGCTCCTCGGGAATGGCATCGATCTGTCGCGCTTCGATCCTGCCGCCGGCGCGCGAGTTCGCCGCGAGGTGCGCGCAGAGCTCGGCGTCGATGACGACAGCGTGGTGCTCGGCGCGGTCGGCCGCCTGGTCGCCGAGAAGGGCTACCGGGAGTTGTTCGAAGCGGCGCGCGCGATCTCGGCGTCGTCCCCGAACGTCGTGCCGATCGTGATCGGGATGGCCGACACCGACAAGCACGACGCGATCACGCAGGCGGAGCTCGACCGAGCCGCCCGCGACGCGGGCGTGCGGTTCCTCGGTGAACGCCGCGACGTCGAGCGTCTGTACGCCGCGATGGACGTGTTCGTGATCGCGTCGTGGCGCGAGGGCTTCTCGCGATCGGGCATGGAGGCGGCGGCGATGGGCGTGCCCGTGATCGCCACGGATGTGCGCGGCTGCCGGCAGGTCGTCGACCACGAACGCACCGGCCTCCTCGTGCCAGTCCGCGACGCCGAGGCGATCGCGGCGGCCGTCGAGCGGTTGGCCGCCGACGCGTCCTTGCGACACGCGATGGGCAGGGCGGGCATCGAGCTCGCAACGCGCGAGTTCGACCAGCAGCGGGTGATCGACATCACGCTCGCGACCTACGACGAGGTGCTCGGCCGTGAACAGGGGCGCTCGTGATGATCCGCGCGGGGGCGACGAGCGACGCCCGCCGTGCGGCGGAGCTGCACGCGTCTGGGATCACGGAAGGCTTCCTCTCGCGTCTCGGGCCCGGGTTCCTCACACGCCTGTACCGGTGCATCGCCAACGACGACAGGTCGTTCCTCCTCATCGCGCAAGAAGACGACCACGCGACTGTCGGGATGATCGCGGGGAGCGAGAACGTCGGGCAGCTCTACCGTCGCTTCCTGCGTCGCGATGCGGTGATCGCGGGCCTCGTCGCCGCGCCGCGACTCGTGCGCCATGCCGGCTCGGTGCTCGAAACATTGCGCTACGGCGGCGACGACGACGCTGGGCTTCCAGACGCGGAGCTCCTCGCGATCGCGGTCGACGCTGACGCCCGCGGCCACGGCATTGGGCGCGCGCTCGTCGAGGCGCTGGTCGATGAGTTCGAACGTCGGGCCTTCTCGTCGTCGAAGGTGGTCGTCGGCGCGTCGAACGAGTCCGCGCTGCGCCTGTACCGCGCGTGCGGCTACGTCGACGCGGCGACGATCGAGGTCCATCGCAACGTGCCGTCGAAGGTGTTGGTGTGGTCGTCGCCGGCGCACTGATCACGGCCTTGGTGATGACGCCCGTCGCGATGTGGACCGCGCGCCGCGCCGGGCTCGTCGATCACCCCGGGCCGCTCAAGGTGCACGCGCAACCGGTGGCGTACCTCGGCGGGGTTGGTGTGGCATCTGCGCTCGCGTGGGGGGTCGGCACGACTCGCCCGAGCTTGCTCGTCCCGCTCGGAGGCGCACTCGCGTTGGGCATCGTCGACGACGCCATCGGCCTGTCGCCCGCGATCCGCCTGGCCGGCGAGCTCGCGATCGGTGTCGCCGTGGGCGTGTGCGTGCCGATCGGCGATCCCACCGCGCTCGGCGTCGTGTTCACTGCGCTCGCGACAGTCGTGCTGTGCAACGCGATCAACATGATCGACGGCCTCGACGGCCTCGCCGGCGCGACAGCGGCCGTCGCCGCGGTCGGGTTCTACGTCGTGCTCGCGGGTGACGCCGCCACGATCGCGGCGACCCTCGCCGCCGGCCTGCTCGCGTTCCTCGTGTTCAACCGCCCACCCGCCCGCGTGTACCTCGGCGACGGTGGCACCTACCTCATCGGCACCGCGCTGGCGACGTTGCTCGTGATCAGCTCGAGGTCGGGGTCGGGCGCGTCGTTCGGCGCCGCCGCCATGCTGGTGGGGTACCCGCTGGTCGAGCTCGTGTTCACCGTCCTGCGACGGGCGCGCCAGGGCAAGTCGCCGCTGTCTGGCGATCGCCACCACGTGTACGACCAGCTGCACCAGCTGGGCGCATCGACCCTGGTCGCCAGCCTCTCGTGTGTGGCGTTCCAGGCGATTCTCGTGCTGGTGGGTATCGGTGTAGCTCGGGAATCGGGCTCCACTGGTGTCGTTGCCGCCGGTGCATGCGGCATGATGATCCTCCTAGCCGGGAGCCTGACCGGGTTCCTGGCCCCCCGTACGAGGAGACCATGACGCTGCCCGCGA
>Ga0105245_10001833_pt1 | contig 19349 bp, 8 predicted proteins | sample KBSM54metaG_FD_81523 | JGI IMG/M metagenome (GOLD analysis project Ga0105245, IMG submission 81523) | Miscanthus rhizosphere microbial communities from Kellogg Biological Station, Michigan, USA - KBS M5-4 metaG | ecosystem: Host-associated > Plants > Roots > Rhizosphere > Soil | place: Michigan...
CCAAAAATCGCTACGAGCAGCCCTATCACGATGCCGATGCCAACCTGCACAAAAGCACTGCGCAAAATTAGCGTAAGCACATTCCTGCGGTCGGCACCAAGCGCCATACGAACGCCGATCTCACTGGTGCGCCGTTCCACTGAATACGCAACAACTCCATAGAGCCCGATGGAAGCCAGAACCATCGCCAGGATACCGAACAATGAGGTCAGTTTGGCGATCATGGCCTGTTGTGTGAAGTTTGTATCCACCTGTGCGGCAAAGCTCTGAAAATTAGTTACGGCTAAATCAGGATTGATCTGTGAGAGGCCGCGACGCATTTGTATGTCGAGCCTCTGCACTTCTTGTGTCTTCGTCTTTACTATAATTGCGTTCAGAAACTGGGAACTGTCTTCAAATATCTGGTAGCGTGGATCGTCAATGTGCGCGGTCTGCCCCTGAACCAGGAAGTACATCGGACGCATTTTGCTCGTAGGTCCCCAGTAATTTGTATCTTCTGTCACTCCAACGATCTCAAAGACACCGGGATGCTCTTTATTATTGCTGAAGTGCTTTCCGAGCGCGTGACCGTCTTTGAAGTAGGTGGTTTCAAACAAGTGATTCACCACGGCGACAGTGCGTGTTGTCGGCAGGTCCTGCTCAGTGAATGGCCGCCCTTCCAGCAGATGTGTGCCAATCGCATCGAAGTAACCAGGGGCCACACGCACAAACAAAACGCCGGGCGTTCCTGGTGGTGGCGGCGCTTCCCCTTCGATGAACACTTTATCACCCCAGTTATGCTCGCCATCCATGGGAGTGTAGAGGGAAAAACTCAGTTCGACACCGGGAACCCTGCCCAAAGTATCCTGGATTTTGCGGTACAGAACGGGCAGTTGCGCCGCTTTGTAGCCGGCCATCTGCGGATTGATGCTTAGGATATAACGATCCGCGGTATCAAAGCCGAAATTCTGGTGCCGCATATTGTCCAGGCTGCGTATCAAAAGGCCCGCTGCCGCTAACAATGAGAGCGATAGCGCTACCTGTGCCACTACCAGAGATTTTTGTCCCCATGCAGTATTTCGTCCTCCGGTAGAGCGGCTGCTACCGCGCATTGCTTCAATGGGATTGGTGCTTGCCGTCATCCACGCAGGAGCGATTCCAAACAAGAGAGCTGATAATAAGGACGCGCCGGAGGCAAAAGCCAGCACTGGCAAAGAAGGAGTGGCGTGAATCGGCACATATTCATTTCCGAACGCCAGGACCAGGATCAAGCGCGTGGCGGCAAAGGCGGTGGCAATTCCCACAATACCACCTATTGCCCCCAACACTACACTCTCTGTAAATGCCTGACGCACCAACGTGCTGCGCGTGGCGCCCAGCGCGGATCGAACTGAGATTTGCTGCTTGCGCGCCGTTGCCCGCACCATCATCAGGTTTGCCAAATTGGCGCATGAGATCAGCAGCACGAATCCTGAAACCGTCATCAGAAGATTCAGCCCATCGTGATACTCGTTACGCATCGTCTGCACGCCGCCTCCGCCGGGAGAAAAATGCAGAACCTGTTGCGGTATACGTGGCTTGTTGCGCGGGTCAACCTTGGCCAGCGGTGTCATCAAAAACTGCCGCAGCTCTACTTGCATCTGCGCTTCCAGTGCCGCTGGATTGGCCCCTGGCTGAATGCGCCCTATCAGGTTGAGCCAATTCCATGATGGTTCGTTGATGAGCGAGTAAGAAGGTTCGATGATCGGCTCAGCCGCAATTGGAATCCAGAAGGCGGGCGGATTGCTCCGTATCTGATCGCCAAAGAATCCCGGCGGCGCAATACCGATAATGGTTACAGGTTGCGAATTGACAGAAAACTGCCCGCCCAGCACCGATGGATCTTTGCCAAACTTTTCCTGCCACGTGCGGAAGCTCATCACCGCTACTACAGGCGCGCCTTTAGTATCGTCCTGCTCGGTCGACAAGCGGCCGGCATAGGGAGAAATTCCGAACGTCGAAAAATAATTACCGGAGACAAATTCGCCGCTGAACGATTCTGAAGGCTGATTACCGCGGCGTACTCCAATCAGGCGGGGTCCTGCCTGAAATGCAGCCAGCTCCACAAAGCCCGGCGTATTTTCCTTGAAAAGCCTGTATTGCTCGTACGAGAAAAGAGACCAATTGTTCTGAAGCGCGTCATTTACACAGCAGTGCTCAACATTGCCGATGCGCCACAATTCGCTCGGCCGCGCTACCGGCAATGACTTGAGCAACACCGCGTGGACGAGGGTAAAAATTGCTGTTGTCGCACCAATGCCCAACGCCAGAGTCAAAGTTGCCGTGGCTGTAAATCCAGGGGTATTCTTAAACTGACGCACTGCATAGCGAATGCTTTCCAGCAACTGCATAGTGGTTCCCTCGCGAATAGTAATAATTCAAACTCGCGTCAACGCAAGTACTGAGCAACCAGATTACGCCAAGCTGCCATATTGCGCGAATACCGCTGATAAATCATTGCGTTCATTTGGAAGTGACAGCCACCCGTGCGCTCCCGGACGTTTGCCCGGTCAGCTCCCGATAAATCTTGTCACCGACGATCTTGTTTACCGCTGCTGAAGGATGACCGCTGTGAAAGTAAAAATAAGAATCAGGATTCGCGCACGGCGTGGGATCTTCTTTGAGTACAGCCCTGCCGGCACATTGAGACGTTGTGTTGACAAGACCATATTGCGAGGGATTATCGATAATTTCGTCGAGATATAAACCCCAATGATTAAGATGAATATCGACACCCTGTTTTTGCAGCTCCGCAACCAGGCTTTCATACGCCGGATTCAGCCGCTTTGCAATCTCGGCAAAATCAGGGATCTTGGTTGACAAGAGCGACAGAGTGAAATGACGTGCGCCAAGCTCTTGCAGTAAATGAATTTCCCGCGTAAGGTTCTCTACTGTTGCATCAGTAGAAAGTTTCTTATCGTTGAGTCCACCTTCAAGAAATATGAGCGTCGTTTCCGGCTTGATGGCCAGCGCTCCGGAATGGACCCTGGCCGCAAAATCATTTACCTGGTCCATCATTCCCTGGCAGCAAAAGGGCCCTTTGCCCTTGTCCTCGCCGGTAGTAGCGCCGGTCGCAGCAAAATCCAGGCCGGCTGTGCCGCCCTTCGGGTCCTTGGGAAAAGTAAGAGGGATTCCCATAGCGTTTGCAAAGTAAGCGACCGCCGTGGGGCCGTTGCCATCCAGATAGCGCGCGCCAATGTCGGAGTAGCTGTCTCCAAAAACATAGAGTGCCGTATACGGCTTGGTATTTGTCTTCTTGTGCTTTTCCGTATTTTTGGCCGAAGCGTTTATAGTCAAAGCAAATACGCAAGCCAGCACAGCCAACCGCCGTAGTGCATTGAGCCCTTGATGTGAGCTGATCATCTGGATCTCCTAACTGTTCTAACGCGACATACTCAAGATGCTCCCCCTCATTTTGGCCATCCAGCTTAGCACACGCTCCAGATGGTCCAACCTTCGGCGGCAAAACGTTTCTAAATTCAGAAAAAGGACAATAATCCATTGAATCTAAAAGCATCCAGTGCGGAATTGAGAGGGGAGACAATCTCTCTTCCCTCCGCCGCTGCTACAAACCGGCGCCGGATTTTTCGGAAGGATCCAAAATCGTTGCATCCAGATAATCAATGTGGTCGCGGATGTACGCTGAGCGCAGATGCCAGGAATCATGGTAAATAGGATCGCCTCCCGGAGTTACCGGCGAACAATCCTTTTCATTGCATAGAGAATTCATGGGATCGATTACCTGTGCACCCGTATCATTTGCTATCTGGATCAGCTTGGATGCGAACGGCCCGACGGCTCGCACGATCGAAGCCCGTTCTGCTGGACGGGAGTCAACGCGGAAACCGGATCCAAAAACGGTGCGCCGGATCATTTGCCGGGGCGGAAAGCCGCCATCCACCGGCAATTGGAGAACAATGTAAACGCGCTTGCCTTGGTTCACGAACCCAGCGATCATGCTCTTTATATTATTGAGTGCCCGGTCGGTTGCCGGCACCAGCGGCCCAGCTTCGCCAACACGGTCAGGCTGGATTAATCCGACAAAGTACGCATACCAGCAGAAGCCAATCACCACCGTATCTACTTTGGGATCTTTTGCGTACTCAACCGCTGATTGAATCAGTTTCTGGCATCCACCGGCATTGATCAGCGACAATTCCGGATCTGGAGCACAGCCGGCTTGCCAGGCAAACACCGCCTTGTGGCTGTCTGGGTGTTCCTTCTGTACTTTGGAAATGCGTCCATAGTATTGCGCAACCGTGCTGTCGCCGATGTACAAAGTGCTTCGTGATCCGCTACCTATATTAAGAAATCCCTCCTTCTTAGGATACGGATCGGGCTCTTTTGCCGCCTGCACAAACTTAGTGATGTCCGCAGATAACGTTCTTGCAGGTATGTTCTTTTTGAAAGTCATGTAGCCAACGCAGAAGCAAACCAGCATGGTCGCGAAGAGGGGGGCAGCCAGGCGCAGGACTTTTGGTGAACTGCGAATCGGACGCTCGACGTATTTATAGGTCAGGGTGGCCAGAACAAATGATGCAGCCACAGCTGCAATCTTGATCACCGGGGTAAACCCGCGCCAGTCGGCGGTGTGGGCGAATGATAATAGCGGCCAATGCCACAGATATAACGGATAACTGATCAATCCGATGAAAACCATGAATCTCTGGCTCAATAAATGACGGTTGATCCAGCTCTGCGGGCCCGCAGAGATCAACAGAAAAGCGCCAAGGCACGGTCCCAGAGCCCACCAACCCGGGAAGGCCCTGCGTTCATTGATGACCGCACAGGATGCAAGTATCAGCAGTACCCCAATGAACCCGCGCGCGGACGGGTTCAAAAGCTTCGCCAGCGACGATTTTCGCGCGCTGAATTCCGCATCGCTGCCATCAAGCTGCTCAGCTTTGCTAAGCTGGCTGTAAGCCAGTACTCCACCGAGCGCCAGCTCCCAGAGGCGGTTCCAGGGCAGATAAAAAGCGGCCAGAGGGTTCGAGGAAACAGCGGCGACATTCAAAATAAAAGAGACCACTGCAATGGTCACCATCACGCCAAACTGTTTTTTCCCCAGCTTCCATGTGGCCAGAAGGAATAACGGCCAGAAAAGATAGAACTGCTCTTCCACGCCAAGAGACCATAAATGGATCAACGGGCTGGTAATGGCGCCAAAATATGGCTTTGTATCCATATATAAGGTCAGGTTGAACATGAAACCTGCGCCGGAGTACACGTGCTTTCCCAGCCTCTGAAATTCATCTGCCAGGAGCATGGCTCTACCGAGGATCCAAACGCCTGCCAACATGACAATAAGAGCGGGGAAAATACGTTTTATCCTGCGCCCGTAGAATTCCAGCACACTAAAGCGCCCTCGTGACAGCCCGCGCAGTATGATCCCTGAAATCAGGAATCCGGAGATCACGAAGAAAACATCGACGCCCACGAACCCTCCCGGGAGCGATCCCGGAAAAGCGTGAAAGACAATTACGGCTAAGACCGCGATGGCACGCAAGCCATCAACATCTGGACGGTACTCAAGATGGGGAGCGGAAGAGGGCTCAGACTTGTACAGACGCAATGGAATAGGTTGCACTGAAACGGCCATGGCAAGTTCTCCTTGTAATGTGTGGTCGTGTCATTCTTCGGACGCAATCTCGCTGCGTTCGCAGGGGGATGCGATGGTTGCCGCAAAAATTCTTAGTTGGAATGATTGGTGTGAGTTCTTAGCCAATCGACGTGGCCATCTAGCACGCGAACATATGCATCCGTAAATGCAATTGCAGATGCCCGGGAGAGGTGCGACCAATCAGGGCAAGAAAGGTGTTGCATCACCGGATCATCCTCGAAATAAACTCCAAATGAGCCAGTGTCGTTCATCAGCTTGTCCCATACTTTCCCGCGCGGATAACGGGCTTTCTCAATGTTGAGAAGCTGGCCGCTCGAGGGAGGACGCACCCAGACAACCTCGCCTCCACGGGACCGGATTCGATCAATGTCAGCTCTGGTGCTTGCAATGATTCGCTCAACTTTGTCTGGCTTCACAGGAGGGCCGCTGAAAAAATCTGTCCATATGGTTTGCGCTTGCTTGCGCAGGTAGTCGTCTCGTTCGAGCCGATCCCAGAGATAGGTCTGGCGATCGACATAGGATTCACTCAGCTTCCACACGTCTTCATAAGGGCTTACCACACCTTTACGCTCCGGCCACCTGTGCCTTTCCAGAAGCTTGAACAAGGTGTAGTTGCTATCAAGAAAGGCAAAATAGCGTGACAACATCTTATGAAGTTGAAGTCCCGTCCGCTGCGATGGCGACTCGGTCTTAATGTACCTGAGCACCCCCGGCACAGTGTCATCACTGAAATAGGAGAACTCCGCGGTGCCTATGACAAGAAGTCCGGCAAAATGTTCGTCGTCGGCAAGATTGTGCAGGATTGGTCGCGCGTTTGCGCCAAGGAGAGCGAGTTGAACTGGACGGCGGCCTGTAAGACTTTGCCATGTGGCCAGGTCGGTGTCCAGGAGGATCCGCGAGTCACCAATGATCACCACAGAATCTCGTGGGCCTGCGTCAACTTTGCGCCGCTCCACCGCCCACTCAGCGCGTCCATCGTCGAGATCACCTGCGCGTAATCCCAAATGCCGCATCTCGAGCTCCCATGCAAACATCAGAACAAACGTGGCCGAAACAACTCCCAGGAGTATTTTCAACCACGGCAAAGCAGGAACCGGACGTTCGAAACCTCGTGTCGGCGGGCTGACTCTGGAAGCAGGGCTTTCGACGACTCTTAACCGAGCGCGGGTCTCCTCAATGACGGTCGACTCAGAATTGGAAATAGATGAACGCATCACCCCTCCCTTGCGTAATGATGATGGCAAGCACCATGCAGGCCCATGCAGTCGCAAGCACACGGGGCGAGGATTGGGTCACAAAATCTTCCAGCGTTCGATCGCGCATGAACCACTGCGCACCCAGAACTCCCGCAATGCAGATGAGCGTTTCCAGTATCTTTACCGTGGGCAACACTGCTGCGGTATGGGCATGCAAGCCGGCCATGGAGCCCAGCATGGTGATGGCTGCAGGCAGAGTCTTGGCACGGAAGAAAACCCATGCGACGTTGACCAGAGTGTACGTAATCAGCGCCAGCAGCAACCTCGGTGCCCAGCCCTTCAAGAGCCGCCCTCCTGCGGCACGTTCTTTTATCCATCGTTCAGCAGCAAGGTAGGCGCCGTGCAGTCCGCCCCAAACCACAAAGGTCCAATTTGCGCCATGCCACAAACCACCCAACAACATCGTTACCATCAGATTGGTATATGTCCTCGCTTCGCCCTTGCGATTACCCCCAAGAGGGATATAGAGGTAGTCCCGCAGCCAGGTGGATAGTGAGATGTGCCACCGCCGCCAGAAATCTGAGAAGCCTGTGGCGGCATAAGGAAAGCGGAAGTTATCAGGAATATTGAAGCCTAGGCACAGAGCAGCCCCGATGGCGACAATCGAGTATCCGGCAAAATCGCAAAAGATTTGCCCGGAAAAAGCCAGTGTGCCGAGCCATGCATCCAAAGAGCTAACAGGGCCTTTGGCTCTAAAAACAGCATCAGCCACCGGGGCGAATGCTCCATCGGCAAGAACCACCTTCTCAAACAAACCAAATGTCATTAGCGCCAGCCCCCAGCAGAGCTGGTTACGCGTTGCGGTTCGTGGACGCGCAAACTGTGGCACAAGGTCAGAGGTCCGCAGGATTGGGCCGGCAACAAGCTGGGTAAAGAATGCGACGAAAAGCGCGAAGTCGAACAGCTTTGGGATCGGTCCCACGCGCCGCCAATAGATATCCAGCGTGTAGGACATTGAGTGGAACGTGTAAAACGAGATGCCTACCGGCAACAGGATGTTCCACTCCGGTTGCCGGTAGTGTACCCCCACGGCATTCATCAGCGCGGCCCAGTTCCCCAGCACGAAGCTGCCATACTTGAAGAACCCGAGAAACCCCAGATTCACCACCAGCGAAACGATGAGCCACGCCTTGCGCCTCGTGTGCGTCTCCTGGCGGTGAATCTGGCGGGCGACAAGCCAATCCACCACCGTTGACGCCCACAACAGCAGAATGAAAGGAGGGTTCCATGCGGCGTAAAACAGATAACTGGCCAAGAGCAAGTTGAGCTTTTTTAGGCCCCACGGTAGCGGGAGACTGTGCACTGCCAGCACGACTGCAAAAAAGACGACGAACGTAAGGGAATTGAAAACCATATGTTCACCTGCCCAGGACGTAAAGAAGGCTTGCACCGACCGTCAGCAGCGCCAGCATCACAACCGAACCAAGAAGAATGCGGTCCTGCCGGCGCGACCGCGCGAGCGCTTCTGCATACGGAATGGTGGTATGTGCAACCATGGTGTATAGAGGTGTCCATGCCTGCGGCAACAAGCGATGAATGGCCAGGTCCAGTCGCTTGCGTGCAAGGAACCATGGCGAACGCACCTTTTGCCGAAGTTCCACGCAAGCTGCTTTGGTTAAATCGCACAACACGTCCGTGTGAGCGCGCCTTGCCATTTCATACCTTCGAAAGGCGGTCGCGCGGTCCCCTTTGCATTCGTTTAACTCCCGCACAAGCACGGAGCAGTCCTCAAAGGCCGCATTCATGCCCTGCCCGTAGAACGGATAGACGGCGTGGCAGGCATCACCGACCAGAACTGCCCAGTCTGCGAAAGCCCAGGGGGAGGTTCGCGTTGTCACCATGCCGGCAGGACTATGTTTCATGCACTGCTCAACCAGATCAGGCAGCAACGGAATAAGGTCAGGAAAATATTTAGTGAACAGGGTTTTGATTTCTTTCGGCGTACGCATGGTCGCGAAACTGTCCTCGCCGTGGTGGGGCAGCAATAATGTCAGCGTGTGCGATCCGTTAAGGTTTGGATGGGAAACGATCATACAGTGGCGGCGCGGCCATACGTGTAGCGCTCTCAGCTCCACCTTCGATGCGCCGTCAGCAGCGGCATGGAGAGCAAGTTCCATGTACCCCCATTCATGAAATTCCTGGTGGTAATCGGCACGTTCTCCGTGCTGGAGCTCCCGCCGCATGGTTGAAAAAGCACCGTCAGCGGCGATTACCCATTGCGGGCGCACCCTTATGCTCTGGTCTGGCACATTGAATTCGAGCTCGCGTGATCGCTTGTCTACACGCACAAGCCGGTGTTCAAAATGCAGTTTTACGGATGGATATCGCCCAGCCTCTTCCAGCAGCATGCGGTTGAGTTCATTGCGGTCCACGGAGTGCAGAACCTCAGCACTGTCTTTTCCATATGGCTGGAAGCGCACCGTGCCGTCCATTGCGTGGATGACGCGGCCGCGCATCGTCACCGCCCGTTGCAGGACCCTGTCCAACAGACCTACCATTTGCAGCGCCTGCATCCCACGTTTCGACAGGCCTAGGTTAATGGACTTACCATGGTCTGCAATTTGCCCGCGCGGATCGGAGCGGCGCTCATAGAGATCAACCCCATAGCCCCTTTGCGCAAGCGCTAATGCGAGCAGCGAGCCTGCGGGGCCACCACCCACAATGGCCACACGTGTGTTCGCTGCGTGGCCGCCAACATCTGCAGATTGTTCGCGTGTCATTGGAATTGAAATGTGTGTGAACTAAAAATATGGAAGAACCAAATGAGACCTTAGTCAGGACTGGAGGCCATGACCACTTCAGCCGAGATAAGCCCATCCAACGCTTCATTGAACTTAAGCTGGCTCAACTTGCCGCCGAGACGGAAAAGATAAGAGCGCAGGTATACGGCGCGCAGAGAAGGTGAATAAAAGTCGCGGTTCAAGAAAGCCAGATCGGATTCCACCAGGTGACGGATTGCCAGCATGGGAACTGGACTGCGCAAGGGCCGAAAGTCAATATTGTGCAGTCCCGGGTTGTCATTTCTGGAGTGAAACTCTCCCACCAGCAAGCCCATATCGACAAAATATTTCTTGAGAGTTGATTGCACTTTTTCAATCACGGCTGTACCCTCCGGTCCGAAGCCGGGGAAAGCCACAAGAAACACCTTGTTCATTGCTTCAGGGCCGCTCTTAGGTTCGGTTTCCGGAAACACATTGCGGTAACCGGTGATGATGGCGGAGAGGCGCTCGAAGGTCGGATTCGGCTCCTCCATTTCGGTCAGGTAGATCGAGTCAATCTTGAGCGCGCCGGGAACAAAGGGACAGACCAAACCAGGGCGGCCTAACTCCGGATGCGGGCGGCCGAGAAAGCCGCGAATCCAGGCCACTACAAGCCCGAGCGGCGATGCCGGATCATAGTCCCGTTCAATCTCTGAAACCCGCATCAGTCGCGGCAGCGGGATTTCAGAGGAGACGTCAGCGTCAGGCCATCTTTCGCTGTCCAGGCAAGTTGCCGACGCATGGTCGTGTGGGCATTGCCCATCGGTTTTAATGTCAATTGTCGCTTTCGCTGCCTTCATACATTCCTCCTTTAAACCGCAACACTCCAGTTACGTGCACCTATGTCAATTACCTGCGGCCATTTCTGCCTGAGGGCCAGTTGCGCGTGCAGCAACCTTAAGGGGCGAGGACAATGCGTCCGTCATGGCATCGATTCGCCGGATCGCAGGCACACTGAATCCAACAATGGCGGTCACCATCATCAACAGCCCCAAGATGATGAACATCAATCCAAATCCGCGTCCTGGCCCAACCCCAATGATCAAACCTATGGATCCCGCCAGCAGACCATCTTTTTGAAGCAGCGGCTCGAACACATGCCGCGCGAGCGGGCCGGCCAGGAAGTAACCGATTACGGTCGACCCATAAAATGTCATTCTCTGGATCGCGAAGCAGCGGCCTTGCAGGCTGGCCGGCACTTTGGCCTGCCAGATAGAACTGCTCGATGCGGCAATCACCGGCAACATGAGAAACAGAAGAAAGCCTGCCACCGCAATCAAGGTGAAAGATGGTCGGATACCGTGCGCAGCCGCGCAGATACCAGCCAACAAGGAAAAGATCAGCACGCCATAGATTCGCTTTTGCGGGGCCCCCCACACCGTCATACCAATGCCGCCCAGTAACAGTCCGCTGCCGCTGATGGCGTACTGCACGCCTACTCCAGTGGCGTCAGAAAATGACAAAAGCAATGGAGCGATCACGACACGCGCAACGGAAAACACAAAATTGTTCGAGCTGTGTATGGCCAGTAATCCAATGAGCCCGGGCCTCTCCTGGACATAACGCCACCCGATGGCTGCTTCACGCAAGAGCCCTTCCCGGTGATGTCCGGCGACGCGCCATGGCCGAGGAATATTCGCTGCCGCCAGCGCTGCCACACTCACCAAAAAGCTCAACGCATCAATGATCAAAATCCCCTGCAAGCTCATGGAACTGACCAGGACACCGGCCAGCAATGGCCCAATCATCTCCGCGACCGCATTTCCGCTCTGTGCCATGCCATTGACTCTTGGCAACTCGTCCCGTGGGGCGAGTAATGGAATGCTCGCCGCGAAAGCCGGCGTGCGAAATGCATTGAACAGCGATGACGTCCCCACGGCCAGATAAATGGGCCACACCTTCAAATAACCGGCAGCACACAGACCAGCCAGCGCGAGCATAATGACGGCCGAGAGTGAGTCACAAACGATCATTGTGCGGCGGCGATCCCAGCGGTCCACCAGAGCACCAGCGACCGTCGAGACGATGAGAGCCGGTATGGTCATCGCCACAAATGTCATGGCGAAGTATGTGGTCGAACCGGTACTGCGCAGGATCCAGATGCCCAGAGCAAAGCCCGATAGCCGCGACCCCACGGAGGAAATCAATTGGCCTGCCCAGATCAGCAGGAAATCATTTAAGTGCGCAAACCGGCTTACAGGCATACTTCTTTAGATCGGGTACAGGTAGAGGACTTCGGTTTAGTCGTTGGCTCCGGCGTGAAGAACTTGCAAGGAATCGGGGACTGCCACTGTGGTTACCAGGAACTTTGCGACTTGCTGGCCCAGTATCTTGACATGAGGAGGTCTCATCATGGAGTGATGGCCGCCCGGCACAGTGTGAACGTGTAACAGGTGTTCCGGCACACAACGTTCCCATCCCAGCGACGCTGAGGACGCTGGCTGTTCCAGGGAACGCTCGCTGGCCACAAATAAGTGCACGGGAATTCCGATCGGCTCTGGACGATAAGCCTCCATCACTTGCAAGTGATGTTCAAGCTTCTTGCATTCCGCGCGTGCCTCCTCCGGAGCAAGATGTTCAAAGCTATCCGGAATTGCTTTCTCGGCACGATAGTGATCAAACAATATATCGACGCTGGACTTTGTATTGGGTGCATTCGATGGCGGGATGGAGGGCCCACGTCCCTCCTTCTTTCGCCACTCGCACAGATCCACCAGTACCGCTTCAGGCATTCTTCTTCGTCTGCTCTCCACACTGCGGCCTTCGATGTTCCAGGCGTCAATCAGACCCAGAAAGTCCAGTGTGTCTCCCCGATCCAGCAACAACTGCGCAATTTCGTAAGCCAAAATACCTCCGAAGGACCAGCCCGCAAGGCGGTACGGCCCTTCCGGTTGTGCTTCATGAATCAAATGGACCATGCGCTCCGCCATCGCACGCATGCTGGGCAGTTGGGGCTCGTCTGCCGGGACACTTGGAAGACCATAAACCGGCAACTCCGCAGGCAAGAACTTTGCCAGATTGGGGAAATACAGATCGTTGCCGCCGCCATCATGCACTAAAAAGAGCGGCGACAGGGTGCCTTCGCGGAGCCGCTGCACGCCACGGCCGTAATTGCTTGCGGGTATCTTCGACAAAAAAGCTGCAAATGACTTGATCGTTGGGTGATTAAAAAGCTCGAAGACGGTTGTGTGGATACCAAGCTGCCTGAGTAAACTCATTACCTTCACGATCAGCAGCGAATGGCCACCGAGATCAAAGAAATTGTCATACCGTCCGACTCGGTCAAGTTTAAGTGTTTCCCTCCAAATTCGAGCTAAACTCGCCTCCATCTCGCCCACGGGGGCTTCATATATCCTCTGTGTATACGCGTCGTTATCGGGAAGCGGCAGTGCTTTGCGATCCAGCTTGCCATTAGGCGTGCGAGGAAACATCTCCAGCAATACGTAAACGGCGGGGACCATGTAGCTGGGGAGCAAAGAACTTATGTAAGAACGCAACGCGTCAACATCAACGGGCAAAGCGCTGCCATGCGCTGCCCCATTTGCCGTAATGTAAGCCACCAGGCGCTTGTCTCCCGAAAGGTCCTCGTGCGCAATCACCACCGCTTCATGCACACCTGCGTATCTGGTCAGGACCGCTTCAATTTCTCCCAGTTCAATGCGGAAGCCGCGGACCTTTACCTGAAAGTCATTGCGTCCCAGATACTCAATGGTCCCATCTTCACGGAAGCGGCCCAGGTCTCCCGTCTTATACATTCGTGCTTTGGGATCCGAACTGAAAGGATTGGTCAGAAATCTTTCCGCCGTCAGTTCTGGGCGATTGAGATAGCCGCGCGCGACGCCAGCACCCCCGATAAACAACTCGCCCACGGCTCCGATGGGTACCGGTTCTTTATTCTTGTCCAGCACGTAGATCTGTGTGTTCGCGATCGGTCGGCCGATGCTTTCAGAGATCTGTTCACCTCGCGCGATGGAAATCCAGGTAGAGTAGGTTGTTGTTTCCGTGGGACCGTAGAGATTACAGACGCGCATTGCATAGCTCTGCTCAAAAACTTTTTCAATCAATGTCCTTTTTAACGGCTCCCCACCAAGGTTGATTGTGCGGAGGGAAGGCAACAAGGCTCGCTGGTCCAGCAGGGCCGTGATGGCTGAAGGTACGGTACTCATCATTGTAACGGCGGGCCTGGGATGCAGCATGGCAAGCACATCGTCTACCAGATGCAGAGTGGCCCCGCAGACCAAAGGCACAAAACACTCAAAAACAGAAACATCGAACTGAATCGACGTTGAGAAGAGAGTATGCGCCGTCTCTGAGGCAGAGAAGACTCTCGCTCCCCAGGTAATCACGTTCGTGGCATTGACATGTTCAATCATCACGCCTTTGGGTATGCCGGTCGAGCCGGAGGTATAAATAACGTAGGCGAGATGATGTGACGTGAGCCCCAAAGCCTCTGTGTCAGGATCGGTAGCCGGTTGCTCAATCCTCTGCAGGTTAATTTCGTCCAGATCAACCACCATTAGGCTTCCCAGCGCTTTCGCACCCAAAGCCTTTCGTCCGGAGAAATCGCTGAGCACGATCCCTGGCGAGGCATCCTCCAGAATCTGGAGGAGTCGCAAGGAAGGATAGGAAGGATCGAGCGGCACGTAGGCTCCTCCGGCTTTCAGGATTGCCAGCATCCCGACCACCATGCTCAAACTGCGTTTTACGCAGATCGCTACACAGTCGCCGGGCTTTAGCCCAAGACCAATCAGTTGATGCGCCAGACGATTTGACAGCTGGTTGAGTTCGAAGTAACTCAGCGATTGTTTCTCATGTACTACCGCTGTGGCCTCCGGGGATTTGCGTGCCTGTTCTTCGAACAACTGGTGGATGCATCGATGCTCCGGATATGGAGCTTCTGTAGCATTCCAGGACGTCAACAACCTGCGTTCTTCTGGCGAGAGCAGATCAATCTGGGTCACCGCTTGCTGGCTGTCGGCCACCATGGCCTCCAGCGCCCGGCGCAGATAACCTGCATGCCGCTCGATAGTGCCGCGACGAAACAGCGCCGTGGCAAACCTCAATCCACCCGTAATCTGGTCACCGGTTTCACGCAGGTCCAACGTGAGATCGAACTTGGCTACTGCATACGAAACCGGCTCTGGTTCTAGCTTTAAGCCCGTAAACTCTGGAATTTCCTGATTGTTGCTCTGCCACGCCAGCATGACCTGAAATATCGGCGTGTGCGTCAGGCTGCGCGGCGGTTTGACGATTTCCACGATTTGCTCGAAGGGCAATTCCTGGTGCTCTTGCACGTCAAGAGCCTGGGCTTTTGCTTTCTGCAGCAGTTCGGCAATATTGCCTGAAACCTCCATCCGCAACGCCAGCGTATTCACGAAAAACCCGATCAGGCCCTCAAGTTCCGGTCGCGTGCGATTGGCAGATACCGTGCCAAGTACAACTTCTTCCTGTCCTGAGAGGCGTGCTAGCACAATCGCCCACGCTGCCACTACCAGCATGTAAAGCGTCATTTCATGGCGTTGGGCCAGGCTCTTCAGCTCTCGCGTCAGCTTGGCACCGAACTGTAATGTTAAAAAGTCGCCGTCAAATGTCTGCTGCACCGGTCGTGGCTGATCTGTGGGTAATTCCAATAAAGCCGGCGCACCTTCCAGGGCCCGCCGCCAATACTCGCGCTCCTGTTGCAATTCTTCACCGTTCAACCGTTGCTGCTGCCAAATTGCGTAATCCGCATACTGGATACTCATTGGAGGCAGCGGGTCTTCTCCTCCGGTGTGGTAAGCATGGTAGAGCGTGCTCAGTTCGCGGATGAAAATTCCCAATGACCAGCCATCAGAGACAATATGGTGCATAGTGATCAGCAGTACGTGTTCTCGCACAGCCAGACCAATCAACTGCCCGCGAATCAGAGGGCCGTTCTCCAGATCGAAAGGGCTACTGGCTTCCTGCCTCGCGAGCCGCTTCAATTCACTCTCAGGGTCTGTGCTGATACTCAGATCGTGCTCCTGTAGAGCAAAACCACTACCACATGCCTGCACACGCTGTACCGGCTGTCCGGCCACGGAATGGAAGGTGGTGCGCAGTGCTTCATGTCGCCACACAATCCGGTCGAGTGCCCGCTTAAGGGCGTTACGGTCCAACTCTCCGCTCAGGCGCAAACCCTGCGGGACGTGATAGACCTCGCTCACTCCCTCCATTTGAGCGAGAAACCACAATCTCTGCTGAGCGAATGACAGAGGGACGTCCTGCGGACGTTGCACTTGCGGGATTGGAGTTCGCCTTCTGGTTTGCGTGGCATGCTGCAGAACGCGTCGCAGTTCTTCCTTGTGAAGCTGGAGTTCGTTCCAAATCTCATCGTTCAGCGTATTTGACGCAGGCTCAACCACACGCAGACGGCCCTGCTCCAAGGACAATCGAACGTTCAACGTGCGAAGCCGGATGAGTAACTCATGGGCTGTCATAGATATCTGCCCTCGGAACTGCGCGCAACACCGGCCTGGCTTGAATCCGGAAGAAGTTCTTGCACCCCCATAAGAGCGTTTAAAACTGTTGCCATGTCCTTTAAGGTATTGGCGGCAAAGATATCGCGCAGTTCCAGCGCTACGCCCAGAGTGGCTCGAATGCGGTTACCAAGCTGTATGGCCAGCAGAGAATGGCCGCCGGCATCAAAGAAATTGTCATTCCTGCCGACGCGATCAAGCTTGAGGATTTCCGCCCAGATTGCCGCCAACATTGCCTCCGTCTCACCCTGCGGAGGTTCATGTTCCCGGGTCTCATAAGCCTCCGCGTCAGGAGCTGGTAAAGCCTTCCGGTCCAATTTGCCGCTGGCGGTGAGAGGCAATCGATCCAGTGATACGTAAAGCCTCGGCACCATGTGTTCCGTTAGTTTTTCCGCAAGATGCTTCCGCAGTTCCTCTGCGTCCGGCGCTGCTTCGGGGCTTGGGGTGTAATAGGCAACCAGGTGCTGCTCTCCGTGTTTGTCCTCGCGCGCCATTACAATTGCCTCTCGCACGCCGGTGTGCTCCAGAATACGCGCTTCAATCTCACCTAACTCGATTCGGACACCACGGACCTTTACCTGAAAATCATTCCGTCCCCCGTACTCGATATTTCCATCTTCCAGCCACCGGCCGAGATCGCCTGTCCGATACATTCTGGCCTCTGGTTTTCCTGCGAACGGGTCTTTTAGAAACCGTTCTGCTGTCAATTGCGGACGGTTCAGATAGCCGCGGGTTACTCCTGCTCCCGCAATATAAATTTCACCCACAACCCCTACCGGCACAGGTTCCATTCTTGGATCGAGGATGTACACCTGCGTATTCGCGATCGGCCTGCCAATATGCTGGCCGTATGCCTCGCCTCGTTTTGTCTCCATCCAGGTCGAGTTGGTTGTCGTCTCGGTGGGTCCATAGATGTTGCAAATATTCTCCACCTGGGTCGTCGCAAATATTTTTTCGACCAGGGATTTCTTCAGCAGTTCCCCACCCAGAACGACAGCCCGCACAGTGGAGGGTACATGGCTGGATTCCACCAGTGCACGCATTGCTGAAGGCACGGTTGCGATCAGCGTTACATCCAGCGGATGGTTCTCCAACTCCAACACATTGGCCACAATCCGTATCGTGCCTCCCGTGGTGAGAGGAGCGAAGCACTCAAAAACAGCGAGATCAAAATTCAGCGAAGTTGAGAAAAGCGTTTGTTGCAGCGTTGAGGCGGCAAGGTTCTCGCGCGCCCAAAAAACATAGTTGACAGCGTTTCGATGTTCGAGGGCCACTCCCTTCGGCACTCCGGTGGAACCGGAGGTATAGATCACATAAGCAAGGTTGTCTACCCGCAGCCCATCATCGCCGCGCTTGGGATTGGTTGCGGGCTGGTCGCTCCACTCCTCGCCGTTTCCATTCAAATCAACGATAGGTATGTCGCTTGCGATATCCACAAACAATTCGCGCAGATGGTAGTGGGTGAGCAGCGCCATGGGAGCGCTATCTTTCAACATGAATCTAAGCCGCTCCACCGGGTATCCAGGATCAAGCGGCACATAGGCACCTCCCGCCTTCAGGACTGCCAGCAGCGCCACGATCGTATCTATGCCCCGCTCCACACAGATGCCTACTCGTTCGTCTGGCTTCACGCCCAGCGATCGCAGATAGTGTGCCAGGCGGTTGACGTGTTGGTTCAGTTGGTCATAAATCAGACTCTGGTCTCCAAGCACAACGGCCGTTGCCTGTGGCGTCCTTTCCACCTGCTCTTCAAACAACTCATGAAGGAACTTGTCTTTGGGATACTCAGTCTCGGTCGCGTTCCACATGTAGAGCACCTGACGCCGCTCTTCTGCCGGCAGAACTGACAATGTTTCCACCGGGCTTTCCGGCGCATTTTCCAGAGCCCTGACCAGGGATTCCAGCGCAGTATGCATCAACGCGCAAATCCGCTGCGGAGCAATCGATCCTTCCACTTGCGCTTCAATACTCAGGTCTTGCCCCAGATCGTTGATGTAAAGGCCAAAGGGATAGTTGGTTCGTCCATGGCCTTCAATGAATTCCAGATTGGCCATGGTCTGTGCGGTTTCTGAACTCGATGCTTCCTCCCGAACGTGGCGGTAATTCATGAGCGAGGTGAACAGCGGCGTGGGAGCCTGTACTGAACTGCAACGCTGCACAAGAGCCAGCGATGCGTGCTCATGCCGGAAGAGATCCGTCAACAGTTGATGCGTCTTGCGCACACTGGTGGCCACGCCCTCATCACCGATGTGTATCCGTACCGGCAAAGTGTTGATGAAGATTCCCAGGCCGCGATCAGCGCCCTCTCCACCCTGCATGCGACCGAACAAAACCGTGCCGAATACCACATCGTCGCGCCCTGAAGTGCGGGCCAGGACCATGGCCCACGCGAGATGGCACAGGCTGGCAACAGTGACACCCAGCGCTCGGGCCAGCGCGCGCAGCTTAACACTCAACTCCACATCTACGTTGCGGGAAGCTTCCACGATGCGGCTGCCGTCCCCCTGAACATTCGTCAGCCCGAAGGGGACAGTGGGCTCATCTACGTCTTTGAGCATCTTGGTGAAGAACGCTTCATGTTCTTCTCGACTGACGCCCAGACGCGCCTGAGCCACAAAGTTACGGAACGGAAGCGGTTCCGGCAGACTCGTTGCCTGGCCTTGAAGAATCGTTCGAACCTCATTCAGCAGGAACCTCGAGGTCGTATTGTCGCCGGTCAGGTGATGCTTGAGTTCCAGTATTACCCAGCGCTGGTTCGGTACATCCTGGGCGACGTACAGCCGCCACATCGGCGCTTGGCGAATATCCAGCCGATTGTGCCGGGGATCGAAATTGGCGCGCAGCTGTTCAGAGATATCGCCTGCTGCGGGATCGAGGCTCACCTCTTCCACGCTCAGCGGCGCACGCCGCCATACCACCTGCACCGGCTCGGGCAAGCCCTCCCAGAGAATGGCGGTGCGCAGGATGTCATGGCGGTCAACTACAATTTGCAGCGCCGCCACATAACGATCCAGGCGCTCGCGGGTAGCAGCGCCCAAGAGCGTAGCCGATAGATAGACATCGCCTTCGGTTTCGAGGAGATGGTGGAAGAGAATGCCTTCCTGCAACGGCGCCAAGGGATAGATGTCCTGCACATTCGCGGCTCCGCCAGGCACGCTGTCGACAATCTTCTCAATCTCCTCCTGGCTTAGCTGCAGCA
>Ga0105245_10001834_pt1 | contig 19344 bp, 16 predicted proteins | sample KBSM54metaG_FD_81523 | JGI IMG/M metagenome (GOLD analysis project Ga0105245, IMG submission 81523) | Miscanthus rhizosphere microbial communities from Kellogg Biological Station, Michigan, USA - KBS M5-4 metaG | ecosystem: Host-associated > Plants > Roots > Rhizosphere > Soil | place...
GTTGACGGCCCGGCCCACGAAGCTCAGCTCGAAAAACGAGCCGAATAGTTCGGGAAACAGCGTGACGACGGCCAGCCGCATGGCGTTACATCAAGCCATCGAGCGAATTCAATTCGATGCGCTTCTCGGCGACGTCCACGCGCGTGAGCCACGGTTCGGTGAGCGGCTGTTCGACGGTTTTTCCGTCGGGTGTTTGAACGACCACCACGTCGACCGTGGGGTGAGAGACCACGCTCTTCACCTCGCCCACGATGCCCTCGGGGCCGACGACTTGCGCGCCGACCAAATCGGCCAAGTAGTATTCGCCGGGCTCGAGCGGCGAGAGGGCCGCGCGTTCCATACTCACTGTCGCGCCGTGCAGCGCTTCTGCTGCATTGCGGTCATCGATCCCGCGGAGCTTTACCAGAAACGCTCTGGGTACGGCCCGCGCTCGTTCGACTTCATACGCGCTCGTGCGGCCGGCAAGCGTGAGCCACAGACGTGACGCATCCGCCACGCTGTCGCTCTGATCCCAATGCGGGGTGATCCGAACTTCGCCGAGGATGCCGTGCGCCTTGCTGACGCGGCCGATCTCGAGCGTTTCCGGTTCACCCCCTCGGGTTTCAGCCCGCGTGTCAGTCACACTCGACATCGCTAGGCGCGGAGCAATCAGTCGACGATATCGAGATGCGCACGCCGACCGATCTTGGTCGACGCTGCCGTCAAGATGGTTCGCATCGACTGGGCGGTACGCCCGTCTTTGCCGATCACCTTGCCGATGTCGTTTTTCGCGACCTTGAGTTCGATCAGCGAATTGTGATCGCCTTCAATCTCGGTCACCTCGACGCTGTCGGGGTCATCGACCAAGGCCTGGGCGATCGTTGCAATCAGTTCCTTGAGAGCCATGACTCGGCAACTCCGGTGTCGGTCGGGCTAATGCCCGGAAAAGGTGCGGAATGGGAAAAAAAGGCGGAGGGAGAGCACCCCGAACCAGAACGACCGTTCAACCTTGGGCGACGGGCGCCGGGTTCTTCTTCAACAGCTGGTTCAAGGTGTGCGAGGGCTGGGCACCTTGGCTTGTCCAGTAAGCGAGGCGAGTACGGTCGAGCGTCAGCACGCCTTCGGCGGCCGGGTGGAACGTGCCAATGTTCTCGATGTGGCGGCCGTCACGCGGGTTGCGGTGATCGGTAACGACGATGCGGAAAAACGGAGCCTTTTTTGTGCCATGGCGGGCAAGGCGAATGTGAACGGCCATACTATCCTCAGTTATTGCGTGAAAGCCCGGTCAGAAGGAACGTAGCACTCGGCTGCCCGGTTGCCAGCGACCGCCCAGGGCGGGCCACCGGCCAGAGCGGAAACGTGGAATAGACGAGAGCTGAGTGACCAGAAAACACCGGTGCCGCTGCCTGGGGAGAAGCCCCGGAGACGGCGAGCGGCGGGAACCTAGAGAACCCTCGCTGTTTGGTCAAGCGTCGTGGTAACTTGAGGGCAGCGATGGCGGTAGCCAAAGACGAGATCGTGCGGGTGGTGCGTGAGGTAATCGCGCCCCTCATCCAAGCCGACGGGGGCGACCTGTACTTGGTTTCCGTTGAAGATACGGGGGTTTCGCTGCACGTCACGGGCAGGTTTTCGGGCTGCCCTGGAAACACCCTCGCGCGCCGCCGTGTCATCGAGCCCACGCTCGCCACGGTAGCCCCAGGGATCAGCGTCATCCTCACTTCGGGTCCGCTAATCCCTGCTGGCGCCGCACGCGTCGGCTGAGCGGCTACTTCTTCTTCGTCTTATCCGCGTCGGCTGGCTTCGGCTTGCCGGGCTCGGTGGGCGGGTGCGCCGTGGCTGCGGCGACGTCTTTATCCATCTCGTGCGGGTCGTCCGGCTTGTTCTTGCGATATTGGGCAAGGTTGTCCTGCACGGTCTTATCCGCGTAGACGACGCCCAGGATATTCCCGCGATCTACCGCGCGAATCAGCTTATCGGGGTCCCGCCACTGCACCTCGTCGAAGGGCTGACCCTTGTCGTAGTCGGCCGGCATCAGCTTGCCCGCGACGCCGAAGCGCTTGGAAAGGTTGGTCACGGCTTCCGCGAAGTTCTCTCCGAGCGCCGCGCCTTTGCCGAGCTTGTGCTCGTCGTAGACCTTCCAGAGTTTGTCGTTGAAAAAGAAGAAGTTGCGCTCCGTGCCACTGCGCAGGCGGATTTTCGCCATGCTTTCGCCGTTGCGATAGCTGTACTCACCCTTGAGCGCGGACTGGTCGACGCCCGTCGGCAGCGCGCCGAACTCGATGCGACCGCGGCGCAGGACGCCCTGCTTGGTCTTGAGCTCGTCCTCGAGCGCGGTCATCTCGTTGCCGGGCTCGACCTTCTTCAAGAGCGGCAAGTACTCGTCCTCGAGCACTTTGTCGTAGATTTTGGCGACGCCCTCGAGCGTGAGGCCCCAGTGCAAGCCCTTCGGGGCGATACCGACCGCTTTTTCGATGCTACCGACACCACCGGGCGCCTTATCGGCAGGTTTGTCCTTGGCTTCAGCCGATCCGGGCTCGACGAGCACGGCGGTAGATGCCATACCGACGGCGAAAAGCGTGACGAAGAGTCTCAGCCTCATTGCTATCCTCCGGAAATCCTTAAGCCAACGCGGCGCGCGGCGGCGCGAAAACGTAGCACTTGTCGGTCAGCGCACTCAAGCAGTGAGTTCGACGGACGTCGCCCTCGAATAAGTCAAACCCGCCAGATTTCAGCGCCTCAGCCGCACTCCCCCACCGCACCTCCCCCCGCCTACTCGTCTGCCTCCCCCTCACCCGTGTCCTCTTTCTTCGGCTTCGTTCGGCTCGCGACCTGCGCCTGTTTACTGGTCGCCTGTGCCGGCCCGCCCCCGAAATCAGCCGCGGATGGCCTGCCGGACTACGGCGCGGAGGACGCGAACCTTTTGGACGACGGCTTCTCGGGTCATTTGTTCGAGACCTCGTTCGTGCCGGGTCGCGCGGGGAAGGATGCGAATTTCGAGGACCGAGTGCGCCGCGCGGAAGGCATTTGGTTGGTCAAAGTGGATACGGTTTCACGTGAGGGCGGCGCGAAGTCTCAGCGCTACAGTTTGGTGCTCCGCCCAGTCGCTGCGCTGATGGGCGAACTCCCGCACGAACCGATCAGCCTGACGCTCAGCGCCAAGAATCCGTCGTTCGGTTGGTTAGATCGCATGGGCGGTGCTTGGGTCGGCAAAGAGCTGCTGCTTTTTGCGCGCCGCTACCGCGAGGCGGACGACGCCGTGCTGCACTTTCACGGCGAACCCAATAGCCCTGAGCTGCGCGAGGAAATAGGCCAAATCCGGCGGGCAGCGCGAGCCCAGAAGTGATAGGCTCCCCTCCCCTCCGCCGCCCACGGGTTGATCATGGATATGCATTTTCGAAGTAGCTCGGTTGAAATCAAAGGCCCGAAAGAGATCGAAGCCATGCGCGAAGTTTCCCGCCTGGCTGGCGAGACTCTCAGCGCGGTCGGAGAAATCGTGCGCCCTGGGCTCACCACCGAGGAGATCAACACATTCGTCCACGCGCACACCCTGAAGCAGGGCGCGCGGCCGGCACCCTTGAACTACAAGGGCTTCCCAAAGAGCGTGTGCACGTCGATCAATGAAGTCGTTTGCCACGGCATCCCCAGTGATCGGGCGCTGCGCGACGGCGACATCATCAACATCGACGTCACCCACATCTACAAGGGGTTCCACGGTGACACGTCGGCGACGTTCTACGTCGGCAAGGTCAGCGAGGATGCACGCCGTGTGGTGGAAGTAGCGCGGCGCTCACTCGACCTCGGCATCGCACAGGTCAAGCCGGGCGGCCGTCTCGGTGACGTCGGCGCGGCGATTCAAGAATTTGCAGAAGCACACGGTTGTTCGGTCGTGCGGGATTTCGTCGGTCACGGGATCGGCCGAAAGTTCCACGACGAGCCCAAGGTCATGCACTACGGCAAGTGGGGCAAAGGCGAACGGCTACGTCCGGGCATGACTTTCACGATTGAGCCGATGGTGAATATCGGCAGTTGGGAGGTCGAAGTACTCGACGATGACTGGACCGCAGTCACCGCCGACGGCTCGCTTTCTGCCCAGTTCGAACACACCGTGCTCGTCACCGAAACGGGCGTCGAAGTGCTGACTGCGCGCAGCGGTGTGCTGGCGCACAGTGAGATTTTCCCCGACTATTTCAGCTGATCTGCGTGGCCGGGCCGGAGCCATTGAAGCATCGTCGCGGCGGCCAAGGCTACGCTCGATGATGCGTTGGCTGAGCACTTCGATAGCCGTGCCTCGAGCCTGACTGAGGCGTCACTCGGCTTGAGGGCCAAGGCCGTGAGCCGCCTGCTGCTCGGCCCGAACGCCCACCCTAACTCCCTATGGCGAGCAGGGAGACCTTGACGGATTGCACGCGAGCCGATTACGTTGCCCTGGGCTTTTGCCCGAGGGACCTGGTCCCGCCGCCTCGGCCTAGGGTCGCAGGCGCGCCCGGTTTGAGGGAGCGCTGTGTGTTCGCTTAGGGCGAGCCCGGCATGGGTCTGGCCAGAAATTCTCCGCTGATCTCCGCGATGTCCGCCCGAAGCAAGAAAGCCATCTCTAAGAAAGGCCGCGCGCAAGCGAAGGCCATCCCCAGCCGAGGCAAAGCGGCGCGTAAACCGGCTAAAAAGAAGCCGGCCGCGAAGCCGAAACCTGCGGCGAAGAAGAAGGCGAAACCGGTGGCGGCCAAGCGGCCTGCTGCAAAGAAGGCTTCGCCGAAGGCAGCCAAGCAACGCCAGGGTGTCGATCGCGAGAAGCTCGCCAAGCTGAAAGAAAAAGAGCGCGCCGCCAAGGAGCGTGAGAAAGAACTCGCGCGCAAAGAAGCGGAACGCGAAAAAGCCGCCAAGCTCAAAGAAAAAGAGCAGGCCGCTAAAGAGCGCGAAAAAGAGAAGGCTCGCAAAGAGGCGGAACGCGAGAAGGCCCGCAAAGAAGCCGAGCGAGAGAAAGCTCGGCTTGCCAAAGAGGCCGAGCGCGCCAAGAAAGAGCGCGAAAAGGACAAAGCGCGCGAACTGAAGGCCAAAGAGGCCGAGAAGGCCCGCAAGCTGGCCGAACAGAACGCGGCTCGCGTCGCGGCGCAAAAAGCCAAAGACGCGGAGCGAGAGCGCATCCGACTCGAGCGTGAAGAAGATCGGCTCCGCAAGATCGCCGAACGCGACGCAGCCCGTGAAGAGGCGCGCCGGCTAAAAGACGAAGAGCGCCGCGTCAAGGACGCTGAGCGCGAAGCCTATCGCAAAGCGAAGGAAGTCGAACGCGAACGGATTCGAGCCGATCGCGAAGCGGCGCGCCGCGCCCTCGAGGGCAAGGTCGCGCGGGCAAGCAAGCGTGCGCAGCGCGGTGACGGCATCGGTCGCGGCGTGACCACGCGCATGTACCGGCCGGACACCATCCCGAGTCAGTCGGGTACGACGCGTCGGCACGAAGAAGAAGCGCAGAAACTGCTTGGGGTGCGTCTGCCGGACATCGAAAAAGATCCGCCGCGCCCTGCACCCGTGGCTGCACCGGCTCCGGTTTTACCTCCGACCCCGCCGGCTCCCCCGCCGCTATCGATCGAAGAACGTTGGGGCCTGATCAACGGGCGCCTGAACACGCTCGATGATCAGTTTCAACGGGAATACCGCGAGAGCTTCGAGATGTCGTGGGTCTATCACGACAGCGCACTCGAAGGCGTGGTGTACACGTTTCAAGAGCTGAAGACCGCTATCGACCCCAACATGAGTGTGGTCGCGGACTCGGGTTTGCAGCCGGTGTGTGACGAGATCCGTCGCCATCGCCAGGCGATCGAGTACGTGCGCGAGTTATCGGAAAAGAAGCGCGTTCCGATCAACGTCGACACGATCAAAAAGATTTACTGCATTCTTCATCCCGAAGAAGGCGACGTGAAGACGGTCAAATACCGGAAAGACATTCCGCAGCACCGTCTCTACTTCCACGAGTACGCCGCGCCGGACAAGATCGCCTACAAGGTCCGCCAGGTCATCGATTGGCTGAACGGCCCCGAGCCGAAAAAGCTCAAGAGCCCGATTCGGATCGCGGCGCGTGTTCACTACGATTTGCTGCGCGTGTTCCCCTTCCCGCAAGACAGCGGCAAGGTCTCGCGCCTACTGATGAACGTGCTGTTGATGCGCGCCGGCCACCCGCCAGCGATCATCCACTCCACTGAGCGGCAGCGTTACTACGAGGCGCTCAAGGGGCAGCTTCCGGTCATCGTGTCGATGGTCAGCGAATCGATCATGAACGCGCTGCTCAGCATCGAGAAGAAGATCGAAGACCACGACGTGACCAAAGCCCGCGTCGCCTCCCCCGCCAAGTCGGACGGCCCGACCTCGGCCACCGCCGCCATCGTGGCCCGCGACAACGACCTCGACGCCGACGCCTACCTCGACCAAGAGATGGACGACTCCGACTCCGACAACGACGGCGACTCGGACACCGACTCCGACTCCGACGACTAATCTTCTCCCGCAGCGAAGCCCGCGCTCCCGCGGCGAACCCCGCGTCTCTCCCCTCCCGCGGCGAACCCCGCGTCTCTCCCCTCCCGCGGCGAAGCTCGCGTCTCTCTCCCCTCCCGCGGCGAAGCTCGCGTCTCTCCCCTCCCGCGGCGAAGCTCGCGCCTCTTCGCCCCTCCCGCGGCGAAGCTCGCGTCTCGTATCCTCGCGCCAACACCACAGCCCGCTCCGTTCGCCAAGTTCGGGTTCTGGCTAGGCTTTCGCGAGGACCGAAGCGCAGCGTACTCCTGTACGTGAGCATCGGACCGGAGCGAAAACGACGCCAGAACCCGAAATCGGCGAACGTCGCCCCCCGTCGAAATAACGCTCCAGGTCTATTGGTTTTCGTCGCCGGCGACTAGGTCCCAGCCGGTCGCCAACGCCAACTTCGCCAACGCCACATTGTAATCGAACAGCGCATTCATCTGCAGAAAGCGCTTCGTCGCATACTCTTTGGCGGGATCCACGACGTCCTGGTCTTCGAACGTGCCGACGTCGATCCCCTCTTGTACCTGCACGAGCCACTGCTTCGCGTAAGAAGTAGCGCGCGTGTAAGCGTCGAGGCGACGCGCGGCGTCTTGGGCTTCGAGGAACGCTTGCTCGACTTCAGTGCCGACGCCGCCGAGCGCGTAGCGCTCCGTGGCGCGTTGTTCCTCGAGCTGAGCGTTGGCCTGCGCGAGGCGCGCTGATTGCGGCAAGAAATCGAGCTTGTACCGGAAGATGAGCGCAGCGCCGTACGCCAGATAGTTCGCGTTGTCTTTGACGAACGGATTGCGCTGATCGGTGACGAGCGGCGCTGCGGAGTAGCCGAAAGTAAGGCCCAACGCGAGATCCGGGAAAAACTTGGCGCGCTCGATACGTGCTTGCGCCTCGCGCGCCAGCACGCCCGCACGCGCCATATTCACTTCTGGACGATACAGCCGGGCAGCAGACAGGTAGTGCGAGAGCGGCCCCAAGCGATGTTGGCTCTGCTGCAACGGCTCGTCCCGCACGTCCAGATCGGGGTTGTTGCCCGTCAAGTAGCGGAGACCCGAAAGCGCGATCGCCTCTTGGCGCGTGGCTTCGCTCTCACGCGCCTCGATTTCGGCGCGATACATGCGCAGCTTCAACAGCTCGATGTCGTCACCGTCGCCGTCTTGAACCTTTTTTTCGAGACGACCGAGGTACTTGTCGATGCGTGCCGCGGCCTCTCGCAGCAAAGTGAGTGCGTCGCGCGACAGCTGCACGCCGTAGTAGGCGCGGCGCACGGTCATCTTCACTTCGTTTTGTTCTTTTTTTACTTCGTGTTCGCCAACGCGAACTTGGGCGTCTGCCGCATCCCACAGATTGGTGATCTTGCCGAACGTCCAGAGCGGAATCGCGCCCGAGACGTTGAGCTGCCATGCGACGCCCATGCGATTGGTCAGTGCCTTATCGGTATCTGGACTGTAATCCGCCGTGCCTCGCACGGTGGGCGCGGGGCCAATGCCGCCCGTCATCGTGAAATCGCTGTAGGGTGACGTGTAGGCTTGGTCGAGCTGAGCGCGCTTTTGATCCAAACGTGCGCGGGCTTCGCCGACCTTCGGATAATTGAGCGCGGCCATCTCGAGGCAGCGCCTGAGTGAGGTCACGTGCGTGTGCGGGATGTTCGTCGGTGGCGCGACGGCGTTCAGCGCCGCGTTGTCGTCATCGGCGCCCCACGAAAGCGATGTACCGAACAGTATCGCGCAGGAGCACCCCCAAAAAAACCAACGAGGCCTTTTCGCGAAGTCACCCAATCGCCGAGCGCCGCCACCGGTCGCGAGGTCAGTACCGTTCATTCGTCGTCGCGAACTCTTACGCCAGCTCGCTTCACGGCGCGCCGAAAATTCGACCGATCGAGCCCCGCCTGGCGAGCGGCTTCCGAGACATTGCCCGCTGTTCGCTGCAAAAGCTCGGTGAAATACGCGGTTTCGAAGGCCTCCAGCGAACGCTCTTTGGCCTCCCGGTAGGGCAAATCGAACAGCCCTTGGACCGCCGGGCCAGTGCCCGCGACCACCACTCCGGGCTCGGGGCTGCCATTGCTGGTTCGGCCGAAGGGCAGCTCGGCGGGCGTGAGCGTATCTTCCCGACAGAACACGACCGCGTGCTCGATGGCATTTTCGAGCTCGCGCACGTTGCCCGGCCATTTTTGCGACGACAGCACGCGCATGGCTTCCGGTGAGATCTTCTTCACCTGACTGCCGGAGCGCGACGCGTACTTCTGCAGGAAGTGATAGGCGAGCAGCGGAATGTCGTCGCGGCGTTCGCGCAGCGCCGGCAGCGAGATGGGCACGACGTTCAAGCGGTAGAAGAGGTCTTCGCGAAACCGACCGGCGACGATGCGGCTTCTCAGATCGACGTTGGTGGCAGCCACGACTCGAACATCGACCGTCCGCGTTTCGTTCGAGCCGACGCGCTTGACCTCGCCTTCTTGTAGCGCACGCAGCAACTTGACTTGGGCGAGCGGCGGGAGATCGCCCACTTCATCCAAGAACAAAGTGCCGTGATCGGCGGACTCGAACAAGCCCGCGCGCGTGGCCGTGGCGCCGGTGAATGCGCCGCGCACGTGACCGAACAATTCGCTTTCCACCAGATCGACGGGGATGGCAGAGCAGTTGACGGCAACGAATGGGTTATTCACGCGCGCGGAATGTTGGTGAATGGCCCGAGCGGTGAGTTCTTTACCCGTGCCGCTTTCGCCCAAAATCAACACCGTGGAGGACGTGGGCGCGACGCCCACCGCCATCCGATACACCTCTTGCATCGCCGGGGAATTGCCGATCAATTCCCCGAATTTCTCCATCTGCTCGAGGCGCTTCTCGAGCAGCAGCGCGCGGTCGACGAGGCGCCGACGCTCGGCGGCCTTGGTGACGGTGAGCACCACTTCGTCGTTCGACCGAAACGGCTTCGTGAGGAAGTGATAGGCGCCCGCGCGCACGGCCTTGACGGCGGTCTCGACGTCACCGAACGCCGTCATCATGATCACTTCGACACCGACGTGAGCCGTGCGCACGTGATCCAACAATTCGAGCCCGCCGACTTTGGGCATCATCAGGTCGACGAGCACCACGTCGACCGGTTCACGCCCCAGCACCTCGATGGCCTGAGCGCCGTCGTCCGCCGTGAGCACGGTCATGCCGCGGCTATTGAGCAGGCGGGCCAGGGTGCGCCGCAGCGTGGGTTCGTCGTCGACGACCAACACGCGGGGCGGGGCTTCCTCGATTTTGACGGAGCCGTACTCCCCCGAGCGAGGGCGGGCGGATAACGTCACTCCGGCTTTCTCCTGAGAGCCGCACGATCGGCCACGGACACCGGTGGTTCGAGCACATCTTCCGGCGGTGAAGCAGTGGGGCGCTCTGAACGCCGTGCCGGGCGATCGGAGCGGGGGCGACTGCGCTGCTCCGGTTCGGCGTTGGTTCCGCTGACGGGCGTGTACATGTGACCTTGCTGTTGGTACACGCAAATTCTGTTCCCGCCGTCGCGTTTGGCGGCGTGGAGTGCGGCATCCGCACCACGTAACAACGCGTCTTTGGTGCGCACGTCGCGCGAGGGGAAAAGTGCCACCCCGAGCGACAAGGCGATGGGCAGGCCGCCGCCAATATCGGCCTGATTGGCATCACGAAAGATGCGCTCCGCGACCGTGACCGAGCCCGCAAAGTGCGTGCTGGGCAGGACCACCAAAAACTCATCGCCGCCGAAACGCGCCACCACGTCGACCTCACGCACCGAGCGGCGAATCGTCTCTGCCACTGCGCGAACCACGCGATCGCCGGAAGCGCGGCCATTCGCGTCGTTGTGCGTGTGCAGGCGGTCGATATCGATCACCACGCAGGCCAGCGGATCGTGATAGCGCTCCGCGCGCTTGAATTCCTCGTTCAAACGCGTGTGCAAGTAGCGATAGTTGTATAGCCCCGTCAGATCGTCGTGCAGGCTCATCTGCTCGAGCCGCGCGCGAGCTTCCACCACGTGGTCGTTCAAGCGCTTGATGCGGAGCATGGCCTCGACACGGGCAATCAGTTCGTTCTCGTCGAACGGCTTGCACACGTAGTCGTCGGCGCCGATTTTCAAACCTTCGACGCGACTCGCCGTGTCGGTCTTCACGGTGACGAGCACGACCGGCAGAAATGCGTCGCTCGTCATGCCCTTCAGCAGACGGCACGCCTCGAGCCCCGACAAACGCGGCATCAAAATATCGAGCAGCACGAGGTCGACGCCGCCCTTGGCCACGCGCTCCACCGCGAGTTGGCCATCGGGCACCGTTTCGACGATGAAGCCGTGCTGGCGCAACATGCCGGCGAGCAGCTCCCGCGTGATCCGATCGTCATCCGCAACGACGATCGTCGAGCCCTGTACGGCTCGGGTAGACGCGGGCATTTCGGACTCCGACACGATACGACCCAGGTTACTTGAATCCCTTCAAATCCGCGACCTTTCACGCGGAAGGGGCAAGCGAGCCGAGTAAACCGCGCTTTCTCGCGGAGCTCGCTCGCCTACCCGCGCTCGCGGCGGCGTGCGGCACGCGACTTGGCGCGTCGGCCTGTTCTGCCCTTTCAAGGCGCGAGATCGAAGCCCACCCAAGCGTCGATGCCTTCACGCCCGACCCGATGGCCTACAAAACTCGAGATCGCGAGGCAGCCGCAAGGATGCCGGTATCCCAGACCTCCCCACACCGCGAGCAACGCCCGCGCAGTGAGATCGTAGTCGGCCGAGGCCGAGCTCGTGAGCCCCAAAGGCCAAGGCACCGCGAGCTCCGAACCCGCGCTCCAGCCGTTGCGATCCACGAAGGGGCGCGGCCAGTCGAACCAGCTCTCGTCGAATAGTAGGCGAGCACGTGCGGGCGATCCGTGACTAGCGCCGTCGGCGCGCAGCGCGAGATGCAGTTGATCGGCCGCGCCAATGCGAGCGCGTGACAATGACACGAGCGTCGGCTCTGCTCCGAGAACGGCTTGCGACTCGGCCAACATCAGATAGTGAGTGTCCGCCGCGACCCTCGCCATGGCCACGAGCTCGGGGGCACCACCCGCCTGCGAAGCTTGAAGCGCGCCGCCGCGCACACTGAGAGACGCCGCGTGGCGAGAACTCCGCTCACCCAGGGACGTGTCGACGCCCCCAGCAACCACGAGCGTGTGCGTCGAGTTGAAGCTGGAGCCACGCGGGGCACCATCGACGATGCCGCGAGCGACGATCAGCGGCTCCACGAAGTGGCTAATCGAGCCGAAACTCCGAAGCAGCGGTAACGACGCGCGTGCCTCGGCGCCCGCGCGCACGAGCCCGTCGGAACGGCGTTCACTCACCTCGAGATCGCCCGCCTGAGCCAACGTCAGACCCAAGCCGAACGGGCCGGGACGCGCATTCGCGGTCAGCGTCGCGCGCTCGGTGAGCCCAGTTTTTGCGTGATTTCCGGCGACCGAGCTAGTGCGAGCGCTCGCGAACGCGTCATACGCCGCATTCGGCCCCAGATCGCGAGCAGCCCCCAAGTACAGCTCAGGCCCCACTGCCCCGAAATCCCGAAAGGCGCCCGCGCGCGGCGCATCGGCACGCAGCGCGAAACCCAGGGCAAATTCGTCCACGTGGGAAACGCTGGCCGTCGCGCGATCGGTGCGCCGCGACGCCACTTCGAGCGAGGACGGCTCGACGCGCGCGCGCTCTCCTCGCAACGCGGAGACATGATACGCAAACTGCGCCTCCGAGAGCGCTGCGCTGCCGTGCGCGTCGATCTCGAGCGCGCTGTGCTGCACGTGATCCCAAGCCACGCGCGAAGTGCTCGCCTCGCTGTCGAACTCCCCCTCCAGGCGCGCGCCGCCAGCCGAGTACGCGCCGCCGGCGAGCGTCAGACTTCGAGTCACGCGCCCATCGCTCACCTGGAGTGGGACGTAAACGCCCGTCCCGGCGAACAAGCCGTCGGCGCCGCGATAGGCGAGCCGTGGAAAAATGAGCCCTAATCGCGTGGGAGCGCGCAGCCACAACGCGGGCAGCCAGAACACCGGCAGGCCGAACACCTCGAGCGTGGTTTGGTCGAAGAGCGCGTCGGTCGGCGGGGCCAGCGTCGCGTTTTTTACGCGCAAAAGCACGGGAGGGTCGTCGCATGGACAGAACGCGACATTCGAAGCGCCCTTCGCCTCGACGCCGCGCGGCCCTCGGGTGAGCTGCAAGCGATCACTGCTCAATCGATAGCGCTGCGCCTGAACACGCACGTTACCCTGCAGCTCGAGGGCGTGCAGATCGCCGTCGACTTCGACGCGCTCTGCAGAGAAATCGACGCGATATTCGTGCGCGGGGCGAACGACAGGGGCAACCTTTTTGGCCGGCGTTGCGGTCTCTTGCGCTCGAGCTGGCGCAGCAATGCCAGCCACCAAAAGGAGCAAGCCACGGACGGTACAGGCGCGCGCTCGACTCACTGTCAGTGAATGCGCGACTGCTGGAGCGCCGCGGCACTCGCGCGGGCACCGGGCGAAAGGCCTTCGTACAGCTGATCGAGCCCGATGTTGAGCGTCAGATAAAAGCGCGCGTCGGGGCTATAAAATACGCTGCGCGCTCGACCATCGGGCGCGATTTGCCCCGAAAGGTTGAGATACCCGACATTGGCGCTGAGCACGTCGGTGAAGGTGATCCAAAATTCGGATTGAAAGAGCGTGAGCACCGAACGCGTCTGCGGATCGGCGACGCCACTTGGCGTCGTGCAACCCGTGAGCACGACACCGCACACCTGCACGTCGTGGCGAACGGGATACTTCCAGGCGGGCCTGGCCTCGAACGCAGTGGTCCACAAAACGGCTTCGTGGACGTGGAGCAGTGCCGCGAGACCGAACACCGCGGAGTGCGCTGCAAACGAGGCGCCACCCAGCTGATCGGAAATGACCGAACGCCCGTCAGGGTCGAGCCGCACTCGTTCCAACCCCGAACTGGTCGGAACTTCGCTGCGCGTAAACAGGTAGCCGTACTCCGCCTTCACCGCGAGCTCGAGGTTTGGAAAGAATTTCGCACCGCGGCCTTCGAGCGCGACGTCCTCCCGAAGCCCGGCACGCAAGCCGAGCCCTAGTATTTTCCCGCTGTCGTAGCTGACGCGCGAGGTCGGCAGCGTGATACGCGGGAGCCGCAGCCCGAGCTCGGTCAAGTCATCAGCGCTCTCGCGCAGCTTGTACGTGTACGCGCCGTACAATTCGAAATCGGTGGCGGACCACTCGCCCTGCTCGGTCGTGGTGTCGCTATTGGTGCGCTCGCTAATCACGCCGAGATCCCCGCGCGCGCTCAGCGTGACGCGATCGTTGTCGATGAAATAGTAGCGAGGGCGAAGCCCGATCGTCATCTCGTACAGCGGATCACGCGTTTGGTAGCTCTGACCGACGTCCAACGTGTTGGTGGTGATCGAGTGATCCCAATACAAGAAGGTGTCGTGCCACGGTAACGCCGTGGGGCGGACACCCGGACTCGTTTGGTTGCGAGTCGAACTCGGGATGTCGGCGTGACTTTCCGCCGCAGGAGCCAGGGCCTGTGGCGCATCGGCGTGCGCAGGACGGGGTGCGACCAGCACGGCGCCCAACAACGCCGCTCGCACGTGCCGAAATTTCAACCTGAGCACCACGCGACCTCGTGAGACCTTACTCTCGTGACTTTTTTTTCGCTAGGATGCCGCCCATGGCAGCTCCCCTCCCCGCGACCGAAATCACCGCTCTGCTCGGCCGGGGCACCCACTTCGAGGGCAAACTGCACTTCGAGGGCCGAGTGCGCATCGACGGCAGCTTCCGCGGGGAAATTCGCAGCGCCGATACCTTGGTCATCGGCGACGGCGCGGAAGTAGAGGCCGAAATCGACGTGGCGACCGTGATCATCAAGGGGGGTTCGGTGCAGGGGAATGTGCGCGCGGCGCAGGCCATCGAACTGTACGTGCCCGCCCGCGTTTCAGGGACGCTGCACTCGCCCGAGATTTTCATGGATAAAGGGGTGCAGTTTTCCGGCACCTGCACCATGGCCCCGCTGGAAGACAGCGAAACGCCGTAAAGAGCAGTTCGCACCTGTCGCGTTTTTGCGACACCTGGTGCATCCAGTGCACGGCCTTAGGTTAACCGGGGTTCGCGATGGCCACACCAGTGGCTAACAAACCCCGAATCCAGGCCGCTAATGAACTCGGCATGGGCGATGCAGAGTACTTGCCAACACCCGAGCTCAGGGACGAAAGTTCCCACCAGCGTTTCGGAAACTTCCGCAGCTTCTGGCAGTAGAACAAGCTGAGCGATTTCGAGGCAACATGAATCCCAATCATCCCCGCAGCACGCTGAAGTCCCTCACTGGTCGTTCTCGTTTGAGTGCCATGGCTCTCGCCGCGTTCACCCTGCTGAGCGGCGTGGCTTCTGCCTCCGCTCCGACGGACTCCGTGGAGCGCGAGAAGTGGCGGCATGTGGAACGCTTCGAGGTGAAGACGCCCTACTCGGACATGAATGCGGGCGCTGCTTGGGTCAATGTGGACGCGCCCGTGGATATCGTTCGCTCGGTGGTTCTGGATTACAAGAACTACCCGAGCTTCATCTCGCGCTTCGAGAAGGCCCGCGTGGTCGGCAAATCCGGTGACAAGACGGACGTCTACTTGCAGGTGCCGATTCTGAAGGGCGCCGCGAAGGTTTGGGCCATCGTGCGGTTCGAACCGGTCACGCAGGTCAATGGCGCCGACGTCATCGTCGGTCATATGATCAAAGGCAACGTGAAGCGTTTGGACGCCACCTGGCGTTTGCGCAAAATCGATGACGCGAGCACGCGCGTCGCGCTCGAGCTCTTGATCGTTCCGGATATGCCGGTGCCCGGCTCGCTCGTGGTTCCGGAAGTGCGATTTGCCGCAGCGAAAGCCGTAGAAGGCTCACGCGACGAGTCCGAGAAGCGCCGCGCGCACTGACGTTTACTGACCGCGCACCTTGACTGGGTGCGAGTGCGAAAGTAGTCGAGTGGGCAGTGACTACTCGGCAAAGCTCGCTCGAGCTCGTGCTGGTGCCGAGCGAGCGCCATGTCGAGGACGAAGCCGCACGCGGTGCACGCGCCCTCACCGTCCGCGATTTTACGCAAAGCCTAGCTGAGCTCGCCGCGCCCGAACTGCGCGCCACGTCTCCCGAGGCGAGCCGGCTCTTGCTGACACGCTTGCTCCCGGGACGTTCGGCCGCCTTGGCACAGAGCGTCGACGACGCGCTCGGACAGCTGCGGCGCGCAGGAGTGAGCAGCGCAGCACTCTTGCAGTGCGGGGGCATGCGCGCGGTCTTGTTGAGCGAGACGCTCACCAAGGTCAACGCTCGCTTGGCCACCCTCGGCCTGCGCGACGAGCGCGAAACCGGGTATTTTGCCGCGCGCGCGCTGGCGTTGCCGGGGCTCGCTTGCCCGGAGCTCACGGGCATCGGGCAAGTGCGCTTGCGCGGTCTGACTCGCTGGGAAAACGCGGACTTCGCCTGGCTCGAAGCCTTGCATCGCCGCTTGCGCGCGAGCGGCGGGCGCGGCGTGCTGATTGAGCTACCAGGCACGAGCGCCGAAGCCCTGGGGCCCGTGCTGCACGATGCAGTCTCCACACTCGCGACTCGCCTCGAACAACGCTGGGCCACAGAAAACGATCCTCCATCATTGGAGTTCACTGATCTTCGAGTCGGACGCACGCCCCCCAGCGTCGTGCGCGCTGCACATGAGGCCAGCGAGGCGCGCGCCGTAGCGCGGGCAGTGCTCGATGCGGTCAGCTCCGGGGCTGCGCTCGATCGCATCGCCGTGGTTGCCGTCGATCCCGCCGAGGCGTTTTTGGAGCCGCTTCGAGCCGAATTTGCCGCCGCGCGGCTACCGTTCAGCGAACCTTGGGGCAAGCCGGCGAGCGCCGCTCCAGAAGCTCACGCAGCGTTGCAATTGATGCAGATGGCACAGGGTCCCGTGCCGCGCGACGCGCTGGTGGATGTATTGCGAGTGCCGGACCTCGATCTCTCAACACTAGCCCCCGGAGTCACGCGGCGCGCACCGTTGGCCGACGCGATCGAGCGGCTACCCGTGAAGGTGGACCGCACCGGAAGCGAGTTCACCAGCATGCTCGACGCTCGCCTGCGTCGGGTGGAGCGCGAACACGAGCGCGAGCCATTGTTGCTCGCGCGCAATGTGGTCGGCGCCCTGTTCGCCCGCTTTGCCGAGCTCAGCCGAGACAACACGCGCCAAGGGTTTCGTCAGGCGTGGCTGCGGCTGTTCGCCGAACTCGGGCTGCTCTCCGCCTCGCGCTACGGGCTCACGCAAGCCATCGTGCAGGCCGAACACGGTAACTCCGCGTCACTGTCGGCGCTCGGCCACAATGCGACCGCCGGGCGCGCGATCGATGCGGCGTTCGAGCGTGTAGCGAGCGGCGCGGAGCTGCTCGGTCTGCGCGACGAAGTCCTCGGTTTGAGCGATTTCTTCGAGGAATTTTCGACGGCGCTGGCGTCGGTCGGTGTGGGGCAAGGCGCGCGACGCGCAGGAGCGCTACGCATTGCGAGTGCGGCGGAGCTCGCCGGGCTCGACTGGGATCTGGTCGTCGTGTGCCGCGCCGCCTCCTCGAGTTTGGACTGGCAGAGCGCCAGCTCGGACGGCGTGCTCGACGCCGAGCTGGTCGAGCAATTGCCGGCCTCCGCGCGGCCACTCACCGCCGCCGATCGCGCTCTGTTCACGCGCGCTGCGTTAGCGAGCGCGCTATCTCGAGCGAAACGCTCGGTCGTCACCTGGGCTGGGCGCGACGCGAGTGGCACGAGTGGTGCCAGCCGTTTCGTCGCGAGCCTTCCGAAAGGCGAACGACCACAGGCCATCGAGCCCGCCTCCCCGCTCGACCCACTCGCCAGCCGTGTCACTCCGCTGCCCGCGCTCACGGCCGAAGTTCGAGCGCGCGCCGCCATCGATGTCGAACGCTGGAACTTCTACAACGCACCGGAACGCGCACTCGATGACCACAACGGGCTCGCAGGAGATTTGAGCGCGTTGGTTGGCGGAGATCAGGAACGGCCGATCGCGCTGACACAGCTCGAGCGCTATGCGCGCTGCGCTTTTCTCGGCTTTTCTGGGGCCGTGCTGCGCGCCGTCCGCGACGACACGGTCGGCGATGGGCTCAGCGCACGCGAACGCGGCACGCTGATCCACGACGCGCTTGCGGTGGCCCTGCAAGGTACCCGCGAGCGTTGGGGAAGCGCCGACCCGGCCGAGCTCGAGGGCGAAGCCCGAAAGCGCGCTGAGGAATTTCTGCGTGCGCAAATTGGCAGCAACTTGCGTTCGGCCGCGCTCCGCGCTGCGCTCGACGACGTGAACGCGCTGATTCGCTGGTCATTTGCCAACGATGACGGCATTTGGTTTTCGGAGGCCGAGCGTGCCTTCGGCGTGGGCAGCCCGTGGTCCGCGTTGCCCGTGGGCGAGCATTTCGTCTCGGGGCGCATCGACCGCATCGACAGCAACAGCGATCGCAGCGCGGTGCGCATCATCGACTACAAAACCGGTGATGTTCGCCTGACCGGCGCGCACGGGGAGCAGTTGCTCCAGCCTTGGATCTACGCGCGAAAAGTCGCCGAAGAGTACGGCGCGGAGCGCGTGAGCTCCGGCTATCTCACGCTGCAACGGCGCAAGCCCGAGTGGAAACCCGCGCTCCCGGAAAGCTCCCCCACAAACGAGGCGATTTCGAACAAGCTCACGCAAACCGCAGCGCTCATTCACGATCTCCGTCGTGGCCTCGTGGCAGCGCGTCCGGCGGTGCCTGGCTCGTGCACGCGTTGCGATGCGCGGGACATCTGTCGGCGTCCGCTGTCGGCCCCCCACGAGAGCGAAGAATGACTCTCCCGGGTTTGGAACGGAACGCCGTCATCGCCGCCAGCGCGGGGACCGGCAAAACCCAGCTTCTGACGGGGATTTATTTGGGTTTCGCGCTCGGGCTCGCGAAGGACCGCAGGCAAGTCCCTACCGATCGCATCGTCGCCACGACGTTTTCGCGCGCCGCGGCCGCTGAGATCCGCGAACGGCTCGAATCGCGCCTGCTCGCGCTAGCCGATCCCGAACGCCAAAATGAGGATTCGCTCGCGGCCCTGGCCCAAGAGTGCAGCGTCGATGCCGGCGAACTGGCCAGCCGCGCGCGGCGAGTGCTGGACGAATTGCCGCGCGCCACCATCGACACGCTACACGGGCTCGCCACGCGCATTCTGCGGAGACACGCGCTCGAGTGCGGGCTTTTGCCCAACTTTACGATCTTGGACGAAGATCAGGCGTTTTCCGACGCCGAACGCAGCATCGAAGACGTGCTGAACGCGGCGATGAGCGGGCCGCTCGCCGGGGCCGCGTCGCGCCTGCTGGACGCGTGCACCGGGCTCGAGCGCGCGCGCAACGAAATCACGGTGCTCCTGAACCGGCTCGACGACGAGGGTTTACCGGCCAACGCGTTGGCTGCCGGCGATCACGTGGCCGACGCCGCGCTCGAGCTCGACGCGCTGCGCCGATTGTGCGTCGCCATCGCTGTGGCCGAACCGTCCAAGTTGAGCGAACCCGCACGCGCAGCACTGACGGCCATCGAGTCGAAAGACTACGGAGCATTACGGTCGGCTTTGATCGAGATGGCAGGCGTGCGCTTGACGGGAAACCTCAAGGATCAGCCCTTCTCCGCGGAGCTAAAGGACTTTTTTAGCCGATCTTCGGGCAGCAAACGGGAAAACGCCGAAGCATTGGTCGATCACGTCGAGCGTGCCGAGGAGTTGGACGCCGACGCGCGCGGCGCCAACGCGCTCTTGCACGAAATCCAAACCGAACTCCTCGAGCGGCGGCCCACGCAGGGCACGCTCGGGTTTGGAGACGTGCTGCGCCTCGCTCGCGACAGTCTTCGCGATCATCCCGAAGTCGCGCTGA
>Ga0105245_10001836_pt1 | contig 19327 bp, 18 predicted proteins | sample KBSM54metaG_FD_81523 | JGI IMG/M metagenome (GOLD analysis project Ga0105245, IMG submission 81523) | Miscanthus rhizosphere microbial communities from Kellogg Biological Station, Michigan, USA - KBS M5-4 metaG | ecosystem: Host-associated > Plants > Roots > Rhizosphere > Soil | place...
GGACCGGGCACGCGGGGTCTGAAGGTCACCGGGGCCGGCTCCTCGCCCGGCCAGCTCAGGGTGGTGACGGGTGCCGGCGTGGTGGCCACGAGCCGACCATGGGCGACGACGTGAGTGGGGCGCACCTGGCGGCGCACCGCGTCGTACCCGTCGGTGGCCGGGAGCAGCAGGAAGCTCGCGGGTGCGCCGGTGTGGACGCCGTACGCGTCGCCGAGCCCGAGCACGGCGGCCGCGCGCGAGGTGACCATGCGGTACGTCTCCTCGATCTCGTCGCGCGCGAGCATCTGCGTCGCGTGGGTGCCGACGTGGGCGACCTGGAGGGAGTTGGCGGTGCCGAGCGGGTACCACGGGTCCATCACGTCGTCGTGCCCGAACGCGACGTTGACCCCGGCGGCCAGCAGCTCCTTGACCTGGGTGAGCCCACGACGCTTCGGGTAGTCGTCGAAGCGGCCCTGCAGGTGCAGGCTCACCATCGGGTTGCAGACCATGTGGATGCCAGACCGGGCGATGATCCGGTGCAGCTTGTAGCTGTACGCCGGGTTGTACGACCCCATTGCGGTGGTGTGGCTGGCCGTCACCCGCTCGCGCAGTCCCGACCGGGCCGCCCGCGTGGCGAGCACCTCGACGAACCGTGACTGCTCGTCGTCGATCTCGTCGCAATGGGCGTCCACGCGCAGGCCGTGCCGGTCGGCGAGGTCGACGGCGAGCTCGACCGAGCGCACGCCGTCCTCCCGGGTGTCCTCGAAGTGGGGGATCGCGCCGATCACGTCGACGCCGCGACGCGCCGCCTCGGCGAGCAGCTCCTCGCCGTTCGGGAAGGAGCAGATGCCTTCCTGGGGGAAGGCCACCAGCTGCAGGGTCACCACGTCGCGGACCCGGTCCCGGACCTCGAGCAGCGCATCGAGCGCGACCAGCGACGGATCGGTGACGTCGACGTGGCTGCGGACGTGCAGCGTGCCGTTCGCGGCGTACCAGCGAAGGGTCTGCTCGGCCCGGTCGATCACGTCCTCCCGGGTGAGCATCGGCTTGCGCTCGGCCCAGCAGGCGATGCCCTCCCACAGGGTGCCGCTCCTGTTCCAGCGGGGCTGGCCGGCGGTGAGCACGGCGTCGAGGTGCACGTGGGGCTCGACGTACGGCGGCGTCAGCCAGGCGCCGCCGCCTTCGATCACCTCCCTGGCCTCGACCGGATCGTCGGCGACGGGGGTAGCGCCGACGATCCGGCCGTCGTCGACGTGGAGGTCGACGGCCGAGAGCTCGCCGGTCTCCTCGTCTCGGACCCTGACGTCGCGGACCAGCAGATCGATCACGATCCACGCTCCGGACGTGCCATGAGGCAACAGATCTCGTACCCGAGCGTCGCCGCGGCCAACGACGTGATCTCGGCGTGGTCATAGGCGGGGCTGACCTCGACCAGGTCGGATGCGACGATCTGCTCGCGGGGCAGGGCCCGCACCAGCGCGAGCAGCTCGCGTGAGGTCAGGCCACCCATCTCCGGGGTCCCGGTGCCGGGGGCGAACGCCGGGTCGAGGACGTCGATGTCGATGGAGAGGTAGATCGGGTCGTCACCCGCGCGACGTCGTAGCCGGTCGGCGACCTCGGCCACGCCGAGCCGGTCGACGTCGTCGGCCCGGATGATCTCGAAGCCGAAGCGGGCGTCGTCGTCGAGGTCCTGCGCGCTGTAGAGCGGGCCGCGGATGCCGACATGGCTTCCGGCGTCCTGGATCAGCAGGCCCTCCTCGTGCGCCCGTCGGAAGATCGTCCCGTGGGTGCGGTCCGCCCCGAAGTAGCTGTTCCAGGTGTCGAGGTGTGCGTCGAAGTGGATCAGCGCGACCGGCCCGTGCTTCCGGGCGACGGCGCGCAGCCCGCCGAGGGCGATGGTGTGGTCGCCGCCGAGCATGACCGGGCGTCCCTCGGAGGCGAGCAGCTCGTGGACGCCGTCGTCGACCTGCTGGAGGGCGACGTCGATGTCGAACGGGTTGCAGGGCACGTCGCCTGCGTCGACCGCCTGGAGCACGGCGTACGGCGAGACGTCCTGGGCCGGGTTGTACGCCGGCCGGAGATGCCGGGACGCCTGCCGGATCGCGCTGGGACCGAAGCGCGCGCCAGGGCGGAACGAGACGCCGCCGTCGAACGGCGCGCCGAGCAGCGCGACGTCGAAGCGCCCGACCTCGTCGATCCGGGGGAGGCGGGCGAAGGTCGACGCGCCGGCGTACCGGGGCACCTGCGTGCCGTCGACGGGTCCGAGGGGGGTGTCGTTCATGGGGTGCTCATCAGATCTCCGGCTGGGGGAAGACGCGGGGGGTCAGGTGTAGCGAGCGGACGTGCTCGGCGATCTCGCGGCCGGTGGCGAGCCAGAGTCCGGACAGCCCGGCCATGGTCTCGATCAGCGAATCCAGTGCCCGCAGGCGGCCGAGGCGCCCGCTCAGGAACGGGTGGATGGTCAGCGTGAAGCACGAGCCGTGCCGGTGGGCCTCGGTCAGCTCGCCGGTCCACAGCGCGAGTGCCTTCGCGGGGTCCTCGATGACCCCGGGGCCGAACAGGTCGGGCACGAACGCGAACTGCTCCCAGTCGTCGAGCGCCCAGGCCACCGGGATCTCGACGATGCTCCGCGCGCCGTCCCCGGGTCGCTCGGCCAGCTCGTAGGGCAGGTCGGCGTCCATCAGGCTGGAGTCGTAGTCGAACCCGCGGTCGAGCAGCAGCTCGGCGGTGGCGTACGTCGTCTCCCACATCGGGGCGCGGTACCCGACCGGCCTGACCCCGATGACCCGTTCGAGCGCGTCGAGGCCGCGGTCGAGCACGTCGGCCTCCTGCTCCCGGGTCATCCCGGCGATGGCCTCGTGGAGATAGCCGTGGTGGGCGATCTCGTGACCCTCGTCCCGCACCCGCCGGAGCAGGTCGGGGTAGCGCTCGGCGGTGTAGCCCGGGCAGAAGAACGTCGCTCGCAGGTCGTGTCGCTTCAGGAGGTCGAGCACGCGCGGCATCCCCGTCAGCGGGCCATAGGCCTGGTGCGACATCGCCGAGAGCCGGTGTCGGCTCTCCGGGTCGACGGTGAGCGCGACGTCCTCGGCGTCCATGTCGAAGCCGAGGAACGCCGCAGCCTGCCGGCCGTCCGGCCATGCGACGGGCGCGGCCGGCTGCGTGACGTCGTGGGTCTGATCCGCACCGAGACCCGGCATCACGCGCCTTCGGCGCCGAGGGCAGGGGCCGCGGCGGCCGTGCGCCGCGACATCGCGACGTACGAGAGGACACCGGCCACGAGGGCACCCGCCAGCCAGGACAGGTCGATCCCGCCGAGGTGCTTGGCGGCCGGACCCTGGAGATAGGACGGGATGCCGAACTCGAACATCCAGGTCGCCACGATGCCGATCAGGAACGGGATGATCGCCTCCCACACCACGTCGGGGACGCGGGGCGAGCCGGGCGGCTCGAAGAGGGCGTTGACGTCGATCTCCTGCTTGGCGATGGCGTAGTAGTAGACGAGCATGATCGCGCCCCACGGCGCCACCCAGGTGACCAGGCCGGCGAGCCAGCCGTCGAGGTTCGTGGCGAAGTCGCCGTTGAGGATCAGGTAGACGGTGAAGATCGTGGCGAGGATCCCCACGCCGTACGAGAGCCGGCGGCGGTCGACCTTCCAGTCGAGGGTCTGGGCGCACAGGCCGCACGAGTAGATGTTCAGCACGTTCGTGGCGATCGGCCCGTGGATCACCAGGAGGAGCACCGGGATCGCCAGGCCGCCGAACGCGTTCACGACCAGCTGGCCGGGGTCCACCGTCTGCGAGACGGTCGCCAGGGTCGCGCCGAAGATGCCGAGCCAGACGGTCGGGATGAACTGACCGAGGACGCTCCCGAGGTACAGCCGGCCCCGCGGCACGCTGCGGGAGACGAACCGTGAGTAGTCCGAGGCGTAGGCGAACCAGGTGATGCCCCAGCCGATGCCGATCGCGGTCATCAGGGTGGTCAGCGAGCTCCAGAGCGGCTTGCCGTGGAGGTGGCCGCCGGCGTAGCCCCAGTCCACGTTGGTCTTGTCGGACGTCCAGGCCACGATGGTCATCGCCAGGAGCACCAGGATCGTGATCGGCACGGTCCACCGCTCGAAGCGGGCGATCGCACGGAACCCGATCGCGGCCAGCCAGACCTGGATCGCCATGATCACGATCGCGACGGTGATCTTGAGCCCGTCGCCACCGTGGATGCCGATCTTGTCGAAGAGCGCGACGACCAGGTCGAGGATGATCCAGGTGTTGATCGCGCACCAGCCGATGGCCAGGAGGCCCTGCAGCGCGGCCGGGAGATAGGCACCTCGTCTGCCGAACGCCGCGCGCGACAGCACCATCTGGCTGACCGCCGTCTGCTGCCCCATCAGCACGAAGAAGCCGAAGACCGCCATCCCGATCAGGTTGCCGAACACCAGCACCCCGATCGTCTGCCACAGGCTCAGCCCGAGATAGATGCCGAGGGCGCCGAGCACCCAGTTGATCGGGGCGATGTTGGCACCCATCCAGATCCAGAACTGGTGGGCGACGGTGGAGGTCCGAGCGTTCTCCGGGATCGGGATCAGAGTGTGTTCGGCGGCTTCGGTGACATCGAGCTCGTCTGCGTTGATCGACACGGTTCCTCCGATGGCGTGGGCTGCCCGGAAGTCAATTCCCGCCTTGCATCATCTGTCAAGGTAGGTTGTTGCATCAGTCAATGTCGCGGTGGCGTGACCGCGTGCCGGTCCATGGGGAGGATGGTCGTGTCGGTCGAGCCGCAGCCTGCCCCGCCCGACGGCGAGGTGGGCCCACGCCTGCGCCAGCTCCGCGAGCTGAAGGCGCTGTCGGCGCGCCAGGTGGCCGAGAACGCCGGCGTCTCCGCGGCGTACCTGAGCCGTCTCGAGAACGGCCGGATCAGTCCCACCGTCGCCACGCTCGCCCGGCTGGTCTCCGCCATGGGGGAGACCATGGCGACGCTGTTCCAGGACGCTCCCGGTGCCGAGACCACCGTCGTACGTCGCGACCAGAGGCACCTCATGCGCAGCCGCGGCGTCCTCGACTCGCAGGTGACCCCGGGCTGGGCGAGCAGACTGGAGATCCTCGAGTCGCTGGTCGAGCCCGGCCGTGGGAGCAGCGGACGGCTGCACACCCATGCCGGCGAGGAGGAGTGCGTGCTCGTGCTCGAGGGCGAGCTCGAGCTGTGGCTCGGCCCGGACCGTCACCACCTGGACGTCGGAGACTCCGCCACCTTCGACTGCCGCACGCCCCACCGCTGGCGCAACCCGTCCGCCGAGCAGTCGCGCGTGCTCTGGATCATCACCCCCGCCAGCTACTGACCCTCCCGGTCCGCGACGAGCAGGGAGACGGTCGGCTCCAGGAGGCCGGGGGCTGGACAACCCGCTCGAACCGGAGCACATTCGAGACCTCCACACCGCGCAAGTGGGGTCCCGTGTCCGTTGCCGAGCAGACCACACCACCGCCGGGCCGACCGCGCCGACGGCTGGTCGTCTGCTGTGATGGCACCTGGAACCGGTCGGACGCCAAGAACATCACCAATGTGGAGAAGATCGCGCGCACCATTCAGACCGACCCCACCCTGAGTGGTGGCACCGAGCAGCTGGTCGAGTACGTCGCAGGCGTCGGCGTGGGGTACCAGGTGGACCGGCTGCTGGGCGGCTGGCTCGGCGCCGGCGTGTTCGCCAACGTCCGGGCCGGCTACCGGTTCCTGGCCCTGAACTACGAGCCTGGCGACGAGATCTATCTGTTCGGGTTCTCGCGGGGTGCCTACACCGCTCGCAGCATCGCCGGGATGATCGGCAACACCGGGCTGCTGACACGGCGGTCGCTGGTGCTCGGGCACCTGGGCGAGGCGCTGGAGCGGTACAAGCACCGACCGGCGATTCCCGCCGGCTCGAAGTTCCAGACCAGCGAGGCGTTCCGCGAGGCCTGTTGTCACCCCGACACCCCGATCGCGTTCCTGGGGGTCTTCGACACCGTGGGAGCTCTCGGAGTTCCGACCGTGCTCCACACCGACCATCAGTTCCACGACGTCAAGCTCGGCCGTGGTGTGCGCGTCGCGCGGCAGGCGCTGGCGATCGACGAGCGCCGACGGACCTTCGCGCCGTGCCTGTGGAGCGTCTCCGACGACTCGCCGGAGATGGTCGACGTACCAGGGCCGGACGGCAAGCAGGCGAAGGTGTCGCGGGTGAAGCAGGTCTGGTTCCAGGGCGTGCACACCGACGTCGGCGGAGGCTATCCGGAGAGCGGCCTGTCGGACACCACGCTCCGCTGGATGACGGAGCAGGCGGGGACGTGTGGGTTGGTGTTCGACCGGCCGATGCTGGACCTGTTCCTCGACAGTGGTCAGCCCGCGAAGCCCCACACGTCGATGAAGCCACTCTTCTGGTTCGCGAACGGCTTCGAGCGGATCCGCCCTCGCCCGGAGGTGATGAAGGGCACGTTCGTGCACGGTGAGCGGAACCTCACCCCCACCCCGATCCCCGATCGGCCGGCGCCGGGGGAGGAGCCGGAGGAGAGCTCGATCCCGGTCCGGCTGGCGTCGTCCACGCGCGCGGCGTACGACTCCTCGAGCGCCTACCGCCCGCGGAACCTGGCCGCGTACGTCGAGACCCACCGCATCCCGCGGCCCGACGTGGACGAGGAAGTGGTCGTGGCGCTGCCGAGGCCCGTCGCGACCCGAGGCGAGGGCGCCGTCGCGGCGCCGGAGACCGCGCAGAGCTGACCTGCCTCGGCCACCCACCGGTCCGACGATCTCCAGACCCCGAGCACCGCATCGACGAGGTTGGCGTGCTCGTGCGGACCGGCTCGATCGAGCCGGGCAACCACCGGGGGCAGGATCGCACCATGAACCGTGACGACGCGCTCGCCTTCTGTCTCGGCCTCCCGGGAGCGGAGGAGACCTATCCCTTCGGGGACGGGGTGGCCGTCTGCAAGGTCGGCGGCAAGATGTTCGCCCTGGTGAACCTCGATGACGACCCCGTCGTCAACCTCAAGTGCGACCCGGCCCGCGCACTCGAGCTGCGCGCGGCGTACACCGGCATCCGACCGGGCTATCACCAGGACAAGCGGCACTGGAACTCGGTCGACCTCGACGGCTCCGTCGAGGACGACGTCGTGCGGGAGCTGGTCGAGGATTCCTACGACCTGGTGGTCGCCGGACTTCCGCGGCGCCTCCGCGACCAGCTGCCCCTGCGCGGTTAGGGCACGTGTCTCCCGGTGAGGACCGGGCGGAGGCTGAGCTCCGGCGCCAGGGGATGTGCCGAGGTCAGCACATCGTCGAGTGCGACCGCACCTCGCTGCGGCAGCGGCGGCCTCGAGGATCGCCGCGCACGCCGCCTGGCGGCCCGCGGCCGACGGCGCTCATCCGCCGGGGATGACGCGAGGCAGACAGGATCGCTGAAGGGTTGCCGGACAGGACAATCCTTCAGCGAGGGGGCGGGCCGGGGTGAACCTCCTGCTGGGCCTGGCCGTCCTGGTCGTCGTCACCGCCCTCACCGTCACCGCGATGCTGCTGGTGCGCCGTCGCGCGCCGGAGGGGAGCTACTTCACCGACGGTGACCGCGCCTCCGGGGTGTTCGGGGTCCTGGCCACGGGCTTCTCGGTGCTGCTCGGGTTCATCATCTTCCTGGGGTTCACGTCGTACGACGCGTCGCGGTCGGGCGCCGAGGAGGAGGCGACGATCGTCGCGCAGCAGGTGCAGACGGCCCAGTACCTACCCGGCAACTCACCGGAGGTGCTCACCGGAGAGCTGACCTGCTACGCGCGATCCGTGGCCGGGACGGAGTGGGACGCCCTCAGCAACGGGACCCTGGGCGACCAGATCAACCCGTGGGGCGCGCAGCTGTACAGGTCCATCTCGCACGTGCACCCTCGCACGGCGACACAGCAGTCCGCCTACGACCGCTGGATGGATCAGACCGCGGATCGGGAGAATGCGCGGATCGCGCGAGTGCACGGAGCCGAGGGCATCATCCCGGGACCTCTGTGGCTGGTCCTCTTCGTGATCTCCGGCGTCATCTTCGGGTACCTGCTGTTCTTCGCCGACCCCGCGGAGGGCGCCGTCACCCAGGGCATGCTCATGGGCAGCGTGACCGTCGTCATCACGCTCCTCCTGATGCTCCTGATGTTCTTCAACCACCCGCACGGCGGGGGAGTGGGCCGGCTGCAGCCCACGGCGATGGAGCGAACCATCCGACTGATCGACGTCCAGGTCGAGCTGGCCGGGATCACGGTGACGCCTCCGTGTGACGGGCGCGGCAATGCCCGCTAGCGAGTCCGTGGACGAGGGTCGGTCTTTGCAGGAGCTGCTGGTGACCGTGCTGCTCGTGGTGGCCGCGCTCGGCACGTCGTGGAGCAGCTATCAGGCCACCCGGTGGAACGGCGAGCAGGCCGCCGCGGCGGGCCGCACCAACGGCATCCGGATCGAGGCCGCGCGGGCCCAGGGGCTCGCCCAGGCCCAGACCCAGGTCGACATCGCCACGTTCATCGCGTGGTCCGAGGCGGACCGGCGGGGGGAGGACAAGGTCGCCGACTTCTTCGCGGATCGGTTCCGAGACGAGTTCCGGCCGGCGTACGAGGCGTGGCTGGCGACCCACCCGTTCACGAACCCCGACGCACCGGAGACGCCGTTCGCCATGGAGGAGTACCAGCTCGCGTCCCGTGCCGACGCGCAGCGGCTCGACACGGCCGCGGAGGCCTCGGCCACGCAGGTGCGCGTGGACATCCAACGTTCCAGCAACTACGTGCTGACCGCCGTGCTGTACGCCGTGGTCCTGCTCTTCGCCGGCATGAGCACGAGGGTCACGGATCGTCGGTTGCGCTGGGTGATGACGCTGGCAGGGACCGCGGTCCTGGTCGCCGCGGTCGCCTGGGTCGCGACCTTCCCGGTCAGCCTGGCGGTCTGACCGGGCACCGCCGCCACCCCGGACTCCGAGGGGCACCAGCGATCACCCGGAACCCGGAACACCGAGCGTGATCTCGGCCGGCTCCCCACGACGAGTGGCCATCGCCACCGTTGGACCGGTAGCACGGGTGCTCGGATCGCGACAGACGGATGCGTCTCGACCCGATCACGCTGATGGCCAGGACGATGGTGGAACCGCACACTGAGCGCATGAAGCGTGGCTGGGTCGGCGTCGGCGGCGCGGTCGTCGTCCTGCTGATGATCGGACTCGCCATCCGCGTCTACGTCGCGGACCACGGCACGACCAGTCCGGACCCGGAGCGGTCTGCGGCGTTGCAGGCCGCGCACCGGGTGCAGGCGAAGGTCCATGGCTCGTTCTTGGTGGCCACCTACCGACCGAACGCCGGTAGCCACGCGCAGAGCAACACCGGACACCCGTGCCACGGCCGGACCGTGCTCGTTCGACTGGAGTGGGACGGCACCGGCTTCACGCATGGTGCAGGTATGGCCGGGTTCGCGGGCGAGCGGCGCCAAGCCCTGATCGTCACCGCCGACGCGACATCGGGTGTGCCCTGCCTGATCGGCGCGTCGTACGGCTCCGCTGCTGCGGACCCGAAGCCCGGCGAGATCTACCTCTACGGGCCACGCAAGGACCTGGTTCCCACGCAGTGACGTCCCGGCTCGTCGTCCGGAGGCTTGGAAAAGTCCGGTCGGGGGTGTCGTATCGAGACCAGTGCCTTCGTGGAGCAGGTGAGCGGCAGTCACCAGGGCTGCCCGTGAGCAGAGGAGCTGGGATGGCGCTGTACCTGATCGCCTTCAACGACGAGTGGGTGCCCGACCTCACGATGGAGGAGCTGCGGGAGAGGGGCAGGGCCGGCAGGGCCGTCATCGAGGAGATGACGCGGGCCGGTGTCTTCGTGTTCAGCGACGGGGGTCTGGACGCGTCGACCGCGGTCTGCAGCGTCGACCCGAGCAGCGGCTCGCCCGTGTTCACCGACGGGCCGTTCGTCGAGACCAAGGAGCACCTGGGCGGCTTCGCGGTCGTCGACGTGCGCGACGAGGCCGAGGCGCGGTACTGGGCCGGCAGGATCGCGGTCGCGGTCGGCTGGCCCCAAGAGGTGCACCGCTTCCCGCATCGTGTTGCGTTGAGCCCGGACACGCCGTCCAAGGCCCTGTCATGACGGCGAGAGCGATGCAGCGAGGCGGAGGGGCTGGTCTGTAGGCCGGGTTCTGTTCCCGGGCGCCTTGCGGCGTCCCGTTCGGCGGCCATCCGTCTCGGACCGCCGTTGCCGGCGGCCTCGTGCGGTCCACCCACGCACTCGGGCGGGCAGCCCTCGGACGTGCGCTGTTCGACCTTGCTCCGGGCGGGGTTTGCCGAGCCGGCCCGGTCGCCCGGGCCGCTGGTGGTCTCTTGCACCACCGTTTCACCCTTACCGCGGTCCGGAGACCGCGGCGGTCTGTTCTCTGTGGCACTGTCCCGCGGATTGCTCCGGGTGGGTGTTGCCCACCGCCCTGCCCTGCGGAGCCCGGACCTTCCTCGACGTAGCAGTACGCCGCGGCCGCCCGACCAACCCCTCCGCGCCGTCATCGTAGGGCCACCGGGAGGTGCCCGGGAAATGGCGGAACGCCGGGCCGACCCGGTGAGGGAAGTCGACCCGGCGTTCCAGTGTGACGCCCGAGGGCGTCGGCTCAGCCGAACCCGAGCATCAGCTGAGGGTCAGTGAGGTGTCGTCGATGACGAAGTTCGTGGCCAGCGAGACGTCCTCGGTGCCCGTGAACTTGATCGTCACCGTCGAGCCGGCGTACGACGACAGGTCGTAGGTGTGCACGGCGTACCCGGTGTTGTGGTTGAGGTTGCTGAACGTGGCCTTGGTCGTGCCGTTGGTGGCCAGCGTCAGCCTGTCGTACTGCGACGTCGTGGTCGTCTCCTGCGTGTCGATGTGCAGGTAGAACGACAGCGACGCGTGGCAGCCCGCCGGGATCGACACCGACTGGGACAACGTGTCGGTGTGGGTGGTCCCGTAGCCGTCCAGCCAGGCCTTCCAGCTGCCGGAGCGGGCCGGCTCCCCGGTCGAGTTGTCGATCACACCGGCCGTGGTCGTCCACGAGGTGTTGCCGGACTCGAAGCCGGGGTTCGCCAGCTTCTGACCCGAGCAGCCGCCGCCACCGCCGCCGATCGTCCACGTGAACGCGGTGGTCCCGAAGGCGCCGGTCGTGTCCGTGGCCTTGACCGTCGGGCTGTACGTCGCGGCGGTGGTCGGCGTCCCGGTGATCAGACCCGTCGACGAGTTGATCGACAGGCCCGCGGGCAGTCCGGTCGCCGACCAGGTCAGCGTCTGGCCGGACTGCGAGTCGGTGCCGGTCATCTGCAGCGAGGCCGCGGTGCCGACGGCGCCGCTCTGGTTGCCCGGGCTGTTCACGGTGACGGTGTTGGTGCCGCCACCACCGGTGCAGGTCGGGTCGCCGGTCTGGGCCGGCACCGACACGGCGTTCCACGCTGCCTTGGTGGCGTTGAACAGCCCGCACGTCGCGTCGAGGTTCTTCGCCGCGGTCAGCGTCCAGGTGCGGTACTTCAGGTACGACGAGGTGCTGGTCTTCATCAGCATCGCGTTGTACATGATCTGCTCCGCCTTCTGGATGCCGACACCGGTCACCGTCGAGCTGTTGCAGGTCGGGCTCGTCGGCTGCCCGTTGGTCGGGTTGGTGCCCTCGGCCAGCAGGTAGAACCAGTGGTTGCCGGGGCCGGCAGCCGCGTGCACCTCCTCGTTCGGGACGGACGACGAGTAGCAGTTGTCGTCACCGGCGAGTGAGGGGTTGTACATGTAGCGGATCGGACCCGAGCCGACCAGGTTGACGGTCTCACCGACCGTGAAGTCGGGCGTGTCGATGGGGTTGTTGGCGTACCACTCGGTGGCCGCGCCGAAGGTGTCAGCGACGAACTCCTGGGTGCCGTTGCCGGAGATGCCGCCCGGGGTGTGGTCGTCGACGCCGTGCCCCTGCTCGTGACCGAGCACGTCCAGCACCGGGATCCACTGACCCTGGGTGTTGTGGCCGATCTGGACCTGGGTGCCGTCGTAGTAGGCGTTCTCGTCGTCCAGGCCGATCCGGATCGGCCAGCCCCCGCCCGCACCGTCGAGTCCGTTGCGGCCGTCCCAGGTGGACAGCATGGTGTTCTCGACGTTCTCGACGTACATCGCGTCGACGCACGCCGTCTCGCGATCGGTCTTGGAGCCGGTGCCCCAGACGTCATCGGGGCCGGTGAACGTCGTGTTGGTGGACGCGTTCTGGCACGTGATCGAGGGGTGGGCCGGGTCGGTCATCGAGTACGTCGAGCCCGAGTGGGTCGTCGGGATCGACAGGTTGCTGCCGTCCCAGGCGGAGTTGCCGGTGCCGTCGGCGACGCGCTCGCGGGCCTGCAGGACCCGGCCGCTGCGGGCGTTGACCACGACGTCCTTGATCGAGGGCTCGACTCCGCGGTGGCCGGTGACCCGCGTCTCCCAGCCGAGCCGGGAGGTGGCGTTGTGCTGCCAGACGACGAGATGCGCCGGGGTGTTGGCGGTGGCGTTCGGCACCTGGCGCCGCGCGGTGCGCACCGCCGCGGCCCTGGTCATGGTCGGCTTGACGGAGCGGAGGTGGACCTGGTGGGTCTGGGCCACCGAGGTGCTGAGGATCTGGCCATGGGAGTTCGTGACGACGACGAAGTCGCCACCCACGACCGGGAGGCCGCGGTAGGTGCGCTGGTACGGCGCGTACTGGATGCCGTGCGAGGACACGACCGGCTGCGCGCGGAACGCATCGTGAGCGCTGACCTTGAGCGCCGGCGGCTTGCTGGCCACCAGCTGGCGAGCCGACTGGGCCGCCAGAGCACGGGCACTCTGCCCGTGCGTGGGGGCGGCCGCGTTCGCGCCGTGGGGAACTGCGGCGAGTGCCGCCCCCACCAACGCCGCGGCCGCGAGCCCGCCGAGATGACTCCTGCTCATGCTGTCTCCTGGATCCGGGCCGAGGCCCTTCCGGACGGTTCCGCTCGGGGTGCGGGGCCGTCAGCCATGGCTCGACCGGGTTGCGGCCGGGCCCACGGCCGCCCCGGGGGCGAGACGACCGTTGCGAACAGTGGTCCTCGCCGGGATGGGGGTCAACGAGTCTCGATCTGCAGGTTTGTGCATTGCACGAAGATGAGCAGGACTCGGCCGAGCCGGTGGTCCGGGCCGTACATCGCGGGATGAACGGTCCAACGGGCCCGGCGACGACGGAAGACTCCGCGCACCGGCCCGAGGGCGACGGAAAAGCTACGGAAGGGTCAGGATCTCGGCGCCGTCGCTGGTCACCAGCAGAGTGTGCTCGAACTGGGCGCTGCGCCGGCCGTCGGCGGTGACCACGGTCCAGCCGTCGTCCCACATCACCCACTCGTGGGTGCCGAGGTTCAGCATCGGCTCGATGGTGAAGGTCATGCCCGGCCGGATCTCGTCATCGAACCGGGGATCGTCGTAGTGAGGGATGATCAGGCCGCTGTGGAACGACGTACCGATGCCGTGGCCGGTGAACTCGCGGACGACGCCGTATCCGAAACGCTTGGCGTACGCCTCGATCACGCGACCGATCACGTTGACCCGTCGTCCGGGCTTGACCGCCTTGATCGCGCGCCCGAGCGCCTCGCGAGTGCGCTCGACGAGCAGCCGGGTCTCCTCGTCCACGTCGCCCGCGAGGAACGTGGCGTTGGTGTCGCCGTGGACGCCGTCGATGTAGGCGGTGATGTCGATGTTGACGATGTCGCCGTTCTCGAGCACCCGGGCGTCCGGGATGCCATGGCAGACGACCTCGTTGACGCTCGTGCACAGCGACTTCGGGAAGCGCTTGTAGCCGAGGGTCGACGGGTAGGCGCCGTGGTCGCAGAGGAACTCGTGGCCCACCCGGTCCAGCTCGTCGGTGGTGACGCCGGGAGCGACGTGCGCGCCGACCACGTCGCGCGCCTGCGCAGCGAGCCGGCAGGCGACCCGGATCCGCTCGATCGTCTCGTCGTCCTTGACCTCGCTGCCGGTGAACGGCGCGGGCGCCGGCTTGTCGACGTACTCCGGCCGGGGGATCGAGTCCGGGACCGGACGGCGCGGCGAGATCGCGGCCGGGGCGATCGCGGTCGAGGTCATGGGGCGAGTCTACGGACGGGCGGCCGTGCCGCCGTAGGCTCCGGGACATGGACAAGTACTGGTTCTGCGTGAAGCACCACGCCGTCGAGGGACCGGACGGCTGTCCCCCGATCGACCGGCTCGGCCCCTATGACACCGAGGCCGAGGCCGCGCGAGCGCTGGAGAAGGCCCGGGAGCGGAACGACGAGTGGGACAACGACCCCGACTGGAGCGACGAGACCGACTGGGCCGGGCTCCCGAAGCGCCGTCGCCCGGAGTGACCGGCCCGACTCCGCGGCAGCCGTCCCGCCCGACGCCACCACCCGCTCCGCCACGGATCTCGCCGCTGCCGTTCGCCGGGATGATCGGCCTGGCGTGCGTGCTGTTCCTCGACGTCGGCAGCACGATCGTGCTGCCGTGGTGGGGCGTCGCCCTGCTCCTCCTGGCCTGGTTGGCGCTCTTCGTCCTGGCCTGCGCCTGGTGGACGCCACACCCGCGCCGCCTCCCCTGGCTGGCCGTCGTCGGTGTCGTCCTCTGGATCGTGGTCGTGGTCGGGGTCAACGTCGCCACCCGGTAGTCCTGATCGGCTCGGTCCTCGGACGACGGGGCGGGTCCCCGAACTCCCGATTGATCGGGACGATCGCTCAGAGCCACCCGTGGGACGTGGCGATCTGGACCGCCTCGGAGCGGTTCGCGGCACCGGTCTTGCCGATGGCCGAGGAGAGGTGGTTGCGCACCGTTCCCTGCGAGAGGTGGACCCGATCGGCGATCACCGCCACGGCGGCGCCGTCGGCTGCGGCACGGAGCACGTCGGTCTCCCGCTCGGTGAGGGGTGAGTCACCGATGGTCAGGCTGTCCATGGCCAGCGCCGGGTCGACGACGCGCAGCCCCTGGTGTATGCGGCGTACGGCGTCAGCGAGCTGGGCCGCGGGCGTGTCCTTCACGATGAACCCGTCCGCCCCGGACTGCATCGCGCGACGCAGGAAGCCGGGCCGCCCGAACGTGGTCACGATCAGGACCCGGGTGGCCGGCGAGACCCGTCGTACCTCGGCGGCGGCGCTGATCCCGTCGAGCCCCGGCATCTCCACGTCGAGCAGCGCGACATCGGGCCGGTGCTCGAGGACGGCCGCGACGACGGCATCACCGGAGGCGACCTCGGCGACGACCTCGAGATCCGGCTCGAGGCTCAGCAGCGCCGAGAGGGCACCGCGGACGAGGGCCTGGTCGTCGGCGAGGAGGAGTCGGATCGTCACGGGACGACGACCCTGAGTGAGAAGCCCGGGTTCAGCGACTGGGTGACGACCGTCCCCCCGAGGGCGGCCGCGCGCTCGCGCAGACCGGTGAGCCCGTTTCCGGCACCGGGGGCGGCCGCGCCCCGCCCGTCGTCGCGGACCTCGACCTCGTGCTCGCCGAGGACCACGGTGCATCGCTGGGCACCGCTGTGCCGGATGACGTTGGTGATGCCTTCGCGCACTGCCCACGCGAACAGCTCGCGCCGGTCGCTCGGGACGTCGTCGGTGGTGTTCGGGAGGTCGGCGGCGATCTCGGCCGCGGACAGCGCCAATCGCGCGCGGGCGAGCTCGCCCGGCAGCGTCAGCTCGCGGTACCCCTCGACCGCGCGGCGTACGTCGGCCAGCGCGTCGCGCGAGAGCCGTTCCAGGTCGGCCAGCTCGACCCGCGCGCGGTCGGCGTCCACGTCGATGAGCCGGTTCGCCAGCTCGGCCTTCACCGTGATCACGGTCAGGGAGTGACCGAGGATGTCGTGCAGGTCGCGGGCGAACCGGTTGCGCTCGTCGTCCAGGGCCAGCCGGGCGTTCTCCTCGCGCACGGCGAGCACCTCGATGTTGCGGTTGATCGACTGCGAGATGCCCCAGATCGCCAGCGTCGCGACCAGCGTGCCGAAGACGATGCCCTCGTCGCGGTGCCAGCCCGGCACCCACACGGTCGCGGCGTACGTCGCGGCGGCCACCGTCACCGAGGCGAGCCAGGCCCACTTGGCCTGCAGGCACATCACGCAGGTGACCGCGATGTAGACCGCAGCGGCGTTCCCCTTCTGGCCGATCGTCACGCACATCACGACCGCCAGCGCGACCTCGACGAGCACGACCGCGATGCCTTGGGCCGGTCGCATCGGAGCCCGGAACGGCGACCCGGTGCGGCGCCAGCGCATGCGCAGGAACACGCTCAGGTAGACAACGGCGAACGCCAGCGTGGCGACGACCCCGATCCAGCCGCGGAGGTCCTGGCGGTCCCAGGCCGCCGTGAGCGGGGAGAGCAGGTAGAACAGCCAGATCGCGGCGAACATCAGCCCCCACCGACGAGGACCGGCCGGCCGGTCCGCGTCGACGGGGGTGGTGCTCACGCTAGGCAGGCTAGTCACACCCGGGCCGTGTCCCTGCTCATCCGCCAGGCGGCACCGGCCACGAAGACCGCCAGCCAGCCGACCAGGTTGATCACCCAGACGGCGTGCGGGGCGCCGCCGTACAGGGGCCAGCGGGCCAGCTGGGCCAGGCCGTAGATCGGTGTCGCCGCAGAGATGTGGCCCAGCGTCGAGCCGCTCGAGATCGGGAACCAGAGGCCGCCGATGGCGGCGAGTCCGGCCAGCACCGGGCCGAGGATCTGCATCACGTTCTCGCTCGGCAGCAGGTAGCCCATGAAGAGGCCGAACGACCCGAACACGATCGACCCGAACCAGGCGATCAGGGCCGCGGCGATCCACACGTGGACCGGCATGTCGGCCTTGCCGTTGAGGGCGCCGGCGATGTTCACCGCGACCACGGACAGCGCGCCGAAGCCGAGGGCGACGATGGACTTCGCGACGATGTACGCGACGGGGGACAGGGGCGTGAGCCGGAGCTGTCGTGACCACCCCAGGGCACGCTCGGTGGCGACCATGGCGCCCCCGCTGGTGGACGCCAGGACCGCGCCGTACACCGCCATGCTGATCAGGATGTACGCCGACACGTTCCCGGATCCCTCGCGGTCGGTGCTGTAGGTGTCGTTCGAGCCGATGATCAGGAAGAGGAGCACCGGCATCACGAAGGTGAAGATGATCGTGCGCCGGTTGCGCAGCATCCGCTTGAGCTCGATCCCGAGCATCGTCAGGTTGAACCCGCCGATCGGCGGAACCCGCCGTTGGTCCAGGTCCGTGGTCCGGATGGTCATGCCGAGACTCCTTCGGTGGCAGTGGGGGTGATGTCGTGGTCATCGCCGGTGAGGCTGAGGAAGGCGTCCTCCAGGCCACGGGCGGTGATCTCGAGGTCGTGCGCCGTGGTCTGGGTGAGCAGGTGGCGCGCGACCTCGTCGGTGTCCTTCGCGTGGATGTAGATGGCGTCGCCACGCACGTCGACGCTCTCGACGCCGGCCAGCTCGGAGAGCCGGCGCGGGTCGGCGTCCGGGAGGGTGGCCCGCACGGTGCGGCCGGCGGCCAGCGCCTTGATCTGGCTGCCGGTGCCGTCGGCGACGATCCGGCCGTGGCTGATCAGCACGATCCGGTCGGCGTACTGGTCGGCCTCCTCGAGGTAGTGCGTCGCGAAGAGGACGGTGCGACCCTTCTCGGCGTCGGCGCGGATGGCCGACCAGAAGGCGCGGCGGCCCTCGACGTCCATGCCGGTGGTCGGCTCGTCGAGCAGGAGCAGCGCCGGGTCGGAGAGCAGCGCCATCGCGAAGCGCAGCCGCTGCTGCTCGCCGCCGGAGCACTTGCCGACCTTGCGGTCGGCGAGGCCCTCGATGCCCGCCCGGGCGAGCACCTCGTCGACGGGGGTCGAGTCGGCGAACAGGCTCGCGGTGTACTGCACGGTCTCGCGGACGGTGAGGTCCTTGAGCAGGCCGCCGGTCTGCATCACGGCCGAGACGAGGCCGCGGGCGATGGCCTGGCGCGGCTCGAGACCGAGTACCTGGACCGATCCGGTGGTCGGGTTCGAGAGCCCGAGCACCAGGTCGATGGTGGTGGTCTTGCCGGCTCCGTTCGGGCCGAGGAAGGCGACGATCTCACCCTGGTCGAGCGTGAGGTCGATGCCGCGTACGGCGTGGACGGAGCCGAAGTCCTTGGTGACTCCGGCGATCTGGACGGCGGGCACGGCGCCGGCAGCGGAGCCGGCCGTCCCCGAGAGGCTGGTCTGTGTCATGGCCCCAGCCTGGCCGGGAGGGGACCACGAGCCCTCACACAGCCATCACGACTTGCCCGTGACGTTTGTCAGGTCCAGCGCCGCCGAGACCTAGCCTCGAGGACCCACCCGGAGGATCCGGTCCTGGCCACTGCCGTTGTCGGTGGTCACCAGCAGGTCGCCGTTGGGAGCCGTGGTGACGGCGCGGAGCCGGCCGGCGTGGGTCAGCGCGTCCGGCACCTTCACCCACCGGAGGTGACCCGAGTCGTCGAGCTTCAGGAACAGCAGACGCGACGCCTTGAGCGCCGCGACGGCCAGGGAGCCGCGGTAGGAGCCCCACCCCGAGGCGCGGCCCTCGGGCACCCAGTCGGCGCCGCACGTGGCGAGGGTCGGGAAGCCGGACGACCACCGCGCCGCGACCTGGCGCCCGGGCAGGGACTTGTCGGTCATCGGGACCGACTCGTTGTAGCCCGGAACCGGGTTCCAGCCGTAGTCCGCGCCGTTGTGCAGGAGGTTGACCTCGTCGTCGCGGTCCGGGCCGTGCTCGACCGACCACAGGGTGCCGTCGGCCCGCTGGGCCAGCCCCTGGACGTTCCGGTGACCCCAGGTGTGGATGTAGCGCCTCACCGTGTTGTGCGCGTGGGCCCAGCGGTTCCCGGGCCATGGCTTGCCGGTGAACCGGTCGAGCCGGAGGGTCTTGCCGCCGAACGACCGGAGGTTGCGAGGGTTCGTGCCGATGGCGGCGTCGCCGGTGCCGACGATCAGAGCGCCGTTCCGGGCGACGAGCACGCGGCAGCCGCCGTGCCGGCCGCTACTGGTCGGGAATCCGCCGACCAGGGTCTTGATCCGCTTCACCTTCCGCTCCGGGACGTTCAGCCGCCACGCGGTGACGTGTACGTCGTGGCCGCCGCTGGCCCGGGTGCCGCCCTGGCAGATGTACACGCGGTGGTTCCGGGAGAACTCGGGGTCGACGGCCAGGCCGAGCAGGCCGGTCTCCCCGGACACCCAGACCTTCCCGCTCGGGAAGTCGATGGTGTGGCGTCGTCCGTCGCTCACCAGGGAGAGCCGGGCCCGGTCGCGCTCGGTCACCAGGAGGCGGTGGTGGCCGATCGACTTCACATCCCACGGGTGGTCGAGCCCGCCGACCACGGTCGTCACGCGGAGCGACGGGAAGCCGCGCGCCGGTGCCGTTGGGGCGATCGACCC
>Ga0105245_10001837_pt1 | contig 19324 bp, 15 predicted proteins | sample KBSM54metaG_FD_81523 | JGI IMG/M metagenome (GOLD analysis project Ga0105245, IMG submission 81523) | Miscanthus rhizosphere microbial communities from Kellogg Biological Station, Michigan, USA - KBS M5-4 metaG | ecosystem: Host-associated > Plants > Roots > Rhizosphere > Soil | place...
GGCTCTCCGCGTTGAAGTGGGGAGCGTGAGGTAGCAGGCATCCACCACTGGGGCCAGGGGCCCCGCCATCGTTGCGGCTTCTCGAGGGCTACAGCGATGGGAGACCCCTGGTGGCGAACGACGGTATCGGGCTGGCGGAGGCACTCCTCGGACTGGACGGGTTCCGGGTGCTCGCTGTCGCCGAAGGGCCTGCGGAACTGGTTGTCACCATCGAGACGGTCGCCTCGCAGGTGGGGTGCGGGAGCTGCGGCGTGCGGGCCGAGGCGCAGGATCGGATGCCGATCGACATCCGCGATCTGGCCTGCTTCGGGCGTCCCGCTCGGCTGGTGTGGAACAAGCGCCGGTGGCGCTGCACCGAGGCCGACTGCGAGGCCAAGACGTGGACCGAGCACTCCGACCACGTCGGCGACCAGGCCGTGCTGACACGGCGGGCCGGGGTCGATGCGTGCCGCCAGGTCGGCGCCGACGCCCGCCCGGTGGCGGCGGTGGCGGCCGAGCTGGGGGTGTGCTGGTGGACGGTGATGAACGCGGTGATCGAGCACGGCACGCCGTTGGTCGACGACCCCGGCCGCATCGGCAAGGTCACGAAGCTCGGCGTCGACGAGACGTCGTTCCTCACCGCCAACCGCTTTCACGGCACCATCTACGCCACTGGCCTGGTGGACCTGAAGGCCAAGGTGATGATCGACATGGTCAAGGGCAACACCGCCGCTGACCTGCGGCGATGGGCGAAGGGCGCCGACCCGGCGTGGCTCAAGGCCATTACCGTGGTGGCTACCGACCTGGCCGAGTCGTTCCGGGCCGGCCTGTCGCCCGGCCTCGACCACGCCACCCGGGTGGCCGATCCATTCCACGTCGTGCGCGTCGGCAACCGCTGCCTGGACAAGGTCCGGCGCCGGGTGCAGAACGAGACCCTCGACCACCGCGGACGCAAGGACGATCCCCTCTACCGCATCCGCAAGTTGCTCCTCACCGGCGGTGAGCGACTCGACGAGAACGGCAACGCCCGCATGCTGCTGGGGCTGCGGGCGGGCGACCCCAAAGACGAGGTCCTCGGTGCCTGGCTGGCCAAGGAGTCGGTCCGTGACGTCTACCTGACCGCCGATCGGGAAGCCGCCGCCACCCTCTTGGACAAGGCCATCGCCGGCTGCATCGGCGACGAGGTGGAAGAGATCCGTTCCCTCGGTCACACCCTGAAGTCGTGGCGGAAGGAGATCCTCGCCCACCACGACACCGGGGCGTCGAACGGTCCCACCGAGGGCCTGAACCTGTGCGTCAAGCGGGTCAAGCGCTGCGGCCACGGCTTCAAGAAGTTCGAGAACTACCGGCTGCGGGTGCTCCTCCACGCCGGCGGTGTCACCTGGCCGAGCAGGCCCCGGCCGCCCCGAATCCGAACCCGCTCTCCCCACTCAGACGCGTAGGGCCAGTTAAGCCCACACTCATGTCGACGGCTCGGCTTCTATCTCGGCTCGCCACCGACCTTGCACCGTCCTTTGTAAGCGAGGCCGGGTCAATCGAGATCGAGGTCCTGCCGCCGAACGTCTGGCAAACCCATCCCGACCGAGTACGAGTTTGGTTTGCGGATATCGATGGTACGCGCCAACCTCTCGATCGGCTAGGCAGCGGCTTCGCTCGCTGGATCACTGCGACACTCCGGCTACTCGCACGTCGGCTCGCTGACACTACGCAGGGCTACGGTGCCGAGGCTGTTAGGCGCTTCGACGGCGAAACAGTCGACGACGAACAGGTCGATGCAATGATCAGTGAGGCGCGCGACAAGGCCGACGCGTCTGACCTGGTCACCCTGGTGCCACCGGAGGGTGATCTCGGCATCCTGTGGCTTGTCGACGAGCCAGAAGCACATCTGCATCCACGTGCGGTTGCATCGGTTGCCGCATGGCTCGAGAAGCGTTCTATCGACTCTGCCGGTGTTGTTGTTGCGTCCCACCATCCTGCCTTCGTTGAGCTCCTTCGCGATAAGACGCGCCTCGTCCTTGCCAAACGTCACGCGTCCGGCGCGGCCCTGACAGCCGTGGGCAGCGACCTGCGCCGCGAGCTTCTTTCAATTGCAGACGATGTCGGACTGCGTCCGTCAGATCTGTTGCTTCTGGCGCGGATGGTCCTGTTTGTTGAAGGCCCCCATGACCAAATCGTGCTTCAGGAGTTTGTGAGCGAGGAACTCGCTATCAATGGTGTTGTGGTTCTTCCAATGCATGGGGCGCACCACCTCCTTGGCCTAATCGAGTCGGAACTCGTTGCCGCGCTGGATATTCCTTTTGCCGTCCTGACCGACCGTACCGATACAAGACGGAAACGTGACAAGGGCGGTTCGACGGAGGAACGAGCCGTTCACCGACTCATTCGAGAAGCCCGCGCTGCGGACAGGTCGATCAGGGCCTTTGGCTTACGTAAGGCGGACATCGTCATGTACCTGTCGGACTCGGCGTGCCGAGAGCTCGCACCAATGTTTCCGGGATGGGCGGCGGCCGAGCGCGAGTGGCTCAGTGGCGCCCGCGAGGCGGCATTCAAGGTTTCGGTAACGAAGCAATATGGGCTTCCCCTAGGTCGAGACGAGATTCGTCAGCTTGCCGCTGCGACTCGCCTTAGAGGCGAGGTACCGACTGAATTCAAACAGCTCCTCCGAGACATCGAGCAGGCTCTTCGAGGTTGACAACATGCGTGAACGCCTCGCCCCGACAAGTTGCGGAACCTCCGCGTCGCCCACTTGTGGTCGTGTTGTCGAGTGGTGGACCCGTCGCCTTGATGGCCAGGCTTGGCGTTGAACCATTGACTTCCTCAGCTCACCCCTCGTCGGCGCAATGTGCGATCCCGATACCAGGGAGTGATCCGAACATGAGCGGCTGGAAGCGAGCCATGTAAGAGGAGCGCGTCACCCGGGCGCATCTGACGCAGCGCAGCGGGCGGCACAACGGGAACACCGGTGATTGCCTGCCAGTCGGGCCCGTCGACGGGCTGGTTGCTGAGTCGAGAGGGCACATGCTCGTCACCCAGGAGTCGGCTGAGGTAGTCCAGGCCAGCGGGGTCGCTCATGCCGGCGAAGAACAGCTTGGTCAGGTGGTTTGTGAGGATCGCCTGGGACTGGCGACCGTAGGCGGCCTCGATTTGGGCGATCGATTGCCAGGCGGTCACGAGTTGAACGCCGATCCCGGAAAGGGTCGACGCCCATGACGGCAGTTGGTCGGGACGCAGCGTTGCCGCCTCGTCGATCACGAGGAGCAACGGAGGGTCCAGAGGCTTCCCGGTCCGGACGAATCGCTCGAAGGCCTGGCCAACGAGGTCGTTGAGTAGCCCACCGAGAACCGGTCGGAGGCGGTGCTGGTCGTTGAGCGGGATGCACACGTAGAGCGTGTTGTTCTTCTCCATCAGCCAGTCGAGGTCGAGAGTGCAGTCGTCCGTCGATTGAGCGACGAGGGGGTCGATCCACGGCCACACCATCGTCCGGGCGGTGGCGTAGACCGACGACACCGTCCGATGGTCGTTGCGCCAGAGGCCCTCGAGCACGGTGGCCGCGAACTCCCCGGCCTCCTTGCGGTCGGCGTCGCCGTCGGCCTTGAGTATCCGCATCAGTGGTTGGACCTCGCCCACGGAGCCCTCGACGGGCATATCCGTCCCGACCACCCACCGCACGATGTCGGAGAACTTCCGGTCCTTGGTATTGGCGGCGACGACGAGGAGAGCAGCGAGAAGGCTCTCCGCCATCTGCAGCCAGAAGTCCCCCTGCTCGGTCGACTGCTGGCGGGGCGCGGCCTCCGCGAGCTGCCTCGCCGCCCGGACCGCGCCACTCACCGTCGTCGCCCCACGCAGCGGGCTCCAGGTCGCGCTCTCCCGTCCGGTCACGCCGCTCGGGTCGAAGACCCGCACGTCGCCGACCTTCTCCCGCCATGCGCCGGTGACGTCGAGGAAGTCGCTCTTCAATGAGACCAGCACCGCCGGGTGCTCCCAGTGGAAGACGCCGTTGATGATGCTCGTCGTCTTACCCGAGCGGCTCGGCCCGACCGGCATCACCGCTCCCCTCCCCGCTGACTGCCGGCGCCTGCTGTTCTTGGCGCTCGGCGCCTCGGTCGCGAGCAGCCGGCGTCCGACCTTGCCGAGGACGAACCGGCCCGGCTCCGGCCGGCGAACGAGCAGGGGACGTAGCTCCGACGGCTGCGCCAGTCGGCCTTGGGCGGCGACACCCGCCCGTCGGCGGCGGTCGAGCGGCTCCACCGGATCCCGGAGGACCTTGGATATGACGAGGCCGATCGCCAAGGCCGCGACGAACGCCACCACCGTGGCACCCCAATAGACGATCGGGCCCGGCAGCTCGGCGGCCAGCTCCGGCGCCCACGCCCATCTCGGGTCTCCGAAGTGATCCGGCATCTGGAGCAGAGCGTTGCTGGCGTCCTCGAGCGACGCCCCGAGGGTGTGGCCGTGGGATACGAGGGCCGCCAGCTGCGCCCCCGCCCAGGTGGCGACGAGCAAGCCGATCAGGCCGAAGATCAAGGCCATCCCGACCTGGCCGCCAGTGTCGTCGCGTCGAGCAGTCTGGTTCATCGGCCCAATCCCGGAGGATCGATGTGGTCGATGGCCGCAGTCTTGGCGCCGCTGCGGTGAAGGGCGGCGGTGAACGACGACATCGGGTTGACCTCAGCCGCCCGCCCGTGGCCCATCTCGTGTTCGGGCGCGACGAGGTACACCTGGTTGCTCAGGCGGCCCCGGGTGAGGCTCGTGTAGCCCATCTCGATGGTGAAGGTGTCGTCGCCCAGGACGAAAAGCCGGTCGCACGTCACGCCCTGGCTCTTGTGGACGGTGGCGGCGTAGCCGTGCGTCAGATGCCCGTCGTCGACGTACTCCGCCGGGACCTCGACAGTTCGCCCGTTGGCAAGCTTGACCTTCAGCGCTCCGTCGTCCGCGGACTGCACGGTGCCCCGGCTGCCGTTGAGAAGCCCGAGGCCGTAGTCGTTGCGCAGAGCCAGCACCTCGTCGCCTTTGGCGAACGAGCGCCCTCCCGATTCGAGGACTGTCTCCCCCAGCTCGCCGCGCGCCATCAGAAGCTCACGTGCCCGCTCGTTGAGGTCGCCGACTGTCGAGCGCCGGGCGGCGATCATGAGCACGTCGTCGCCATTGGCCCGGGCCGCGTGCCAGTCACCGATGAGGCCGTCACGCAGTCGGTCGGCGTTGTCGGCGGTCACCACGCCTCCATGACGCTGGAGCCGATTCATCGCCGCCGCGACGTGGCCGAGGCGGAGCGCACTGGCTACCGCCCGCTCCTCGGGATCCTGCTGTCGCCGGTTCTCGGTGAGCTCCGAGTACCCGATCCGGTGAGCGAGGGCTGAGAACAGGCCGCCTGCATCGATCTCGGGAAGCTGCTTCCGGTCGCCGACGAGGACGACCTTCGCTCCCCCACCGCGGGCCTCCCCGATCATCTCCGCCAGGCGCCGGGTCCCGACTATCCCCGCTTCGTCAATGACGAGAACACTGCGTTGATCGAGACGCTCCGTCCCCTGGGCCAGCCGGACCCGGAGGCGATCGATCGTCTGCGACGGGATGCCGGCGCCGTGCTCCAGCTCGGCGGCCGCTCGGGCCGCGAGCGACGCGCCCATCACCCTGTAGCCCGCCTTCTCCCATGCCTCGCGGGCGGCGTCGAGGGAGAACGTCTTGCCCGTCCCGGCTGGGCCCACGAGGACGTCGACGGGACGGCCCGAGAGGGTGATGGCCCGCACCGCCTCCTCTTGGTCGGGACCGAGCGACGGGCGAGCCGCGACGCTCGCGGCAACGAAGGACGGGGGGACGATGCCCGCCCGTACGACGTCGGCCGCGGCGAGCTCGACTATGCGCCGCTCGAGGGCGAGCATCTCGGGCGTCGTCCATCGACCCTCGGCGACCTCGACGGCCTGCTCGCCGCGACAGCACTCGTTGGCTCCGCGCTCGATCTCCTCCAGCGACGCCCCCTGGGTTGCGGCCTGGGCGAGTGCCCGCACGACGTCGCGGCGCACGAACGTGGCGTGCGACTCGGTCAGCTGGTCGGCGAGCTCCTCGTCGACGCGCAGCACCGGAGACCGGGCGAGTACAGGGAGGCGTGCGACGTCGAAGTCGAACGGCTCGGCTTGGGACGCCCAGCGTTGCCTGAGCTCGGGCTCCGAGACGTGCTCGCTCTTGGCTAGGCGCGTGTCGAGCGTCGCCGCCTGGGCGGCCTTGGCCGAGGCGGCGCCGTGGCGCTCCATGGCGGCGACGATCTCCTGACGCCGGTGCGAGAACGCCCGCCGGACGTCGGCCGGGACGCCGGCGAGGTCGGCGTGGCCCTGGGCGACCTCCTCGAACAAGTAGCCCGGGTTGTGGGCCAGCTCGTAGCGGAGGACGGCCTGGTAGACGAAGCCGGCCGTGCGGGCGTGGCCGTAGAGGTCGCGGGTATCGAGTGCGGTCCAACGCCCGTCGGGCCCCTCGGCCATGTTCGCCAGTAGGACGTGGGTGTGCAGCGCCGGGTCGCCGGCCCGGCTCGTCCGGTGGCGGAAGGCGGCGCCGACGAAGCCGTCGGCGTCACAGACGGTGGCTCCGCCGTGACCGCGTCGGACGTGGCACGCGTGCTCCTCGAGGTAGTCGAGCGCGGAGTCGACCGCGCGGTCGTGGCAGGCGACGACCGCCTTTGCCGTTTCCTCGTCCCCGAGGCCCCAGACGAGAGACACCGACTTCGGCGCCGACAGCGTGAGGTCGAGCCCGGGCAGGGACGCCCGAGTGGCACGGAGCGGGTCGTCGGTTCCAGGGCGGCGTCCGGCCAGCACGGCGCGTAGGTCGTCGGCTTCGACCGTGCCGTCGAGTCCGAGCCGGCTGGCGCCGGTACCGACCCACCGCCCAGGCGCCTCGCCGACGCTCAGGTAGTAGTCCTCGGCACCGTCGAGGACCTCCTCCAGGTAGTACGCCTCCTGGCCGAGGCTGAGCTTGCCGATGCTCAGCACGGCCGCCACCAGGCCTGGCCAGGCACCCTGGTGCAAGTGTGTGGAAAGCAGGAAGGGCGCGGCATGGCTAGCTCGCCTCGGCCGTGCCGTCGCCGTCGATGAACTGCTCGACAGAGCGTCTGGAGAAGCGCCAGCGTCCTCCGATGCGGCGGACGACGACGGGGCAGCTACCTTCACGGGCGAGCCGTCGGAGGGTGTGGGCGGTCGTGCAGAGGAGCGGTGCGACCTCCTCCGCATCGAGCCACGGGTTGGGTCGCTGACCGTTCGGATTGGGGTTGGTTGCGTCGTTCATGGACGCGACGATGCGCTCCGGCGCCGGTCGGGTCAGGCCCCTCTCAAGGGGCGCAAGAGGGGCTTGACTGGGTCAGGCCGTTCAGCTATTGGCGGTGCTGCCACCTGGGGAGGATTGGCGGCAGGTCCTTTCCCTTGGGGTCGGGCGGACGCAGGCTCTCGCCGTCGCCGCCGAGCCAACGGCGGCCGTACTGGTCAGGGAGGTCGCCCCAGCCGAAGATCGCCGCCGGCCGGTTTGGGACGATGCCGTAGGCCTCTGCGGGATCGGCCTGCTCGGGTCCGACGGTGCAGAGGTGGGCCCAATAGTCGCCGAGGTCGAAGACGTAGGCGAACTGCTCGCCCGCCGACAGGCGGCTGAGCTTCGTGCGGCGGGAGTCGACGATTACCCGGCCCTCGTCCTAATCGGGGTCCGGCGTACCGACGCAGGTGCCGTCAGCGAGCGTGAACTCGTGTAGGTGGGCGAGGTCCCATCGCCCGAAGGCATCGTCGATCGCCTCCGCGAACTGCTCGAAGCTGTGGGTGCGGCTGGCGATGAAGGTCCGTCCCGGGCGCGGCCAGAAGTCCCCTCTGCCGCCGCCGCTCACCAGCTCGACGGTGATGACCAGCCACGTGCGCGCCACTGCCCGGGGACGGTAGCGGCGAGCTACTACCTGTCGCGTCTGACGCGGACGATCGCCTCGACTGCCGCTGCCGGATTGGCCGTCTCCGCCGCCTCGATTAGCTCCTCGCTGACCGCCCCTCGAATGTCTCGATCCATGCGGTCGAAAATGGCGCGGCCTTCCTCCACCAAGCCCCAGTCGAGGTCGGGCGTCTTGGTGAAGTCGATGGGGCAGTCCTCAGCCAGGAACGCTTCCGGGCCAGCGTTCATCAGGTCGATGAACGTCGAGAGGAACTGCTCCTCGGTCATCGGCTCGCGGGCGATGGCGTCCTGGAGCCGGCGCAACTCGTCGCGGAGCCGGGGCAAGCATGCAGTGAGGGGGTCGAGCTCGGCGGCGGCGATGGCCGGGAGCCGATCAAAACCGCGCTCGTCGCCAGTGACCGGCGATGCCGCCACGAGTGATGCGAGTTCCTCGCCGAACGACGGCGACAGCATCGCTGTCATCGTCTCGCGCACTACTGCGTCGCGAACCTCGTCGCTCGTCTGCCCGAGGCCAGCGAGGATCGCGGTGAGAGAGGAGAACTGGACCCAGTCGGAGTACAAGTCGCCGTAAAGGAACATCAAAGCGCCGACGTCGGGGGGGATGGGCCAGGGCGGCCTCGACCGCCGCTTGGCCGCCAGCATCATCGGCACATCGGTGACTCCGGGTCCGGGCCCGTAACGAGCAACCAGACAGGCGGCCGCAAACTGGGCGTGGGTGACTGGGACGCTGGCGACGCCGGCACCGGGACCGGCGTCGAAGAGACGGTCGGGCATCATCGATGAGAGGTCCTTGAGCTGTTGGCCGACATCGGCCGATGGCTGTCCGAATCCGGGCGTGAGTCGATCGACTAGCCACGCGTACACGAGCAGCCACAGGTCGTTGTCGACCTCGAACGCGTCGGCGATGAGCTCGAGGTAATCCGGTTTCACGGCTGGCCGGCCCAATTCCCATCGCTTGTAGTTCGGGTAGTTGGTGAGGACGGCCGCCTCCTCGAGTGACATGTTCGCCTCCTTCCGCAGGGCGCGCAGGACCGCCGAGAAGGAGTAGATCGAGTGCTTCATGTGTCACCGCCTATGCCGACAACAGGAAAGTTCCGCCATTGTAACTACGCCCTTGTCACCAGGCCAGGGGCCTCATCTCAGGGGCTCCCGCTCTACCTGGGCGACGGTCCTCCCAGGATCGGATGCCGGCCCCGAAGGGGCCAGAGCTAGGCATCCGATCCATGGCTGACCGGCCTCCATCGTCCCGGGCGGGGTCAAGGGAGGGCGCAGCCCAGCGAGGAGCGGAGCGCAGCGGAGCCCCGCAGTGGCCCTTGACGCCGCCGCAAGGGACGATGGCACCGGCCGCGATCGAAGCAACTTTGAGTGCAGAAACTGATGCGGTGCACGGCCGAACCACGCCGATTCCAAGACCCTGACCTCCTCATTTCGGGAAGGGACCAGCAGATCAGTAGACTACATTCAGGCGCCTGGCGAGCAGGATTACGCGACATCTCGAAGTGAGGCCCATGGATTCTATCAAGCTTGTCGGAGTGTCCCTCTTTTCTCCGCCTCCAGTGCATATCACCTTGACTATTACCGGTGGGGTAACTGCACTATACGGACGGAATGGAGCCGGGAAGAGCCGGGTACTAGAGGGACTCCGGCGCGTCTTCACGGGCACTGGGCATGGCGGCTGTATGTTCTTGCGGATTGTTGAGACCGATCCCTCCGAATCCGCACCCCACCCGCTGTTGTCGCTGTTTTCAACCATGCACACTGATGCAGAAGACACCGTCCTTGGCTCTAACGCGGCTTTCCTTTTTGGGAAGACCACCATATGGGACACCCTTCCTGAGGCCTATAGACATTGGGCTGACGAGGGCGGCGACGAGCGTCATGCTGCTGCGGAGTGCGCCGTGGAGGCAATGCCACAACGTCTCTTCGCCGCATATTCGACCGGCCAGCCCGGTAGACCGCAGTGGACGGTATGCCCGGCTGCGTCAATTGATGGGACGACGCCGGGCCTGCAGGCCGAGTTGGCGGAGCTAACGGGCGCATGGGAGGCGTGGCGAGCAGCTATCGCTGAGGGCGATGAGGCTGCCCAGGCCCGTATTCTGGGCGAGATTGAATCGCCATTAGTCGAGTTTCCTGAGTTTGAGGTCGATTTTTCACCGGTCGACTTAGACGCCCCCTGGGTTTCTCTTCCCACAGTTGATCTTGGGGACCAAACTGATCCATTCGTGACGGTTTTTGACGAGTCGACGGCAGACGTCGACCGTCTTACACTTGACGCGCTACTGAGGTCCACCTCAAACGCTGATAACAGACCACTACCTACGCTCCTCGGCGCAGGACGCGGAGCGCTTTCTGAGGAGGCCGAGGAAATCCTGCACTCAGTCCTGCGAGCGGCAAATGAACTCCTTCCAATCGTGTTGATGGATCCTCCGCGGATTTCGCTCCGCCTCGCGTCTGTGGCCGATTGGCTGGGGAACCCGGCACCCCTGCGTTGGATGATCCACGACGCACCCGCAAATGAGTGGGTCCCGCTGGCTGAGGGAAGTCGGGCGCAGCAGCGATGGGTCAGGTTCGCCGTCGCAGCAGCGATCATTGAACGGGCCACCGATCTGCCGCACGCCGTCATGCTGCTAGATGAGCCGGAACTCGCTCTTCACGCCACAGCGGAGGAACATATGGCTGCCGGGCTCATACTGCTTGCCGAGCGGACCGGTGCGACCGTAGTGGTGGCAACGCACTCGGCAAGCGTGCTGAACCCGCCCGGCATCCGGTTGCTGCATGTCCATCGGCACAAGGCTCGGAGCGTTGCAACTGAGCTGCCGGCAATCACCAGTGAATCAATTCCCGCTCTGGGACTCCGCCGCGCGGACTTCCTGCTCTTGCAACGTACGTTCGTGCTAGTCGAGGGTGTGCACGACAAGTGGCTGCTTGATCATCTCATCGGTAGAGAACTCGCCGAGCACCGAGCCTTCGTGATGCCGGTGCACGGCGGCAAATACATGACCTCGGCAGTCGACTCACAACTCCTAACCGAGTTTACCGATGCTCGGATCCTTGTGACGCTGGACAACCTTGAGGGCGGTTTGGTCCGTACTGCATGGGATGAGGTTCGCCTTACTTGGACTGCGGGCCAGACCGACGAGTCGATTCGACTTCTGGATACGGTGTTTCCGAAGCCGTGGAAGAAGAGTGAGACCGGCTTCTTGTACAACGTCTTTCGCGGGGTACTTGAGGCGGGTCGCGCCTACCGGATGGAGGTCTACCCCTTCAGCAAGCGTGACATCCTGGACTACGTCCCTGTTGAGCTGCTCGCACCAAAGGCAAGAGCGAAAGGGCGCTCATGGCGCGATGTCCACGACGAGTACGACAAGGAGCGCTCAGCTCGCTCGCCTGAATCAAAGAAGCCAATGCCGCCATTCAAAAAGTGGATGAGGGTTCGATACGAGGCTCCACTCGATGACGACGACTACGTCCGCGCAGTCATCATGCGGATACAAGCCGGTCCGATTGATAGCGACTTTTCTGGGCTGCTTGACACATGTCGAACAGTGCCAGAGCACAGGATGAACGCATAGTAGTTGAGGCAGCCAGTCGACGAGTGGGCAATATCCCGCGCATAGGAGGCCGATCCGTGATTGAGGCCGCCGCCTTGAGAGTTAGCTAGTGCTTCCTCCCGAGCCCTGGAGAGCCCCCACGGTACGCCCGGTCCTCGAGATCGACGTCTCCTTTCCAGGCTGGAACACAGCTCTCACATACGTCAAAGCCGTCCTGTGGGAAACGGCTGGCATCCTTTGACTTGCTGCATTGAATGCACATTCGCGTCGTCCGCGCCCGCGAAATGCTGGAGGCAGGGGCGGTGCGAAGCGGCAGTGCCTGTAGTTGCGCCAGCAACTCGGGCGGAGCATCTGGAAGTCTTGTTCGCCCGTCGACCTTGAGGAGATCTACTTCATGGACATGAACCTGGGTGAGCGGATTTGTGTGGTTGCGAAGGCCCGAGGGCTTGCCATATGTCCGACGGACTCTGGCCAGCCGACGTTGGGCCTCACCCACATCCAAGCTGAGTGAGCGAGCGACCGTACCGATCTCCTGGAATTCTTTGGGTAACTCACCTTGCGCCACAATCGGACCATCCTGCCATGGCATGTCTGACTCACACCCTCGGACGTCAAGGCAGACCGCCGGGTCTGCGATTCGAGCGGCGGTTGCGCTTGTCATAGCCGTGGAAGCCGCACTCGCTGCACGAACCGGCGTTGGGCGAGACCTCCACGACCGCTTGTTCGTGCCGTCCTCACCCCACCACGAGCAGGTGCGGGTAGCGGTCGAGCTCATCATTCGCCTCCACGAGTCCGTGATGTTGTCGTCAGGGGAGCCGACAACCTGGCTAGTTCGGAGGTCCGTCCCACAACGCCGGGCTCGGAGTCACGCCAGCAACGAGCAAAACATTGCCTGCCACGGCACTAGCCCCCGCGTCGTCTGGCGATTGAGTCGGATGGCGCCACTCGCAGACGCGACTCGGGCATGATGCTGAGATGACATCGCGCGTGACGTCAATCCTTGAGCGGCCGGTCTACGGCATCTCGGAGGCCGCTGGCCTCCTTGGCCTGCGTCCGGATCGAGCGCGCGCCTGGGTCGACGGGTACGAGCGTCAGGGTTCGTTCTACGCACCAGTAATCCGTGAGGAACGGACTGGCGACGAGGTCCTCACCTGGGGCGAGTTCGTTGAACTCGGATACCTCCGGGAGTACCGGCGCAAAGGCGTCCCACTCCAGCGCCTACGGCCGGTGATCGACGAGCTGCGCAGGGAGTTCAACACGCCCTACCCGCTGGCGACAGCGAGGCCCTACCTCTACGGCAAGGAGCTCGTTCTCAAGCTCCAGGTGAAGAACGAGATCCCGCGGGCCATTGCGATAGTGGTCGCGTCGGGCCAGACGATTGCGTTCGCCGACGAGGCCAACCGCTTCCTCAAGAAGGTCGAGTTCGATCCGCCCGGGGATGGCGATGTCCGGCGGCTCTATCCCGCGGGAACAGCATCACCGGTTGTGATCGATCCGCTGCTGCGCTTCGGCCGGCCCACAGTCCAGGGAGTGGCAACGGAGCGACTCTGGGAACTCTTTGACGCCGGCGAATCGTTGGCGACCATCGCCGACGGCTATGAGCTGGCGGAGGACCTGGTCAAGTCGGCTGTCGCCTACGAGGAACAGCAGCGCTCCCTCGCGGCATAGACCGAGGTGGCGGCCAGGTTCTTCGTCGATGAGAACGACCTCGCCCTCGGCAGGGCGCTCGCCATTCAACATGACGACGTTGTCTACCCCGGGCACCCGGCCCTCCCCGATGTCCCCCGAGGCTGTCTGGACGACGATTGGCTCCCAGTGGTGGGCGGCCAGGGACTCGTCGTGATCACCCGCGATCAGAGGATCCGCTACAGGCCCGTCGAAAAGCGCATGTGGGTCGCTCACCGAGTCCGTGGCTTTGTTCTCACCGGACGCGGTAGTCAATCAACAACAGAGAGCCTTGCCGTTCTTGGAAAGCAATGGTCTCAGATAGAGGCAATGATCGCGGCCCACCCCGTCGGGCCGTGGATGTACGCTGTCACAGAGCCGAGGATTCGCGAGATCGCGCTCTAGAGAGGACCTCTTGTCGCTCGGCGCGGCGAGGGTCCGATGTCCTTTAGCCTCGCTGTTGAACCGAGGATCTCCAATCGGCCCCTTTCTCGACGACCCTGGTATGAACTAACCGAGGTCCAAGAGAAGCCGCGAGGCGTGTGATGGCCCGCTTAATGGACCAGCCATCATGTCGGTTCCTGCCGATTCGCTTCGTCGGCGCGAGCAGCCTCGTTTAAGCCCTTGCATACATTGCGGCCATCGATAAGTGATCACTACCAAACCAAACCCTGTCGGCTAGATCGGGGTAAGTTGGTCGTTGGGCGACTCTACGTGCCGTCAGCGTAGAATTCCTCGAACGCAAGGTGGCTGAATCCGAACTGGCCCTCACCCGTCTCGTCCACCCCCAGCTCCGTGAACACCCAACTACGTGCACGACAGAACTCGACGAACTTTTCGGCGGTCACCGGCACCGTGTCGATTTCAGAGCCCCTGGAAGCTAGCTCTGTGATTAGACCCTCAAGTACCGAACGTTCCGCAAGGGTCTTGCTGTGCTGTCTACGCAACATCTTTGCAACTATCCGCGTGCACACCTCGATCGAGTCGCCCGAAAGCATTGGTGGCCGATCAATTCCCCGTTCCCTGTCCAGACCGACTCTTAGGAGTCGAGTGAAATGCTCCAGCGTGGCCGCTTCAGTCAATGGAAGACTGCGTGTCCGAGTGAACACTTGGCACAGGAGGACAAGGAAGAGAGGAACCTTCGAAAGAGATTGAAGTGCCGCGTCCTGATGGACCATTGCTTCAAGGTCCTTGAGGCCCTCAAGGCGTCCGGCTCCGAGAGAGGTTGACTCCTCGGCGGAGCCTGGATCAAGCGAGAGCCATGCATGGAGCAGACGACTCTTCTGTGTGGGGTCGAGGCCAGCTAGTTCAAATCGAGCGAACAGCGACTCATCCAGTGCAGCCTCGCGGTAGCTGGCTGGCCGAGAACTGACAAGGATCGCCGATCCAGGGTATTGATTCGCCGAGTGCTCAACCATGCTTTTGACCTGAACTCTGAGTGGCAGGTGTGCGACCTCATCGAGACCGTCGAGAAGGAGAATGGCGTGTCCAAGCTTCAGAACGTTTTCAAAAAAGCGTGGCGGTGCCTGCAGCTGGTAAATCAATCGGCACTGTAGGTCAAGATACTCTGCCAGCGGGAGACCACTAATCGCAAAGTCACTGAGCCGGACCATGAGAGGGATACGAGACGGATCTCTTTCAGCGGCAGCGTCCCTAGCGATGCGCATAAATAGGGTTGTCTTGCCCGCCCCTGGGTGACCGATGATAACCAGACGCTTAGAGTGGTCCAAGAGCTCGGAACTGTGAAGTTCAGCGCTCTCGTATGCCTCCGAGGTTCCACGCACCACCCACTGATCAACATACAAGGCGTCCATATTAAGACGGCTTTCGGACTGGGCGAAACCAATGGCCCGTGTTTCGAAGCTTAGGGCTGAAAAGTAGCGGAGGAGAAAGCCCTCCACGTCCTCGTTCGACAGCTCTGTGTCAACTGCGGCCCCGGCACCAACGGTGTGAGGTCGGTCGTCGAGAGTCCTTTGGAGGAGCAGGTTGCTCGCCAGCTGCTCCACCAGGGCCACCTCGCGGCTCTTCCGGAACGATTCGGGCGTCAGGGAGAGCAGCTGTGATGCTCGGTACCGTCGATCGAGAAGCGGGGCATTGGTGCGATCCAGGTCAAGCAAAATGCGAAGCGGAGCCGCGTCGGGCATCGACATGTCCTCGAGGGCTTCGTCGAGCGCTGCGCTGATCTGCCTCGCTGTCGACGGGAGGTCATCAGCCGTGAGGCCAAGGCCGGCCCCAAGTGCAGCGATCTCGGCGCTTGGAGCGCGCATCAGCGCCGTCGGGTGAAGACCACGACGGAGGAGTCGACGGATTGGGCGTACCAGATCCTCAACTGTACCGACTTGATTCCTGTCCAGTTCCACTTTCGTTCCACTTATGGTACAACAACCGGGTGGATCAAGGGTGGCTTCCGCAGGGGCCCGACAAGCTTGCCAGCGACCCGGACCTGCGCGCCGTTCAGATCCAGTGGCTGTGGGACACGCTTCTCATGCGCCGCATCACGTTCGCGCTCTCGGTTGCATCTGTTCCCACGAATCTTCTGATTTCTCTGTGGGCCCCTCGGGTCGCTCTTGCCACGGCCGCGGCGTCCGCTGGAGCTGGCCTCGTGTCACTCGCAGTCCAAGGTGGGCGAAAGGGAACGAGGAAGGCGACGATGGTCGAAGACGTGACGGAGGCGTCGAATCAGCCCGTGCACGTCCCCTAACGCCGGATTCTGCCGCTCTTGCCGACGGCCACGCATTGAAGGGCTCTGTACCTTCGCTCAGGAAGGCCCCGGCGCGGCGTCAGGTCGAGCGAACGCGTTCCCGACGATCACGGCCGCTCGCTGATCGGCGCCGGGCATGAGATGGCTGTAGATCCGAAGGGTTGTCGATGTGTCCCGGTGGCCTAGGCGGGCGGACACGGTGGTAATCGCCTCCCCGGCGTCGAGGAGGAGCGAAGCTTGGAGGTGTCGGAGGTCGTGGAGGCGCGCCTTGACGCCGAGCTCGTCGCACAGACGCCGCCAGGCTTGGCCGATGCGGTTCGGCGGCAGCGGCTCGGAGCTCCCCGGCGAGCGGGGAAACACGAAGTCGTCGGTCGTGAACGCAGACGCCGATGCCTCCGCGAGGTCGATGGCCCGGTCACGATGCCGGCGGAGCAACTCGGCGGTTTCTCCGTCAAGGCCGATCCACCGCAGGGCGTGGGTCTTCGTGTCCTGGACGATCCTCTGGTGCTGAATATCGAGCACGGCCCGCCGGATCACCACCCGGGGGACGTCGCCATCGATGTCGAGGTCGGACCACTTGAGGCCACAGACCTCGCCCCGCCGGCAGCCGGTGGCGGCAACCAGACGAAAGACGATCGCGTTCTCCGGGTTTCTGGATGCGGCCGCGGCGTCAAGCACCCGAATGACGTCTGCGACGACTGGGGGGACGGTCTCGACGTGGTGGACTCGTGGCGGGGTGGCGCGCTCGATCGGGTTGCGCTCGAGCCATCCCCAGCGCACCGCTTGGGCGAAGGCGGCGCGGAGCATGGCGTGGAACCGAAGGACGGTGGCCGGCTTACGGTTCGTCTCCAGCGAGAGGAACCGGTAGAGGTCGTCGGCGATTTTGGGCGTCACCTTCGCGAGCTGCTGCGACTTGAACCCTTCGGGCATTTGATGGACGAGGCGGCGGTAGCCGTGGAGGGTCGACGGGGATCGGCCAAGGTGCTCGATGTGCTCCAGCCAGACGTCGAGCAGCCCGGCGACGGTCACACTCCTCGGGCGGACGACGCCGCCGTTGACCTCGGTGACGAGCACGGCCAAGGCGTTCTGCGCCTGCCGCTTGGTCCCCTTGAAACCCTGCGTCCGGTAGGTCTTCCGGCCCGTGACGGCGTCGGTTCCCTCGAACACCCGCAGCTGCCAGTAGCCCGGCCGCTTCTCTCGCATCGATCCCTTCATCGGGATCCTTCCCTTTCGAACCGTCTCTCAGGAGCGTTCATCACGGGTAGCGCGCCCACGAGCGGTGTGGACGGACCCACCGGGGCGCTCGGCTGAATGGCCCACAGATGGCCCTCGTAGGTGGCACAAGGAGGCTCCACCCGACGCGTCCGGTCCGCTGCGTGGATGGCCCAAAGCGTGTGGCCAGGCGTGACCGCTGACCTGCGGGGATCGTTCGACGGAACGCCCACCGATGGCCCACTTCGCCTGCTCACGGAACCATTCTAGCGTCTAGATGGCCCATTTGGATGGCCCAACCCAGTTATGTAAGGTGCTTCCAAGTTCCGAGAACTCCTCACAACGCTCTGACCTGGACTTTTGCTGGTGCCCCCGGCAGGATTCGAACCTGCGACACACGGTTTAGGAAACCGATGCTCTATCCCCTGAGCTACGAGGGCCCGATCCGTAAACCCGCTGGTCAGAGGGCATATACCCAGCTCTTGGCGGCCCGTTTGGGTCTACATCTTGTCACGCTAGGCCGCGGTCTGGCCGCGGTCTAGCAATCCCCGGAGGCACCTCCACGCGATGGAAGCGCAGTTCAATGAACCTGTCACCATCGGGTGAGAGAGGGTTGGGTGAACCGCTCCTCGCCCCGTCCACCACGGACTGTTGCCGATGTGGGACGGCGGTCTCGTGTTCGCCACCTGCGGGCTGGGGTTTGCCACCGCCGGTGGCCGGTTCGTCATGCGACGGGACGTGGCCTGAGCGTCGGGGGCGGTGGACCCCCTTCGTCCCCCTGACAGGTGCAGTTCATCGGAAGCAAATACGCAGTTCCTTTGACCTCACCAGGATGCAGGGATATCCTCACGGCGCGGGACGAACGCCCTCCTTTTTGGGCGATCCTCCGGTCCGGCGCATTCGTGCCGGCCTGCCCTAGACCCCGGCACCGTCAAATGCAGTTGACGATGCCGATCGGGGGGATGGGCTAGTGACCGTCGCACACCCAGTCGGTTCTCCCATGGGGCGGCACCCGCGAGGTCGAGCGGCGGAGACTGCGCCGGGCATGGCTCACAGCCAGGGCCCGGTCGGCGCCCCTTGAGGCGATGCCACCAAGATCCCGTGCTGCCAACCCCCCCGGCAGACGCGGTGTCGCCGATCCCCAGCCTGGCGTTCACGGCTGGGCGTCGGCGACCTCTTCGCCGTGGAACGACCGGACACGAAGCGCACCAAATGGGATTGCCAACATGGGTCGAAACACAACCTCCCGATTTCGGTTGCTAATTGCCTCATGCGCCCGGACAGAACCGGACGAATTTGGTTGAGACAGACGACATGTCGATCCTCACGGTGAACGCCGGCTCGAGCAGCTTGCGGTTGCGCGTCGTCGACCGCGACGACGGGATCGTGGCGACGGCCGACCTGCCCCGGCGGTCCCGTGCCTCGATTGCCGACACCCTCTCCCACTTCCTCGCCACGACCCCGCGGCTCGACGCCATCGGTCATCGGGTCGTCCATGGGGGCGCCGACTTTCAGGCTCCCGTCGTCCTCGACGAGTCGGTGGAACACGCGCTCGATTCTCTGGCCGAACTCGCCCCCCTCCATAACCCGCCTGCCATCGATGCGGTGAGGGCGCTCCGACAGCTACGACCGGAACTGCCGCAGGTCGCCTGCTTCGACACCGCGTTCCACGCCGGCCTGCCGCCGGCCGCCGCCACCTATGCGCTGCCCCACGTCTGGAACACCCAATGGAGCCTCCGCCGGTACGGGTTCCACGGTCTCAGCCACGCTTCTGCGAGCGAGCGGGCGGCAGAGCTCCTGGGCCGGCCCCTGGTTGAACTTCGGCTCGTCACCGCCCATCTCGGCTCGGGGGCGTCGCTCGCCGCCGTAGCCGGCGGCCGATCGGTCGACACGACGATGGGGTTCACCCCCCTGGAGGGCCTGGTCATGGCAACCAGGGCGGGGGACGTCGACCCCGGTCTGGTGCTCTGGCTCGTACGATCCGGAGGGCTGTCGGCCGAGGAGGTCGAGGATGCCCTGGAGAACGGGTCGGGCCTCCTCGGCCTCTCGGGGCGCTCGGGCGACCTGCGCCTCGTCCTGGCTGCCGCCGATGCCGGCGATGCCCGGGCCGAACTGGCCTACGCCGTCTACCTGCACCGGCTGCGGGCCGGGGTGGCGGCCATGGCCGCGGCGATGGGCGGACTCGACGGCATCGTGTTCACCGGCGGGGTCGGGGAGAACTCGAGCCGACTGCGCCGCGACGCCTGTGGCCGGCTGCGGTTCCTCGGGGTGGACGTCGACGACGGCCTGAACGAGCAGGCGTCCGGAGACC
>Ga0105245_10001839_pt1 | contig 19303 bp, 14 predicted proteins | sample KBSM54metaG_FD_81523 | JGI IMG/M metagenome (GOLD analysis project Ga0105245, IMG submission 81523) | Miscanthus rhizosphere microbial communities from Kellogg Biological Station, Michigan, USA - KBS M5-4 metaG | ecosystem: Host-associated > Plants > Roots > Rhizosphere > Soil | place...
CGAACCCAGCCTGCGAGACATCTCCACCCATCGCCCAGGTAGCTCCGGGGGAATCTGGTCGTCCGCAGTGCCCTGGACCAGGATTTGCGGCGCCTGGAAGGGCAATAAGTCTCCCGGATTGCCCGCCTCGTAGCGCCTGGGCTGCTGCTCGGGTCCGCCACCCATCAATGCGCAGACTTCGTCCCGGTCATGGGCGAAGATGGAGTTTCCCGACAAATCGATGGTGAGCCGCAGATCGACGGCACCAGCCAGGGAAACGGCTCCCCGCAAAACGAGTTTCGGCTGGCGGCGAAACACTTCACTTTCACGATCGACGTGATGCCTGCCTGCAACCCAAAATGCCAAATGTCCCCCAGCAGAATGACCCATAGTAAGGATCTGTGATCGGTCGATCGGATAAGCTTTGGCAAGCTTTGCGACGAAATCAAAACCGGCGGCCGCATCCAGAAACGTCATAGGCCATCCCCCGCCGGTGACGCCAACTCTCCGGTATTCGACTGACCAGGTGGCGATACCTTCGCGTTTCAGGGCTGCGCACACCCGGCCGGCATAACCGAGATCATACTCAGATTTCCACCAGCCCCCGTGGAAGAACACCACCACAGGAAAGCGCCGGCGTCTTTTGATCTCCGGTATCCACAGGTCCCCAAACTGAGACGGATCAGGCCCGTAGGCGATACGGTGATCGGCGCTTAACACGGGAAGCGAAAGTAGGTCCATCGTTAACAGCGTACATTGAGACGATGCCTGATTTCTCATCCTCGAAATTTGACTCCATCCAGGAACGCGAACAGGGGCTTCGGCGGAGTCTTTCGGCGGGACAGCTTTCCATGATTGCGATCGGGGGCGCCATTGGTACGGGCCTGTTTCTGGGATCCGGCTTTGCCATCGGATTTGCCGGCCCGGCCGTCCTTCTCAGTTATCTGATAGGTGCACTCATCACCCTTTTGCTGATGGGCTGCCTGGCCGAGATGACAGTCGCACATCCAACCCCAGGCTCGTTCGGCGCCTGGGCCGAGTTCTATATGTCTCCCATCGCCGGGTTCCTCGTACGCTTCTGCTATTGGGCCGGTGTGGTTCTGGCTCTCGGCACCGAGGTCACGGCCATCGCCGTCTACATGCGTTTCTGGTTTCCGGTCGTTCCCGGCTGGATCTGGATTTGTAGTTTCTCCATCGCGCTGGTGGCAGTGAACGCCTTCAACGTAGGCGTGTTCGGAGCGGTCGAGTATGCATTCTCCGCCCTCAAGGTTGTCGCGATTTGCGCCTTCATAGTTCTTGGCACCTGGGTGGTAGCAGCTCCTTCTCATGGCTTTGCTGCGGACCCGGGTCAAGCCATCGGCTTCCGCAACTACACCGCCTTTGGTGGCTTTTTTCCAAAAGGTGTTTGGGGCATGTGGGTCGCCGTCCTGGTATCGCTGTTCAGCTATTTTTCGATCGAGATGATTGCCGTAGCTGCCGGGGAAGCGAAAGACCCGCACCGCGCTATCACACTCGCCTTTCGCGCCACAATTGTTCGCCTGGTGGTTTTCTATGTACTCACCCTGGCGTTGATTCTCGCCATCGTGCCATGGACGACAACCGCTGCCGGTACCTCACAGTCACCGTTTGTGACCGTCATCATGCGCTTTCATATTCCGGGAGCCGCTGCGGTCGTGAACTTTGTGATCCTCGTCGCCGCGCTTTCCGCCATGAACAGTCAGCTCTATATCACCGCCCGCATGCTGTTTTCGCTTTCCCGGGCTGGCTTTGCTCCTCGGGTAATGGGAACCCTGACCTCAAGTGGCGTGCCGATCGTCGCTCTGTTGGCCTCCACTCTGGGAATTGCTCTGGCGGCTGTGCTCAATACCTTGTTTCACGAACGCTCCTTTCTGCTGATGGTGGCAATCTCCATGTTCGGTCCAATGTTCACCTGGCTTATGATTTTCCTTACCCACCTCCGGTTTCGTAGACATCACCGTGGCGAAACGCTTGCGTTTCGCATGTGGGGATATCCCTATACCAGTCTGCTTGGCGCTGTGCTCATGGCCGCCGCCCTTTTCACCACGCTCTGGACCCAGGCTTTTCGGCCTACACTGATCTATGGCCTACCCTTTCTGATTCTGCTCTGTCTGGCGTATGCGACTTCCCACAAATGGTCCGCCAGGAACCGGCCAGCAAGCAGCAAGGAGAGCTTCCAACCATGACTATGCCAGCGGCACCTTCAGAACCTGGCAACACCCCTGAATCGATCGCCGACCCGCTGCTTTCCTGGCGCAAGGAATTTCCGATTCTCGAACACACGACCTACATGATCAGCCACTCACTAGGCCCCATGCCACGTCGCGCCCAGACCGCAATCAAGGAATTCACCGATACCTGGGCAACGCGGGGAATTCGCGCCTGGGAGGAGGGCTGGTGGGAGATGCCACTTACCTGTGGCGACCTGATCGGCTCAATCATCGGCGCCCCCAAAGGGCGCGTGGTCATGCATCAGAATGTTTCCATCTGCCAGTCGATCGTGACTTCCTGTTTCAACTGGAGCGGAAACCGCAACAAGCTGGTCAGTGATGGGTTGAACTTTCCCTCGAACAACTACATCTACTATGGCCTCGAGCGCCTGGGAGCAAAGATCGTATCCATCGCTTCGCCCGATGGCATCACTGTGCCGCTTGACCATATCCTCGATGCCATCGACCGGCAAACCCAACTGGTCAGCATCTCTCATGTCGCTTTTCGCAGTTCTTCCCTTCTCGACCTCGCCGCTATCTCCAAGCGTGCCCATGAAGTGGGCGCCTACATCGTGGCGGATCTTTATCAATCGGCCGGCATCGTGCCGGTTGACGTCACCGCCCTTGAGCTCGACTTCGCCACCGGTGGATCGGTCAAGTGGCTGCTAGGAGGACCGGGGGCTGGCTATTTGTATGTCCGCCCGGATCTCGACTCAGCCCTCACACCAGCCGTCACCGGCTGGGCAGCCCATGCTCAACCGTTCGAATTCATCAACGGTCCGATTCAATACGCCGCGGATATGCACCGGTTCTTGAACGGAACCCCTAACATACCCGCCATGTACTCCGCTCGTTCCGGCTACGAGATTGTCAACCAGATTGGAGTAGAAGCGATCCGCGCCAAATCGAAACGGCAAACCCAGCTTCTGATTACCTTGGCCGATGAGTCAGGCCTGGTGGTACGCAGTCCCCGCGAACCCGAATCCCGGGGTGGCACTATCATTCTCGACGTGCCGGACGGCCGTGCAGTCACCGCGGAATTGGGGCGCCGGCAGATCCTGGTTGATTTTCGCCCGGGCGCCGGAATTCGAATCGCTCCGCATTTCTATACTTCGGATAGCGAGATAGTCCACACCCTGCATGAACTCAATTGCATCGTTCGCCACTGAGTGGATCGAACCACGCAAACACGATCCCACTGGTCAGACTGAATATACCGACAATCTTGAGTGAGGTAGGGAGCTGCCAAATGTAGGTGGTTATCTTGCGCGGAGAGCTTTGGTGCACTCACCTCTTGGCAGCGAAAGAAAATTGGGGGCGTTGAACTTCCGGTTGCCGCGACCGCCTATTTAAGAGGTCATGGAATGAATTTCAATCCGTGACTGCTATAGAATCTGCAGGCATGCATCTCTTGTTTAGGGCTACCTCAGTCTCGAGATCCGTCTTATCTCCGTTCCGATCTCTCTTGCTCTGTCTCGTTCTGCCGTCAGCCGTGTTCGCGTCACGCCAAGGAGAGCAACCAGAGCGACCCCGCATCACCGGCATCGATCACGTTACGATCTACGTCAGTGACGTTGGAAAATCGCGGCAGTTCTATTCCAATGTTCTCGGCCTTACAACTAACTGTCCAGGCTATGCCGGGCCAGAGAGCTGTTTGCTGGTAGGCCCGTCAAACCAGCGGGTATTACTGAAACTGGTGCCGGATGATCTGAGAAATAGTGCCCATCAAAGCTGGCTGGCGGAAGTTGGGTTCGCAACCGACAACGTATCGCATACCCGAGATTACCTTCTGGCACACGGCTTCCGGCCAGAGCCGGTTCAAAGAAATTCCGATGGCGCGCAGTCTTTCCGGGTCCGGGACCCAGAGGGAAACCCCATTGCATTCGTTCACCGGCCAGCACCGAAAGGCGGATATGGATCTCCATCCCGGCAGCTTGGTTCGCATTTGATCCATGCCGGTTTTGTCGTCAAAGATCTGGGTGCGGCGAACCGTTTCTACGTTGAACTTCTGGGCTTTCGTCTTTACTGGCAAGGTGGTTTCAAGGACAACAGCATCGACTGGTATGAGCTCCAGGTACCAAACGGCCCTGACTGGATTGAATACATGCTTAACATTTCCACCGACGCCGATCATCATGAACTCGGTGTACAAAATCATTTTTCATTCGGGGTCAAGGATGTGCACGCCGCAGCAGCAGAGTTGCGCGCGCGAGGGTGGAAAACATTCGATGGGCCCGAGATTGGCCGCGACGGTAAAGACAGTCTGGATGCCTACGATCCGGATGGAACGCGTGTTGAGATCATGGAGTTCACCCCCGTGCAGAAGCCATGTTGCCATCCCTACACAGCAGGTCATCCGAAGCCGTGATGGCCGGAGGCTAATGCAAAAGCGGCAGAACTGTTACAAGACTGGAACAACCAAACGAAAGCCGCAGCCCATTGTTGACACGCTGACATAATGTCACAGTCAGTTGGCCAGATCGCTGCGGATAAGACGACTTGCCTACAGCTTAGTCAAGTCATGTTTTCGCTGCTATGAACAATTGATACCAATTTGATTTCTTCTCCGTATACCGGAATAGGATTTTCGAGTCAGCCGGTCAAGGAGAATGTTGAATGCGCTTCCCCCGAATCGCTTGTTTGTTGGCCGCTGCCGCATGGCTGGTCCTTCCTCTTGCAGCGCAGTCACCGAATGGCAACATTAACGGTCTCGTTGTCGACCCGTCGACCAGAGTCATTCAAGGCGCCGATATCTTGATTGTGAATGATCTCACTGGCGTTAAGTATTCCGCCAGGACCAACGAGGACGGCATCTACGTGCTGCCCAACCTTCCTCCCGGTCCTTATCGCCTGCAGGTGTCTAAAATTGGATTCAAAACATTGATCAAGCCTGACATCACGCTCAACGTTCAGGATGCATTGTCTATTAATTTCACTTTGCCGGTCGGCGCGTTGTCAGAAACGGTCACCGTCGAGGGGGGCGCTTCACTGGTGAATACGGAATCGGCCGCAGTAAGCACCGTCGTCGACCGGCAATTCGCGGAAAACCTTCCTATGAATGGGAGGAGTTTCCAGACCCTGATTGAACTCACCCCCGGTGTTGTACCAGCGGCGAGCAACATGGGGGATGGCGGGCAATTCAATGTCAATGGGCAACGTGCCAACGCAAATTACTGGATGGTCGATGGGGTGAGCGCGAACATCGGGCTTGCGGCCTCGGGAGCGCCGGGAAACGGCTTCTCGGGTTCGCTTGGATCGTTCAACGCGACGGGAGGGACCAATAGCCTGGTATCGGTTGACGCACTGCAGGAATTCCGCATTCAGACATCCACCTATGCTCCTGAATTTGGGCGTACCCCTGGCGGTCAGATTTCGATTGTGACTCGCTCGGGAACCAACCAATTCCACGGCACTCTGTTCGAATATCTGCGCAACGATGTTTTCGACGCGAACAACTGGTTTGCCGACAATGCCGGGCTGCCCAAACCCCGCGAGCGTCAAAACGACTTTGGGGGGACTGCGGGAGGCCCGGTTGCAAAAAATCAAACCTTCTTCTTTTTTTCCTATGAAGGCCTCAGACTGCGGCTTCCACAAACCTTGTTAACCACCGTGCCCGACCTGGCCGCCCGCGAGAATGCTGTTCCTGCCTTGCAGCCATTTTTTAACGCCTTTCCGCTGCCTAATGGCCCCGACGACCCAGTCAACGGAATGGCACAGTTCAATTCCAGTTTCTCCAATCCCGCAACCTTGGATGCCTACAGTCTGCGCATTGACCACAAGTTTAGAAGCAACATTAGTCTATTTGCGCGCTACAACTTCTCTCCTTCCGAGGTCAACCAGCGTTCCGCCGGCGGAGGTCAATCTCTGAATGTCCTCTTCCCTGCTCGAATCAGAACCCAGACGGCAACGGCAGCCATGGTTGCACTTTTCTCCACCAACATCTCCAACGATCTGCGACTGAACTACAGCCAGACGAATTCCTTTAACGCGTTTGGCATGGACAAGTTCGGAGGAGGGGAGCCGCTCACAAACCCTCCTTTCCCGGGTGGCTTTGGTCCAGAAAATGCAGATTTCTTTTTTGATATCTTTTCCCTCACCCATGGGGCGTACGAAATTGGCAAGCAGGCGGAGAACGCACAGCGGCAGTGGAATCTGGTTGACAATGTCTCCATTCAGAAGGGAGCCCACACCATCAAGGTCGGAGCCGACTACCGCCGTTTGGCACCACACTTTGGCCCGCGCCTCTATTCCCAAGCCGTAGCATTTGACGATGTGGCGGCGGCTGAAAACGGTAATGTGAGCTTTGCCTTGTTTGGATCCAGCTCCCCGGTCACCATCCGTTTTCAGAATCTTGGGATCTTCGCCCAGGACACCTGGAAGGCCAGCTCGCGCCTGACCTTGACCTATGGGGCTCGGTGGGACCTTGATTTTGCACCGTCATCGCTCGATGGCCCATCCCTGCTTGCAGTCACCGGCTTCAATCTCCAAGATTTGACCGAACTTGCTTTGGCCCCGCAAGGAACAGCTCCGTTTAAAACTACGTATGGGAGTTTTGCCCCTCGTATTGGAGTCGCCTACCAGCTCGTCCAGGCGCCGGATCACGAAACCGTGCTTCGCGGCGGCTTTGGGGTTTTCTACGATATGGCCACGGGAGAAATCGGGAACATCCTATCTCAGTCGAGTTTTCCATTTGGGGCAAGCCAATTCGCTATTGGCGGAAACTTTCCCTTCGATGCTTCAACCTCTGCCCCCCCTGCGATCACGGTTGCAGGCCTCAGCGGCTCGGGGTCCTCACCGCTCACTGCCCTTGATCCAAACCTGCGCTTGCCCTATACGCTCGAGTGGAACCTGGCCTTGGAGCAGTCCATCGGAAGATTGCAGTCAATTTCTGCCTCCTATATTGGCTCGGCTGGCCGCAGGCTCCTGCAGACTGCGGTTATCTCGTCTCCCAACCCGGACTTTAACAGCGCATATCTGGTAACCAACGCGGCCACCGCCGATTATGGTGCTCTGCAACTCCAGTACAAGCGGCAGTTGCGCGATGGCCTGGAAATGTTAGCTTCCTATGCATGGTCCCACTCGATTGACACAGCTTCTGCCGCATCCACCATCGTCGGCTCGAACACGTTTGTACCCGAAAATTTTAGCGGCACTAACCGCGGACCGTCAGACTTTGATTTACGCCACGCAGCCTCGGTGGCAGCAACCTACGAAGTTCCCTATCCGGGGAGTTTGCCGGCCAAGGTGTTATTTGGTGGCTGGTCAATCCAGAACGTCTTGCACCTGAATTCGGCGGCGCCGGTCAACGTCTATGAGGCTGATTTCGCCGAGGTCGCACAATTTTCTACTCAGGTTCGACCTGATCTTGTAGCCGGACAGTCACCTTATTTATTCGGCTCTATCTATCCCGGAGGGAAAGCGCTCAACCCCGACGCCTTCATTTCTCCGCCCATCGACGCGGACGGTAACCCCACCCGTCAGGGGAACTTGGGACGAAATGCTCTCAGAGGCTTTGGTCTAGTGCAATGGGACCTGGGCTTCCACCGTGAGTTTCACATCCGGGGGGAATGGGCATTGCAGTTCCGCGCCGAAATGTTCAATATCCTCAACCATCCGAACTTTGGCCCCCCCGAATCCGGCATCGGTAGAGGGGGATTTGGCACATCAAGCATGATCCTGTCAGAAGCTCTTGCCGGCAATGTTGGGGCCGGGGGATTTAATGCGCTTTACCAACTGGGCGGGCCGCGCTCGGTGCAATTTGCATTGAAATTGCAATTCTAGATCGAATTGCGGCAGCCGAGACATCAACCTCACCTTTCAACTCCTACGATTACTGGCGGGAGAACTGAGCACGATGCCAACTCGATCGAGCTTGTCTGTCCTTCGGATCCTTGAAGTTGCGTTAGTCATCAGTTTGCTAAACACAAACTCGGCCTCGCGAGCCGAAAGTCAATCGCTGCGACGGTTCACCATCAACGACTCGATCGAACTCTCCCAATTTTCAAATCCCGTATTTTGGTCTACTAACCAGGACCGCCCGATCGGTTTAATTCCCTCCCCCGATCATCGATGGGCATTAGCGATAACGGTCAAGGGAGTGGTGGCGACGAATACCATCGAATCGACTATTTGGTTATTCGATCAGCGCGCGATTTGGGATTTCGTGAAAGAGAAATCGGGTATCCGTCCCGCCCCAAAACTGCTAGCCCAACTTTCTGCTACCTCCAACACACCAGTCATCACCGATGTCCGCTGGCTCGAGGATTGCAAAACCATTGCGTTCCTTGGGAAATCCGGACTTCTGCAACAACAGATCTATGTAGCGGACATCGAGAGCGGGCGGCTCACCCAACTCACTCATGAAGACCACTACGTTTCCGGCTTTGATATCGCCGGCGACACCATGGTCTACACAACCTTGAAGGAACCCGGCGTGGCTGCAGATAGTCAAGCGGAGCTGGTCGACGTTACAGGACGAAACATCTTTTCACTGCTGTGGCGAGACAGGCCTCTTGACGAAAGAGAAGAGTCCCAATTACTCAACCTGGCCAATATTCTCCATGTGGTTCAGAACGGGCGAGAAGCAGTGGTGTCGCCAACCATGGAGGGCCTTCCCCTTCGACTGTATTATCCGATCCTCGCGCTCTCCCCCGATGGACGATCCCTAGTGACCGTGGCCGCAGTGAATCATATTCCTGCGTCCTGGGAAAATTATCATCCGCGGTTTGGCTATGAAGAACTCAAACTGACATCCAGCAACGCGCGAGCACTTGCCGATGACAATGCATGGAAGGCAGCCGAGGCAGTCGTTGTGAATCTTGAGAGTGGGATTGCCAGCCCCTTGGTTGGGGCACCGGCCGGACGCTCCTTGTTTTTTAATTTTGTCCCTACCAAAGCAATCTGGGCAAACGACTGTCGCCACGTATTGATCTCAAATACCTTCTTACCAACCGATCCAGCACTGAATTCCCGGGAACAATATCTTCGCCAAACGGCTTCAGCCGTCGCGATTGTCGACATCGCTGCCCATGCCATTCAGACAGTCACGTATTTTGAGCAGCCTCCAAAATCGGCAGAACCGGATCGGCACGTGAGTGAGGTCACCTGGGATACGAAAAACAACCGGGTAGATCTGGCTTACGCAAGCAGTCCGGATAACGCACCCCTTCTATTTCACGAGCAGTACCGGCTAGGGCCCACGGGCTGGAACAAAGCAGATGTTGTTGCTGTCCCGGATGAACTGCGGCTGGTGATTTCCCAAGATCTTAATCATGCGCCGGTCCTCGCAGCCAGTTTCGCCGGGAGGCAAGAGCCAGTAGCGATTTGGGATCCGAATCCGCAGCTATCTCGCCTGGCTTTGGGGAAGGCGTCCTTGTTCGAGTGGGAAGATAAGGAAGGAACTCCCTACCGCGGAATTTTGGTATTGCCCCCTGATTATGTCCCTACGGAACGCTACCCTCTGGTGATCCAGACGCACGGCTATGAGCCCAATAAGTTTTTCGCGGACGGAATATATACGACCGGCAGCGGCGGCCGTGCTTTGGCCGCGAAGGGCATGATCGTCCTGCAAATGGGCCAATCCCGCAAGCACGTGGATACGCCAACTGAGGGGCAGTTCCAGATCGAAGCCTTTGAGGGGGCCGTCAGGAAACTGGAAAGTCAAGGCATGATTGACCGCCATCGGGTGGGCGTGATCGGGTTTAGCTTCACCGTGTTTCATGTTCTCTATGCCCTCACCCACAAACCGGATTTGTTCTCGGTTGCTTCGATTACAGATGGAGATGACCTCAGTTACTGGCTTTACTTGCTGTGGACCGACATCCCTTGGGCCCAGCAGTACGCAGAGCTGATGAATGGCGGAGCCAAACCGTTTGGCAAAGTAGGTCTATTGAAATGGGCGGAGTCGGCGCCCGGCTTCAATTTGGAACATGTCCGTTCCCCCTTGCTGATTTCGTGTCTTGAGAAGGGAACGTTGGTGGGTTCATGGGATATCTATGGAGGTCTTCGTACTTTGGGCAAGCCGGTTGATCTGGTGTGGCTGCGCAAGGAAGACGCACCGCACGTTCTCGTCCAACCGCATCATCGTTACCTCTCTCAGCAAGAAGCGGTTGATTGGTTCGATTTCTGGTTGAATGGACGTGAAGACAACGATTCGGCAAAGATGGCAAAGTACGCGCGCTGGCGGAAGTTGCGCGATCTCCGAGATTCGCACCCGGACACCAGCCGGGAATCACCGGCCCGATGACGCTGCGCTCAGTCGACGGACGGAGATGGCCGCAATCTGGGGCCAAAGAAGCGTTAATAATAAAGGATGCAGGAACGGTTGGCCCGAGGGGAAAATCCCCATGGCTCAGTTCCCGAACGAATAGCCTTGTATAGAGACCATGCAGTCCCGCTCCAACGTGACCCCTCGCATGGCAATACGCATTCTCGCAGTACAATCTGTGTCGCGGAAAAATGACCAGTCCGTTTCGATGGGGAGGACCTAGTATGAGATGGGGTCACGGCCGGCCGTTTTCGATGTATCTCGTGCCGATTCTGGCCTTCGGAATAGCGGCATTCGCTGAACGGGTTGGCGAGTTGGATCAACGGGCGGCGAGGAAGGCAAGTGACGCTTTTATGGGTGATCTGGTCGCAAACCGAGTGACGGAGGCGATCGCCGATGTCCACACTCTTGAAAACGTTGCCGGGCTGAACAGAATGTTGGATTCATGTGGAAGGCCGATCGCTTGTAAAAAAGAAAATGACGGAGTCGTAGGCGAATTTGGGGTGATGAGGTTTATCTACATCTGCAAACGTGCTGATGGGAAAAGATATCGCTTCCATCTGGAATTTGAACAAGGCAATCGGAGGTTTGAGTTGAAGTCATGGGGCTGCGGAGATGTGTTGTGGTAGGTTCCCCAGTGGCCTCTCCTGCCTGATTGATGGACTCGGTTCCCGTAAGAGCGATCAGCAACATCACCACGACCATTGCCGAACCGTGTCGCAGTATCATCCGCTGTCCGCGTCGCCCGGCACGGTTCGACGCGACAAACAACAGGGTGAACGCCGCAAGAAAACCAGTCCAACCCAAAAATCACTACAAGGCTGCGCCTGAGCGCAACGCGGTCAAATGCCTCCCTCGGGCCCAAGGGAGGCGTAGAGCCGGCAGCATGGTTCCGGGCTGCCGGCAGGGCGTTTAGTCCTGGGTGCACTCGGTTTGCCTGATCAAGTTGTCAGGGTCGTGAGCATCCAACTTCCCCGCCGGCTTGGAGCTCTGGATCAATTGAGCTGCGTCGCCAAGCACTGTTAGTTCAGGTTTGGTGTACTCCTTCATGGCATTCACCTCCTTTCTTTTTAGAGATCTCGCAGGATCTGCCAATGTCTGAAGATTTGCGTGCTTTCGCCCCTGGTGGGGGCCAGGCGATCAACCGCCGGGCCGAAATGTCACGTAGCCAGAACTCAAGTGACAAGGCTTTCAGCAACCCACCAATCTGGTCGCCAGCTTGACCGTTCCTGAGCCTGATCAAACTGGTTCGCAGAAGATTGCCATCGATGAATCCCCCACGCTCTGACAGCGGAGAAGCCAGAGCTTCTTCGATTTTCGGCCAGTGCTTACCAACGGTTATGGCGAAACATCGCGAAGCGCTCACCTTGGTGCGACGCGACAGAACTTCTGCTGGCACAATATCTTTTAACGCTCGCCGCATCAGATGGCGACGCTCTCCCGAACGCAGCAGCTGATCGAAGGGGATCGATGTCAGGAATTCAACCAGGGTCTGGTCGAGATACGGATAGCGTTGTTCCAGTCTTGAGGGCGCCAGGCGGGTCAGTTCCCGAGAGAGGGTTGTAATGGTCTGCACTGCATCTCGCGCCCCCGGCCGATAGAATCTGACCCCCGGCACTTGTTCCAATTCCCGCGCCGCCAGATGGTAGCGCCGGATGAACTCTCGACTGATCCATGGATGATTCTCCGCATACCTGCCAGAGCGCGCCCGTATCGCAATCGGGAGCAACTCGGTTATGACCTGGCAAAGCAAACCCAAAAAGGGACTTCTGGTCAGCAGGCCCCAGCGAAATATCTCCCTGCTGGCGGTGAACAGGCGGAGGTGCAGGAGCAGTTCGGCCAGCGGTATGGTGGGATTCAATGCCTGTCCGTTCATTTCATCTCCACCGGTCCCGCTGAGAATTACCCGGTACTGATTGCGATTGATCAGGGACGCCATTGCTTCCTGCACTTCCCTTCTCAAGCCGAACCCGGGTGCAGCCACCAGCGCCGGATAGTGAAACCTCAGCGAATCGCCGTTGCCGTCAAGGTCGAGATGAAAACCTTTCCGCCCGCGACGCTGCTCGATTTTGCTTAGATGAATGAGGTCATCTTCGTCGGGTTCCGACAGATCGTAGTAGGACAAAGTATCGACGCGGAAGGCGGGTTCTTTCGCATGGATGTCATCTGCCATGCAGACGATGGAGCTGGAATCCAGCCCTCCGCTCAGCGCGGCCAGTAGCGGGCGATCCGAACGCAGCCGTCTCCTTACTGCCTGACGAAACAGGTAGCGGTATTGTTCTTCGTATTCGGCATCTGTCCTGTAGCGCGTCTTTAGGCCGGGGTTGAATCTCCAGAATCTTCTTTTACTGATACTCCCGTCCTTGACGCGAAGCCAGCAACCGGGGGGAACCGAGCGAATTTCCCGAAATGGTGTCAGCTCGGCATCCGGCTTGCGCGCCAGGTATCCCGCCACATATTCCTCGCAGAGGCTCGACGGGCCGGAGCCCTCAAGCAAGGGAGCCAGCAAGCTGCACCAGGTGATCCGCTGTGGCTGCAAGCGGTAGAACAGCTGTCTGACTCCGATGTAGTCCCGCGCCAGAATCAATTCCCGATCATGTGGTCGCCATATCACCGCAGCCCATTCGCCCACAAGTTCGGCAAAGCATTCCGTGTCCCATTTTTCAAAAGCCTGCGCCACAATTTCCAGGTCAGATAACGACTGACTGGCCGATCCCGACATCTGCGGCAGGACCTCGTCCCTATTGTCCAAACGTCCATCCCAGGTAATGGCCGATCCTCTGCCAAAGACCAGCGGTTGCAGATGAGACCCTGGCTCGGGGACGGTGTTAAAAGGCTGGTAAAGCATCGCCAAAGCTCCCAGGCTACGACTCATCTCACCGTCCGGACCAAAGGGAGCAGCAGCAAGACTCAATTCACGCAGAGCTGAAGGGTCGGCAGGTTTTCCATCGAAGTTCAGCAACCCAGCCTGCACACTCATCGCCGTCGATCTCCCTTCTTCGACTAACAACGTTCCCAAACCGCGTAAATCTTCTGAACCTCTCTCCGCTCATTCACCGCCCGCCCGTCTACCTCTGTCCAGGCATGCGCCGTAAAAGGATAAGTCTGGGCGCCCATTGCCATTTTGGCGGGTACTCCCAGGTGACGAAGCAGCCACACAGTCACAACCGAACGTTGCAGGCAACGAACTCGCCAGGGATACCAGACACAGGCCCGGTTTACCGCATCGCACACCCTGTCGACCGCATTGGGCGGCGGAATCCGCTCTCTGACCCGGCACTGGCAAACAGAGCGATGCATAGCCTCGAAGTTATGTCCCAATCCCATCAAATCAAAGCCGGCCAGGCCAGCTAGAGCTCTCCAGACAAGAAGTCGCATGCCCGTGTTTTCTCCCGGTCGCCGGGCTTGCCCGAGTCACTCCACAGCAGCCCACGATCCGCAAGTGATTTCAGAAATTCCGCAACATCACGGTTCACCGCTTCCCGGGAAACGCTGAACTGGTGGCCAATGACTTCAGAAATTTCGCATTCATTTCTTCCCCGTTGCAACTCGTCTACGATGAGGGCTGCGGTTGCGTTGAGGTGAAGCACTTGTCCGCGACCGATATCAAGCAGGATCTGCCCATCCCGCGCCGGTACAATCCGAATTGTTTCTGCCATCCGGTACATGCCTTTTTCTCCCATTTCGATGAGTTGATAGGACCTTACTGGCAAAGCACTCTGTCACTGTGCAGCCCCAATTGCGAGAGAAAGCTGTAACTATTCGCGAAGTCGACATTCCGGATTCATTCTTTGCCCTCAGCCCGAGTCTGTGAGCACACTCTTTATTCTTCCGGGTCCTCTTGTGAATTCAAATGCCGCATGGCGCGGGTCGCGATCGAAGGCGGGAGTTAGTCCAGAAAGTTCTTGATCGGAATTGCAGCCGTCTAATTGGCTGGCAACGCTAACTGCCGAAACCATTCGTAGGTGAGCTCCACTTTGGTTCCGGAAATTTTCCATCTATCGCAATAGCGACAGACAAACCCAAGATCATGATATGTTACCTATGATACCGAGGGGGATCACCATCATGAGCATACAAAGCATAGTTCAGGCACTAGACAAAGAAATTGCGGATCTAACCCAGGCACGCGTCTTACTAGGCGGGTCGGGAAACCACGCCAAAGGCCCCAAGGCCGTGGCCTCATCCGGCGGTAAGCGTGTCGTCAGTCTGGCAGCCCGTCGCAAAATGGCGGCGGCGCAAAAAGCCCGCTGGGCAAAGTTCAGGGCCAAGAAGAGAGCGGCGTAGGCAGACCATCCAGACAGACGGTTACGAGCCGGAGAGCAATAGCTTCCGGCTTTGCTATTTTGCGGCAATGCTCAAGATCCAATTCGCCAACAAGATCCCCTTCTCCTTCTTAAGACGAAACCATTTGGCCCGCTTCGAATCCTGCACGACCGTCTGTGATTGCAGTCACAGCAACAAGTGGCGCAAGGCAAGTAACCTCCTCTGGTTGGCGTCGGTTTCCCAACCGATCTGACCTCAGGAGGAATCACATGGTCGGCGCACACCCGGCAGCCAACCTCACGCGGCTTGATTTTTCCAAAAATCCGATGCTCGTCTACTGGGAAGTGACCCAGGCTTGTGGCCTGGCCTGCAAACACTGCCGAGCGGAGGCTGCCCCCAACCCGCATCCCGAGCAGCTCACGACCCTGGAGAGTAAATCGCTTCTTACTCAGTTGCTTGCCTTCGGAGAGCCCCTTCCGCATCTGATCCTTACCGGAGGAGATCCGCTGAGCCGTAAAGATATCTTTCCTCTTATCGACTACGCCGTCGCCCTTGGGTTTGATGTCTCCATCACTCCCAGTGCCACTCCGGAACTGACCACTCAAGCTGTCACCAGGCTGAAGGAACATCGAATTCAAAGCCTCGGCTTGAGCCTGGACGGATCCTCTGCCGCCAGGCATGATGCGATCCGTGCCGTCCCCGGGACATTCGCACGCACCTTGGAGGCAGCCTCTCAGGCAGGACGTGTCGGTTTACCCATTCAGGTCAATACTTTGGTCTCCGAAGAAACTGCCGATGACCTGCCGGCAATCTACGAATTGCTGCGATCAACCTTTCCGGTAATGCGCTGGAGCTTGTTTTTCCTGATTTCGATCGGGCGTGGCAAAGCGCTGCATGAGGTTTCGCCCCGGGCTGGCGAAGACATCATGAACTGGGTCTTTGACCTTGTGCCCCAAGCCCCTTTTGCCGTCAAGACAACCGAAGCCCCGTCCTACCGGCGAATTGCACTTGAGCGAATGGAAAGCTCTGGCATGACGGGACAGGAAATGAAGAAAACCTCGGTCTACCAGGGATTTCAGATTCGCGATGGGCACGGCATTGTGTTCGTGTCTCATCTCGGAGACATTTATCCCTCCGGCTTCCTGCCGCTTCGCTGCGGCAATGTTCGCAGCGATTCCCTGGTGGATGTGTACCGGAACTCTGACACCTTCCGGGCTCTGCACTCACCGGCTCAGTTTGACGGCAAATGCGGCAATTGCGAGTACACCCATATTTGCGGCGGCTCGCGTGCACGAGCTTTCGCCCATACTGGCAACGCCCGGGGAACCGACCCTTTGTGCTGCTACGTCCCTGCCTTGCCCAGCGGGTCGTTAACGAAATGATGAGATAGCTAAAGATCAGCCCTGAACACTTCTTAAGAGATCAGGCGCAGTCAAAGCAGAACACGTGACTTTTTCCGGAATCTTTGAACACTTTCGCTTCCCGAACCGATATCGTCACATATTTCTCGCTGGCGGCGGCTCTGCTTGTGTCGGATCCATCTCCCCTCGCCCCGCGTGGCGGACGCCGGCCCGCCGGTAGCGTTGCGATGCGAATAAGCAAGCAGATTGCATTCTTCGATCGGGCCAGAGACAAGTTCCCTCCCCACCGCAGGAAAACCAGCTTCCCGCTTGTCAACCCAAGCACTTTCGAACTACTTTCTGGAGCCACCGACCTCTTCTTGACATTCCCGGAACACGAGACCTATGCTCTCTCCTAGACAGACAAGGAGAGAACGTGGCCAAGCAAGTTGACCTTCTGCAGGGCACCCTGGACATGCTGATTCTAAAGGCGGTGTCACTCGGGCCGCTGCACGGCTACGGGGTCTTGCTGCGCATTCACCAGATCTCGGACAAGCAACTGGAGATCCAGCAGGGATCCCTGTACCCGGCGCTTTACCGGCTTGAGCACCAGGGCTGGATCAGCAGTGAATGGGGAGAATCGGAAAACCATCGCAAAGCCAAGTTCTACCGCTTGACCGCAGCCGGCCGGCGCCGGCTGCAGTCCGAGACGGACAAATGGAACCGGCTGACGGCGGTAATTTTGGGCATCATGAGCACAAAACCGGAGGAAATATGAGCCGTCTGGCCCGGCTTGGTTCCTGGTGGAAGTGGGTTATAAAACGCCAGCAACTTGAGTCCGACATGGACACGGAGTTGAGCTTCCACCTCAACAGCCATACCGAAGAACTGGTCCGCCGCGGAGTTCCCGAGGCAGAGGCTAACCGCCAGGCACGGATCGCACTCGGCGGCCTCGAGTCGCAAAAAGACGCCATGCGGGCCTCGGTCGGCCTTTGCTGGTGGGATGAATTGGGCATCGACCTGCGCTATGCGGCCCGCATGCTCGGCAAGAATCCAACTTTCACATCGGTGATGGTTCTGACCCTCGGGTTGAGCATCGGTGCGAACAGCGCAATTTTCAGCGTGATTGATGGGGTGTTGTTGAAGCCGCTGCCCTACCCGCAAGCACAGCAGATTACCCGCGTCTTCTACCGCAGCCCGGAATACGAGAAGTTCCCCCTGAATCCATGGGATTTTTTGGATTTCCGGGCGCGCAACCGCTCCTTTGAAAGCCTTGCCCTGTACATGCACGCCGACCTGCAGCTTTCCGGCATGGGCAGCGATCCGGTGAAGCTGTCCGCGTTTCAGATCAGCTCCGGTTATTTTCGGGTGCTTGGCGTACAACCGGCGCGAGGACGCGAATTCGATTTTTCCGAAGAGCGGCCGGGAAACGCGAGTGTAGTGATCCTGAGTGATCGTGTCTGGCGGAACCAGTTTGCGGCGGCGGCGGATATTCTGGGCCGCAAGGTATTGCTGGATTCGCGACCCTATACGGTGGTGGGCGTGATGCCGGCTGGAATCAATCATCCGGGAAATTCCTACAACTCCCTGGCTTATGGCGACACCGTGGATGCCTGGACTCCATTCAAGTTTGAGGGAGATTCGACCAACCGCGGAGCGCACTATGTGGAAGGAATTGGCCGATTGAAGCCGGGTGTAACCGCTGAGCAAGCGGCTGCGGACTTTAACCGGATCATGAGCGATCTCTCTTCGCAATATGAAGGCGACCGAGGGTGGACCATCTATGCGGTTCCACTGTTTCAGGAAATTGTCGGCTCGGTTCACAAGATGCTGCTGGTATTGCTGGGAGCGGTCGGGTTGGTATTGCTGATTGCCTGCGTAAATGCGGCCAACCTGCTGTTGGCTCGGGCATCGGCCAGGCAAAAAGAAATCGCGGTACGCGCTGCACTCGGAGCCTGGCGAGGCCGGTTGCTGCGACAGATGTTGACCGAGAGCCTGTTGATTTCGCTTCTTGGTGGGGCTTTGGGCGTGCTGCTTGCCATCGTCGGGGTGCGCGCGCTGGTGTCCTTCCTGCCGGCGGGATTCCCCAGAACAGACGCAATTCATGTAAACGCATTCGTGTTGTCATTCACCGTGCTGGTGGCGCTTGCGACCGGAGTGGTTTTCGGATTGGTTCCTGCCCTGCAGGCTTCGCGCGCCGATCCCCGCGAAGGACTGCATGAGAGAGGAAGAGGTTCGAGCGGGACCCCGCGGCAGACGCGATTACGTGCGGTACTGGTTGTGGGCGAGGTGGGATTGGCGTGCCTGCTGCTTGTAGGCGGGGGCCTGATGCTGCGCAGCTTCGTGAATTTGCTGCGGCTTGACCCCGGATTCCGCTCGCAACATGTCTTGACCGCCGAGATTGCCCTACCCGGTGCAAATTACAAGACCGCGGATAGCATTGCAGGTTTTTACCAAAGGCTGCTCAGTCATCTGGCTGCGCTGCCGGGCATGCATGCGGTTGGCGCCGGAACAGATCTTCCCTGGACCGGATACGACGAAAATCTGGGAGGATTCACCATTGAGGGAAAGACTCCGCCTCCGCACGAAGAATTTCATGCCCGCTATCACTCGGCGTCGTCCGGCTACTTTCAAGCGGTAGGCATCCCATTGCTGCGCGGAAGATTTTTTAGCGACCAGGATGCCAAGGATAGGCCACGGGTGTTGCTTGTCAATGATGTCATGGCGCGACGTTACTGGCCGGGCGAAGATGCTGTGGGAAAACGCATAAGCTTCGAGGACAAGCCCAAAGACTCGGACTGGATGCGCGTGGTCGGAGTTGTCGGAAACGTAAAAGATGTACCCGGAAGCAAGACAGCTGAACCGGCATTTTGGTGGTCCTATTTGCAGGAGCCGTTCATGTCCGCCAACCTGACCATCGCGATGCGCGCTGATGCGGATCCGGTGTTGGCGACCGACGCCCTGCGAGCCAAGGTGCGCGAACTCGATCCTGGCCTGGCGGTCGCGCATGTGCGATTACTGGATCGAATCGCCGAGGAGCAATTCTCGACCCCGCGGTTCGCACTATTTCTGATCGGGTTGTTTGCTGCTTTGGCCTTGTTGCTGGCCGCCATCGGCATCTATGGGGTGATTTCTTATTCGGTCAGCCAGAGGATGCCTGAGTTTGGGATGCGAGTGGCTCTGGGAGCCAGTTCATGGAACCTATTAAGGATGGTGATGACGCA
>Ga0105245_10001840_pt1 | contig 19302 bp, 19 predicted proteins | sample KBSM54metaG_FD_81523 | JGI IMG/M metagenome (GOLD analysis project Ga0105245, IMG submission 81523) | Miscanthus rhizosphere microbial communities from Kellogg Biological Station, Michigan, USA - KBS M5-4 metaG | ecosystem: Host-associated > Plants > Roots > Rhizosphere > Soil | place...
CGTCGGCGTGGTCAAGTCGGTAGTGCCGGTGCAGACGGGCCACGGCCAGGTCGCCGCTGAACTCGACCTCAGCCTCGACAAGAACGTCGAGCCGCTGCCGGAGAACTCGACGATGATCATCCGGCCGAAATCGCCGCTCGGCCTCAAGTACCTGCAGATCGTTCCCGGTGACTCGAAGGAAGGCTTCGCCGCCGGGGAAACGATCCCGGTCAAGGCGGCCCATCCCGAACCGGTCGACATCGACCAGTTCTTTGACATGTTCGACGAAAAGACGCGTAAGGCGATCCAGCGCAACCTGGCCGGCTTCGGCAACGGCCTCGCCGGCCGCGGCCCGCAGCTCAACAACGCCTTCGTCGCCCTGCGCATGCTGGCCGAAAGCAGCGAGCCGGCCCTCTCCGACCTGGTCGCGCCCAGTACCGGCTTCGGCGAATTCTTCAAGGCGCTGGAGGCGCTCTCGGCGACGGTGGCGCCGGTGGCCGAGCAGCAGGCCAGCATGTTCGCCGCCCTCGACCGCACCTTCGCCGCCTTTGCCCGCGTCTCCCGCCCTTACATCCAGGAAACGATCTCCAAGGGGCCGGAAACTCTCGAAACGGCGACAGAAGACCTGCCGGCGATTAACCCCTTCCTCCACGACTCCGAACGCTTCTTCGCCGCGCTCAAGCCTGGGGCGAAGGTGCTGGGCGAAACCTCGCCGACGATTGCCGCCGCGCTGCGCGCTGGCATCCCGGCCCTCAACCGCTCACCGATCCTCAACGCCCAGATACCGCCGACGGCCGACGCGTTGCTCGCCTTCCAGCAGTCAACTGGCGTCTTCAACGGGCTCGACCTGCTGATCGACACCAACGAACTGCTTGGACCGGCGATCAGGTTCATCGCCCCGGCCCAGACCACCTGTAACTACCTCAGCCTCGCCTTCCGCAACCTCGCCAACTCTTCGGGGCAGGAAGGGAACACCCTGGGCGGTTGGATCAACGCGACGACCTTCCAGCCGCCGGAAGGACCGAATAGCGAGGGCGGCCCAGCATCGGCTCCGGCGAACGGCGGCGAAGCACCCGGGGCAAACAAGGGGGCACCGCTCAACCACCTTCACTCCAACCCCTATCCGAACACGGCCGCCCCCGGCCAGCCCAAAGAGTGTGAGGCAGGTAACGAGCGCTATGAATTGGGCAAGACCGCGATCGGCAACACGCCACGCAACGACGGCTTCAAGACTTCCGAACAGACGAAGAAACAGCTCGGGGAAACGGGCAAATAATGGGCCGTCTTCCGGAGAGAGACACGAGGGCGGGGGCGACGAACAGCCGGTTCAAGTGGCGGCCGAGCAACGCGATGATCGCGGTGATCTTCATCCTCATCTTCACCGTCGGGCCCTACCTGGCCTTCACGGGCCACGTGCCATTCACCAGCTACGGCTACCAGCTCAAGGCGACCTTTAGCAATGGGGTCAACATCGCCACCAACTCGCCGGTGCGGATCGCCGGCGTCGAAGTCGGCCGCGTGATCTCGACCGAACGCGACGGCGATGCCACCACCGTGACCTTCACGGTCGAAGGCAAAGGCCGGCCGGTCCACGACGACGCCTTCGCCGCGATCCGCCCCCGCATCTTCCTCGAGGGCAACTTCTTCGTCGACCTCTCGCCGGGTAGCCCGAGCGCGCCCGAACTGGGCAGCGGTGACACGATCCCGGTCAGCCGCACCTCGACCTGGGTCCAGATCGACGAAGTCCTCACCGCGCTGCAGGCGCCGGTGCGCGCCGACCTCGGCCACCTGCTCGAGAGCTATGGCACCGCGTTGACAAGCAAGCCGACCGCGGCCGAAGACGCCACCCAGGAACCCGAGGTGCAGGGCAAGACCGCCGGCGAAGCGCTCAACGGCGCCTTCCACTACGGCGGCGACGCCGGTCGCTACAGCTCCCAGGTCACCAACGCCCTGCTCGGCACCCAGCCGCACGACCTCTCTCACCTCGTCGCCGGCGCCGGCCGAGCTTTCGGCGCCCTGGCCAAGAACGAGGACGACCTCAAGGGCCTGATCGTCAACTTCGACGTCTTCACCGGTGCCCTGGCGGCGCAGTCGGCCAACCTCTCGACCACGGTCAACCGCCTGGCACCGACCCTGAAGAACTTCCACAGCTCTCTGGTCAGCCTCAACAAGGCCCTGCCGCCGCTGCGCGCCTGGGCGATCGAGATGACCCCGGCCGTGGCCGAGCTGCCGGCCGTGATCAAGGCCGGCAAACCCTGGCTGGCCCAGGCCCGGCCGCTGCTTTCCGGCAAGGAGGCAGGCGGCACGGCGAAGCTGCTGCGCGAAGCCACGCCAGGGCTCGCCGGTGCCGCCCAGGCCGGCAAGGCGATCGCCTTGCCCCAGCTCAACCGGATCAGCCTCTGCACCAGCAAGGTCCTCGTCCCCACCGGCAACCAGGTGATCAACGACCAGTTCAGCACCGGCCAGCCCAACTACCGCGAGTTCCTCTACACGCTCACCGACTTCGCCGGCTGGGGCCAGAACTTCGACGGCAACGGTCCCTTCCTGCGCGTGCAGCCTGGCGGAGGCAACGTACTGGTCGAACAGAAGAACCCGGAAGGGAACCTGAGCACGGACAAGCGCGACTACGCGCACACGATCGCCCCGCCCCTCGGCACTCAGCCCCAGCTCGGCGGCCGGCCGCCGAAGAAGCCGGAAGTCCGCTGTGACAGCAACCCGGTTCCGGACGTCAACTCAGGGCTGGGTCAAGTCGGGGCGCCAAGTCCGTCGGTGGTGCCTGGATCATGAGCCGCTGGACGACATTCCGCGCTTCGCTCTCGCGCCAGTCGCGCGGGCGCAGCAAGGACACGATCGCGATCCTCGTCCTCGCCGCTGTGGGGGTGGTGATGACGCTGTGGATCTTCACCCAGCAGAAAGCCTCGCTGCCCAACTGGGTGCCGATCGTCGGCGAAGAATTCGACCACATCACCGGCGACTTCACGACCGCCCAGGCGGTCACCCCCGGCCAGGGTCAGGCGGTCGACGTTGCCGGCATTCAGATCGGCAAGGTCACCTCGGTCGACCTCGAAGACGGCCACGCGGTCGTCGGCATGGACATCGAGCCGAAGTACATGGAACTGATCCATCCCAACGCGAGCCTGCTGCTGCGACCGAAAACCAACCTCAACGACATGGTCGTCGAGGTCGAACCCGGCAGCGGCAAGCGCCACATCGAGGACGGCCACAACTTCCCGCTCTCCCAGACCGAACCCAACGTCAACCTCGATGCCTTCCTCGGCACCCTCGACGCCGACACCCGGCAGTACATCCAGCTGCTCGTCGCCGGAGGCGCCCAGGGGATCGGCGGTCGCGGTCACCAATTCGGCAACGCCCTGCGCAGGCTGCAGCCCTTCTCCCACTACATTGCCAGCCTCAACAAGGCGGTGGCAGGCCGGCGCGTGGCGCTCGCCAGCGTGATCCACGACTTCGGAGCGCTGACCACGGAACTGGGCCGCCACGATGCCGCGATCGAACGCTGGGTCAGCTCCTCCAAGGGCGCGCTCGGCAACTTCGCCAATCAGCAGAGCTCGATCCAGGAAATCCTCACCGAGTTCCCCTCGACCCTGGCGGTGGCCGAATCGGCTTTCGCCAGCGCCGACGCCTTCTCTAAGGCCGCCCGCCCGGCGCTGCTCGGCCTGATCCCGCAGGCGCAGGCATTGAAGCCGGCGCTGAAGGCAAATCAGCGGTTTTTCGAACAGACGGTCGAACCGATTCGCACCCAGATCCGCCCCTTCACCCGCGAAGTCCGCCCGGTCCTGACGCACGTCAGGCAGGGTTCCACCGCTCTTAGTAAGAGCGTGCGTGGCTTCGGCAACTCGCTCGGCGCCTTCAATAGCTTCCTCAACGAGCTTGCCTACAAGCCCAAGGGGTCGAGGCAGAGCTACCTCTTCTACCTGCCCTGGCTTAACCATGACACCAACGCGACCTTCAACCTCAGCGATCCGGCTGGACCGATTGGACGGGGTCTGATCCTGATTTCGTGCAACGGCACCGAACTTGCTGCCGGTGCTGCTGCCGGGCTCGACTACGTCCAGACGGTCCTGCATGGCTCCAATGTGCCACGCAAGGGCGAACTGCCTCTGATCCCGCCGGCCTCGAAAGAATTCACCGGCTGCGGTCCGGGAACCGAATGAGCAAGCGCGCCCCCAGCACAACCCAGCTCCTGGTGATCGCCGGCTTTGCGCTCTCCTGCTTCGGCATCCTGCTCTTCCTCTGGATCACCTTCGGCGGGCCGACCCCGTTCAAGGCGCGACCGTATGAGATCAACGTCCCCTTCAAGGAGGCGACCCAGCTCGCCCAGCAGTCCGACGTGCGCATCTCCGGCGTCTCGGTCGGCAAGGTGCAGGACATCGTCCTCGCCCCCAACGGCGAACAGGCGATGGCCAAGGTCGACATCGACGACAAGTACGGGCCGCTGCCGGCCAATACGCGGGCCGTACTGCGCACCAAGACGCTGCTCGGCGAGACCTACATCGAACTCACCCCCGGCAGTCGCAACGGCCCCAAGCTCGCCGACGGCGGCACCCTGCCGGAAGCCCAGATCGCCGAATCGGTCCAGCTCGATGAGATCTTTCGCACCTTCAACGCCAAAACGAGGGCCGCCTTCCAAACCTGGCAGCAGGAAGCGGCGGTGGCGATCGAGGGCCAGGGCGCCAGCCTCTCCTACGCCTTCGGCGAGCTCGAACCGGCCTTCACCAGCTTCGACCGCCTCTTCCGCGTCCTCGACAGCCAGCGCCTCGCGGTCAAGCAGCTCTTCCGCAATGGCTCCACCGCGCTGACCGCCCTGCGCGGGCGCCAGGGTGAGCTGGCCGGCCTGATCGAAAACTCCAACGCGGTCTTCAGCACGACGGCGGCCCGCGACCGCGACATCGAAGCGCTCTTCCGCGCCTTCCCGACCTTCCAGGACGAGTCGAAACTGACACTCGATCGGCTCAAGAGCTTCGCCATCAACGCCGACCCGGTGATGAAGCAGCTGGTTCCGGTCGCCGAACAGCTCTCGCCGACCCTGATCGCCTTCTCCAAGTTGGCGCCGCAAGCAAAGGGCTTCTTCGAAGGTCTCGAACCGGTGATCGATCGCGCCCCGAGCGGCTTCCAGGGCGCCCGCAAGCTCTTCCGCGACGAGTTCCCGCCGCTGCTGCGCGCCGTCGATCCCTTCCTGCGCAACCTCAACCCGGTGATCACCGGCCTCGGCCTCTACAAGCACGAGCTGACCGCGACGATGGGGAACATCGCGGCGATCTCCAACGCCAAGCTGCCAACTGAAAACGCTGACGGCGAACACGAACACTACCTGCGTGCAATCGGCCCCTTCAGCCCGAACTCGCTAGCCACGTATCCCCACCTGACTACGACCAACCGGATTAACGCTTACCCACAGCCGCTTGGCTCGAAGAGCCTTGCCACCGGTTTGCCCAGCTTCGACACACGCGGCTGCACCGCGGGCGTGACGGCGACACTGAGCCCCGAAACGTACAAAGACCCGACCTTCGCAAACCGCGTGAAACAGGCCAAAAAGACCGCGGCCGAAAACGAAGTCCTCTCCGAAAAATTCTTCAAAGGCCTGAAGAAATACGCCTTCGCCGAACAGACCGACTCCGCTGCGATCGGCGCCCCCGGCTGCGTCCAACAGGCCCCCTTCAACCCGATCGGCCGCGGCGGCTCCCCAACGACTTACCAGCACACGTTCGAACAGAGCGAATAGCGCCCGCCTCTCCGTTGGGCGCGTCTTCGCTGTGTGTTGTGACGCTGAAGCTTTGGCTCCCGCGCGTCATCTGTGAATCGAGGCGAGGGATGCTTTTCGCATGACTTCCGGTCTCGGATATCGTAGCGCAAAACGCGCTACGATTGACGGCATCGCTCCCGCACCGCCACCCCTGTCTCTGCGGTTGGGCCGCGAGGGTATTCGCGCTCTTGAAGAGCTCGCGCGCATTCGTGGGATCGGAAAGGCGGAGGCGGCACGTCAGGCAATCCTGGAGACCGCCCGGCGAGAGCGCGCACGGCGTGGGCTTGCCGCGGAGGCCAGGCGCCTGATGGCCGATCCTGGCTACGCCGAGGAGGCTCGGGAGGTCAGCGAGCTGATGGAGGAACTACGTGGTCCGGGGTGACGTGCACGCAATCAAGCTCCCTCGCGGACGGGGTCACGTCCAGCACGGACCCCGCTACGCGGTCGTCGTCCAAGCAGACGATCTGCTGGCGCTCTCCACAGTGGTCGTCTGTCCGACCTCCAGCTCGACTCCTCCTGCCACCTTTCATCCTGACGTGGTGCTGGAAGGTCGGCAGACGCGAGTGCTGTGCGAGATGGTCGGCGCGGTTGATGCCACCCGGCTCGGCGATCGCGTAGGGCACCTTTCCCTTCACGAGCTGGATTCGGTGGAGCACGCGCTTGGCCTGGTCCTCGACCTTCCGTGAGGGTCGCCTCCGTTTCCTCCGCAAAGGGCGGAATCCCGATTCGCCGCGCCGCGACAGCTTGACTACTTTGCCTTGGTCGGCTCTACCGCCGGTCCACCTCGCACACTGAGACAGATGGCCTCCGCTCCCACAGCCCACGTCCCGCCGCAGAACATCGAGGCCGAGGAATCGGTGCTGGGGGCGATGCTGGTCTCCGAGTCGACGCTGACGCGGGTGATTGACGAGGTCAAGCTCAACTCCGGTGACTTCTACCTGGAGAAGCACGCAGCGATCTTCACCTGCGTCCACGATCTCTACGCGGCCTCCAAGCCGGTCGACGAGCTCAGCGTCACCGAGGCGCTGGTCCAGCGCAATCAGATCGAGGAGGCAGGGGGCAAGCATTACGTCTCCGGGCTGGCGGCCAAGGTTCCCGCCGCCGGCAACGCCAAGCACTACGCCGAGATCGTCCAGCAGAACTCGCTGCTGCGCCGCCTGCTCGGCGCCGGCCAGCAGATCCAGGGCTGGGTGCACGAGCGCGACGGCGAACCGCGCGAGCTCTCCGAGCGAGCCGAGAAGCTGCTCTTCGACGTCGCCCACAAAGAGCAGGCGAGCGACTTCAAACTGCTCTCCGAGATCCTCCACGGCGAGGTCGACCGGCTGGAGAAGCTCTCCACCGGCGAGGCGGAACTGACCGGCACGCCCTCCGGCTTCCGCGACATCGACGCGATCACCGGGGGGTTCCAGCCCGGGAACTTGATCATCGTCGCCGCACGCCCGGCCATGGGAAAGAGCGCCATCGTCGCCAACATCGCCGAAAACGTCGCGGTCAAGCACAACCAGCCGGTCGCCTTTTTCTCGCTCGAGATGTCCGAGGTCGAGCTTGCCCAGCGCTTCATCGCCTGCCGGGCGCGGATCTCCGGCGACAAGCTGCGCAAGGGCCAGGTCTCCCAGAAGGACTGGCCGAAGGTGGTGCGGGCCTGCAACGAGCTAGAGGAGGCGCCGCTCTGGTTCGACGACTCCTCCGACCTCGGCGTGCTCGATCTGCGGGCCAAGGCGCGCCGCTTGCACGCCCAGGAACAGGACAAGGGCGGGCTCGGCCTGATCATCGTCGATTACCTGCAGCTGATGCGCACCGACGACCCCCGCGCCAACCGGGTCGAGCAGGTGGGCCAGATCAGCCGGGGGCTGAAGATTCTCGCCCGCGAGCTCGAGGTACCGGTGCTGGCGATTTCACAGCTGTCACGCGCCCCCGAGCAGCGTCACCCGCCCAAGCCGATGCTCTCGGACCTGCGCGAATCGGGGAACCTCGAGCAGGACGCCGACGTCGTCGCCTTCCTCTTTCGCGAGGACTACTACCGCGACCCCGATGAGGAGCCCGACGGCCTCGCCGACCTGATCATCGCCAAGCATAGGAACGGCCCGATCGCCTCGCCGAAGCTGGTCTTCCTCGACCGTTTCCCCAAGTTCGCCGACTTCGCTGGCCACGACCAGCCGATCGAACAGCCCGCCGGCGAGGGTCCGCCGCTCGACGACGTCGCCGCCGCGGGACCGGAGTTCTAGGTGCCCGGCGCGCGCAGCGAACCCTTCCGCGAACAGGCCTGCCCGCTCGGGGTCTGTGACGGCTCCGGCTGGATTCTCGGCCCAGAGGACGTGGCCCGCGAATGCGAGTGTCGGGCCCAGCGGCTCAAACGCGGCCGCGTCCGTGGCGTCGCCTCGGTAATCCCGGCGCGCTACCGCGGCGTCTCCTTCGACCGCCCGCCGGTCTCCGACATGGCGCGCGACCTGCAGACCAAGGCCGCCGTCGGCGAGGTGCGCAACTTCGTCGACGATCTCGATGCGAGGCTCGAGGCGGGGCGGGGGCTGTGGATCTTCGGCGACACCGGCACCGGCAAGACGACCCTGGCGATGCTGGTCTCAAAGATGGCCCTGGAGGCCGGCCACTCGGTGGCGATCTACTCGCTCCCCAAGCTCCTCGCCCACATCCGCCGCACCTATGATTCAGAGCCCGGCGGGGACTCCTACCTCGCCTTCTTCGAGCGGCTGACCGCGGTCGACCTGCTCCACATCGACGACCTCGGCGCCGAGAAACGCAGCGACTGGGTGCTCGAGCAGCTCTACGCGCTGATCAACGAGCGCTACGAGGCGCAGCGCTCGGTCCTGGTCACGACCAACCTCCCGCACGAGGAGCTCGAGGAACAGATCGGCAGTCGCACGGTCTCGCGGCTGAGCCAGATCTGCGACGAGGTGCCGCTCTTCGGCGACGATCGCCGCTACGGCAAGGTCGCCTAGCCGATCAAATCGGCACAATGCTGCGGCGATGCCAGGGCTTGTAATAGTCGGCGCCCAGTGGGGCGATGAGGGAAAGGGCAAGGTCACCGACCTGCTTGCCGAGCGTGCCGACGCGATCGTGCGCTTCCAGGGCGGCAACAACGCCGGCCACACGATCGTCCGCGACGGCGAGGAGTTCAAGTTCCACCTGATCCCGTCCGGGATCCTCTATCCCGACAAGGCCTGCGTGATCGGCAACGGGGTCGTGCTCGACCCGCGCATCCTGCTCGGCGAGATCGACGGCCTGCGCCGCCGTGGCGTCGACATGAACAACCTCAAGATCTCCGCCAACGCGCACCTGATCATGCCCTACCACGTGCTGCTCGATACCGCGGGGGAGGTGAAGCTGGGCAAGCTCTCGCTCGGCACCACCCGTCGCGGCATCGGCCCCTGTTACGCCGACAAGGCGCTGCGGCTCGGCATCCGGGTCCAGGACCTGCTCGACGAGAAGATCCTCCGCGCCAAGATCCGCACCGCGCTGGAGCCCAAGCAGCAGGCGCTGCGCGAACTCTCGGTGAAGCGGCGCAAGCTGCGCAAGGAGGCGGGTGAGGGCAGCGGCGTCAGCGAGGCGGAAATCGAGGACGCTCCTGACCCCCGCCTCGACCTGCACACGATGACCGAGGAACACGTCAACTACGGCCACCGCCTCGAGCCCCACATCGCCGACACCTCGAGCCTCTGCTGGGATGTCCTCGACGCCGGCAAGACGGTGATCTTCGAGGGTGCCCAGGCGACCCTGCTCGACCTCGACCACGGCACCTATCCCTTCGTCACCTCGTCCAACCCGATCGCCGGCGCGGCGACGGTCGGCGCCGGGGTCGGGCCGACCGACATCGACGAGGTCTGGGGTGTGGCCAAGGCCTACGCGACCCGCGTCGGCGCCGGGCCCTTCCCGACCGAGCTGGAGGACGCCACGGGCCGCCACCTGCTGGAGAAGGGCCATGAGTACGGCACCACGACCGGGCGCGAGCGGCGCTGCGGCTGGATGGACCTGGTTGCCCTGCGCTACGCGGTGCGGCTCAACCGGATGAGCTCGCTGGCGATCACCAAGCTCGACGTGCTCAGCGGCCTCGACACCCTGCGGGTGGCGGTGCGCTACCGCTCGCGCGAGGGCGCCCTGCTCGACACCTTTCCCTACCACCAGTCGATCCTGCACTCGGCAACGCCGGAGTACGAAGAGCTGCCGGGATTCAGCGCCGATCTGCAGGCGTGCCGCAGCGCCGATGCGCTGCCGCCTGAGGCGCGCAGCTACCTCGACTACATCGCCGAGTTCGTCGGCGTGCCGATCCGTCTCGTCGGCGTCGGCCCCGGCCGCGACCAGGTGGTCTGGCTCAGCTGAGGGTTGTTCCCGAAAGCGCAGCGACCTTCCAGCTGCCGCCTTCGTCTCTAAGCGGCATCGCGTACTTGACACCGCCGGCGCCGAAGTAGATCAGGAAGCCTTGGTCGCCTTCGTGCCGCAGACTGCCGGCGTCGACCGTGGTGATTTCGCGCTCGACCGACGCGGGTAGGGGTTGGGTGAAGGCCTTGAGCACAGTGGCGCAGTCGGCCCCCTGGGACTTGGTCGACTGATTGGCCAGTTTTTCCAGCTGTTCGATGTTCGACTTCGCCAGGTAGGAACAGGCCTTGTCCCATTCTTCAGCGGCGCGGGAGACGTAGAAGCCGTGGACTACCTCCGCGGCTTCCTGCAGCTCGGATTCGTTGCTCTCATCGCCGAATTCCTGGATGCTGTTGTCGCCGCCTTTGGTGCGGAACTGCGCCGAGCCTCCACCGGAGACCTTCAGCGGCGTTTCGACTTCCGCGGCGCTCTTGCCGCCAGCGTCGTCGTTGCCCTGCTGCTGTGTTCGCGGCTGCTGGTTGCTCTGGCCGCCGTTCTGGTCTCCGCCGCCGCTCGCCTCTCGTGAGCCCCCGTTCTGCGCGGACCTACCGCTCTGCTGCCCGGAATCGCTCTGCGCGGTGGTCGTGTCGGAGGCCGAGCTGCTCATCTCCGTGCTCGTCGCGCTGCTCGTGTCCGAGCCGGAGCTGCCGCAGGCAGCGAGCACTGCGGCTGTGAGCACCGCGGCTAGAAGAACCGCAAGCGGCCGTGTCCCTTCCCTGGTCACCGCGGTCGAGTCTATTTGATCGGGGCCGTCAGCTCAGCTGTTTGGGGGCTAGCGAGTCGACCTGCCAAGCGCTGCCTTCCTTGCGCAGTGGCATGGCGTAGACATCTTCCCGCGCTTCGTAGATGAGAAAAGCCTTGGTGCCTTGCCGGCGCAAGCTGCCGGCATCGATAGCCGTGCTCGCCTGTCGTTCCTGCTCGCTGATGCTGAGGAAAGCTTCGAGGAAGGACGGGCAGGACTGGTCTTCCAGCTGGGTTGAGGAGATGGCGAGATGTTCGATTTTGCTCAGCAGCGCCTGCGAGAGCTGGGCGCAGGTGGCGGGCCAGTCCTCCTTCGCACGAGCCGTGAGAAAGCTCTGCACGACCTGTCCCGCCTCTTCCAGTTCCGTGCTGTCGCTCTCTTCGCCGAAATCGAGCAGGGCGCTGTCGGTCTTGCCGCGGAACTGATCCGAACCGCTGGCCGAGCTGCCGCAGGCGGCGAGAAGCGTCGCGCCAAGCGCTGCGGCGATCAGCGCCGCAGCAAGCCATTTCGCCTTCTCCCCAGTCAAGGGCGCCGATTGTATGGCGCCCCCGCTCCACGAGAGACGCGGGGGTACAGAAGTCGCTTTGCGCAGGCTTCTGCTCTACAGTTTCGATGTGGCTTCAGGTAGACGCACGGCTAGGCTGAGCGAGCGGCTGCCCAGGGGCCGGCACGGGTTGCCACGGGAGGCCGTGACGGAGTCCCAGCGCATCCGCATTCTCCAGGCGATGATCGAGGTCGTCTCCGAGCGCGGCTACCCCGAGACCCGGGTGGTCGACGTGATCGGGGTCGCCGGCGTCTCGAGGAAGACCTTCTACGAACTCTTCTCCTCGAAGGAGGACTGCTTCCTAGCCACCTACGACGTGCTGCTCGGCAACCTGCTCGGCGACACCGCCCGCGGCTTCGAATCCAAGCCGGGATCCTCCTGGGCCGAGCGCGTCGCGGCCGGGCTGGGCGAGCTACTCAAACACCTCTCCGAGCATCCCGACGAGGCGCGTTTCGCGATCGTCGAGGTCCTCGCCGCCGGCCCCAAGGCGCTGGCCCGACGCGACGCGGCCCTGCGCCAGTTCACCGGCTTCCTCGACGCCGGCCGCGCCGAGACCTCGGTCGAGCTGCCGGGAATCACCTCGCTCTCGCTGGCCGGCGGCGTCAACGAGCTGCTCTACAGCGAGATCCTGCACGGAGCTGCCGCGCGGCTGCCGAGCCGCCTGCCCGACCTGATGTTCTGGATCACGCTTCCTTTTTTGGGCCCCGAGGGCGCGGCTGAGGAGCGCGAGCGCACGCGGCTTTCGATGCTCGAGAGTTGACGACGGCGGTGGGAAGAGCGCTCCATTCGGGGAAAGCCCGGGTTTATCTAGATTGGGATACTGATAATTTGGGCATTGGAGGGATTGTCCAAGGCTTAGCTATTGGCCGGGGCTGACACGGCCGGGCCGCAAAAGGAGAGAGATAGAGCACATGCGCAAGCGTTTGATTACGACATTGGCACTGGGGGCGGCGCTCGCCGTCGCGGTGGCGGGGATCGCCACGGCAGACAAGCCCACCGTCGTCCAGGTGGGCAATCTGAAGCTGACCCTGAACGGTGGGTTCACTCCCAAGGCGCTGCCCAAGAAGGGCAAGCCGGCCCCGATCACCCTCAACGTCAGCGGCAAGATCCAGACGCTGGACGGCAGCCACATCCCGGCGGTGAAAGAAATCATCGTCGAAACTGACAAGAGCGGCTCAATCGACACCAAGGGCCTGCCCAAGTGCACTGCGGGCAAACTGCAGGCGCAAGACACCAAGCACGCTGAAGAAATTTGCAAGAACGCGATCATCGGCAGCGGTACGACCAACGTCGAGGTCGCCTTCCCCGAACAGACCCCGTTCATCGCCAAGAGTAAATTGGTCGCCTTCAACGGCGGTACCAGCGGTGGCAAGACGACGATCTACATCCACGCCTACCTGAGCTCGCCGGTCTCGGCGGCGGTCGTCACCACGGTCAAAACCTCGAAAATCCACAACGGCCGCTTCGGCACCAAGGCGATCGCCACGATCCCGAAGATCGCCGGCGGTTACGGGTCGGCGAAGGAATTCTCGCTGACGCTCGACCGCGGCGTCAACAATACGCCGTTCCTGTTTGCCAACTGCCCGGATGGCCACCTCAACGCCAAGGCCACCTCGGTGTTCTCAGACGGAACCAAGCTGATTGGCAGCTTCGTTCGCTCCTGCACCCCGAAGGGCTGACGAGCACCAAGTCTCAGGACGAAAAAGGGGAAGAAAGGGCGGCCAGTGGCCGCCCTTTCTTTTGCCTCAACAAGAAATAAATAGTCAGCCCTATTTCGGTACTGGTAGGTTCCCCACGTGGGCAGACATCTCACACTCGCGCTCTTCGCCGCGTCACTGCTGGCCCTGATAGCTGTCAGCCTGGCGCTCGCGAAGAAGAACGAAAAGCCCATCGTCGTCACGGTCGGCAACCTGAGGCTCACCGCCAACGGCAACTTCAGCCCCACGCTGCTGCCTAAGAACGAACTGGCGCCGATCACGCTGAACCTCAGCGGCAAGATCGAAACCCTCGATCACACCCACCCTCCCGCAATCCAGGAAGTAATTGTCGAAACCGACAAGAACGGGGCGATCAACGCCAAGGGGTTGCCGGTCTGCACCTCGGGCAAACTGCAGGCGCAGACCACCACCAAGGCCAGGGCGATCTGCGGATCCGCGATCGTCGGCGAAGGGACGACCAGCGTCGAAGTCGCCTTTCCCGAACAGAGGCCCTTCATCATCAAAAGCGAACTGCTCGTCTTCAACGGTGGCGTCAGCGGTGGCAAGACCAAGGTCTTCGTCCACGCCTACCTGAGCTCGCCGGTCTCGGCCGCGGTCGTCGTCCCGGTCACGGTCTCCAAAATCCACCACGGTCGATACGGCCTGAAAACAGTGGCCAAGGTCCCCAAGATCGCCGGCGGCTACGGCTCACCGCTGAGCTTCAGCCTCAAGGTGGGCCGCAAGTTCACCTACAGGGGCAAGAAGCAGAGCTACCTGCTCGCCAAGTGCCCCGACGGCCACCTGCAAGCGAAGGGCGTCGGCATCTTCAGCGGCAACCTCCGCCTGGCCGGCAGCCTGGTTCGCTCCTGCACCCCGAAGGGCTGATTCGCTTCCCCGAGCTCCTCGCTCTGCGCGTTCAGTCGCGCGGGTCGATCAGGTCGGTGGGCGCCGGCGGGATCAGTCCCTCGGCTTCGCGCCGCCGCTCGCCGCGCCGCAGCATCCGCTGGGTGAGGATCGCGATGCTGAGGATCGCCGTAGCGCCGAGGCTGAGCTGGACGCTCAGCAGTCCCTCGCGGGTCCAGTAGACGTCGCGCAGGTCGAGCAGCAGCGCCGCCTCGTCGAAGGTCAGCCCCATCCCGACGCCGGTGGTGATCGCGAGCCGCTCTTCCAGGGTCTCGTCGTCAGTCAAGAGGGCGGTCGTGCCAGAGGCGAAGGCGAGCACGATGCCGGGCACGAAGTGGTGGATGTGGCGCCCCCCGACCTTGACGTTGCGGAATGGCCACCACTCGTCGCGGATGCCAAGGGTCGAGAGGCGCACCAGCGCGAAGGAGCCCAAGAAGCCGGCGAGCAGGTTGAAGAGGACCGTCTCGGAGCGGGGCGCCTCGTCGTAGCCGCCCACCGCGACGCTGACCGTGTCTAGCGCCGCGGCCGGCGCCGCGTCGACCAACCGCTCGCCGTCGGCCTCGACGCGGGCACGGCGCTGCAGCATGCGGCCGAACTGGCCGGCGAGGACGACCGCCGCCCCTCCCAGAGCAACTGTGGCGAGGCCTATCGTGGCTCGCTCCGAGCGCGCCCAGTGGAAGTGGGTCCGCGCCTTGGCGCGCCGCTTCAGACGGGTCGGCAAGCGAGGCGAGCCCATGGCGGGCAGCCTAGCCGCCCCCGGACGCGGAAGGGCGGGCGCGTGATCTCCGGGTGTGACGAGCGTGCCCGGCCGAGAGCAGAGGAGGCGGCGCCCGGCCTTGGACTCAGCGTTCCTCGGTGACGATCGTCTTCACCGTGGCGACGGCGCCATCGGCGAGCTCGATCTCGACCATGTGGGTGCCGATCTCGCGGATCGGCTGCTCGAGGCGGATCTTGCGCCGGTCGATGCGCAGGTCGCGGGCGTCCTGGATCGCATCGGCGATCTCCTTGACGCCGACGGAGCCGAAGAGCTTGCCGTCCTCGCCGGCCCGCTGGTAGATCGTCAGGACTGTCTTGGAGAGCAGCGAGGCCGCCTGCTCTTCGCGCTCGGCTCGGGCTTTCTCAGCCTTTTCGATTTCAGCCTGGCGGCGCTGAGCCTGCTCCAGGGCGCCGGGCGTGGCTGGGGTAGCCAGCTTGCGCGGGATCAGGTAATTGCGCAGATAGCCGGGCGACACGTCGACCGGCTCACCGCGCTGGCCGAGCTGCTCAACGTCCTCGAGCAGGATGGCCTGAGTCATCAACGCTCTCCGACGTAGGGCAGGAGGGCGATCTCGCGGGCGCGCTTCACCGCCACGGAAAGCTGGCGCTGGTGCTTGCGCGAGAGTCCTGTGACCCGGCGACCGCGCGTCTTCCCCTTGTCGGAGAGGAAGCGGCGCAGGAGGTTGAGATCCTTGTAGTCGACTTCCTCGGAGTTGATCCGCGTGTATTTGCGCGGCCGCGTGCGATCGTCGCGGCGGCCGCGACGGGGTGTCGATGAGGTGGACTCGTTGGTTCGGGCCATGCTGGGCCGGGAATCCTACAGACCTGACGGCGGCGGACACTGCGCGGTGCGGCGTCCTCAGTCGCTCACGTGCAGAGCACGCTTCGCTCCCTGCGTCCTTGCCCCGCTTGGTCCGCCGCCGTAAGGTGACCTAGAAGGGGATGTCGTCATCCCCGCCGCCGGCCGCTGCGCCGGCGAAATCGGAGGAGTCGGCGGGCACGTCGCTGCTGGGGCTGAAGCCGCCGCCTTCGCTGCCACCGCCACCACCAGAGCCGTCGCGCGAGCCGAGGAACTGGACCGAGTTAGCGATGATCTCGACGCTCTGGCGTTTGACGCCGTCTTTCTCCCACTCGCGCCAGTCCAAGCGGCCCTCGATTGCCACGGGGCGGCCCTTGGCGAGGTAGTTGGCGCAGTTCTCGCCTTGGGCACCCCAGACGGTGACGTCGAAGTAGTTGGGCTTGTCGACCCATTCGCCCGTCTGACCGTCCTTGCGACGGCTGTTGACCGCCACCCGCAGCTTGCAGACCGCCGTACCACTGCCGAGATGGCGCAACTCGGGATCGCGGGTCAGGTTCCCGGTGATGACCACTACGTTCACGTTCGACGCTGCCACAGCTCTCAACTCCTCTGGATCGTTGTCTGAGATCCAGTCTAAGAGCGTCGGCGGCGCGACTCGCCCCTATGCCCCCGCAATCTGCGCAGGAAACCGACTACTCGTCGGCGGCGACGGGAACTTCGGCGCTCTCGGGAGCGCTCTCGGCCGACTCGGCGGCAGCCGGCTCAGCGGGCGCGGACTCATCGTCCGGCTCGGGGACGACGGCAGGGCGGGACGGACCGCCCTGGGGGCCGCGATCGCGCGAAGCGCCGGGCGCCGGAGCGGCAACCATGGGCGGCACCATCACCGGGGCGTCGGCATCGACTTTGAAGATGCGGAAGCGCAGCACTCCGTCGGCGATCTTCAGGTTGTGGTTGAGCTCGTCGAGCAGCTCGCTCGGTGCCTCGAAGCGCAGCCAGCGGTAATCGGCCTCGTTGCGTCCACCGATTTCGTAAGCCATCTTGCGCAGGCCCCATTTATTCTCGTGCTTGAGCGTCCCTTTGCCCTCGATCCGGCTGCGCACATCCTGCGCAAGCGCGTCTCGTCCGGCCTCGTCTGGACCAGGGTCAAGCATCAGAACCAACTCGTATTCACGTGGGGCTGCCAAAGCGGCGAGGGACTATAGCTAGTGCGGCGCAAACTCCATCGACCCGTCGTTGGGGGGTGGCGGGGTTGGAACAGGTTCAGGCGGGAGTTCGGAGGCTGACGAAGGGACGGTTTCTGGCGGAGGGACAGGTTCAGGGACCGAGCGAGTGGCGGGCGGGTCCTGTCGCCGGGTGGGGGTGTTCGGCTTGTGCTGCGCGCTTCTTCGGGGGAAGGGACGATGCGCCCGGCGCCGCGCAGCCTTCCCCTCAGAAGCCTCCGCACGGCGCCGAACACCCCCACCCGACACCACCCGCCCGACATTCCGCTTGGACCCTGACTCTGAACCTCCGCCAGAAATCACGCCCTCCCGCAACTTCGAAACCCCTGGATTGGACCCAGCTTCAATCCGCGGCAGACCAACGTCGGCGGGAAGCGGAGCAGGCGCCGGTGCTCGCAAGAAGCTTGGTGCGACCCGCAGCGCCAGCAGCACTCCGGCAACTCCTAGGAGCGCCAGCCCAGCTTGAGACCACCGGATCCGGACACGCATCCACCCCTAAGCGCCGGGCTCGGGAATGTCTCCCCGAAAGCTCTTGAGAGAGCGGAAGGAATACCCCTGGTCAAAACACTCAAGCGCGGCTCCTGCCGCGCGTTTTGACCAGGGGTATTCCTCTCGCCCACCCATGCTCATTCGATCAGCTTTCCCCCGCCCCCGGGTAGGGTGAGACCCCGTGGCCGACTCCGATCCATTGATCATCGTTTCTAACAGGGGTCCTGCTCAGTTCGAGCGGGATGAGAACGGTGAGCGGACCGTGCGCAGGGGTGGGGGAGGGCTGGTCACGGCTCTTTCCGGGTTGGTCTCGCACCGCGACGCGCTCTGGATCGCCTCGGCGATGACCGACGAGGACGTCGCGGTCAGCGAGGAACGCGGCGGACCGGCCGAGCTCTCGATAGACGGCATCGACTACCGCGTGCTGCTGGTCGGCTCCGATGCCGATGCCTATGACCGCTTCTACAACGTGATCGCCAACCCGATCCTCTGGTTCATCCAGCACTATCTCTGGGACCTCTCCAACGCGCCGGACATCCGCCAGGAGGAGCTCGACGCCTGGGACTTCGGCTACCAGGCGGTCAACCGCGACATCGCCAACGCGGTGCTGGGCCAGATCGAGGGCCGCGAGCGGCCGCTGGTGATGCTGCACGACTACCACCTCTACACGGCGCCGGGAATGATCCGCGAGGCCCGGCCGGACGCCTTCCTCCACCACTTCGTCCACATCCCCTGGTCGCAGCCGGACAGCTGGCGCATCCTGCCGGGCCGCATCCGCGAGGCGCTCTTCCGCGGCATGCTCGCCAACGACATCATCGGTTTCCACACCCACGCCTACTGCATCAACTTCATCCGTTGCTGCGACGAACTGCTCGAGGTCGACGTCGACTACGAGGAGGGCATCGTCCGCCACGCCGGCGGCGAGACTCGTACCCGCGCCTACCCGCTCTCGATCGACGCCGAACGATTGCGTCGCGCTGCCGAGTCACCCGAGGTCGCCGCCGCCGAGCGCGAGGTGCTGGAGCGCCGCCGCAAGCACCTGATCATCCGCGTCGACCGCGCCGACCTCTCCAAGAACGTGCTGCGCGGCTTCACCGCCTTCGACACCTTCCTCACCCAGCATCCCGAGTTCAGCGAACAGGTCACCTTCATCGCCCACCTGCAGCCCTCGCGCCAGGACGTGCCCGAGTACGCCGAGTACCTGGAGCGGATCGAGGCCCTGGTCGCGGTCGTCAACCACCGCCACGGCACCACCGACTGGATGCCGATCGACCTCAAGATCTACGAGAACTTCCCCGAGGCGGTTGCCCGCTACAAGCACTTCGACCTGCTGATGGTCAACTCGCTCTTCGACGGCATGAACCTGGTCGCGAAGGAGGCGCCGGCGGTCAATACCCGTGACGGGGTGCTGATGCTCTCCGAGAACACCGGCTCCCACGAGGAGCTCTCCGATTGCACGTTGACGGTCAACCCGTTCGACATCCAGGAGCAGGCCGACGCGATCTACCGGGCGCTGACGATGGAGCCCGAGGAGCGCCGCCTGCGCGCCCGGCACCTCAAGGAGCTGGTCTTCTCGCGCAACCCCGGCGACTGGGTCGACGATCAGCTCAAGGACATCGCCGAGCTGCGCGAGACGACCGCCTAAGGCAGCGGCTCAGGTACCGAGCTCGGATAGAAGCTCGACCCAGTCGCGCAGCAGGCGCGGTGAGAGGAACTCCTTGCGGGCGTGTTCCTTGCCCGCGCGCCCCAGGCGCTTGCCCAAGTCGGGGTTGGCGAGGATCTCGAGGCAGCGCTGGGCGCACTGCTCGGAGGAGTCGACCAGGAAGCCGGTCTCGCCGTCGGTGATCTGCAGGGGAATGCCGCCGACGTTGCCGCCGATTGTCGGCCGCCCCTTCCACAGCGCCTCGGTCACGGTCAGGCCGAAGCCCTCGCGGATCGACTTCTGCAGGCAGACGTCGGACTGCGACTGGAAGGCGTTGACCTCGATCGCGCCGACGTTGTTGAGGTTGTTGAGGAACTTGATGTCCTCGTCGTTTTCTGCGTA
>Ga0105245_10001842_pt1 | contig 19297 bp, 18 predicted proteins | sample KBSM54metaG_FD_81523 | JGI IMG/M metagenome (GOLD analysis project Ga0105245, IMG submission 81523) | Miscanthus rhizosphere microbial communities from Kellogg Biological Station, Michigan, USA - KBS M5-4 metaG | ecosystem: Host-associated > Plants > Roots > Rhizosphere > Soil | place...
CACAAGGTGACGCACCTGTGCGGCGCGCCGATCGTGATGGCGACGCTGCTCAATGCCCCTGCGAACGAAAAGCGTCCGCTGCCACATGTGGTGGAATTTTTCACGGCCGCGGCGCCACCGCCCGAGGCCGTGTTGGCCGCCATGAAGGAAGCGGGCTTCAATGTCACGCATCTCTACGGCCTGACCGAATGCTACGGCCCGGCGGTGGTGAACGACTGGAATCAGGCCTGGAACACGCTGCCGCTTGCCGAGCAGGCCGCCAAGAAGGCGCGCCAGGGCGTGCGCTATGGTGCGCTCGAAGCGCTCGACGTGATGGATTCCGAAACGATGGTACCGGTGCCGGCCGACGGCGAGACCATCGGCGAGGTGATGATGCGCGGCAACGTGGTGATGAAGGGCTACCTCAAGAACAGGAGCGCGACGCAGAAGGCGTTCGCCGGCGGCTGGTTCCACACCGGCGATCTCGGCGTCATGCACGCCGACGGCTACATCCAGCTCAAGGATCGCTCCAAGGACATCATCATCTCCGGCGGCGAGAACATTTCCTCGATCGAGGTCGAGGACGCGCTCTACAAGCATCCCGGTGTTGCGGCCGCTGCGGTCGTGGCAAAGCCCGACGACAAGTGGGGCGAGACACCGTGCGCTTTCGTCGAACTCAAGCCCGGCGTCTCGGCGAGCGCCGACGATCTCATCGCGTGGTGCCGCAACAACCTTGCGAGTTACAAATGCCCGCGCCACGTCGTGTTCGCCGAATTGCCGAAGACGAGCACCGGCAAGATTCAGAAATTCAAACTGCGCGAAATGGCTAAGGCCGTGTAACCGCGCCAAAAACGAATACCCGTTATATTACAATATCTTACAAGTTTGCCGAACCGACGTGGGCGCGCGCCATTAATTCGCGGGAAAGCACGCGCACGCACCCGTTAAGCGCGCCGGGCAATCTCCGTCGAAGCTTTAAGGAAGACATGCTACAGCCCCCTCGAAACGTTGAAGAATTTCGTATCGCGACCACCAATGAACGACGCCAGAACACCTACGCCCGAGGACCGCGCCGACGCACTTGTCGCGTCGTGCGAGCGCGCGGGCTATTTGCGCGTGGCGCCAGCCATGCTGCAGCCGGCGGAGCCGTTCCTCGATCTGTCCGGCGAGGACATCCGCCGCCGCATGAATCTGACAACCGACGCGGCCGGGCGCGAGCTGTGTCTGCTTCCTGACTTCACCATCGCCGTGTCGCGCGACTATCTCGCGTCGGCTGCGGCGGGCAAGGCCGCGGGCTTCTGTTATCTCGGTCCGATCTTCCGCCAGCAGGAAGGCGGCTCGGGCGAGGTCATGCAGGCCGGTGTCGAGTCGTTCGGCCGCCGCGACATCGCCGCAGCGGACGCGGAGATCTTCGCGCTCGGGCTCGAGGCGACGAGCCTCTACGGGCTCGACACTCCCGACGTCCGCATGGGCGACGTCGGCCTGTTCATTGCGCTGGTCGAGGCGCTCAAGATCGCGCCTGCCTGGAAACGCCGCCTGATCAAGGATTTTCACCGCGCGGGCCGCCTGCAACGCGACCTCGATCTGCTGATGCAGGACGCCGATCGCACGCGTTCGGAATATGCCGGCGTGCTCGCGGCGATGGCCAATTCGGAACCGGCGGCCGCGCACGCCCTCGTCACCGACCTCCTCTCGATCGCAGGCATCACCGCCGTCGGCGGGCGAACCGTCGGGGAAATCGCCGACCGCTTCGTCGAACAGGCGACGCTCGGCGCCGGCAACGGGCTGCCGCAGGATGTACGCGCCACCATCGAGCGTTTCCTCGCCATCACCGGCGATCCCGACAGCGCGCTTGCCGATCTGCGCGCGCTCGCCGCGGACGCCAAGCTCGCCTTCGAGCCGGCGCTCGATCTGTTCGAGAGCCGCACCGGCTTCCTCGCCGCGCGCGGCGTTGACGTACGCCGTATCCGCTTCTCGACCACGTTCACGACCAGCCTCGATTACTACACCGGGTTCGAATTCCGCTTGCACGACCCGAAGGGTGGCGACGAGCCGCTGGTCGCCGGTGGGCGCTACGACAATCTGCTGACGCGGCTCGGCAGCAAGTTTCAAATTCCGGCCGTCGGGCTCGGTGTCTTCATTGAGCGGCTCGCCAACGCCGGAGGTAAACGATGAGCAAGCTCGTCGTTGCTGTTCCGGCCAAGGGCCGCCTGCAGGAGAATGCCGACGCATTCTTCGCGCAGTCGGGCCTCAAGCTCATCAAGCCGCGCGGAGCGCGCGATTATCGCGGCACCATCGACAACCTCGACGGCGTCGAGGTCGCCTATCTGTCGGCCGCAGAGATCACGCAGCAACTGGCGCAAGGCGCCGTGCACTTCGGCATCACCGGCGAGGATCTCGTGCGCGAGATGATCGCCGACGCCGACCGCAAGGTTGTGTTGCTGGAAGGCCTGAATTTCGGTTTCGCCAATGTCGTGGTGGCGGTGCCGCAGGCGTGGATCGATGTGCGCAACATGGCCGATCTCGACGATGTGGCGACTGCTTTCCGCATGAAGCACAACCGCCGCATGCGCGTCGCGACCAAGTATCTCAACCTCACCCGCGAATTTTTCTCCGCCAACGGCGTGATCGACTACCGCATTGTCGAGAGCACCGGCGCGACCGAGGGTGCTCCTGCCGCTGGCACGGCCGAGATGATCGTGGACATCACGACCACCGGCGCGACGCTTGCCGCCAACGGCCTCAAGGTCATCGACGACGGCGTGATCCTGCGCTCGCAAGCTAACCTGGTGGCTGCCCGCAGCGCCGCCTGGAGTGACGCGGCGCGCACCGCCGCGCAGCTGATGCTCGACCGCATCGCCGCCAACCGTCGCGCCCGCGCCTTCCGCGAAGTGCGCACGCGCTTTCCGGGGTGCAATGACAAGCTGCTCGATCAGGCGCGCCAGCAATTCGGCATCGCTACACCGCTTGGTGGGCCGACGTCGTCCGGGATGCTGACCCTGCACTGCCCGCCCGCCGAGGTGCATGCGCTCGCGAGCTTCCTGCGCGAGCATGGGGCAGAGACTGTGGTCGCCGCCGACATCGACTACGTGTTCGCGCGCGACAATGCGCTCTACGCCAGGCTCGAAGCGGCGATCTGATTCTGCCGTCAGCCGCGCGGGCGGCCGGGTCGAAACACGACCCAGTGCGACAGCGAGAAATTCACCAGGAAGCTCGCGCCGATCGCCAGCACTTTCGCGATCAGTTCCGGGATCATCCACGATGCCACCACCAGCACGGTGGTGTTGGCGATGAGCCCGACCACGCCCGAGGCCGCGAAGGTCCCGTAGGCCCGCAAGTTGAGGCTCCGCCCGGATTCGGCGGCGAAGGTGACGTAGGAGTTCATGACGTAGGACCCCGTCACCGCGATGCACCACGCCACCACGTTGGACGGCACCTGCTGGAGTTCCACGATCTGCCGGCAGAACACGAACACCCCAAAATCGATCAGGGAGTTCACGACGCCGATCGCTGCGAAGGTACCGGCCTTCCGAACGAACCCGAGACGGGCTTGCAGCGCCGCCATGGCGCGGCGCATCGGGGGCGGCGATCCTTGCAATGTCATCGCCCTGGGATTTACCACGTCTGCTGCCGTTGGCCGAGGCACTTGGCCACGCCAGGGCTGTGCTTGGGACATACCGTACCGTTACGATATAAGATCGTGCAGAGAGAGCACCGATGGCTGCATCGCTGATAGAACGGGCCGACTCATTGCGTACGGGCGCCGCCGTGCAGGCGCCGCGCGGCGAACACAGCCTGTCGATTGTCGTGCCGGTCTACAACGAGGCCGTCGGGCTGCCCAAGCTGCACGCCAAGCTCACCGAGGTGATCGGCCGGCTGCGCGACAAGCGCCGGCTGCCCTGCGAGATCGTCTATATCGACGACGGCAGCCGCGACGACACGCTGGCGGTGGCGAAATCGCTGCCGGCCAACGGCTTCGACATGCAGGTTCTGTCGCTGTCGCGCAACTTCGGCAAGGAAGCCGCCCTGCTCGCCGGGCTCGAGCATGCGCGCTACGGCGCTGTCCTGTTCATGGACGGCGACGGCCAGCATCCGCCGGAACTGATCGAGACACTGGTCGGCCACTGGATCGATGACGGCTTCGACGTGGTCTACACCGCCAAGGCGCATCGTTCGGAAGAGTCGGTGACCAAGCGGATGTCGGTGAAGGCGTTCTACGCCCTGCTCAACTGGGGTGCGCGCGCCAAGATCCCGCCCGACGCCAGCGACTTCCGCCTGCTGTCGCCGCGCGCGGCGGCGGCGCTGCGCCAGCTTCCCGAGCGCAACCGCTTCTTCAAGGGCCTCGCCAGCTGGATCGGCTTCCGCCAGATCCGCGTCGACTACGAGCCGGCGCCGCGCAGCCACGGCACGACGACCTGGAGCACGCGCTCGCTGATCGGCCTGTCGGTCGAAGGCCTCACCTCATTCTCGGTGGCGCCGCTGCGCGTTGCCGCGCTGCTCGGCCTCGCACTCGCGGCGACGGCACTGTTCTTCGGCGGCTGGATCCTGATCGAGGCCTTCATGTTCGGGACCACCGTCCCGGGCTATCCGTCGCTGATCGTCGGCCTGATGACCATCGGCGGCGTGCAACTGCTCATGATCGGCGTCATGGGCGAATACATCGGCAAGATCCTGTCCGAGCTCAAGGCGCGCCCGGTCTATTTCGTGTCCGAGCACGCGGTGAAATCCGCGACCGATGCCGCCGCCCGCACCGCCGCCGAATGACCCGCATCTGGCTTGTCGCTGACGACTACGGCATTTCGCCCGCGGTCAATGCGGCGATCCGCGACCTGCTGGCGCGCGGCCGTATCAGTGCGACCTCGGCGATGGTGGTGGCGCCCGCGTTCAGCGCCGAGGAAGCGGAGGCGGTCGGGTCGATCATGCGCGACGGCCGCCATCCGCCGATCGGGCTGCATCTCACGCTGACCGCCCCGTTCAAGCCGCTCACTGAAAACTACACGCCCCTGGCCGACGGCAAGTTCCAGTCGATGGGGCGGACGGCGCTCGCTGCGTTCATCGGCCAGATCGATCCGGCCGTGGTCGCGCACGAAGCGCGCGCCCAGATCGTCGCTTTCATGTCGGCCTTCGGCCGCCCACCGGACTTCATCGACGGGCATCAGCACGTGCACCTGCTGCCGCGCGTGGCGGAGGGCGTGCTCACCGCCGTCAGGTCGGCGGCGCCGAACGCATGGGTGCGGCAATGTGGACGCGCGGGCGAAGCGCGCTCCTTCGACCCCAAGGCGATGCTGCTCGACTTGTTCAGCGCGCGGTTCCGCCGGAGCGCGGCGGCGCAGGGCGTACGCACCAATCCGGTATTTGCCGGGGCCTATGCCTTCGGGCCCCACGCCCGTTTTGCCGAGTTGTTTCCGCGCTTCCTCGCCGGCATGCGCGAGGGCGGCGTGATCATGTGCCACCCGGGCGTGGTTGACGACATGCTGCGCGCCCTCGACCCGCTCACGACGCTGCGCGAGAAGGAATACGAGTACTTCAAGGGCGACGCCTATCCGGCGCTGCTGCGCGAACGCGGCGTCACCTTATTGCCGTGAAATAACTCGCTTTTTCGGCGTTGTCGCACCGCCATTCCGCCGCCATCGACCCATGCCCATATTACGCGGCGCGCGGTATCCGCGCGATGAGGAGGGACGACCGATGACTCCGCAGGAACGCCAGCTTGTCACCGATCTGTTCGACCGCCTGGCTTCGCTCGAAGGCACGCCGCGCGACGCCGAAGCCGAACGCCTGATCGCCGACGGGGTCGCCCGCGCCCCGCACGCTGTCTATCCGCTGGTGCAGAGCGTGCTGGTGCAGGACGAAGCGCTCAAGCGCGCGCACGCGCGCATCCGCGAGCTCGAAGGCGAAGCGCCCGAGGAGAACCGCGGTTTCCTCGACAACATGCGCGACTCGCTGTTTGGGCGCGATGATGCGCGGCGTGGATCGGTTCCTGCGGTCAGCGCCTCGAAGTGGAATAGCGGCCAGGCCGCAGCATCTTTCGGCGCACCGCAGCCGGCCGTGCCGCCACAGCCTGAGCCGCGCGGCGGATCTTTTCTCGGCACGGCCGCAGCGGCAGCCGCCGGCGTGATTGGCGGCAGCATGCTCTTGCACGGCATCCAGTCGCTGATGGGCGGCCAGCACGGCCAGGCATTCGGATCGCCGTTCGGTGGACCCGAGCGGCAGACGCCGTGGGGCGACGATGCGTCCAAGAGCGACATGGCGCGTGACGCTGGGATCAACGACATCAGCAGCAGCGGCCGCGGCAGCGGCAGCGGCGACTCGCAACGCGCCGGATTGCTCGACGACAATCAGGCCGACGACGACAACAATGACGATGACTTCGACACAGCCGACCTCGACGATTTCGGCGGGGACGGCACGAGCGATGCCTAGATTGTCCTGCGCGGTCGAGGGCACTCCGGAGCGCAGGTCAAAACTTTCGTCTAGCGCCCCGCTACCTTCTTCTCGAGCACGGTGACGCGCACGCGCGTCACGCCGCGATGTGATATGCCGAGTGCGCGCGCTGCGGCGCGCGACAGGTCGATTACCCGTCCTCGCTTGAACGGTCCACGGTCATTGATCGTGACCGTAATCCCCCGGCCACTGCGCTTGTCGATCACCCGCACCTTGGTGCCGAACGGCAGCGAGCGGTGCGCTGCGGTCATGGCGCCCGGATTGTAGCGACCGCCTGCCGCCGTGCGCTGACCGCCGGTGTAGAACGACGCGACGCCGTCATATTGCTTCTTGACGGGGGGCGCCGGACCGGCGGCGCGAATGACGCGCGCGACGCGCGCCTTTTCCTTGGCGCGTGCGAGCGCAAGTGCGCGCTTGCGCTGCGCCGGGGTCATGGCCTTCTTTGCAACGATTTTCTTAGCCACGGCTTTCTTCGCTGCCGCCTTCTTCAGCGCAGCTTTGTTCGCTGCCACCTGCTTCGATTTTGCGTGAGCGGATTTCGTAATCGCCGATTTCGCGGGCGGCAATTTCGCTACGGCCTGGTGGCCGGCGGCGAAGGTGAACGCAATGGCAAGCGCGACCATGCCGCCAACGCGGCCGATCCTCGAACCCGCACCCGACGCACGACGAACCCCAACCATCGCCCCATCCCCCGAGGACACATGGGGCGGTCTCCGCCGAGCGACCGCCACACAACGCGTACGCGAAAAGCAAACCACGGCAGTTCCGGGCAGGCAAGGCGCAATCGGAGGCGTCGCCCGTCGCGGTAAATGCGTGCGGCGTCTCACAAAAGACAACGGGCGAGCCAGTCTCCTGGCTCGCCCGCGTCAATCCCGATCAAGCAGCGACGGCTAGCCCGTCGCCGGCTTGAAATGCGATTTAGTACTGGTGATTGCCGTCAAACAGTTCCTGGAAATCGGTCTGCACGGCGCCCTTCGCGGCTCCGGCGGGCTTCGCGTTCTCCAGCAGGTAGACCTTGCCGCCCTTCTTGTAGACCATGCCGCTCTTCTTGTTCGCGGTGACCTGCGCAACAGTCATTTCCTTTGCCTTGCCGGTGAGCTTGGCGTGATGCGCAGCAGTGAGCTTCATCTTGGCCTTGGTGAAGCGGCCGGTCTCGGCGTTGTAGTAAATCGCTTCGTCCTCGCCCATGTCACTCAGCATGTTGTTAGGCGTGTTCTGGGCGCCCTGCGCCAGTGCCTGATGCGTGGTGACGCTCGTGGACAGACCCAAGCCTACGACCAGGCCAGCGGCGAGCAGGGCCATTTTGAACAGTGACATTCGAGTTCTCCTTGTCTGCAGTGTCTGCATTTGTTGCGGCCCCCCGCGGCGGAAAGCCCGGTACGGCTGAGGTAGATTATCGCAATATCTCAGGGCGCAACAGTGCCTTCGAGCGCTGGGGATAGGCCCCTGCGCTTCGTTTCCGGCCGTGACCTTGGGGTCACACCCGGGGGCTGGCCCCCCCGGGTGTCCTAGCCCTCGAAGCGGCTTAGTACTGGTTCAGATCGAAGTGATCCTGGAAGGTCTCCTGGACCATCGACTTGGCGGCAGTTTTGCCGGGCTTGTCTTCGAGCAGGTAGATCTTGCCGTTGCGACGAACGATCATCGCACCCTTGATCTCTCTCATGCCGGCCTGCTGTGCCTTGGCAAAGGCCCCTTTGCCCTTGATGATCTTCGTCTTCATCACCTTCCCCTTCGGGCTGATGAGGATGACCTCGTCCTCGCCGACGTCGCTCAGCATGTTGGTCGGCGTGTTTTGCGCGCCTTGCGCGCTCGCTTTGGTGACGATTCCGGGCGTCGACAGTGCCAGCGCTAGCCCTGCGGCCAAAAAAGTCAGCTTGGAAGGTGACATCACGATCTCCAGAGGTTGTTGTCGCCCCCTCTGTCGTCGTCGCCCCTCAGGCGGGCCGGAATCCGGCCCGATGGCCTAAAGCCTAACGCAACTCGCTGATCCGCAAAAGCGCTCAATCGACCGGGCCACACAGGTTGTTTGTCATGCCGGGGGTCACACCGCCGTGGGATTTCGTCAGGCGAACCGTCTGGGCAGGCTGACGTTGAACTGCGTATGCGGCATTGCACAAAAATGACACAAGACGGCAGGCGCTTGGCGGCCCCGCGGCTCTGCTAAGCTCGGCTGCCGATCGCACCAACTCGTGGGAGGAATCGCCATGGCTCAAGACCGAATCCTGACCACCCACGTCGGCAGCCTCATTCGCCCGACCGAGCTCACCGACTTCCTGCTCAAGCGCCAGAACGGCGAACCGATCGACCAAAAGTCGTACGAGGCCTGTCTGCGCCGCTCGGTTGCCGAGGTCGTCCGCAAGCAGGCCGAGGTCGGCATCGACATCATCAGCGACGGCGAGTTCGGAAAGAACCTCTCCTGGTCGCGCTACGTGCTCGAGCGCATGAGCGGGTTCGAGGAGCGCCACGGCGGCGGGGTCGGCTCGATTCGCGCCACCGCCGGCAAGGACCGGCGCGAGTTCGCCGACTTCTACGCCGAGTACGAAGCCGCCAATGGCTTCGTCGGGATGGGGCGGTCCTTCGCCAAGACCGGGCTTTGGTACGTCACAGGACCGATCACCTACACCGGCCAGGCGGTGATCAAGCGTGACATCGACGACTTCAAGGAAGCGCTCATGGGCGTGAAAACAGCCGGCGCCTTCCTGCCGGTGGTGGCGCCCGCGAGCGTCGCGCCCGAGCGCGGCGAGGAGTTCTACAAGAATTCCGACGAGTCGCTCATCGCCATCGCCCGCGCGCTGCGCGAGGAATACAAGGCGATCATCGACGCCGGTCTCACGGTGCAGATCGACGATGCCTTCCTCGCCACGTTCTACGATGTGATGGTGCCGCCCGCGTCCTTCGCCGAGTACAAGAAATGGGCGGCGTTCCGCATCGACGCCACCAACGAGGCGATCAAGGGACTGCCGGCCGATCGCATTCGCTATCACGTCTGCTGGGGAAGCTGGAACGGCCCGCACACCAACGACGTGCCGGCGAAGGACATCATGGACCTGGTGCTCAAGCTCAACGTCGGCGCAATCTCGCTCGAGATGGCGAACCCGCGGCACGAGCACGAGTGGCGCATCTGGGAGACGATCAAGCTGCCGCCCGGCAAGATCCTGCTGCCGGGCGTTGTGACGCATTCGACCAACATCGTCGAGCATCCCGAACTGGTGGCCGAACGCATTGTGCGGCTCGCCAAATTGGTCGGGCGCGAGAATGTCATGGCCTCGACCGACTGCGGTTTTGCGCAAGGTCCGTTCACGCGCCGCGTGCATCCGTCGATCCAGTGGGCGAAGCTCACCGCGCTTGTACAGGGCGCCGAGATCGCGACACGCGAACTGTGGGGCCGGTCGGCGCAGAAGGTCGCCTGATCTGGGCGTTTCGTGAGGCAGCATGGCGGATGACTGGATCGACGTCGGCGCGGCAGACGACCTCAAGTCGAAGCCGTTGCAGCCGCGCATGATCAAGAATGTGGCTGTCGCGATCTCGTTCAAGGACGGACAGTTCGGCGCCGTCTCCAATGCCTGCAATCATTACGGCGGCCCGCTCGGCGAAGGCCATCTTGATGGCGACTACATTGTCTGCCCCTGGCACGGCTGGAAGTTCAATCGTGCCACTGGCATCGGCGAGCCCGGCTTCGAGGAGGACTGCGTGCCGTCGTTTCCGGTGCGGATCGAGGGCGGGCGCCTGCAAGTCAACATCGGCGCGCCGACGCGACGCCGCAAGAAGCCACACCCCCCTCACCCGCTCGAACGTGACGTCGTGCGCGCGCCGGGTCCGCTGCGGCTGGCCGGCATCTCCACCACGATCATGGACCGGCATAACCCGCGCTTCTCCGGCTCGGACCACCTGATCGAGCACGCCTTGCGCGCCGGCACCGAGATGGGCGCCCAGACGAAGCTGATCCGCCTCAACGACCTGAAGTTTCGTGCCTGCGAGGGCTATTACTCGAAAGCGGCACAGGCCTGCACCTGGCCGTGCTCGATCACGCAGATGGATTCCAAGGACCAGATGGAGCAGGTCTACGAGGCCCTGGTGCACTGGGCCGACGCCATCATCGTCGGCACACCAATCCGCTGGGGCGCGGCGTCATCGCTCTATTTCAAGATGGCCGAGAGGCTCAACTGCGTGCAGAACGCGATCACCGTCAACAACAAGCTGCTGATCCGCAACAAGGTGGCCGGATTCATCATCGTCGGCGGCCAGGACAACATCCAGGCTGTGGCGGGCCAGATGCTCGGCTTCTTCTCCGAGCTCGGCTTCATCTTCCCGCAATTTCCCTACATCGCGCATTCACGCGGCTGGTCGCACGAGGACATGGAAGTCAACGTCGAGATCGTCCGCAACTCCAAGGAACTCGCCGAAGGCGCGGCGATGCTCACCAAGCGCCTGCTCGATCTCGCCGGGCACCTGGTGCAGGAGAATGCGGCCCCGACCTCAATGGAGCGCGGCGGCCGCAAGGCGAGTCCTATTTAGCCCCCAGAAAAGGTTCGCCCCGCCAACGTGGCGGGGCGATCGCTCCCAAGGGACGGGCGCGGAAAGCTCTCAGATCACGACGACTTTGGTACCGACCTTGACGCGTTCGTAGAGGTCGATGACGTCCTCGTTGCGCATGCGGATGCAGCCTGACGACACGTTGGTGCCGATGGTCCAGGGCTCGTTCGAACCGTGGATCCGGTAGAGCGTCGAGCCGAGATACATCGCGCGCGCGCCGAGCGGATTCTTCGGACCACCGGCCATGTGGCGTGGCAGGTCGGGCTGACGATCCAGCATCTCCGGCGGCGGCACCCAGTCCGGCCATTCCTTCTTCTGCGAGACGGTCTTGACGCCGGCCCAGGTAAAGCCCGGCCGCCCGACGCCAACGCCATAACGCAGCGCCGTGCCGTCGCCCTGCACGAGGTAGAGGAACTTGTTGGGCGTATCGATGATGATCGTGCCCGCAGGCTCCTTGCCGGCGTAAGGAACGCTCTGCTTCAGGAATTTCGGATTGATCGGATAGCGCGCCGGGTCGACGCGCGGCACGGCCGACGGCACGCCTGCGCGCGGGTTGCGTGTGCCCGGTTCGCGGTAGCCGGGATTCTCCGGATCGGGATCGTAGGTGGCGACCACCGGCGCCGGCGGCTGCTGCGGCTGTTGCGACTGCTGCGGCATCAGCGGCGCGAACAAAGCTTCCAGCGGGTTGAGCGGACGCGCGGGAGCGGGCTCGGGCTGCGCCACGGCCGGCGCCGGTTCCGGCGCTGCGTACTGCGGCTGCGGAGCGGCGTATTGCGGCTGCGGGACCGCGCGCTGCAGCTGCGGAGCGGAATATTGCGGCTGCGGCTGCCGCGGGGCGTATTGCGGCTGCGGCGAACTGTATTGCGGCGGCTGCGGCGCGTACTGCGGCTGCGGATAGCGCTCGCCAGGCTGATCCTGAATGGAGCCGCGGAACAGGAACTCGATGAACCCGCCGCCCATGTTCTGCTGGCTCGCCTGCTGCACAGGCGCGGGTTCAGGCGCGGCCATCGCCGGCGCTGGATACTGCGGCGGCGCGAGCGTCAGCGGCTGGGCGTGAAGCGTCGAGGCGAGAGCGGTGAGCGAAGCGCACGCGGCGAGCGCGCGAAGGGCGGCGCGATGCATGGACGTACTCGATACTGATCGTCGTTGAACACCGACGAAACTCGCGTTCCGTCGCGACGACTAAAGCGCGAAACCACAAGCGATCGGTAAATCCGCAGCCGCAGCAAGCCTGCCGGACTTTGGAAACGTCTGATTCATGATGTTATGGTGCAGCAATCGCTAACGTGGATGGTTACCAGGACGTTAGCGCTAGTCCTGCGCCGGCCGGCGCACCGCAAGGAACGAGCCGAGCGAAACACAGCCGACCAGCGCCGCAAGCGCGAGTGCCGCATCGTCCGAGGCGCGTTCGATCACCAGTGCCATCGTCACGGGCGCGACAGCCTGCATGATCAAGGCGGGGCGCGCGATGCGGCCGACGGTGCGGCCATACCCGGCGGCGCCGAACAGATAAAGCGGCACGGTCCCGCGCGCGATCGAGATCAGCCCGTTGGACGCGCCGAAGATCACCACGAACACGAACGCGCTGGTGATCGAGATGCCCACCGTCAGCAGCATCACGACCGCCGCGACCAGCGCGGCGGCGCACAGGCGCGCAATATTGAGCGGATGCAGGTTGGCGGCGAACAGAAACTCGGTGAAACGCGCGCTGACCTGCGATGGCCCGAACAGCGCACCGATCGCCACGGCAGTCGCGGCGTCGAGGCCGTTGCGGCCAAGGATGGCCAGCAGGTGCGCCGAAAATCCCGATGTGACGAACGAGTAGGCGGCGAAGGCGATCGCCAGGAAGACGAAAGCCCGGCCACTCGCCGGCAGCAGCTTCGCCGGCAATGGCGGGTGCTTTCCCTCGGTGGGCGCACCCGGATCAGCGCGTTCGCGCGGCAGGGCAAAAGCATGCAGCGGCGCCGCGACAAGGGCGAGCAGCGCCGCAAACGTGAGATAGGCCCCGCGCCAGCCCGCAAGATCGATCAACGCGAGCGTCGTCGGCCAGCTGAACGTCGAGGCAAAACCGCCGGCGAACGTGAGCAGCGTGATCGGACGCCGCGCGCCCGCGCCGAAGATGCGGCCGAGGGTGGCAAAGGCCGGATCGTAGAGGCTCGCCGCCATGGCGGCGCCGAGCAGCATCCAGGTCGCGACGTAGCTCACCTGATGCGTGACGTTCGAGAGGATCACCAGGCCGAGCGCGCCTGCAAGCGAACCGCAGGTCATGACGACGTGGCCGCCATGGCGATCGATCAACCGCCCGACGGTCGGCGCCACGAGGCCGCCCACCAGCAGGCCGGCCGAGAAGCCGGCCATGGTGAAGGTGATCGACCAGCCCTGTTCGGCCGCGATCAGCGGCAGCGTCAGCACGGGCGGATAGAACAGCGCGCCCCACGCCAGAATCTGCGTGACGCCAAGCACCGGCACTGCGCGCCAGGGGCCGTTGAGCAGCTTTTGCAAGTCCGCCATCGCAATGGACGGTGCGCTACAGGATCTCTTTGACCCGCTCCGGCGGACGGCACAGACGCGTTCCCTTCGGCGTCGTCACGACCGGTCGCTGGATCAGGAGCGGGTGCTTGTGCATGAGCGCCACGAGCTCGGCGTCGGAGAACTTCGGGTCGTCCAGCCCGAGCTCGTCATAGGGTGTGCCGTTGCGCCGCAACAACTCGCGCGCCGAGAGGCCCATCGCCTTCAATGCGGTCTTGATCGCGCGCTCACTCGGCGGCGCGTCGACATAGTGCACGACCGTCGGCTCGATGCCGCGCGCGCGGATATCGGCAAGCACCGTGCGCGAGGTGCCGCACTTCGGATTGTGCCAGATGGTGACCGTCATCGCGTGGCCGGCGCGCGCACCGGGGGCGGCGGCGCGGGCGGCGCGGCGGCGCGTGGCGCGGTGCCCTCGGCGCCGCAGCGCACGAGTACCATGAAGCCGTAGCGGCCGGCGACCTCGGGATCGACCCACTTGAGCACCAGCACGCGGCCGTCGAACGACACCAGTTCGCGGTCGTCGGCCGCGCCGGGTTCGCCGCCGGGACCGATGAAAGTCTTGCCGTCGGCGCTGGCCTTGATCATGTGCTCGACGATGTTTGGGCTGTCATGATTGAGCATCATCACGCCGCCGGCGGAGCCCTGGCTGATGAGGTAGGGACGCTGGCACTGGTTGCGCGCCTGCGCCTCGGTGCGCGCGCGGTCCTGGTCGCGGTGATAGGCCGCAATGCCCCAGCGCCCGATGATGTCGGAGGGGCCGATGCTCGGACGATAGGCCGGCGCCGCGGGCGGCGGCGGCTTCGACGAGAAGAAGTCACCCATGCCGCCGGTGCCCTGACAGCCGGCCAGTGCAAGGCCGGCAAGCACCATCAATGCGGAGGCGCGCATGCGAGTGGCCGGCATGAAATCCCCTGTCGTGTCCCGCTTCCGAGTGTTCGGCAGTGCCGCCGATCGGAAGTTCCTGCATCACCCACCGCAGTCTCGTTCAGGAACTTCCGATCGAAAAGCGGCACTAAAAGATATCCTTGCTAGTGCCCCTTTGTTTCCGACGCGCGTGTCGGACCGTGCTGCCATGTATCACGCGCGTCGGAAACGGGGCACTAGCGCCCGAATCCGCCCGCGCCGGGAATGGGCGTTACTTTGCTGGCGCGACAAGGCAAGCGCAAGGCGGAACGCGTTTACCAAGGGGTTCCGCGCGTCCCGCGCGGCGGCGCTTTTCCTTGACTCGCGCGCTCTCAGGCCCTATCTCCGCAGCGGCCTTTGGCACTCTCGCATTTTGAGTGCTAAGGGCTTCAAGAACCTGCACTTTCAGCCAGAGCCGCGCGTATCCGCGGCGACGAGGAAATCATGGCCAAGACCAAGTTTCGTCCCCTGCACGACCGCGTGGTCGTGAAGCGTCTCGACGCCGAGGAAAAGACCGCCGGCGGCATCATCATTCCCGACACGGCGAAGGAAAAGCCGATGCAGGGCCAAGTCGTCGCCGTCGGCCCCGGTGGCCGCGACGAGAACGGCAAGCTCATTTCGATGGACCTCAAGGCCGGCGACAAGGTGCTGTTCGGCAAGTGGTCGGGCACCGAGGTGAAGCTCGATGGCGAGGAGCTCCTGATCATGAAGGAGTCCGACATCATGGGCGTGATCAGCTAGGCGCACTTTTTTCCCGCCGCGATTGCCGCGGCAGGCCCATCAATCCAACTGGAGTGAGTATTCAAAATGTCTGCCAAGGAAGTGAAATTTTCTTCCGACGCGCGCGACAAGATGCTGCGCGGCGTCGACATTCTCGCCAATGCGGTGAAGGTCACGCTCGGCCCGAAGGGCCGCAATGTCGTGATCGAGAAGAGCTACGGCGCCCCGCGTATCACCAAGGACGGCGTCACTGTCGCCAAGGAGATCGAGCTCGACGACAAGTTCGAGAACATGGGCGCGCAGATGGTGCGTGAAGTCGCCCAGAAGACCAACGACAACGCGGGCGACGGCACCACCACCGCGACCGTGCTGGCTCAGGCCATCGTGCGCGAAGGCGCCAAGGCGGTCGCCGCCGGCATGAATCCGATGGATCTGCGCCGCGGCATCGAGATCGCGGTCGCGGCTGTGATCAAGGACATCGAGAAGCGCGCCAAGAAGGTCGGCTCCTCGGCGGAAGTCGCGCAGGTCGGCACCATCTCGGCCAACGGCGACAGCAACATCGGCAAGATGATCGCGCAGGCGATGCAGAAGGTCGGCAACGAAGGCGTCATCACCGTCGAAGAGGCGAAGTCGCTCGAGACCGACGTCGAGATCGTCGAAGGCATGCAGTTCGATCGCGGCTATCTCTCGCCGTACTTCATCACCAATGCCGAGAAGATGACTGCCGATCTCGAGGACGCCTACATCCTCCTGCACGAGAAGAAGCTGTCGTCGCTGCAGCCGATGCTGCCGGTGCTCGAGGCGGTGGTGCAGAGCGGCCGTCCGCTCGTGATCGTCGCCGAAGACATCGAGGGCGAGGCGCTGGCCACTCTCGTGGTCAACAAGCTGCGCGGCGGCCTCAAGGTCGCGGCCGTGAAGGCCCCGGGCTTCGGCGATCGCCGCAAGGCCATGCTCGAAGACATCGCGATCCTGACCGGCGGTCAGCTGATCTCGGACGACCTCGGCATCAAGCTCGAGACCGTCTCGCTCGCCATGCTTGGCCGCGCCAAGAAGGTGCTGATCGAGAAGGAAAAGACCACCGTCATCGACGGCGCCGGCAAGAAGAAAGAAATCGAGGCGCGCGTCGGCCAGATCAAGGCGCAGATCGAGGAAACCACCTCGGACTACGACAAGGAAAAGCTGCAGGAGCGTCTCGCCAAGCTCGCGGGCGGTGTTGCGGTGATCCGCGTCGGCGGCGCGACCGAGGTCGAGGTCAAGGAGAAGAAGGACCGCGTGGATGATGCGCTCAACGCCACCCGCGCGGCCGTCGAAGAGGGCATCGTGCCGGGCGGCGGCGTGGCGCTGCTGCGCGCCAAGAAGGCCGTCGGCAAGCTGACCAATGACAATGCCGACGTTCAGGCCGGCATCAACATCGTGCTCAAGGCCATCGAGGCGCCGATCCGCCAGATCGCCGAGAACGCCGGTGTCGAGGGTTCGATCGTGGTCGGCAAGATCATGGAGAACAAGTCGGAGACGTTCGGCTTCGACGCCCAGAACGAAGAGTACGTCGACATGGTCGAAAAGGGCATCATCGATCCGGCCAAGGTCGTGCGGCGTGCGCTGCAGGACGCGGGCTCGGTCGCCGGTCTCCTGGTCACCACCGAGGCGATGGTCGCCGAACTGCCGAAGGACAAGCCGGCAATGCCGGCAATGCCGGGCGGCGGCGGCATGGGCGGGATGGACTTCTGATCCGTTCCAACGCGAAAAACACGAAAGGGCGCGGTTTTACCGCGCCCTTTTTGTTTGGGACAACGCGCCGCACGGCGGAACAACCTACCGGGCCCGCGAGTTTGCAGGCATCGGGTTGGGAGGGCGGAGACCACCATGCGATCCCTCCAAGCATTACCACTCGGCACGCTCCTGGTCGTGTTTGCAGCGCTGTTCGGCCCCCCAGAGGCCGGCACCGCGGCTTTTGTGCGCACGAGCGGCCCGGCGAGCGTGGCGCAGGCCCCCGCGGGTAGCCCGCCGGCCATCTCGAGCCAGCGCACGATCAATCTCACCGAGGAAGACCGTCACACCATCCGCGAGATCGTGCTCAAGGACGCCAACGTGCGCAAAGAGCCCGATACGACGAAAGCCGCGATCGGCGATGCACCCCCGCAGGGCGTGGTCACCTACGAGTTCCCGCCCCTGATTCTGAGCAAGATTCCGGCCCTCAAGTCGCACAGCTATTTCGTGATGGGTGACGAGATCGTCGTGGTTGACGCCAAGTCCGGGAAGGTCGCCGACATCGTCAAGTGACGGAGCGCAAGGGTCCTCAACCCTGCGGTTCGATCTTGGCGATCTTCACGTAGTCGCCCCACTGCTTGATCGTCTGCAGGAAATACGCCTGCCCCTCTTCCGGCTTGCTCACCCACGGATCGCTCGCGATGCCGGCGAGGAATTTCTTGCCATCCTCGCTCGCGACGATCTGGCTGATCCACTCGTTGAGCTTGTCGATCACCGGCTTCGGCGTGCCCGTGGGCACGAGGCCCGCCCACCAGCCGCGCAGGTCCATCGGATAGCCGAGCTCGGTCATGGTCGGATATTCCGGCGCTGCCAGCATGCGTTCGGACGTCGAGACCGCGAGTATGCGCATTGAGCCGGCGCGAGCGCGCGCCATGGCGAGCACGTTGTCGGGAATGGCGTAGTCGATCGCGCCGCTGGCGAGATCGTTGAGATACTCGGCGCCGGTCTTGTAATAGACCTCGACCGCCTGCAGCCCGGCCTTCTCCTTGTACATGGCGCCGACCACCTTGGCGCTCGGATTGGCGATGGCGTAGCTCGCCTTGTCGCCTTTCTCCTTCATCGCGGCGGTGAGCTCGGCAATCGTCTTGTAGGTCGACGTGTTGCTGACCGCGACCATCACCGGCTGCTTGTTGATGGTGCCGACGATCTGCAGCGACTTGCCGACGTCGGTGCCCGGATTCTTCAGCACGTGCATGTTGGCGGCGAGCGCGCTCGCACCGGTGATGTAGATCGTGTAGCCGTCGGGCTTGGCGCGCGCGACATACTCGGTCGCAATGTTGCCACCGGCGCCGGCCTTGTTCTCGACGATGATCGGCCGACCGGCCATCGGCTTCATCTTCTCGGCGATGAACCGCACGATCACGTCGGCGCCGCTGCCGGCCGCGAAGCCGCAGATCAGGTGAATGTCCTGCGCCGGATATTGCTGGGCGGAGACCGGCGCTGCGCCGATCAGTGCGAGTGCGACTGCCGCTACCCGAACGTGCCAATGTTTCGCCATCGCGCCATCTCCCCATCAGTCCGGTTTGTTATGCGGCGATCATAGCAGCGCGGCGGGCGGCGCGGCTAGAAGCGCCCGAAGATCTGGATCGATAGCGACACCATGCCCGGGAACGCAATCACCAGGATCACCATCAGCACCATGATGATCACCCAGGGGATCGAGCCCAGCAGGATGTCCTCGCTCTTGATCGAGGGCGGCGCGACCGAGCGCAGATAGAACAGCGCAAATCCGAACGGCGGATGCATGAACGAGGTCTGCATGTTCACGCCGATCAGCACGCCGAACCAGATCAGGTCGATGCCCATCTTCTCCGCCACCGGCGCAAGCAGCGGAATGATGATGAAAGCGATCTCGAAGTAGTCGAGGAAGAAGGCCAGGAAAAACACAAAGACGTTGACGAACACCAGGAACCCGGTGACGCCGCCCGGCAGGTTGCTCAGCAGGTGCTCAACCCACAGGTCGCCATCAACGCCGCGGAAGGTGAGGCTGAATACGGTGGAGCCGACCAGGATGAACATCACCATGATGGTGAGCTTGAGCGTCGTGTCCATCGACTGCAGCAGCTTTTCCCAGGTCAGCCGCCGGTGGCCGATGGCGAGGAGAAGCGCGCCGGCGGCGCCCATGGCACCGCCCTCGGTCGGGGTCGCCAGTCCGATCAGGATGGTGCCGAGCACCATGAAGATCAGGACGAGCGAGGGCACCATCGACACCATGCAGCGCACGAACAGCACGCTCAGGCTCGCGGTGCGAACCTCCTTGGGCAACGCCGGCGCCTTCTCGGGAAAGAAGATCGTCAGCAGGAAGACATAGAGGCAGAACAGGCCGACCAGGATGAAGCTCGGAATGAAGGCGCCGGCGTACATGTCGCCAACCGAGCGGCCCATGGCGTCGGCAAGCACGACCAGCACCAGCGAGGGCGGA
>Ga0105245_10001847_pt1 | contig 19281 bp, 18 predicted proteins | sample KBSM54metaG_FD_81523 | JGI IMG/M metagenome (GOLD analysis project Ga0105245, IMG submission 81523) | Miscanthus rhizosphere microbial communities from Kellogg Biological Station, Michigan, USA - KBS M5-4 metaG | ecosystem: Host-associated > Plants > Roots > Rhizosphere > Soil | place...
ACGATGGTATCGCCCAGCTTCATCGGAGGAGAATCCTGGCGATAGAACGGCCCGACCAGACTGCTCTTGGTCCCGGCTTCCGCCGCTCGTTTATCGTGAAGGGAGTTGATCAGCGAACTCATTCCCAGCGTGTCGGACAACAGAATAAACTCCTGCCGGAACGCCGTGCACTTCTGACCGACGGCGGTCAGGAACTTGATCCCCTCCAGCCATTCTTCAGGAGTAAGATCCGCCTCGCGCGCCCAGGCGTGCAGGTGCCGTACCAGCGGCTCCATGATCTGCTTCAGCCGGGGATTCGGCGTAGCCGCCATCTGTTCAATAGCGGCGTCTGTAATGGTGTTTTCGTCAATCGCGCGCAGCATGTGATGATCCTTCTTCCACTAGGAATTCTTACACATTACTTGGTCTTCTGCAGCGGCCACATCTTGAAGAATTCGGCGAAGAAGATCAGGAACGGGAAGGTTATGCCGAGCAGCGCCGTCGCCAGCCAGATCTCGAAATCGTTGGTGGGCGGGCCCGGCTTAAGAACGCCGGTCACAGTGGACGCGAGCGCTCCATACATCTTGGCCAGCAGGACTCCAATGACCAGAGCGGCCACGCAGTTCAAGACACCCTTCACCGGCTGGGCGAACTTGGCGAATAGCGAATTTTGCAGCATATTCAGCACCACGATGGTCCCGAAGATGAACGGGATCGGCCCGGATATGAGGAAAATCATCGGATCCATGCCCATCGTATTCACGCCGATGTAGTACGCCAGCGCGCCCAGAACCAGCGCCAGCAGCGTCCACACGATGCCGAGTACAGGCTGCTTCATCACGGCCGGCGACGATGTAAACGGCCATAAATCGAAGTGCAGCATGACAAACAGGAAGGTGAGCGCAGTCACGTAGAACACCTGCGCGTTTACTCCGTTAAACATCCCGTGGGGATCAAGATTCGCTCGATACCAAGGTGCGCCCGCCATGAAGCTGAAATCGAAAAACAAGCGGAATAGCAAGTAGTTAATGATGTAGACCCCCGCCAGCATCGCCAAGCCGGCTCCCACCGGATTCTTGATCAGGCTGGTGAACGGCCATCCTCCAAACATGATGGCCATCCAGAACGTGACCACTACCGAAACGATGCCGAACAAAACCAGAATCGGAATAGGCGGAGCAATGCCGCCGCCCACGACCGCGTGGCAGATTCCACCCACGACCACGCCTATGACGATATTCACCAGCACCAGCAGAATCCCCTTCAAAGGCTGGCGCAGAGAGCTGACGAAGCCCGGATTGGCGCCCCACGTTACGCCGATGACGATTTCCATCGGGATTATGGACGCCATAACGAAGATCACCCAACTGCCGAACGTCGGGAAATCGAACAGGGAAATGACGCCCAGGGAGACCGCCATAATCAGGACGGTGGCGACAATTCCGAGCGCGGGCTGTTTCATGCAATCCTCCTACGTGGGAAGGCCAAGAGTCGAGATAATATACCACAGGCGCGATGAATCCCGAGCGTTGGCAGCAAGTCGAGAACGTGTATCACGCGGCGCGGCAGAGAAGCCCGCTAGAGCGCAGCGTGTTTCTAGACGGCGCTTGCCGTGATGATTCGGATCTGCGCCGTAAGGTGGAATCGCTTCTGGCGGACGACGCGCCTGGAAACGGCTCCCCGGACACCGCGACTTTTACAGTCGCTCACGGCGGTTCCCGCGACGCCGCCAGCCTGGCCTCAGGCGGCTCTTGGCTGGGTCCGTACCAGATCGAAGGATCTCTCGGAGCCGGAGGAATGGGGCAGGTATACCGCGCGCGCGATACACGTCTGTCCCGGCCCGTCGCCATTAAGGTCCTGACGTCCGGCTCGGTGGATCGCTTTATTCAGGAAGCCCGGGCGGCGTCCGCACTCAACCATCCCAACATCGTCACGATCTACGACGTGGGCGAGGCGGGCGTGTCCTACATCGTCATGGAGCTGATCGAAGGCCAGACCTTGCGGCAGGCGATGGCCGGCGGCCCTTTGCCCGTTCCCAAACTCTTGACGATTGCCGTGCAGGTCGCTGACGCTCTGGCCGCTGCGCACGCCAAGGGGATCATGCACCGCGACCTGAAGCCCGCCAATATCATGATCAGCGCCGAGGGGCGAGTTAAGATCCTGGACTTCGGCCTGGCCAAATTTGGCGGAGGCGCTGGTGGTGCGAGTTCCGCCACAGTGACGGAGCACTCGCTCACCCAACCGGGAACAGTTCTGGGAACACTCGGATACATGTCGCCGGAGCAGGCGCGGGGCGAGCCCACCGATTTCCGGTCCGATCAGTTTTCCTTCGGTGCCGTTCTCTACGAAATGGCCACGGGACGGCGTGCCTTTGCCGGGTCCACGCAGGTGGACGCCCTGGCCGCCGTCATACGCGACCAGCCCGATCCCATCGGCCGCATCAATCCGCAAACGCCGGCGCCCCTGCAATGGGCCGTGGAGCGCTGCCTGGCAAAGAACGCGCGGGACCGGTACAGTTCCACCCAGGACCTTTTGCATGAACTGACTGCGATCCTCAACAGCCTTTCGCAGCCGCAGCCCGCACCCGCGGCCACGCCGCATAACCTGCCCGCCCAACGCACCGCGATGGTCGGCCGGGAGCAGGAGCTGGAGGGCGCCCGGCAGCTGGTCCTGGAGCCGCACGTGAGACTGGTGACGCTCACGGGACCAGGAGGCATCGGTAAGACGCGACTGGCGGTGGAACTCGGCCGCAAATTATTGGATGAGTTTCCCGGAGGTGTTTATTTCGTTCCTCTGGACCGCATCAACGACGCAGAGTTGGTTGCTTCGGAAATCGCCAGTGCTCTGAGCATCCGGCAGAGCAGAGATCGGTCCATCGCCTTCACCCTCCAGGAGCATGTTCGAGCATTTTCGGCGCCCACATTGCTGGTGCTGGACAATTTCGAACACGTATTGGCCGCATCGCCGCTGGTGACCGATCTCTTGTGTTCGTCAGAGCAGCTCAAGATCGTTGCAACCAGCCGCGCGGCGTTGCGGCTGTATGGAGAATACGAATTCCCGGTACCGCCTTTGGACCTCCCCGATCGCAAAACAGCACCCGTCGAAATGCTGGCGAAGTCTCCCGCGGTGGCGCTGTTTCTGGAGCGCGCCACGGCGCTGCGTTCCGGGGGACCGCAAAAGGATGATGCGCAAATCCGCATGGTGGCCGAGATCTGCGCGCGTCTGGATGGGCTGCCGCTCTCGATCGAGCTGGCTGCAGCCCGTACGCGGGTGCTGCCGCTGGCGGCTCTGCTCGAACGTGTGCGCGATCCTCTGCAGCTTCTCGCCGGCGGTCCGCGCGATCTTCCCATGCGCCAGCGGGCCTTGCGCGCGACTCTCGACTGGAGCCACAACCTGCTCGATCCAGAGCAGCAGAAGCTTTTCCGCCGGATGTCGGTATTCGTTGGCGGCGCGACGCATGAGGCCATCGAGGCGGTCTGCAATGCGAAAGAAGACCTGCATATCGATCTGCTGGACGCTATCGAATCCCTGGTGGACAACAGCCTGGTGCGCCGGACGGGTGCGGATCCCACCGAACCCCGCTTCGTGATGCTCGAAACCATGCGCGAATATGGACTGGGCCGGCTGGCCGAGGCTGGAGAGGAATCGTACACGCGCAAGGCTCACGCGGCCTACCTCGTGGTGCTGGCGGAAGAGGGGGGGCCGAATCTGATGATAGGAGACCAGCAGCCAGCGTGGTTCGCCCGGTACGATGCAGAGATCGGGAACATACGCGCGGCCCTGGATTGGCTCATCGCCACGGGCGAAGCGGAGTGGGGATTGCGGATGACGAATTCACTCAGCTTCTACTTGACCCATCGTGGCCTCGCTGGAGAGGCCTTCGAGCGCATGCAGAAGCTATTGGCGCTACCCGCGGCGGCGACCCGCAGCAAGCTTAGGGGAAAGTCACTCACTACAGCGGCCGATCTGGCCTCGTTCTCCGGACGGCACACCGATCGGGTGGGGCTCAATGTGGAGAGTCTAGGGATTCTTGAGGAGCTGAACGATCCTCGGGGCCTGCTACAAACGCTAACCCATGGCGGCGTCGCAGATCGCGGAAGCGGAGATTACCCCGCAGCCAGAGCGCAATTCGAACGCGCCGTGAAAATTGCCCGCGAGTTGGGAGATCCTGCGAGCCTGGCGGGAGCGCTCAGCAACCTGGCGGACCTCGTCAAGCTCCAAGACGAGTATGAACTGGCGCGGCTGCTTCAACTGGAAGCTGCCCGCCTGTTTGAAGAGATAGGCGACCGGACCGGTGCTACTTGGGCGCTGAGCCATCAAGCGGATTTGGCCAGGGGACAGGGGGACCCCGAACGGGCGCGCGCACTTTATGAACAGGCACTCACCCGGTTCCGCGACCTGAAGGACCAGCAGGGAATCGCCTCCTGCTTTCAGGATTTGGCCGGCATTTCCGCCGACGCCAGAGACTATCCGGCCGCTCAGAGGCGGTTTAGCGAGTCGCTCAAACTGTACTGGGATTTAGGGAACCAGACCGACCTGCCGCGGTTACTAGAATCTCTCGCCTCCTGCGCGGAGGCGTTGCGAGAGCCGGAACGCGCGCTGACCCTGGCGGGAGCGGCCGCAGCCATCCGTCAAGAGTTACTCAGTCCGCTCACAGAATCCGCAAAACCTAAGGTGGAGCACACGTTGGCGGCCGCGCGCGACCAACTTAGCAGCACAGCCGCGACCGCCAGTTGGATGCGCGGATGGACCATGCAGCCAGAGGAAGCCGTGCGATTCGCCCTGGGGGTTTGAGCCGGTTAACCCGCGCTAGCGGGTTCCATCATGCGCCGAACCGCGGAAATCCGGTTGGCGGGAAATCCACCGAGGCGTGCGTGTTCTTTGATGATCTCTTCGTTGGGAGCCCAGTAGATGCAGTAGACTTTGTCGTCGGTCACATAACTGTGGAGCCACTGAATCTGGGGACCCAGTTCCTTGAGGACACCCAGAGACTTTAGAGCGACTTCCCGAACCTGCGCCTCGGTCATCTTGCTCGCCCCGGGGATCTCGCGTTCGATCACATAGTTGGGCATGCCGGAATCATATCATGCCGGTTTAAGACGTCGCAGACCGCTCATGCCAGGCCCAGGCCGTCTCGACGATCCGTTTGATGTCCCGATATTCGGCAGTCCAGCCGAGCACCTTCTTAGCGAGCGACGGGTCCGCCACCAGCTCCGGCGGATCGCCCGCGCGCCGCGGACGAAGCACGTGCGGAACATCGCGACCGCTAGCCGAAGCGACCGCGCGTACCACATCCAGGACAGACTGGCCGACGCCGGTACCCAGATTGACCGATATCGATTCCCCGCCCTGGCGCAAGTAATCCAGCGCTAGAATATGCGCGCGGCCCAGATCGAACACGTGGATGTAATCGCGCACGGCGGTGCCATCGGGAGTCGGATAGTCGGTCCCATAGACCTCGAGCTGCGGTCGTATTCCTTGAACCGCCTCGAATGCCGCCGGGATCAAATGCGTTTCCGGCTCGTGCAGTTCGCCCAGTTCGCCTTCCGGATCGGCGCCGGCAGCGTTGAAATACCGTGGGGCAACCCATTTGAGGCCGTGCGCGATGCCGTGCCAGTGCAGCATGCGTTCGACGAAAAGTTTAGTCTCGCCGTACGGATTTACCGGCTTCTTGGTCTCCGATTCGGTGATCGGGATGGTCTGGGGATCTCCATACACGGCGCAGGTGGAGGAGAATACGATGTTCTTCGCGCCGGACGCGATCAGGGCGTCCAGAAAGTGAATGGTCTTACCCACGTTCTCGCGGAAATACTTGCCCGGATCGGTGTAGGACTCGCCGACGTAGGCTTTCGCCGCGAAATCGATCACGTCGGTGATGCCGTGCTGGCGAACAATCTTTTGGACCAGCTCACCGTCTTCGATATCGCCTTCATAGAGCGGACCGAACTTGGCCGCCCAGCGATGACCGGTGCTTAGATTGTCGAGAACGATGGGCTCACGCCCGGCCTTCGCGAGCAGTTTACAAGTATGGCTTCCGATGTAGCCGGCGCCGCCGGCGACTAAAACAGGACTTGGCAAGATGTTTTCACTATGCCACACCCATCCGTCTGGGGGCGAAAGCGGCGAGTTAAAATAAGTGGCAGAAACTTTCGGCCGCATGGGGGCACTGAACACAATCTGCGTCTTCTGCGGCTCAAGCCATGGTCTCCGGCCAGGCTACCGCGCTGCTGCTGCCGAACTAGGCGAGCTACTTGCTGCTGGAGGTTTGAATCTAGTCTATGGAGGGGGAAGCACCGGTTTGATGGGGACGCTGGCGGACGCAGCCCTGACCGCTGGAGGCGAGGTTATCGGAGTGATACCGCACGCCCTGGTCGCAAAGGAAATCTCTCACTCCGGCTTGAGCCGGCTTCACGTCGTAAATTCTATGCACGAACGAAAGGCGCTGATGGCTTCGCTGTCCGACGCCTTTATCGCCTTGCCGGGCGGGTTTGGCACTGCCGAGGAGTTGTGCGAGATCCTCACTTGGGGGCAGCTCGGCATACACCAAAAGCCGGTCGGATTGCTCAATGTCGAAGGCTTCTTCGACTCTCTGCTGGAATGGCTGGACCATGCTACTCGCGAAGGGTTCGTTCGTCCCGAACATCGTCGCCTGTTAATGACCGACACGAATCCGAGCCGGTTGCTCGCGAGAATGTCTGCCTACGAAATTCCAGCGGTCGAGAAATGGCTCGACCGGGCGAAGTCCTAAGCGGACACCGGCCGACGCGTGCGCGCGATCCAGCGTCCCAGGAGACCGCCGACCATGCCCCACAACCAGGATGCCGGCAGCGCAAATAGAGGCGCGACCAGAATGCCCAGCGGGGCGGGTGGGCACGCGGTGGATTGTATGCTCTTCAATGTGCCCGTGGGCTCCTGCACGCGGATCCAGCAAGAACGAACTTGCGCGTCGTAATACGTGTACGCGAATCCGTGTTCGTGAAACGTAGTTGGAGTGTCCCAGCGTCCGACAACAATCACGCTCAAGAAGCCGGATAACATCAACACACCAGCCAACATCGAGGGGACGCCAGCCAGGAATGTGATTCTCATGGCCGCCTTACCCGACCGGGATAACTTGCCTCCATAGCGCAGGTAGGTCCACACGCCGCAGCCGACCAGGAGCTCGACGTAGAGGTTCGATCCCCAGAAATACTGGAGTAACAGGCTCGACCCACTGCCAAAGCGCGGAGGAGCGATGATGTTCCACACGAATCCGTTGAGCATGACCAGCAGCATGGCGAATCCCACAAGCGTGGAGGGCTCGGCCGCGCGGAGGCGCTGCCACAGCCCGTTTCGAAGGACATTAGCGAAGGTGCCCGCTGTCAACGTCCGGGCAAGGAGCAAATCCGCAAGTTCGACGCCATACTCGCGCCGCCAACTGGCAGGATACAAGCGCAAGAGCGTTCTGACAATGAAGTGTTTCATGCGGGTCGTAACCTCCGTAACCCGGCCGCCGCGACTCGGCGCATCGCGTTGAGTTGTTCCGTAAGCCCCGTCGCACCTTCGGCGGTCAGCTTGTACGGCCGTTGGCGGCCGGCGCCCGACTGCGGCACGATGAGCTTCTTTTCGACCAGGCGGGTGATCGCGGTGTAGAGGGTCCCGGGGCCCAGCGTCACGCCTGCGAACGTTTCGACGTCGCTCATGATGGCGTAACCGTGCTTCGGTCCGGAAGCGAGGCTGGAAAGAATGAGGAGTTCGGGGTCGGATGCCGGCCCGGTTTTAGGCTTGCGCGCCATGCTACGAATTACGATATATCAAATTACGATAAACCGCAAGGATACGGCGCGCAAACCCGAGGACGACGATATGGGCTTACGCCTTGCCGGTACGCCAGCCTGCCGCGTAGGTTTTACGCGCGACTTCTCCGTACGGCACGGGGCTGACAATCGCCTTGATTTCGATCTGCCGGTGGCGTTCCACAGTCGTTTTCTTGGTGCCGCCGCCTTCTTCACCCCAGAACAGCGTGACTTCGTTGCCGATCTCGATATCCGGATCGACGACGCCCAGCGAAAGCATGGACCGCTCGTTGTAGCTGTATCCGGCAAACATCGAGAACCCGGCAGCCTTCCCGTTGGCCTGAATCTTATCGTAGGATGCCGAGGTGTAATTCGACAGTGGAAGATCGATGTACTTGAAGGGGTCCTGGCCCTTCTCGAACAGCGACTTAAACACCTTCAGGACGTCGTCGGAATTCCAGGCGAAGGTGACTTTCTTGCGATGCGGCTTGGCGGCGATTTTCTCCAGCGCTTCGCGGCCGATGAAGTCATGATCGAACTTGACGAACGGTCCGTAGCCCAGTTCGTAGGGCGTCATGTAGTAGTCTTCGATGTTGCTGGAAACGAAGCTGCCGCCGATCGACCCGGTGCCTTCATAACCGGTTGCGGGAAGCCACTGGCGATACGCCTTCATCTTGTCACCCGTGTAGACGGCTGGCAGAGGCGATGGAATCCAGCCGGACTCGAGTGTGTTGGTCGCATATGCGCGTGAGCCGACCTCCACCAAGCCGAAATCTTTGCCGGCTTCGACGATCGCGGCGCGGATTTCCTCGCCTTCCGCGTACGGTCCCCAGATTTCGAGACCGGGCGCGCCGGCCATACCGTGGCGCAGCGCGCGCACGTTACGACCCTTGATCTTGATCACGTCCATGTGGAAAAACTTGATGTTGGGGAACGGCCCGCCATTCAGTTTTTCAATTACCTTCTCGGCGTTCGGACCCTGAATCTGGTAGCGGTAAACCTGGCGAGTCACGGCTTTGCCGCCGGTGCGGGAAGGCGACCGGTCGTCGCGGACGACGTCCACTTTGTATCCGCCGGTCTCGGCGTGGAACTGGATCCAGTTGACCGACGGTGCACGTCCCACAAACACCACGTGGTTCTCTTCCAGGTGGAAAAGGATTCCGTCGCCGATGACAAAGCCATCGTAGCTGCAGGGGACCATTTGCTTCGCGCGGTTGACCGGGAAGTTGGCGAAGCTGTTGATGGTGAGATACGAGATTAACTTGATCGCATCGGGCCCTTTCAGGTAAATCTCGGCCATATGATGCGACTGGTCAAACAGCACGCAGCTGTCGCGCCAGGCACGCTGTTCATCGCGCCAATTCGAGTATTCGGAGGGGACCACTGGGTACACGTAGGCTCCGATTTGCGAATTGCGGAGCATCTGTACCGGGTTCCCGGCTTTCTGTAAAAGATCTTCCAGGCTTTGACTCATGGTTCTACTTGGCCTCTTTCTGAATTCGTTGATGGTTGCGCAAAAGGTTTAGTCTAACACTTGTGAATTTACGACCCCGGTTCAGGTCCGCTACCGGGATGGCCTGGAACCGCGGGGGTGCCGTAAATATGGAAAGATTCGATGGTCTTCAGACCCCAGGCCTGTCCCTTTTTCCGTTCCGTCTCAGTCCAGCGGATCGGCTTCCAGTCAGGCGCCAGGATCAGACGCGCTCCCGCGTTGGCAATCTCCACGCGGTTCCCGCCGGGTTCGTAGACATACAGGAAAAACGTTTGCTGGATGGCGTGTTTGTGCGGACCGGTCTCAATCTTGACGCCGTGTTCGAGAAAAATATCGGCGGCCAGCAAAACTTCCTCGCGGCTGTTGACCGCATACGTTACGTGATGAAACCGGCCTTTGGTGCCAGTGGCGTCCTTGGTGTAAGCGAAATCGTAACTTTTGTTGGTACAGGTCATCCACATCGCGGCCTCGACGCCGGTATCGAGAACGATCTGCTCGGTGAGGCGGAAGCCCAGGTAGTTTTCGAAGAACTCGCGATTCGCTTTGATGTCGACCGCCAGGCCGTTCCAATGATCCAGGCGCCGGACGTTGCATCCGCGCGCCGGGAACCGCTGGGCCTGATTCTTGAGCGCAGGTTTCAAATTCGGAGGCGCGTCGTACCACTGGGTTTCGTAATATAGCTCGATCTTGTGGCCGTCCGGATCCTGGGTCAGGAACGCCGGGCCGTGGCACAGATCGCCTTTGGTCCAACCAAGGTCGAATTCGGTGCCTTTGAGGGCGGCGACGCGCCGTTCCAGCGCCTGTGGGCTGCGCGCGCGGAGTCCCATGTGGCCCATTCCAGCCTGTTTAGCCGCGGTGAGCTTGAGGGTATGGCGCTCGTAATCGTCCCAGGCGCGCAGGTAGACCGAGTCGCCTTCCCGGCCACTTTCGGTCATCCCCATGATGTCGACGAAGAAACGGACGCTTTCTTCGGGCTTAGGGGTGAAAAGCTCCAGGTGGCCCAGGTGGGCGATGTCCGTGATGGGTTCGTTTTGCATGCAAACTGTAAAGTATACCGCGAGACGGGCTTTAGAGGAGGTGAGCCGGCGTAGCCCGGCGCTTCCACTTGCGTCGTGTCTTTTGTTGCAACAGGAGCCTCACATTCACTTCTTCCAGCGATCCAAAAAATCCCACGAAACAGCCGCGCAGGCCGGTGGGCGGACGCCGGGTCTTCCGAAAATCGCGCTGCCGGAACTGGTCGGTGGATGCAATCACGGCGCTGCCCATGGGACGGTATTCATGGGTGCCCTGCGCCCACGCCAGATCATTCTCCGCGTCGATCCACACGGCGAATCCCATATGATATTATGGACCGCGCGCGAACAAGAGAAAACGCCCTATGACTACCCCAACCCGGCTCGTAATTCTGGCAGCAATCGCGGCATCCTTTGCTGCGGCGCAGTCACTGGACTTCGCGACGTATCGCGCGAAAGTGGAGCCCATTTTCCTCAAGAAGCGCGATGGGCACGCCCGCTGCGTGGTGTGCCACGCGAATGCAGGCAATGCATTTCGTCTCCAGCCGCTGGCGCCCGGCGCGACCACCTGGACCGAGGAGGAGTCGCGGAAAAACTTCGAGGCGGTCTCCAAGCTGGTGTTCTCCGCCAACCTGATGTCCAGCCCGCTGCTGAAGCATCCCTTGGCAGGCACGGCCGGCGGTGACGATTTCCATAGCGGCGGCCGCCAATTCCAATCGCAAAGCGATCCGGACTGGAAGGCCATTGCGGACTGGGCTCGCGGCTCAAAATAAAGTTGTCCGGGTCGGGCGATAATTGAATTTGCTCCTTCGCCGCCGAACGCTTCTTACCTCTGTTGTTCTCCTGTGGGCTGGGCTGCTGCCCGGCTGCCGGCAGAGCACCGTCCACGAACTCACCATCCTGCACTTCAACGATTTTCACGACCGCCTGCTTCCGGATCCCGATGGCATCGGAGGGGTCTCGCACTTAGCCACATTGCTTAAGCGCGAACGGGCCGCGGCCACCGCGTCGCTGACGCTGCACGCCGGCGACCTGGTAGAGGGCACGCCGGTCAGCACTGTGTTTCAGGGCGTACCGGATTACGAGATCGCCAACAATCTGGGACTCGACGTCAGCTGCCTGGGCAATCATGAATTCGATTATGGCTGGCAGAAGATTCGTGATTACATGCAGATCGCGAATTTCCCCACCGTGAGCGCAAACACCGTGGACGCTTCCGGGAACCGCATGCTGAATCCGCCTTACGTCATTCGTGACGTCGGAGGCATGCGCGTCGCGGTGATCGGGGCGATGCTTGAAACGCTGGCGCAAAACACCACGTTAGGCATGCTGGGACCCTTTCATGCGGCGCCGATCGTCGAAACCCTGCGTCCCATCGTCGCCGACGCGAAGGAGCACGCCGATATGGTGATCGTCCTGGGACATATCGAGAAGCCCGAGGCGGAAGCGATCCTGCGCGACCTGCCGGACGTAAGCGTCGTGGCAATCGGGCACCAGCACACGCCCTGGAAAGAGGAGCTGGAAATCGGCGGGCGGTTTGTGATCCATGCCGAAGGCTACGGCCGCCAGGTAGGCCGTCTGGTGCTGCGCTACGACACCGCGACCCGGCGCATCATTTCGCACGAATGGACCGGGATCCCGGTGGATAACAGTCAGTACCCTGCCGATCCCCAGATCCAGGCGCAGGTCGACAAATGGGAAGCAAAGGTCGCGGCGCTAGTCGATGTTCCCATTGGCAGCGCCACGCGGGAGATCCCGCGGAGTGAAGTCAAAACTCTGATGGAGCGTGCCATGCTCGACCAGGTGCCTGCGGACTTGGCGTTTACCAACCGGGGTGGAGTGCGCGACATCCTGCCCGCGGGCGTGTTACTGGCGCGCCATGTGTGGAATGTGATGCCGTTCGACAATCGAGTTGTGGTGGTAGATATTCCGGGGGATCAACTGGCCGCGTTGACCGACCCTTCCGGCCGTGTTGACAAGGTTGTCACGGCGACGCTCGACCCCAAGCGGGTCTATCGGCTGGTCACTACCGATTTTGTCGCGCAAAGCTGGGCTGACAGCGGCAAACCATTCCCGCGTCGCGATCAGGGCGTACTCTTGCGCGATCTAATGATCGAGTGGATCAAGCAGCGGAAAGTGATTCCTTAGGGAATCACGACGGTCGCGTTCCTCTTAGGAACTTCGCCCACCGGAATAACCGCGACAACTTTGCGCGCCTGGATGTCCACGGCCGACACATTATTCGCGCCGGCATTGGCGACATAGACCATCTTGCTGTCGGGAGTGAACGTCAGCCAGTCGGGCGTCGGCCCGGTTGGCACGAATCCGATAACTTTAAGATCCGGCATCGAGTAGAAAAATACGCCATTCGCGACGGAGCTATCCACCGCCAGCGTCTTCTTATCGGGGGTGATTCCGATCCCGTGCGAAGGCGCGCCACTGTGAACTTCGCCGACCTTGGGCTCATTGGGCAACATGATCCGCGCGACTTCCTCACGCGTCTTGAGATCCAGGACGGCAAATCCATGCACGTCGGAAAGCTGCAGGTAAACGTGAGCGGCGGAGCCATCGGCCGCGGTGTCGAAGGTCATGCAGCGCACGCCTTTGTCGAAGGTGTGATCCCAGGCAACCTCCAGCTTCGCGAGATCGATCACGGTGAGAACGCGGCTTCCCACCGATCCGGACACAACCCACTTTCCGTCCGGCGTCACGTAGACGTTGTGCACGGCGCCTTTGACCTTGATGGTCTTGATGTTCTTCATGGTGGCGGCATCGATCACGTCCACGCCACCGGGGGCGACGGCGATACCGGCGAAAATCAGCTTGCCATCCTTGGACACAGCGATGTTATTCGGATGTCCACTCAGGGCGACCTTGCCTAGATGCTTGCCGGTCTTAGTGTCGACCGCGACCACGGTGCTATCGGATTCGACCGTGAAATACGCCTTGGTGCCATCGGGCGAGGAGGTAACTCCGTGCGGGGCCTCCAGATCCTTCACTGTGAGCACAACTTTGTTCGTGGCGGGATCGATGAACAGCGCGGTGTCGCCCGCGGCGTTGGTCTGGATGACCCGAACCGAGCCGGCGGCCAGCGGGAGCGCCAAAGCCAGGGAAACACAGAATCTCTTCATGGAGTGTGACCTCGCCCGAGATTCTATCACAGAGCGTCCGCGACTAGCCGTCACCCATGCGGTAAAATCAGTCAGCATTCTATGCCCTTAAGTCCCGGGACCCGGCTTGGCCCGTACGAAATTGTGGCCCCCTTGGGCGCGGGGGGCATGGGCGAGGTGTACCGCGCACGCGATAGCCGCCTGAGGCGCGAGGTCGCCATTAAGGTCCTGCGGGAATCGATCGCCTACGGCGGCGACTGGGAGCGTTTTCAGCGGGAAGCGCGAGCGGCATCCGCACTTAGTCATCCCAACATCTGCGCGGTTTACGACCTTGGCGAGGCCGATGGCCGGTCGTTCCTGGTGATGGAGCTACTCGAAGGCCAGACTCTTCGCGACTACATCGGGAAGAAGCCCGTCACAACCGAGGTCGTGCTGGCGCTGGCCATGCAGATCACCGATGCGCTGGAAGCCGCGCACACCAAGGGAATCCTGCATCGCGATATCAAGCCCGGCAATATCATCGTGAATGCCCGGCTTCACGCCAAAGTGCTCGATTTCGGACTGGCAAAGCAATTGGCGCCGGCCGAGACCGACGACACTCTGACCATCGAGTCCCTGACTGCCGCGGGGACCGTGATAGGAACGCCCCATTACATGGCGCCGGAAATCCTGCAGGGCAAGCCGGCGGACGCTCGCGCAGACTTGTGGGCCTTGGGAGTAGTGCTACACGAAATGTTGACCGGACGCCTGCCGTTCAACGGGCCCACGATGTTTGAAGTGAGCTCGGCGATTCTCCGCGAACCGACGCCGCAACTTCCCGCAAGCGTGCCTTCCGGGTTGCGATCGGTGGTCGATCGCTGCCTAGCGAAGTCGCCAGAGGAGCGGTACCAGAACGCGAGTGAGATACGGTCGGAGCTGGAGGCATTGCAATCGAACGGCGCTCAGAAACCCGTAGGGTCCGGCAGGAAACGTTGGCTATGGGTAGCCGCCGTCGCGCTTGTATTGGCAGGGGCAGGTTTAGTATGGCAGATGACTCGTGGCGCGCCACCCTCTGGCGGGGGCTTCAAACCCTCCTCGAACAAGGAGGCTAACGACTTGTTCTCGCTCGCGATGCAATTTCAACGGGGACAGAACGATATTCCGAAGGCCCAGGAGCTGCTCGATCGAGCGCTCGCCCTGGATCCCAACTTTGCAGAGGCGCTCCGATACCACGCCATCAACTACGCCATCGAGATTCTCAACGGCTACGTAAATGATACGAACCTGCTGTACACGGCCGAGGAGGAACTGGGGCGTGCGGCTCAGGAAGAACCCAGTCTGGATGACGTTCACACCGCTTTGGCGGCGGTATACCTGATGCAAGGCCGGAAAGAGCTGGTGCCGGCCCAGCTAAACCAAGCGTTGGCGCATGACCCCTCTGTGACCGAGGCGCTCCTTTGGCGCGAGATTTATAGCTGGCTAAACGAAGACGGTGCCCAGACCAAGGAAATGGCGCGAGGCCTTCTGGAGCGCGAGCCGCGGCTTATGCCGGCACGCATGTTCCTCAGCGATACGCTTCGGACCGAGGGAGATACCGCTGGAGCCATTCGCGAGCAACAAAGAATCCTGGAACAAGCGCCTATGAACATCAGCGGCGTTTCGCTTCTTAATCTGTCGTATCTCGATACCGGTCAATTGGCAAAGGCGGAGGCACTGCTGGAGCAGCAACGGGGCGCCTTCGCGAGCAATTTCATGTGGCGCAAATCGCGGGCTCTCCTGTTCGCTGTGCAGGGCAAGCGCGCAGAGGCTCTCCAGACAATGGACGAAGACACATTGAAGTTCGCGGCCGCGGCATTCCCCTCTACACTAGAGGCCGCGGAGTTCTACGCGGTATTGGGAGATAGTTCGAAGGCGATCGACTGGCTCGATCGGGCCGTACGCAATGGCGACGAACGGGCGGATTGGTTTCGCAAGGACCCCCGGTTGGCTAGCATCCGTCAAGATCCACGTTTCCAAGTGATCATCAATTCCATTGAAGCGCGCCGGAAACAAAAACCAGCTAACTAGCGGCGGAACCCGGCTAAGCCGCCCAAATCTCGCCGAGCACGCGCTGGAAATTGCCGCCCAGGATGAGTTGGATGTCGGCCTTCGAGTACTTCCGCCGGATCAGTCCTTCGGTCAGCTCGTAGACTTTCCGCGCGTACTGCAGGCCATCCAGGTCGTTCTTCTTCAGCGCAAGCGCCCCGTCCCGGCCGTCCAAGTCGACGTCGCTCCCCAGGCCCACGTGCTCCACGCCCACCAGCTTCACGATATGGTCAATATGTCCCAGGACATTCTCGATCGTCACCGAGCGACCCGTCCCCACGAACAAGCGCTCCATAGTGACGCCCACCACGCCGCCCTTGCCCGCCAGCTTGCGAATCGCTTCGTCCGTTTTGCAGCGGGCGCTGTGCGGCATGAGCGCTCGGCAATTCGAATGCGTGACTAGAACGGGCCTGGCGGATGCTTCGATCACATCCAGCGTGGTGCGGTCGCCGCAGTGCGAGATATCGACCGCCATGCCGAGCCGGTTCATCCGCGCCAGAACCTGCTGGCCGTATTCCGTCAAGCCCTGCTCCCCGGGGTCGGTTGAGCCGCCCCCCAAAGCATTGTTGCGATAAGTGAGCTGGGAGACGCGCTGCCCGAGGTTGTAGAATGCGTCGACGTCGTCCACGGTTCGAAAGTGATTCGAATTCTGCTGACCGACGATGATTCCGAGTTTCCCCTCAGCCTTGGCGCGGGAAACGTCGGCGGGACCGCACACGCGAATAAAGTAATCGGGATGCGCGTCGATGAAAGCGTCCCAGCCGGTGATATCCGCCGTCGACTGGGCATAGATGTTTCCCTCAACGTAGCCGACGGCGGGATGGAAGACGGTAATGCCGGAATCCTTAAGGCGTTGGAAATCCGCCAGGCGGAAACTGGCGGGGCGGGTGCGCCAAATGTCCAGTTTCTTGAAATCCAGGGTGAGCAGGCCTAGCATGTCGATCACGGTGGATTCGCGCACCAAGTCCTCAGCGAGAACCGAAGACAGGGATCCACGGCTGATCCAGGGCGCACTGAGAGCGCACGCCGCGCCTTGCAGAAATATCCTGCGGGAAAGCAATGTAGACTACCGGAAGACTTAGGATAACACCCTAGGGGAAACCTGGCAGTACGTAAAGTACTAGGGCGTTATTCGTGAAATCCCGGCCCGGCGTAGCGATATGAAATGCGTGCACGGGTTCGCCGAACAAGCCCAGAGTCTGATGGATGCCGCCCTGGCTGCGCTCGAGCGAGGGGAACCCTGCCAGGAAATGACGGTCCTGATCAGCCGTGACGGCGGAATCCAGATATGCGCCGATTCGGACTGGCCGCTCGATTCCCTGATGCTCGACCGCGGGGCGCGAACGGGCTACCGCGTATCGCCGCGCCGGGGTTCGGTGCGGGTCGAGGGGCGCGAAGGGCTACGGCGGTGCCTGCTGGAAGGCAGCACGGCGAATCGTTGGCGGGTCGGCCCGCTTGCGGGTAAACATGCCCGCCCCCTACAAAATCTGTTGGCCTCGTAGGGGCGAGGCACGCCTCGCCCGACGGAAGCTCTATAGTGTCACTTCGTCAGTGTCAATTCGTCGCGCGCGGCGAGATACTCTTCGATAGCGGACCGTATGTTCTCTAGCGCTTCTTCCCTGGTGGCACCTTGCGACCAACAGCCTGGTAGTCCTGGGCAAGAAACGCTATAACCTTCGTCGGTTTTTCTCAGAGCAACGGGATACGTCATGCTTCTGATTCGAGGATACCTCCAAAGCTGCACGAGAGTTGGAGCGCGGCTTTCAGGCGAGCTTGATACGTCCGGTCGGGGATCTCGATGACGCCGAACTGCGCCAGGTGCTGCGTCAAATACTGGACTTCCAAAAGTGCGAAGCCCTGAGTGCGTAGCCGCGACACCAGTTCCGCCAGGGCAACCTTAGACATGTTCGTGCGCCGGTGAAACATAGACTCAGCGAAGAACGCGCCCCCAAAATGGACGCCGTAGAGTCCGCCAGCCAGTTCGCCATCCAGCCAGACCTCGACCGAATGAGCTTTGCCGTGCGCGTGCAATTCGCCGTAAATCTTTTTGAACTCGGTGCTGATCCAGGTACTAGGGCGGTCTGCACAGGCATCCACGACATCGGAAAACACGCGGTCAAAGGTGACCTCGAACGGGCGTCGCCTGAGCAAGGCGCTTAGCGAGCGCGAGGCATGGAAAGTGTCCAGCGGAAGAATCGCGCGCCGCTTGGGCCGGTGCCAGGTAATGACACCGCGCTCCGAATCGGCCATGGGGAAGATCCCCGCGCGATAGCCGGATTCGACGTCTGCCGCCGTCAGGATTTTAGTAATGCCGACAACGTCCAAAAGGACCGAGTCATTTCCGCGCGGTCAGGCTGCGCCCCGGCACGCACCAGAGAAAGCTGGTTTTCGAAAGCTCCACGTCTTTCGCGCCCGAAGCTCGCAGCACTTCCGCGTACTCGCCGGTACGGAAAAGGTCGAAGATGGCGAGCTTCCCGCCCGGTTTCAACACGCGAACCATTTCGCGAACTGCCTGGGCTCGCGCGGCTTGCTCCGGGATGTTATGCAGCGCCAGGCTCGACACCACCACGTCGTAATGGTTCTCGGGATAGACCAGTTTCTGCGCGTCGCCATTCTCGATGCGGACCTTGTCGGCGACGCCTTCTAACTTGACGTTGGCTTTCGCCGCGTCGGGCGTGTTGCCGGAAAGATCGAAGGGATTCCACACGTCGATTCCGATGACCTTGCCGTTCTTCAGCCGCTTGGCTGCTCCGATCGCCAGCAATCCGCGACCGCAACCCACGTCCAAAACGCGCTCATCGCCGCGCAGCGCCAGCGAATCGAGCAGTTGATCGCGCAGCCGTAGTTTCGCGACACGGCTCGACCACACCATCACCGAACCTACGCCCAGGAAGATCAGCCCGATCAGCGCCAGGACGCCGCACATGCGCGCAGCCGGTCCGGGATACTCAGAACGATTAACGACGTAGAGCACCAGAGCGATCGCGATGATCCACGCGGCCCGGCTGAACATGCTGCGGACGATGCGCGGGGCGTCTAGGCCATAGTCAGCAGGCCCATTCGCGGTTGCCACTGCTGCCGCCATTAAGCTTGGACCTCTACGGGAACCTCAGTAGGAGCCGGCGGCGGCAGGGGTTTCTTGAACTTGCACTCCCCGTTGGGACACTGCGCGAAGGCGCCGGCCTTCAGGAATTTCTCGATCAGGTAGCTGCCGCCGCATTCCGGGCACTTCTCGGGAAGCGGCTTGCCCCAGGCCACGAAATCGCACTCGGGATAGCGGTTGCAGCCGTAGAAAGTCTTGCCGCGCTTGGAGCGACGCTCAATGATCTCGCCTTCCGAGCAGTTGGGGCACTTCACGCCGATAGTTTTCTGCTTGACGTACTTGCAGGTGGGGTAGTTGCTGCACGCGACGAACTCGCCGAAGCGGCCGAATTTCTTGACCAGTTTGTTCCCGCACTGCGGACAGGGCTCGTCGAGCGGAACATCCTGCGGTTTCTGCCCCGCGCCGAGCTGCTTGGTCGTCTTGCAATCGGGGTAGCCCGAGCACGCCAGAAATTGTCCGAAGCGGCCCTTCTTGAGCACCATGGGACGCCCGCAGTTGTCGCAATATTCCTGCTCGTCCTGCTCGGTGACACCCTCCTGCGCAATCTCGCGCGTATTGGTGCATTCCGGATAGCCGGTGCAGGCGACGAACTTACCGTGGCGGCCCCACTTGATGACCATGGGCTTGCCGCACTTCTCGCAAATCTGGTCGGTGGGCTCCTCCATGCGCTTGATGTCGGTCATGTGGCGCTCGGCGTGTTTCAGGTCTTTCTGAAACCGCTCGTAGAACTCGCTCATGGCCACGC
>Ga0105245_10001850_pt1 | contig 19258 bp, 22 predicted proteins | sample KBSM54metaG_FD_81523 | JGI IMG/M metagenome (GOLD analysis project Ga0105245, IMG submission 81523) | Miscanthus rhizosphere microbial communities from Kellogg Biological Station, Michigan, USA - KBS M5-4 metaG | ecosystem: Host-associated > Plants > Roots > Rhizosphere > Soil | place...
TCTCGAGCCAGACGGCCGCGCGATTCCGATCGCGGCGCATGCCCCAGCGGTCGCTCAGCCGCTGAACGAGAAGCAACCCGAAGCCGGGATCCCCGGGCTCGGGGCGCCTCGACGGAAGCTGGAAAGCCCCACCCCCCGCTGCGATCGCGACGCGGACACGGTCGCCGTCGCACTCGGCCCGCAGCTCGATGGGCTCGCCCGTGGCTCCGTTGCGGTCCCGGAGCGCCTCCACCACGAGCTCGTCTACCAGGAGACACAGGTCTACGAACGACACCTCGTCGACCGACGCCCTGAAGACCTCGAGCTGCTTCCGAGCCCGCCGGGCGCTGTCCGGCTCCGCGGGCAAGTCGATTGCCACGGTTTCGCTCATTTGACGCCTCCGCATTCCCATTACCCACGCGGGTGGCGGCCATGCGGGAGCGGGTTCGATGACCACACCGCGATTCCGTTCAGGGCTGGGCACGACCGCCCTTCACGCAAGAGCGGCTTCGTGGCACGTATGACGACGTCAGCGCTAATGGCGGCGGTGACATGTGAAAGGCAGGCAAGCTCCCGAACCGGCCCACTTTTCGCCATTCGCCAAATTGTGGACGCCGCTCACCTGCTCGGGTGCCAGGCGGCCTCCCGCGATCCAGGACAAGCCTCGCCCGGCCACCAGGCGGACTGCAGGCACCGCGATCCGTCCCCGCCCTCCCCGCTCGCCTCGGGAGGGTCAGTAGTAGGAGCGCCGGCCAGCGACAGGGCGTCCCACCGCTCCGAGGATCCAAAGAACTACGCCAATCAGGGCCAGGATCGCGCCGAGCGCGTAGAGGATGCCGATGTTCAGGACGGCTCCGACAATGACGAGAATGACTCCGAGAATGATCATGTGCCTGCGATTACCCGCTTCGCCGGGCTCCCAATCGGGCGCGGCCGACGGGGCGCGGGTCACTGAGGCGCGTGACCCGTCGCTTGTCCTGCCCGTCAGCCCGCGGGCTGGGGTAGCGTCCCCTGATCAAGAGTTCGGCTGCCCGTTTGGCTTCTGGCTGTCGTCAAGCCACGTGGTCGCTTCATCGGGCGACTCGAAGACTGGGACGCGCAGGTCGATAGCCGTGAGAGCCAACATCTTGCGTACCGCCGAGCCCTCCCCGGCGACGATCGCCATCGGGACCGCCCGATCCTCACCATCGCCGGTTAGGTCCTGCGCGACCTGGACCACTACGCGAAGACCGCTCGAGTCGATGAACGAGCAACCGCTGAGATCGAGGACCAAAGGGCGGCGAGCGAACACCGCCCCGTCGAGGGCGGGTTTCAACCGCTCGCAAGTCGCGAGGTCGAGCTCGCCAAAGACGGCGACCGAGAGCGCCTCTCCGTCTCCGAGTGTGGTTTTGATCACCTCAAAGTCCACGAAACTGTCCTTCCTGCCTGTCGAGGTCGGGGGCTCCCGGCGCGTGACCGCTGGTGGGATGCCCGCCGGCGCTCATATACGGGTTGCCATCACGGATCTCGAAATCCCGTCGATCGAGGAGGCCGGTGAGCTCGAAGACCCGTCGTGGCTGGCCGTTGAGCCCGGAGAGCACCAGCGTTTGGCCCCGCGTCCGAAGCTCCCGCGCGAGCCCGATCAAAGCTCTGATACCGGTCGAGTCGATGAAGCCGCAGTTCTCGAGGCTGAGGACAACCTCGCCCTCCGCGCCCTCCGTTAACGCGCGCGCATGATCGCTGAACTCCGTGCTCGAGATATCGATTTCACCCGCGACGGCCAGGATCACGCCATTGCCGGGGGAGGCGATCCGCGATAGCGAGTGGCCATTTACTTGCTCGGCCCGTGTGAGTGGCCGTCGATCTAGCTCCTTGGAAATCAATGCCGCTCCTCCTTGCGTAGGGACTGACCTAGCGCCACAAGCCCTAGGCGCTCAGCCGCAAAACCGAGTGGCGTGGCGCTTGGTGCTCGCTGCAAGATGATAGCGCAATAGCCCTTGCGGTAATAGCCATTGCTGTAATTGCGGTTGCCGCAATGGCCCTTGCTAATCTTTGTCTCAGAATGGCCGGTGGCGACCCGTTCGACAAGGCCCTGCGGGACTTAGAGCGCACGTTGAGTGCCAATGCTGAGCGCATGGTCCAGATCGAGCGAAGGATCGCCGAGATCCGGCGTCAGCGTTCAGCCGGGCGGTCCTACAGGGAGATAGTCGAAGGGGCGAAGGGGGACCTCAGCGTCCAGTTGATCACCGAGGCAACACAGGCCCTGGATGAGGTCGGTGCCCGGGTCCGCAGGACGGAGGCGCTCGCGCTTCACCGCGAGGGGATGACTATGGAGGAAATCGCCGAGAAGTTCGGCGTCACGCGTCAGCGCGTATCGGCGCTCCTGCGAGATGCTGGCGGAGAGGCGTCCGGCGATAGCGGTCGCGCTCGCGCACCTACGAGTGGCAGAGAGGCGGCACAGCGAGGCTAGCTTCCTGGCGCAGCCCGACCGTCGGGACGCTCGGCATCGTGGCGGGCCCGGGGCGCGATCTGCGTGTTTTGCAGGGGTTTAGAGGCTCCGTGCGATCACGATGCGCTGGATCTCGTTGGTGCCCTCGTAGATCTGGGTGATCTTCGCGTCGCGCATCATCCGCTCGACCGGGTACTCGCTCACGTAGCCGTAGCCGCCCAGGACCTGGACCGCCTCGGTGGTGACCCACATCGCGGTGTCGGAGGCGAACAGCTTCGCCATCGCCGAGTACTTGCCCATGTCGCGGTCGCCCGCGTCGACCTTCGCGCAGGCTCGGTAGAGGAGCTCCCTCGCCGCCGCGGTGCGCGACTCCATGTCGGCGAGCTTGAACTGGATGCCCTGAAAGCTGGCGATCGGCTTTCCGAACTGCTGGCGCTCCTGCGCGTAGGCGGCCGCGTAGTCCGTCGCCCCCTGCGCGATGCCCACGGCCTGGGCCGCGACGCCGAGGCGAGAGCGGTCGAGCGTCGATAGCGCGACCTTGAACCCCTCGTTCTCGCTGCCGATCAGGTTCTCCTCGGGAACGTGCACGCCGTCGAAGATCGGCTGGCCGGTGGGCGAGCCGCGGATGCCCATCTTGTGCTCGAGCTTGCCGACCGAGAACCCGGGGCGGTCCGCTTCGACGATGAAGGCGGAGATCCCCTTCGAGTGGCCGGCCTCAGGGTCTGTCACCGCGAACACGATGTAGAAGTCGGCGACGCCCAGGTTGGTGATCCAGTTCTTGGTTCCGTCGATCACCCACTCGGAGCCGTCGCGGTGGGCTCTGGTTCGCATGCCGCCCGGGTCCGAGCCGGCGTCGGGCTCCGAGAGCGCGAAAGCCGGCGACCACTCGCCCGAGGCGCACTTGGGCAGGAAGCGCTGCTTCTGCTCATCGGTGCCGAAGAGCTTGATCGGGAGGGTCCCGAGCTCCTGAATCATCAGCATCAGGGCGGTAGAGGCGCAGGCCTTGGCGACCTCCTCGACGGCGATGTTCAGCATCAGGGTCCCGGTCCCGGTGCCCCCGTGCTCGGTGTCAAACGGCAGCCCGAACAGGTCGTGCTCGGCGAACAGCTCGCGCAGGTCGCGCGGGTACTCGGCGTCGGCGTCGATCTGGGCAGCGCGCGGGGCGACGCGCTCGACCACGATCTTGCGGATCGTCTCCTGGAAGTCCAGGAACTCCTGCGGCAGCGAGTAGGTCGTGGGGGGCTCGGTCGCGGTCGCCATCGCAGGCAGATTATCCAGCGGCGCCGGCTAGGCTGGCCTCCGACCGCTCGGCCCGAGTCACGGACGGGCAAAGACGAAAAGAAAGGATTCGAGATGCCAGGGGAATACAGCCAGGCGACCCTGCAGGCGCACTTCGAGAGCATCAACAGACGGCTGCGGATGATCGAGGAGCAGCTGGTGCGGATCTCCGAAACCGGAGGGTTTGCGTACACGCCCTCGTGGTCGCAGGTGCCCGAGGAGGTCGTCGCCCTGGCCGGCGAGGGGAAGCAACTGGAGGCGATGAAGCGCTACCGGGAGCTGACCGGGGCGAATATGGACCAGGCGCGGGACGTGGTCGTCGGCCTCTGAGGGCCGACTCTGCGGGCCGGCCTGCCAGCGACTTATCCTCCTCGGCTCGATGTCCGACCGGGCCCCCCGCATCCTCATCCTGTCGGCGTCGATCGGCGAGGGGCACGATCTTCCCGCGCGCGTCCTCGCGGACGGGATCCGGGCTGTCGATCCCCGAGCGGAGGTGCGGATCCAGGACTTCCTCGAGTTCATCCGCCCGATCCTGCGCCGGATCATCATGGATGGCTCGCAGTTCCACTCGGAGTGGGGCGGGCGCATGTTCGACCTCGAGTTCAAGCTGCTCACCGAGGTCCGGCCGACGATCTGGATCGCCGGCACACTCGGCAGGGCGCTCGGCGGCCGTGGCACCGAGCGGGCGGTCGCTGCCGCCCGACCCGACGTCGTCGTCTCGACCTACCCCGGGGCCACCGAGATCCTGGGGCAGCTGCGGCTGCGGGGGAGGGTCGGGGTGCCGGTCGTCTCGGCGATCACCGACCTCGCGGCGCTGCGCTACTGGGCGCACCCCGCGGTCGACCTGCACCTGATCACCCACCCTGAGTCAGACGAGGAGGTTCGCGCGATCGCCCCCGCGAGCGAGATCGTGTGCGTTCGCGGGCTGACCGACCCGAGCTTCTACGAGCCGCGGGACCAGGCCGAGGCCCGCCGCGCCCTGGGCCTGCCCGCTGACCGCCGGGTCGTGCTGGTGTCCGGCGGCGGCTGGGCCGTGGGCGACCTGGCCGGCGCCGCGGAGGCAGCGATCGCCGATGGTGCGGCCGCCGTTTGCCTGTGCGGCCGCAACGAGGAGGTTCGACAGGCGCTGGCCCGGCGGTTCGCCGGCGACAAGCGGGTCGTGGTGCTCGGCTTCCGTGACCGGATGGCAGAGCTGATGGCGGCGGCGGATGTGCTCGTCCACTCGACCGCCGGGTTGACGGTGCTGGAGGCGCTGATGGAGGGCTGTCGCGTGATCTCCTACGGCTGGGGGCACGGCCACGTGCGCGTCAACAACGAGGCCTACCGCAGGTTCGGCCTGGCCCGGGTGGCGACCGACCGCAATGAGCTCGGAAGTGAGCTCACCGCCGCGCTCGCCGAGCCCAGAGCGCCGGACCGGTCCTTCGAGTCCCTCCCGGAGGCCGCCTCACTCGTTCTGGGGGCCACCCGCGCCGGCGGGCTCGGCTGAGCGAGGCTCCGACTCGGCCTCCGCGATCACGCCGGCGACCGCCGGTGAGCTCGCCAGGAGCCCCACGCCGGCGACCACGCCCAGCATGGCGCCCACCAGGACGCCTCCGTTGAGGGGCGTCGAGCTCCAGCTCTCGCCGCCGACCAGGGGCGCGAACGCCACCGGGATCGCGATCTGCATCGCGAGCACCGTTGGGGCAACGCGGGTGGCCGGTGCTCTCTGAAGCGCTGTCGACTCGCTGATCAGGCCCATCGCCACCACGGCGCCGATCAGCGCAACCCAGCCGATGACGGCGAGCCACAGCCCGCTCGATGCGTCCTCGGCCACGAGCTTGGCGGAGAAGCCCGCGAGGCCGTCGGCGGCCCCGGCGCCCGCGACCAGCAGCACGACCGGATGGCGGCCCAGGCGGCCGAGAGCGAACGGGACCGCGGCGATCGCCGCGAGCAGCGCCAGCGCTACGACGAGCGCGGCGTCGCGCGGAACCTCGCCCGGCTCGGACGGCGCCGCAAGGGCGGTGACGGCGACCGAGCCGATGATGATCAGCACGGCGACGACCTCGCGAACGCCCACGCGCTCCCCGAGGATCCGCCGCCCGAGCACGAGCAGCAGCAGCAGCCCGAGTGCCAAGGTGGGCTGGACCAGGGTGATCGGAGCCTTGGTCAGCGCCAGCACCTGGAGCGGGAACCCCAGGAGCGAGAGGGCGGTGGCCGTGAGCCATCGGCGCCGCCGGAGCAGGTGTCCCAGCAGCGAGACGCGCATCGCGTAGCGGCTGGGCGCCTTGCGCGCCTCGATCGCCTGGAGCGCGTAGCCCGTGTCGTAACACGCGGCCGCCGCGAGGGCGATCAGGAACCCGACCGCCTCCGATCCGCCGATCACTGGCACCATCCGCCCATGAGCAGGCAGATCATGCTCGCACCTACGGCCGTAGCCGCATGGTGGTGCTCACCTGCGCTCGCGCCCGTGGTGCCGCCGGTCGCGAGGGCCCTCCGGCTCCCGAGACGCCACGGAGACGAGGGGGCCGTCGCCGTCACGTTCGACGACGGGCCGCACCCGGAGGGCACGCCCGCGGTCCTCGAGACCCTGCGAGAGGCGGACGCCTCCGCAACCTTCTTCCTCGTCGGAGAGCAGGTGGAACGGAACCCGGCGCTCGCCGCTGAGATCGCGGGCGCCGGCCACACCGTCGCCGTGCACGCCCACCGCCACCGAAATTCGCTGCGGCTGAGCCCCCGGGCCTTCGAGGCCGACGTCGAGCGGGGCATCGCCGCGGTCGCCGAGGCGACCGGATCGGTGCCCGACATCCACCGTGCCCCCTACGGGATCTACAGCCCCGCTGCGCTTGCGGCGGTCAGGAACCTGGGTCTGCGCCCGATCCTGTGGTCCCGCTGGGGCCACGACTGGCGCGGGAGCGCGACGGCGGAGAGCATCGCGGCCGAGGTCACCGAGGACCTGCGCGGGGGCGACGTGCTGCTCCTGCACGACGCGGACCACTACAACGCGCGAGAGTCCTGGCGGGCGACGGCGGCGGCGCTGCCGGAGGTGCTGAGGAGGATCGAGGCTGCTGAACTCGTTCCGACGAGCCTCAAAGGACCTCGTCCGAGGCAGTCGACTCGCGCCGCCACCTCGTGATGCCCCACGCCACCGCGAGCGCGATCAGCACCCCGAACCCGCTCAGGACCAGGGTGTGGACCCCCGGCACCGCGAGTTCGAACTTCTGCTTCGTCCAGTGCAGGGTCATCAGCCCCACGTAGAGCGCGACGAGCCATAGGGCCCAGGTGATCCCCATGCGCATTCGCCGCACGCTTGCGCTCTGCAGCAGCATGAGGCCGCCAAGCGTGCACACGACCGTCGTCAGGCCGACGGCGTGGGTCTGCGCGTCGTCGAGGCTCCTGGTGCGAAGCGCGATGAAGTAGGCGATCACCGTCGCGATTGCACACGCGAAGGCGACGGTCGGGCCGTCGCCGAAGACTCCCGATGGCCAGCCGAGCGACGGCTTGAGGCTGCGACGGCGCCGCACCGGCACGCGCTCGGGCGCCGCGACCGGCTGCGGTGCGACCTCCGGCTCGGGCGCGGCGACCGGCTGCGGCGGGGTGTCGGACGCGAGCCAGGTCATGTACCGGCTCACTCCCTCGCGGAGCGGGGTTGAGGCGCGCCATCCGAGCTCGCGCTCGGCCCGGCGGCTCGAGATCTCGGCCCCGTCGAAGTCGCCATTGCGGCCCGGGGTGTAGACGATGTCGACGTCGCCAACAAGCTCCTGGACCGTCTCAGCGAGCTCGCGGATTGTGACCGTCGTGTCGCTCGCGAGGTTGTAGACGCGGTTGTCCGCGGCGTGGTCGAGTGCCTTGACCACGCCCTCCGCGAGGTCCTCGACGTAGACGAAGCGGCGCCCCTGGCTGCCGTCGCCCGCGATCGTCAGCGCCTCGCCGGCGAGAGCCTTCCGCACGAAGATCGGAATCACCGCCGCGGGGCGCGCACGCGGCCCGTAGGGAATGCCGAAGCGGAGGATCGTGCATGACACGTCGTAGAGCTCCGCGTAAGAGGTGCAATACATCTCGCCCGCGACCTTGCTCGCGGTGTACAGGTGCTTGGGGAGGCCGAGCAGAGTGTCCTCGTCGATCACGCCGCTGCCGTTTCCGTTGCCTGAGTCGCTGTAGGCCCAGATCGTGCTGCCGTAGATCACCCGGCCGATGCCGCTGGCCCTGGCCGCCTCGAGGACCATCAGGGTGCCGCGGGCGTTGACGCGCTCGGACTCCTCGGGCTGCTCGGCGACGATCCCCACGTCGGCCGCCGCGGCAAGGTGGATCACCGCATCGCAGCCGTCCATCGCGTCCTCGAGGGACCCGGCGTGGAGCAGGTCGCCGACGATCGTCGGGACCTCGTGGGAATCGTGGTGGGGTGAGGGGCGCAGGTCGAAGACGACCGGCTCGTGCCCCCCGACAAGCAGCTTGTCGACCACATGCGAGCCGATGAAGCCCGACCCGCCGGTGACCAGAACCTTCATGACAATCTCCCTTCGTCGGCGGCGCCGACCCCTGCCGGCTCCGGGCCGGCTTCCATGCCGGCGTGGTAGTAGAGCGGTACGCACCAGTGGTTCTCGGCGACCCAATCGCTGTTGGGCAGGTCGTCGCCGGTGCCCATGATGCGGTGGCACGGCTGGTCGTAGACCTTGCCGGTCGAGCGCTCGATCCCGTCGAAGACGATGTACTTGTAGAGGCCCGAGGTCATTCCGTGGGGGAGCTGGACGCGGTTCGGATGCCGCGGGTCGAGCTCTTCGTGAGCGAAACTGTTCTTGGCGGCGACGATCTCATCCAGGCGCTCCGTCTGCACCAGCCCGATCGCAGCGGTGAACTCGTTGATCCGAAAGTTGAGCCCCTCGACCGCATGGTCGGGCTTGCCGTAGTTGCGAAACGCCCGGGCGTGCTCGAGGAGCTCATCGTGGCGAGAGACGAGCATGCCACCCTCGCCGGTCGAGATTGTTTTGGTCGCGTAAAACGAATAGGCCCCGGCGTCGCCGAAGCTGCCGGGCCGCCGGCCGTTCCAGTCGGCCCCGTGGGCGTGGGCGCAGTCCTCGAGCAGGAAGATCCCCTCGGAGCGGCAGTACTCGGCGATGCGCTCGGTCTCGAAGGCCAGATGGCCGCCGATGTGGACCAGCACGGCGGCCCGCGGCTTGTGCCCGGCTGCCTTTCGCTCGAAGTCATCCGCGGACATGCAGAGGTCCTCGCGGTTGCAGTCCACGAACACGGGCCGCCCACCCGCGCGGATGATCGCGAGCGGTGTGGCCATGAAGGTGTTCGACGGGCAGAGCACCGCCTCGCCCTGGACGCCGGCGAAGTCGAGCGCGGCGAGCGCCGCACCCGACCAGCCCCCGAAGGCCGCAGACCCCAGACCGTTCCAGGCGGCCCAGGCCTCCTCGAAGCGGCTCGTCATCTCACCCTCGGACCAGCGCTCGGAGGCGACGACGTCGTCCCACAGATCGTGGAGCCGGGGAAGGTCGCGGCGATCGAACCCGATCGCGAACTGACTGTGGGCGCCGTCGGGCATGGACTCGTGGAAGGGGTTCAGGTGTTCCGGGAGGATGAGTTGGGCACAGGGGGCGGCGTCGTGAAATTCCTAGCGCGCCGCGGACAGCAGCTTATCCGCAAATCGCCAAACCGACGGGAAATTTGCGCGTCACCGCGTCCCTAATTTGCGGCGCTACAGCCCGAGCTGCTTGCCCAGGATCTCCTTCATGACCTCGTCGGTGCCGCCGCCGATGGGGCCGAGGCGAGCGTCGCGGACCGCCCGCTCGATGCCGTATTCGCGCATGTAGCCGTAGCCGCCGTGGATCTGCAGGCACTCGTCGGCGACCTCGAGCAGGGCACGCTGGGTGAAGAGCTTCGCCATCGTCACCTCGCGCATCGAACCCGCGGTCGCCTCGATGACCTTGCGCGGGTCGGCCTCGGTGGCGGTCGCGTTGTGCCCCGCGGCGAACAGGCGGAGCGCGTTGTAGGTCATCGCCCGCGAGGCCTCGATGCGGGTCGCCATCTCAGCGAACTTGTGGCGGATCGCCTGAAAGCGGCCGATCGGCCGCCCGAACGCCTCGCGCTCCTTGGCATAGGTGAGCGTCATGTCGAAGACCTTCTGCATCCCGCCCACGGCGCCGATCGCCATCGAGAGCCGCTCCCACTGGAAGTTGGCCATGATCAGGTAGAAGCCCTCGTTTTCGGCTCCGAGCAGGTTCTCCTTGGGCACCTCGACGTCCGTGAAGCTGAGCTCCCCGGTGTCGGAGGCGTGCCAGCCCATCTTCTCCAGCTTGCGAGAGACCTCGTAGCCGGGCATGTCCCGCTCCAGCACGAGGAACGAGATGCCGTGATGGCCGCCGGCCTCGGTCGTCTTCACCGCGCAGACGAGGAAGTCGGCCCGTACGCCGTTGGTGATGAAGGTCTTGGCGCCGTTGACGACGTAGCCGCCGTCCACCTTTCGCGCGGAGGTCCGCAGACTTGCCACGTCCGATCCGGCGCCCGGCTCCGTGATCCCGAGCGCCCCGACGAGCTCGCCCCTGATGCCGGGCACGATCCAGCGCTCGCGCTGCTCGGAGGTTCCGAAGTTGAACACGGGCGGCATCGCGATCTGCGCGTGGGCGTTCAGGCCGGCGGCGACCCCTCCGGACCCGCCCGCCCGCGAGAGCTCCTCGATCCACACGGCGTCGTGGAGCAGGTCGCCGCCCTGGCCGCCGTAACGCTCGGGGAACTTCAGGCCGAGGAAGCCAAGCTCCCCGCAGCGGATGAACAGATCCCGCGGGAACTCCCGCGCCTCCTCCCACTCGTCGACGTGCGGGGCGACCTCGGCGGCGACGAAGCGGCCGACGCTCTCGCGGAGCTCCTCGTGCTCCTCGCCGAACGGGGGGAGGATCGCCCGCGCGCCGGTGTCCTTGATGACCGAGGCGTTCATCTATCGATAAGTATGGTGCCGTGGACGAGCTCGCGGATCCGGTACTCGCCTCCTATCGGGCGCTGAACGAGCGGGACATCGAGGGTGCCCTCGCGCCACTCGATGAGCACGCCGTGTGGCAAGAGAGCGCCGAGCTTCCGGGTGGGGGCGAACTGCGTGGGAAGGACGCGATCAAGGCATTCCTCCGGGAATTCCTCGATACGTGGAGCGACTTCCGGCAGGAGATCGAGGAGACCCGGGTCGCCGGGAACCGGGTCCTGGTCCTGCTGCATATGCGGGCGGTCGGCCGCACGAGCGGAATCGCAACCGAGACGCGATACGCGCACTCGTGGACGATGCAGGGCGGACGCGGCGTCCTGGTCGAGGCTTACCGCGACCAGGAATCGGCGGTGCGCGCATTCGAGGACGCGTCCGGGGCGACCACGCCATAGAGGCCCACGGCGAGCACGGAGGCCCAGAACGCGAAGTATGCCGAGCAGTGAGCGGCGGTGCCGGTGAGGTCGCCGCCGTGAATTGCGGGGGCCAGGATCTCGAGCGCTCCGAGAACCGTGTACGAGTACGCGCATCCGCGCAGCGCGGCGAGGTCGTCCAGGCGGACGGAGTACGCGGCGGCGACACCGAAGCCCACGAGGAAGGCGCCGATCGCCCGCGCCGTTAGCGGCGTGAGCGTCCACGGCCACAGGTCGGAGGCATCGACCGGGGCGATCAGAAGCGCCGCTCCCACCGCGAGCAGGAGGGCGCCCTGCAGCGAGAGGACTGCGCGGACGACGACGTGCACCCCGCGCTCCCCGGCCGCGGTTGATGGCCGTCCCTGGAGCCAGACGAGATAGAGCAACAGCGGCGTCACGCATAGGTACACGACGAGCCAGAACCAGCCGAACACGCTGTCCAAGTCGAACTTGTCGAGGTGGATCAGCGTCACGACCAGCAGCAGCGCGGCGATGGTCAACACGGGAAGGACCGCTGCTCCCGCCCGTCTCCAACTCGTCTGCGCTGCGGACCACGCGAGCAGCACGAACGCCGCCCAGTAGGCCGCGCCGAGGAACGCCGCGGTGATCGGCGGCCCGATCGTCCAGGAGAAGAACCGGTCCGTTTCGGTGGCGAGCGGGAACAGGAGGAAGCCGGCGATTAGGGCAAGCCCGGCGGCGAGCCGGAAGAACCAGCGCCACGCTGGGAGCACGTCGGCTTCCGGCGAGGAAATCAAGCCGCGCCCGAGTCGCCGGGCGCCCGCCAGTCGTCCAGGGTCGTGTAGCCGCGGCCGTGGAAGTCGAAGCCCAGCAGGTCGCCGCGCGGGTTCTTCGCGTCGCCGTGGTGATAGGCGCGGACCTCCGCGATCTTCCCGTCGCGCATGCGGAACCACTCCGTCCCGCGATTCAGACGCCGCTCTCCGGACTTCGGATCCCGCCAGGTCATCGTCCACTCGATCACGACCTCGTCGCCATCGGCGTTCTCGATCCCGTGCTCCATCCACCACTGGCCATCGACGTGATCGACTCCCCAACGCGCGTTCTCCGCGATCGCCCGTGCGCCCTCGTGTGGGCCGAGGCGCGTGTAGTAGTGGGTCGCGTCGTCGGTGAAGTGCAACGCCACCTGATCGACGTCGCCCGTGTTCAGGGCCTCGTAATACGAGCGGATGTGGTCCAGGCTGCTCAGGAAGACGATTCTTGCGGATTCCTCACCGCGAACCGAACCCGGTCGGGGTGCGCTCGAGCTCGTGGCGGTCGACGACCCGGTCCGCGAGCCCGTATTCGACCGCCTCGGCGGCTGTGAAGAAGCGGTCGCGCTCCATGTCGCCGTGGACCTCCGCGACCGGACGGCCGGTGTGATGCGCATAGATCTCGTCGATGCGGCGCCGCAGGGCGAGGACCTCTCGGGCATGGATGTCGATGTCGGTCGACTGGCCCTCGAAGCCGCCGGAGGGCTGGTGGATGAGGATCTTGGCGTTGGGGAGGGCCATCCGCTTGCCCTCCGCGCCGCCGGCGAGGAGCAGGGCGCCCATCGACATCGCGATGCCGAAGCAGATCGTCTGGACGTCGGGCTTCACATACTGCATCGCGTCGTAGATCGCGAGCCCCGAATAGACCACGCCGCCGGGGGAGTTGATGTAGAGCGAGATGTCCTTGTCGGGATCGTCGGCTTCGAGGTGAAGGATCTGGGCGACGATCAGGTTGGCGATCTCGTCGTCGACCGGCTGGCCGAGGAAGACGATCCGCTCGCCCAGGAGGCGGGAGTAGATGTCGTAGGACCGCTCGCCGCGGGCGGTCTGCTCGACGACCATCGGTATCAGCGCCATCGGGACCTCCTTCGTTGCTAAAGTGCAACCGGACGGTTGCTCTTTGAGCGAGGCTAGCAGAAGCGCAACCCGAAGGTTGCGAATCATCGAGACCGGAGGACCAGATGGACGATCAGCGGCGTGAGGTCGAGCGGGAGACGGTCCTGGACGCACCGGCCGAGGAGGTCTGGGAGGCCCTGACCGACGAGCGGCTGCTCGGCGAGTGGCTGGCCGACGAGGCCGAGCTGGACCCCGAGCCCGGTGGCCGGGCGAGCTTTCGCTTCGCCGATGGCACGGAGAAGGTGGGAACCGTCCTGCGGGTCGAGGAGGAGCGTGAGCTGGCCTTCACCTGGAGGAGCCCCGGCGAGCCCGAGACCGAGGTCGAGCTGACGCTGGTCCCGCTGGTCAGCGGCACCCGATTGGTGGTCGTGGAGCGCGCCAGTGCCGCGACGCCCACCGCGCTCGCGGGCGCCGCGTGGGGCGCTCGCCTCTCCGCCCTCCAACTGGCGCTCCTGCTGGTCCTCGCCTAGTGCCGGTCGACGCCGTCTTCGCGGCGCTCGCCGACCCGACCCGGCGCCGGATGGTCGAGACGCTGGCCGGCGGCTCGACAGTCACCGCGAGCGGGCTCGCGGCCGAGCTGCCGATCACACGACAGGCGGTGGCCAAGCACCTCGCCGCCCTGCGCCGTGCCCGCCTCGTGAATACGAAGCGGGTCGGGCGCGAGACGCGCTACAGCCTCGACGCGGAGCCGCTCGGCGACGCTGCTCGCTGGATCGCGACAGTGGGCGCCGAGTGGGACGAGCGGCTGGCCGACCTCGGCCGGTTGTTGGACCGCCAGTCGGCCTAGAGGCCGTAGGAACGGCCGATGACCTCGAGCATGATCTCGTCGGTGCCCGCGCCGATGCGGTTGAGCCGCACGTCGCGGTAGGCCCGCTCGATCTCGTACTCCTTCATGTAGCCGTAGCCGCCCAGGATCTGGACGCACTCGTCAGCGACCTCGCAGGCCATGCGCGACGTGAACAGCTTGACCTCGGTGATCTCGCGCACCGGGTACTCGCCGTTGGCGTAGCGCCAAGAGACCACGTAGTTGAACTGCTTCGCGGCCTCGATCTTGGTCGCCATCTCAGCGAACTTGTGGCGGATCGCCTGGAAGCGGCCGATGGGACGGCCGAAGGCCTCGCGCTCCTTGGCGTAGGCGAGGGTCTTCTCGAACATCCGCTCGGCGCCCGCGACGGATCCCGCGGCGGCGACCATCCGCTCGCTCTGGAGCTCCCAGGAGATGTGGTAGAAGCCCTTGCCGATCTCGCCGAGCACCGCGTCGGCCGGCACCCGGACCTCGTCGAACGACAGCTCGCCGGTGTCCGAGGAGTGCATGCCCATCTTCTCGAGTTTCCTCGAGACCTCGAAGCCGGGCACGTGGTTGCTGTCGTCGTCGCGGAGGTCGACCAGGAACAGGGTGATCCCCTCGTGACGCGCGTCCGGGTCGGTCTTCGCCACCAGGAGGATGAAGTCGGCGCGAGCGCCGTTGGTGATGAAGGTCTTCGAACCCGAGATCAGGTAGTCGTCGCCGTCGCGGATCGCCTTGGTGCGGATGCCGGCGACGTCTGAGCCGGCGCCCGGCTCGGTGATCCCGAGGCAGCCGATCTTCTCGCCCTTGATGCCGGGGACCAGGTAGCGCTGCTTCTGCTCCTCGGTCCCGAGCAGGTGGACGGGGGGGAGGACCATGTCCGTCTGCACGGCGAAGCCCATGTTGGTGCCGCCGGAGCCGGAGTAGCTCATGCACTCTGCGCGCACGATGGAGTAGTAGTAGTCGCCGCCCTGCCCGCCGTATTCCTCCGGGAAGCAGAGTCCGAGGAACCCGAGCTCGCCGGCTCGCCGCATGGCCTCGTTCGGCCAGGTGGTCTCCTCCCACTCGTTGCGGTGCGGCCACAGCTCCTTCTTCACCCACGCCTCCATCGACTCGCGCAGGTCCTCGTGCTCGTCCGTGAAGAGGAGGTGCTTGCGGGTTCCCTCGTGTTCGGGCTTGATGACGGTTGCTGCTTCCACGTTTGGGCTCCTTGTCGACGGTGGCCATTCCCGCCGTTGTCGGATTTGTCGCGCTATGGCGATCAAATCCGACAATCTCGGCGTGTGAGGATGCCAGCAGCATAGAGTATTACTTCATACTTTGTGCTACGGTGGCGCCGTGGCGGAGGATTTGGTCCTTTACGAGGTGAGCGACGGGGTCGCGACCGTGACGCTCAACGACGCCGAGAAGCGAAATCGCCTCTCTGACAAGATGCTGGGCCAGCTCGTCGCCGCGATCAGACGCGCCCGCGACGACGCCGACGCCAAGGCCGTGGTGCTGACCGGGGCCGGGAAGGCCTTCTGCGCAGGCGCCGACCTCGGCGGATTCGGCTCCGAAGCGGCGACGATCCAAAAGCACTTCGGCACCGACCGCTTCCTCGAGTACTTCCGGCTGATGCCCCGCCTCGGCAAGCCGACGCTGTGCGCGGCCAACGGCCACGTCGTCGCCGGCGGGATGGGGCTGGCGCTCTCGTGCGACCTTGTGATCGCGAAGGAGGGCGCCGACTTCTGGACGCCCGAGATCAACATCGGCGCGTTCCCCTACATGATCATGGCCCTCATCTACCGGAACGTCCCGCGCAAGAAGGTCAACGAGATGATGCTGCTCGGCGACCGCGTCTCCGGCAACGACCTGGTCGCCTACGGCCTCGCCAACAAGGTCGTCCCGGAGGCCGAGTTCGACGACGCCGTCGCCGATTGGGCCGGGCGCCTCGCGTCGAAGAGCCCCGTGCTCATGCGCCTCGGCCACGACGCCATGTACCGCCAGCAGGACATGGCGCTCGACGACGCACTCGAATACCTGCGCTCCCAGCTTTCACTGACCTTCACGACCGAGGACATCGTCGAGGGCGCCCAGGCGTTCTTCGAGAAGCGCGAGCCGAACTGGAAGGGGCGCTGATGACGACCAAGGAGACCAAGGCTCGCGAGGAGGCGAAGAAGGTCGCCGCCGCCGCCAAGGAGGCCGAGGCGCCCGAGGCGCCGGCCGAGGTCGAGGCCGGCGAGCAGACCGGTATGAAGTCTCTGGTGGAGGACCTCCACGGGCGCCGCGAGAAGGCGAAGCTCGGCGGCGGCGAGGAGAAGATCGCGCTCCAGCACAAGCGCGGAAAGCTCACGGCGCGCGAGCGGATCGACCTCCTGGTCGACCCGGGGACCTTCGTCGAGCTCGGCATTCAGGCCGGCCCCCATTCCTCGCAGCGGTCGATGGAGGGCAAGGAGGCGCCCGCCGATGGCGTGATCACCGGGTGGGGCGACGTCGAGGGCCGCACGTGCTGCATCGCCGCCTACGACTTCACCGTCATGGCCGGCTCGATGGGGATGACCGGCGAGTTCAAGGTCGGCCGCCTCCGCGAGATGGCCCTGCAGAAGCGCATGCCGCTCATCTGGCTGCTGGACTCGGCCGGTGCCCGGATCCAGGAGGCGGCGGGCTCGATGTTCGCCGGCTCCGGCCATCTCTTCCGCGAGGAGGTGACGATGTCCGGCGTCATCCCGCTGGTCGCGGCGATGCTCGGCCCGTGCGCGGCGGGCACCGCGTACATCCCCGGCCTGTCGGACTTCGTGCCGATGGTCGTCGGGCAGGGCGCGATGGCGCTCGCCGGCCCCCACCTCACGAAGGCGGTGACCGGCGAGGACATCTCGATGGAGGACCTGGGCGGCGCCCGCGTGCACTGTCGCGTCTCCGGAGTGGGCGACCTCGAGGTCAAGGACGACGCCGAGTGCATCCAGGCCGTCAAGGACTACCTCTCCCACTTCCCCGCCAACTGCGAGGAGAAGCCGCCGCTGCGCCCGACTGACGATCCCGCCGACCGGATGTCGGAGACCCTGCTCGACATCGTCCCCGAGTCGTCGCGGAAGCCCTACGACATGTACGACGTGATCCGGGAGATCGTCGACGACGGCGTCTGGTTCGACATCAAGCCGAAGTTCGCCAAGACGCTGATCACCTGCCTGGCCCGGTTCGGAGGCCAGCCGGTCGGGATCGTCGCCAACCAGCCGAAGCAGCTCGGCGGCATCCTCGAGAACGACTCAGCCGACAAGGCGGCCCGGTTCGTGAATCTGTGCGACGCCTTCAACATCCCCCTCGTCTTCCTCCAGGACGTGCCGGGATTCATGGTGGGCTCCAAGGTCGAGCACGCCGGCATCATCCGCCACGGGGCGAAGATGCTCTACGCGGTGTCGCGGGCGACGGTTCCGAAGATCACCGTCGTCATCCGGAAGGCCTACGGCGCCGGCTACTACGTGATGAACGGCAAGGCGTACGAGCCGGACCTGATCGTCGCCTGGCCCAGCGCCGAGATCTCCGTCATGGGCGCCGAGGGCGCGGTGAACATCATCGGCCGCTCGGCGATTGAAGCGTCCGACGACCCCGAGGCGACGCGGGAGGCGATGCTCGCCGAGGTGCGGAAGGTCATCGACCCGTACATCGCCGCCCACAACGACCTGATCGACGACATCATCGACCCGCGCGAGACCCGCCCGACGATCATCCGCGGGCTGCGGATGGCGGCCAACAAACGGGTGCAGCGCCCGTGGAAGAAGCACGGGGTGATGCCGGTATGAGCAGGTTTGAAGATCCCGTCGTCCTCAGCTGCTCGATCAGCGGGGCGATCGCCAACCGCGATCAGTGCCCGGCGATTCCCTACGCGCCCGAGGAGTACGCGGCGGAGGCGCGGCGCATCGTCGACGAGGGCGGGTCGCAGATTCACATCCACGCCCGCACGCCCGACGGCGTTCCCAGCTACGAGATCGAGGACTTCCGCGCGATCACCGAGGCGATCCGAGCCGAGGTGGACGACGTGATCATCAACTACTCGACGGGAGCGATCGGCGTCCCGATCGACAAGCGGATCGCGTACCTGCGCGAGCTCAAGCCGGACGTCGCGGCGCTGAACATGAGCTCGATGAACTACGCCAAGTACTCGCGACGCCGTAAGGACTTCGTCTTCAAGGCGGTGTTCGAGAACAGCTTCGACACGATCATCGAGTTCCTCAAGGCGATGCGGGAGCTGGGCATCAAGCCCGAGCACGAGTGCTTCGACGCGGGCCACATCGCCAACCTCGACCCGCTCCTCGACATGGAGCTGCTGGCCGAGCCGCTCCAGGTCTCGCTGGTGATCGGCGTCAACGGCGGCATCCGGCCCAACGCGCGGAACGTGAGCTTCATGGCCGACCAGATCCCAGGCGGCCCGGAGGGACGCAACGCCTGGCAGGTGATCGGCATCTCTCGCGACCAGTGGCGGCTGATCGGCGCCGCGCTGGCGCTGGGCGGCAACGCGCGCGCGGGGGTCGAGGACAACTTCTACCTGCCAAACGGCGAGATGGCCCGTTCCAACGGCGACCTGATTGGCAAGGTCCGCCAGATGGCGGAGGACATCGGCCGCCGGCCCGCGACGGTGGCCGAGGCCCGCGAGCTGCTGGGCCTGCCACGCCGTGTGGAGGCATGAGGACGCAGCCGTGGTCCACGAGCTCTACCGGGCGACGGTCGCCTGGAACGGCGACCGAGACGATCTCCGCGCCCACACGGTCACCCTGGCCGAGCAGCGGCTCGTCGCGTCCACGGCGCCCGAGCGCGGCGGCGACCCGGCGAAGGCCGATCCCGAGCAGCTCCTCGTGGCCGCGGCGTCGTCGTGCCACATGCTCTGGTTCCTCGACTTCTCCCGGCGGGAGCGGATCCGCGTGATCTCCTACGAGGACGAGGCGGAAGGCGAGATGGACGAGCGCCGCTTCGTGCGCGTCGTGCTGCGACCTGCGATCACGTTTGATGCCGAACCGGAGCCGGAGGTCGTGGCCGAACTCCACGACCGCGCCCACGAGGCCTGCTTCATCGCCAACTCGCTCAACTGCCCGGTCGAGGTGGAGCCGCGGTGAGCGGCCCGCTCTCCGACGTCCGGGTGCTGGACCTGACCCGGCTGCTCCCCGGCGGCTTCTGCTCGCTTCTGCTCGCCGACTTCGGGGCCGACGTCGTGAAGGTCGAGGACACGGCCATGGGGGACTACGTGCGCTGGGCGCCGCCCTACTACGGCTCGGATGAGCACCAGGCTCTCGGCACCCGTTCCGCGCTCTACCTCTCCCTCAACCGCGGCAAGCGCTCGATCCGCCTCGACCTGAAGTCGGACGCGGGCCGCGAAGCGCTGCTTCGCCTCGCGGGCGACTACGACGTGGTGCTCGAGAGCTTCCGCCCCGGAGTCCTCGACAGGCTGGGCTGCGGGTACCAGGCGCTGAGCGACGCCAACCCGCGGATCGTCTACTGCGCGATCACCGGCTACGGCCAGACGGGCCCCAACACCCAGCGAGCCGGTCACGACATGAACTACCTCGGCCTCAA
>Ga0105245_10001853_pt1 | contig 19249 bp, 19 predicted proteins | sample KBSM54metaG_FD_81523 | JGI IMG/M metagenome (GOLD analysis project Ga0105245, IMG submission 81523) | Miscanthus rhizosphere microbial communities from Kellogg Biological Station, Michigan, USA - KBS M5-4 metaG | ecosystem: Host-associated > Plants > Roots > Rhizosphere > Soil | place...
GAGATCTCGTTCGTGTCGACCTCGCCGGGATCGGGCTTCTCGAGGAACTCGGCGACCTCGCCGCCCATCTTCGTACGAACGAGGCCGTACGCGCTCGGGTCGTCAACCGGATGGAGCGCGAGGGTGGCGATGGCGCCGCTCTCGACGTGGGCGCGCATCAGGGCTCCCAGGTCGAGGTCGGCCAAGATGTCTCCGTTCAGAACGAGGAACCGCTCGTCCAGCATTCCCTCGTCGGCCGCGAGCCGCAGCGGCCCGCCGGTCCCCAGCGGCTCGGACTCCTGGACGTAGGAAATGGCCGGCCCCGCTCCGGCTTCGCCCTCCAGCGCTCCCTCGAGGGCTTCTGCCCCGAAACCGGAGGCGATGACGACGTCGTCTACCCCGTGCCGGGCGAGCCAGTCGAGCATGTAGCGAAGGAACGGCCGGTCGACGAGCTGAATCGCCGGCTTGGGGATCGTCAGGGTGAGCGGGCGCAGGCGCGTGCCCTCGCCCCCGGCCAGGATGACTGCCTGCATCAGCGCGAGCCGGCCTCGGCCGACTCGCGGGCCTCCCTGGCCTCGTCCGATTCGCCATTGGCGAGCCCGATGCCCTCGTAGACGAAGCCCGCGTCTCGCAGCCGCTGAGCGTCCAGGAAGTTGCGGCCGTCGACGACGAGCGCATTGCCCATCCGCTCGCGTAGCGCCTCCCAGTCGAGCTCGGCGAACTCCGGCCACTCGGTCACGAGCACCGCCGCGTCGGCGCCCTCGAGCGCCTCCTCGGCCGATCCGGAGAGCTCAACGCTGGGCAGCAGCTCGGAGGCGGGGCGCTCGGCCACGGGGTCATAGCCGCGCACCGTCGCGCCCTCGCCGTGAAGCCGGGCCGCCAGGACCAGGCTCGCCGCCTCGCGCATGTCGTCGGTGTCCGGCTTGAACGCCAGTCCGAGGAGTGCGATCGTCTTGCCGGCGAGCGAGCCGAGGTGCTTCTCGAGCTTCCCGATCACCCGTCGCTTCTGGAGCTCGTTGACCTCGATGACGGCCGTCAGGAGCTGGAAGTGGTAGCCGGTGTTGCCGGCGAGTTGTTTGAGCGCTGAAACATCTTTTGGAAAACAGCTTCCGCCATAGCCGACGCCCGCCCGCAGGAAGGACGGGCCGATTCGCTTGTCCAGGCCCATGCCGCGCGCCACCTCGGTGACGTCGGCGCCCACCTCCTCGCAGACGTTGGCGATTTCGTTGATGAAGGAGATCTTCGTCGCCAGGAAGGCGTTCGCGGCGAGCTTGATCATCTCGGCCGAGGCGACGTCGGTGCGCACGATCTCGCCGCCCAGCGGGCGGTAGATCGCCTCGATCTGGTCGGCAGCCCACTCCGCGCCGGCGTCGGCCCCGATCACGACGCGATCCGGGTGCAGGAAGTCCTCGACGGCCGTCCCCTCCTTCAGGAACTCCGGGCACGAGACGTACGAGAGGCCCGGCGCGTCGCGGCGGATCGCGCGCCCGGTCCCTGAGGGGACGGTGCTCTTCATGACCAGCGCGTGATCGCCGTCGTCGGCGAGCTGCGAGACCACGGCCTGCACGCGCGAGAGGTCCGCGTCGCCTGAGTAGGTGGGCGGCGTGTCCACGCAGCAGAAGAGAAGGCGGGCGGACTCCAGCACGGCCTCCATCTCGGTGGTGAAGGTCAGCCGGTCAGCATTCCGCTCCAGGAGCTCGTCGATGCCCGGCTCGTGGATCGGTACCTCGCTCCGGGTGAGCGAGTGGATCTTGGCCGCGTCGATGTCCATCGCGATCACCTCGTGCCCCATGTCCGCGAAGCACGTGGCGGTCACGAGGCCCACCCAGCCCACTCCGATCACGCCGATTGGTCGTTCGCCGCTCATAGGGGGAAGTATCGTCGCCTGTTCGCGATGGCGACGCGGTCAGCCCGTGTACTTCTGCATCGACTCTGCAATGGCGAACATCTGACCGGGGGTCAGCACGTTCAGCAGCGTGTTGTCGATCCAGTAGGAGCCGTGGTCGGTCTTCCACCCGATCAGCCGCAGCTGCGGGCCGTCCCACGAGAGCAGGTAGTCGGTGCCGTTGATCGTCCTGGTCTCGTCCGGATGGTCGAGAATCGGCGGGTCAGGCCAGTCCGTGCCGGACATCCCGTAGTAGCCGGTGTAGCCATCGGTCGGGACGGACACGACGAACTTGTAGCCGTGGTAGACCTCGTTGCCCGGGCCGTCGATCGGGAACGCGCGGGACTGCCCGGGCGTCAAGTCCGGGCCGAGGATCTGCGAGGCTGGGATCAGCTTGGTCGGGTAGTAGATCGGGAAGTTGATCATCGGCTTACCGTCCTTGGCCTTGGTGTTGGCGAGCGTCGCCGCCATCTCCTGGCCGGAGGGGGTCAAGGTCGTCGCATCGATCAGCGTCGGTGCCGGGGGAGCCGGGGCGCTCGAGGACCCTCCGGATCCCGACCCGCCTCCGCCGCCGGATCCCGATCCGCCCTTTGACCCGCCTCCCGATCCCCCCTGCGAGCTGGAGGTCGTCGTCGACGTCCCCGGGATGGTCGTGGGCGTCTGCCCCTCGAACTTCGCGACCGCCGCCTTGATCGCCGAGTCGGATGCGGTGACGTAGGTCGCCGTGGGCCCTCCGAGCTGCGCCGGGAAGTGGACCTGTACCACCGGGGCGCCGTTGGCGGCCACGATCAGCTGCGCCAGCGAGAGCAGGTCGCCGGTGTTCTGAATGTCGAGCGTCACGTACTTCTGGAGGATGCTCTTGAGCTTGTCGTAGTCGGAAGCGATCTGGCCCGCGGGCAGCTCTTGGCGCATCTCGCGCAGGAACTCCTGCTGACGGGCCGAGCGCACGAGGTCGTTGTCGTCGTGGCGGTAGCGGACGTACGAGAGCGCGTTCAAACCGCACATCCGCTGGTAGCCGGCCGGGATGTCGATCTCCGCGTACTGCTCGCTTGGCGCCAGCCCTACGTTGGAGTGGTAGTAGTGCTGATCGACGTCGACATAGACGCAACCGATCGAGTTGACCGCGTCCGCGAAGCCCGTGAAGTCCACGTTGACCACGTGGTTGATGTTGGTGATCCCCATGGTCTGCTTGATGACCTTCAGAGTCAGCTTCGGCCCGCCGTAGCTGTAGGCGGCGTTGAACTTGTCGATCCCGTGCCCAGGTATGTTCACCTTCAGGTCGCGCGGGATCGACATCACCGTGATCTGATCGGACGCGATCCGCGCCAGGATCGTCGTGTCAGACCGCGCGCCGAACTCCTGGCCCACCTCGCCGGGCCGCTTGTCCGACCCCAGGATGAGGATCGTCTGGGGCTGACCCGGATTCGCGACCGCGAGCTCGTTCTGGACGCCGGCGATGGCATGGAACCCGTGCAGGACGCCGTTGAGGAAGAAAAACAGGCTCAGCGAGGTCGCCGTGGCCATCGCGACGATGATCAGCAGCGACCCGACTGCGAACCGCGGCCAGATTCCGCGGCGCCGCGGCGGCCCCTCGTCCTCGGCGGCGGCGGCGACCGCCGCGGGCGCCGGCTCCTCCGGCGGCTCGTCGGCGGCTTCGCCCTCCGCCTCGACCGGGGCGGGCGTCTTCGGAGGCGGCGACGTGATCGCGCCGGTTCCGTGCTTGGTCTTGTTCTCGGCCGCCCTGGCCCGTAGCCCGGCGAGGGCCGCCTCCCGAGCGGCCTCTCGATCACCGAGCGAAAGCGTGTCGGTCTCGACCGTGTCCTGGGCGAGCCGCTCCTCGGTGTCGGGGCCGCCCTCCTCCTCGTCGGCTTCCACGGGCTCGTCCTCTGGCTCGTCGTCCTGGGGATCCTCGGCCTGCGGCTCGTCGTCGGCTGCCTCCTCGGCCTGCGGCGCATCCTCCTGAGGCTGCTCGGCACCGTCCGGGCTTTCCTCGGCTTCGCCCTCCTCCTCGGCCGGCTCGTCCTCGGAGAGCTGCGGGTGCTCGCCCGCGTCCTCGGACGAGCTCCGCCGCCGGCCGGCCCAGGTCGCCGGAGTCGGGGCATCCTCCGACTCGGGGCTGTTCGCCGCCTCGTCGGGCTGATCCGGGGTCTTCTCGTCGTCGATATCTGTCATTGGGCGATCCGCGGAGCGCTGTTGACGAATTCAACGATCGAGCGGCGGTACCTCTCCAGCGAGGGCACCGAGACCCACTCCTCGGGGCCGTGGTGGCCGCCGCCGATCGGCCCGTACTCCACGGCCGGGACGCCGGCGCGCAGGAAGGAGACCGCGTCCGAGGCGCCGTCGCGGCCGACGACGCCGCGCGAGGTCCCGTCGCCCTCAGCGCCGGCGGCATCCCGCAGGGCGAGGACGTAGGGCAACTCCGGGTCGACCTCGGCGGGAGGCCGGGAGAAGGTCGAGATCACGCGGGTCCCCTCGAGCCCGCGAACCTGCGCGAGTATCTCGCCGGGATCCTGCTCGGGCAGGTAGCGCACGTCGACATCGATGACACAGGAATCGGGGACCTTGTTCAGAGCATCGCCGCCAAGGATGCGACCGAGGTTTATCGAGGGCCGGTCGAAGAGCTCCGAGCTTTGGCCCGCAAACGGTAGCGATTCGACTTCACGGAACACCTCGTACGCACGGAGAATCGCGTTTTCGCCAAGCCACGGCGTGGCGCCGTGCGCGGCGCGTCCGCTGACCAGCAGGCGCATCGCGAGCACGCCCTTCGCGGCGACGCCCACGTTGAGGTCCGTCGGCTCGCCGGTGATCGCGAAGTCGCCGACGAACCCGGCCTCCACCAGGCGGTCACCGCCGCGATCGGTCTCCTCCTCGGATTCCTCGTCGGGAACGATGCCAAGGCGGACGCGGACCTGGTCCTGTGATCGCAGGTCGGCCAGGGCCAGAAGCAGGCAGGCGAGCGCACCCTTCATGTCGTAGGCCCCGCGGCCGTAGAGGCGGTCGCCCTCGATGCGGGGAATGAACTGCTCCTGCCGGCCCGGAACCACGTCGAGGTGGCCGTGGAGAAGGAGCACCGGCTTGCCGTCCGCCGGGCCGACCTCGGCGACCGTGACCGGCAGTCCGCGGACTCCCATCTGCTCGGCGGCGATGTCGCGCGCGTCGAGCCAGCCCTTGACGAACCCCGCGCAGAGCTTGATGCCCTCCTCGGTGGAGGTGTCGTATCCGATCAGCTCTTCGGTCAGCGCGCGGGCTTGCACACGCGGAAGGCTACGAGGCGGCGTTCTCGGCGATCTCCAGGAAGGCCTGCACTCGCGCCTTCTCGCGCTCGGCGAGCTCGTGCGCCGCGGAGCCCTCCTCCGCGTCGCTCAGGCGCTGCTCGGCCTCCTCGAGCCGCTCGCGGAGCTCTCCCGCCTCGAGCTGGTCCGGCGGGATCGCCTCGGCGATCAGCACCCGGGCGCGGTTGGCGAACACCTCGAGCCAGCCCTCGCCCTGGGCGTAGCGCTGCACCTCGCCGTCGGGCGTGTGAAGGCGAAGCTCGGCCGGGACCAGGCGAGCGACCATCGGGGCGTGGCGGGCCAGGATGCCCACCTCGCCCACCGCGGTCCGGGTCGAGAGCTGCCTCAGGTCGCCGCTGAACACCTCGCCTTCGGGCGTCAGCACCTGGGCGTCGAGAGTGTGCCCTTCGTCGGCCACGCGCTAGGAGTCCTCTGACTCCGCGCTCTCGGTATCGGCGCGGTCGTCCTCTTCTGACTCGGCCTCCTCGGCGGGCTTAGACTCGCGGCCCTCGCTGCGCGCGTCCTCAACGACCTGGTCGATGGTGCCCTTCATGTAGAAGGCCTGCTCGGGCAGGTCGTCGTGCTCGCCGTCGAGGATCTCGCGGAAGCCCCGGACCGTCTCCGCGACCGGGACGTAGATGCCATCGCGGCCGGTGAACGCCTCAGCGACGAAGAACGGCTGCGAGAGGAACCGCTCGATCTTGCGGGCCCGGTTCACCGTCAACCGGTCTTCGTCGGAGAGCTCCTCGATTCCGAGGATCGCGATGATGTCCTGAAGCTCCCTGTAGCGCTGCAGGACCTCCTGGACCTCGGTCGCTGTGCGGTAGTGCTCCTCGCCGAGGATCTCGGGCTTGAGGATCGTCGAGGTCGAGTCCAGCGGGTCCACGGCCGGGTAGATCCCCTTCTCGGAGATCTGGCGCGACAGCGTCGTCGTCGCGTTGAGGTGCGCGAACACGGACGCGGGCGCGGGATCGGTCAGGTCGTCGGCCGGCACGTAGATCGCCTGGATCGACGTCACCGAGCCCTGCTGGGTCGAGGTGATCCGCTCCTGGAGCTCCCCCATCTCCGTTTCGAGCGTGGGCTGATAGCCGACCGCCGAGGGCATCCGGCCGAGCAGCGCCGACACCTCGGAGCCCGCCTGCACGAAGCGGAAGATGTTGTCGATGAAGAGCAGCACGTCCTGGCCGCCCTCCTCACGGAAGTACTCCGCCATCGTGAGGCCGGACAGGGCGACCCGCAGGCGGGCGCCCGGCGGCTCGTTCATCTGGCCGAACACGAGCATCGTCCGCTCGAGGACACCGGACTCCTTCATCTCGAGCCAGAGGTCGTTGCCCTCGCGGGAGCGTTCGCCGACGCCGCAGAAGGCCGACCGGCCCTCGTGCTCCTCGGCGATGTTGCGGATCAGCTCCTGGATCAGGACCGTCTTGCCGACGCCGGCGCCGCCGAACAGCCCGACCTTGCCGCCCTTCGCGTAGGGGGCGAGGAGGTCCACGACCTTGATGCCCGTCTCGAGCATCTCCTGGGTCGGGGTGAGATCTTCCACATCGGGCGCTGGGCGGTGGATCGGCCAGCGTGTGTCGCCCTTGACCGGCTCACCCCCGTCGATCGGGTCACCCAGCAGGTTGAACAGCCGGCCGAGCGTCTCGTCGCCCACCGGCACCGTGATCGGGCCGCCGGTGTCGACGACCTTGTCGCCGCGGCGCAGGCCGTCGGTGGCGTCCATGGCCACGGCCTTGATCCGATCGTCGCCCAGGTGCTGCTGCACCTCGAGCACGAGGTCCATCGCGTCGCGGCCGTCGCCCTCGGGGACCTCGATCTTGAGCGCGTGATAGATCTCGGGCAGGTCCTCGTCGGGGAAGACGACGTCGACGACGACGCCCAGCACCTGCTCGACCGACCCGACCCGTTGACCGTTTCCGTTGCTCTCAGCCATTTATCTCCTTATCCGAGCGCTTCCGCTCCGGCTACGACTTCCAAGATTTCCTGAGTGATCTCCGCCTGCCGCACCCTGTTCATCTCCAGGGTCAGGCTCGAGATCATGTCCTGCGCGTTCTCCGCCGCGTTGCGCATCGCGGTCATCCGCGCGCCGTGCTCCGAGGCCGCCGACTCGAGCAGCGCCCTGTAGACCGAGAGCGACGCGTACTCCTCGAACAGCATCGGCAAGAGCTCCTCGGGCTCCGGCTCGAAGAACCACGAGCCCTTCATGTGAGCCTCGGCGAGGTCCTCGTCGGCGGGCTCCTCGGGGTCCGGCAGCCCCTCGCCGTACACCTCCGCCGCCTCGAGCGGCAGCAGGGTCTGACGCCGCACGTACTGGGTCAGCGGCGACACGTACCGGTTGTAGACGAGGTCCACGCGATCGAGCTCGCCGTCGATGTATCCCTGGATCAGGTCTTGCGAGATCTCGCGCGCGTTGGCGAACGACGGGCGATCGGTGAAGCCCACGTAGGAGTGCAAGACGTCCTCGCCGCGGAACTGCATCGTCGAGTTGCCGCGGCGCCCAACGACCGAGAACACGACCTTCGACCCCTCCCCGGTGTAGTCGCTCTTGAGCCGCTGCCCCTCGCGGATGATCTGGGTGTTGAAGGCGCCGGCCAGGCCGCGGTCGCCGGTGACGAGCAGCAGCCCCACTGTTTCGGTGTTCTCGCGCTCCTCGAGCAGTGGGATCCGCGGCACGGTGCCGACGGCCGCCTCGGAGACCTGGCGCGCCATCTTGCGGATCGCCTGCGCGTACGGGCGCAGCGCGGCGATCCTCTGCTCGGCGCGGCGCAGGCGCGCCGCGGCCACCATCTCCATCGCCCGGGTGATCTTGTGGATGTTCTTGACCGAGGAGATGCGGTTCTTGACTTCCTTCTGAGTGGCTATGCGGGGACCTCCTCGCGCTCAGAGTCCTCCGACTCCTGAGCCTCGGTCTTGTCCTCGCCGTCGCCGTCGCTCTCCTCGCGGTGTTCGCGCACCCGGTCGGACTCGCCCTCCTCGAGGGCGTTGCCCTCCTCGTCGAAGTTGGGGCCGAAGTCGTCGATGGCCTCCGCGATCGCGTCGCCGAGCGTCTTCTCGTCCTCGTCCGAGAGCTGGCCTGACTCGTTGATCCCCTGCATCAGGTCGCCGTTGCCGGAGTGGAGCCCCGACAGCAGCCGGTCGAGGAACTCCTGGACGCGCTCGGTCTTGATGCGGTCCAGGTAGCCGCCCGTGCCGGCGTAGATCGAGGCGACCTGGTCGGCCACCGACAGCGGCTTGCGCTCCTTCTGGTTCAGCATCTCGACGAGCCGCTCGCCGCGGGCCAGGGCCCGCTGCGTCTCGGGGTCCAGCTCGGAGCCGAACTGCGCAAACGCCTCGAGGTCGCGGAACTGGGAGAGGTCCAGTCGCAGCTTCCCGGCCACCTTCTTCATGGCCTTCGTCTGCGCGTTGCCTCCCACTCGCGAGACCGAGATGCCGACGTTGATCGCGGGGCGCGTGCCTTTGTAGAAGAGATCAGCCTCCAGGAAGATCTGGCCGTCGGTGATCGAGATGACGTTCGTCGGGATGTACGCCGAGACGTCGTTCGCCTGCGTCTCGATGATCGGCAGCGCGGTGAGCGACCCACCGCCGAGCTCCTCATTCAGCCGCACGGCCCGCTCCAGCAGGCGGGAGTGCAGGTAGAAGACGTCGCCTGGGTAGGCCTCGCGGCCCGGCGGGCGGCGGAGCAGCAGCGACATCTGCCTGTAGGCGTAGGCGTGCTTCGTCAGGTCGTCGTAGACGCAGAGCGCGTCGCGGCCGTTGTAGAGGAAGTGCTCGCCCATGGCGCAGCCGGCGTAGGGCGCCATGTACTTGATCGGCGCGGCCTCGTCGGCGGCGGCGGCGACGATGATCGTGTTCTCCATCGCGCCGTTCTCCTCCAGCATCTCCATCACCTGGACGACCGTCGACATGCGCTGCCCGATCGCCACGTAGATGCAGACGAGATCCTTGTCCTTGTTGTTGATGATCGTGTCGATCGCGACCGAGGTCTTCCCGGTCTGGCGGTCGCCGATGATCAGCTCGCGCTGGCCGCGGCCGATCGGGATCATGCCGTCGATCGCCTTCAGGCCCGTCTGGACCGGTGTGGTTACCGGCTGGCGCTGCACGACGCCTGGGGCCTTGAACTCGGCGGGGCGCGTCTCGCTCGAAGAGATGTCCCCCTTGTCGTCGAGGGGGCGGCCAAGCGGGTCGACCATCCGGCCGAGCAGCCCCTCGCCCACAGGGATCTCGAGCAGCTTGCCGGTGCGCTTGACGGTGTCGCCCTCGACGATCTTGTCCCAGTCGCCGAACATCACGACGCCGACGTTGTCCTCTTCGAGGTTCAGCGCGAGCCCGGTCACGTCGTGGGGCAGGTCGAGCATCTCGAGCGACATGCAGTTGTCGAGCCCGTGCACACGGGTGATGCCGTCCGCGACCGAGAGCACGGTGCCCACCTCGGCGAGGTCGGCGCCCTCCGTCTCCAGGCCCTCGATGCGCTCCCGCAGGATGCTCGCTATCTCGTCCGGCTTGATCTCCACGTTTGTCTTAGCTCCTTCGCGTTGTCAAGCCGCTTTAGCGACTTCTTTCCTAAGTCTCTCCAGCTTGTTGCGAACGCTTGCGTCCAGGACCATGTTGCCAACCTGCAGCACGATCCCCCCGAGCACGTTCTCGTCAACGTCGGTCTCGAGCTCGATGGTCTGGCCGGTCTGCTTCTCGATCTGCTTCCCGACCTCCTCGACCAGATCGGGGGGGAGATCGACCGCGCTCGTCAGCTTCACCTCGAGGCGCCGCTCCTCCTTGGCCCACATCTCGTCGAACCGGCGCCGGATCCGGAAGATCGCCGGCATCCGATGCTTCTCCGCGAGCAGCTCGAGGAAGTTGACGAGCTCCGGGTCCGCCCCCGAGACGACCCGGCTGATGCCCTCTCGCTTCTCGGACGAGGAGAAGTAGGGGCTGAACAAAAACACCTGCAAATCGCGGTTGTCCGCGATCGCCTCGGCGACCTGGCCAAGCTGCTCGTGGATCTCGTCCAGCTTCCCCTTGTCGCGAGCGACGTCGAACAGAGCCTCGGCATATACGCGAGCAATTTCCTCCATCACTTAGCCCCGCAGGTGCTCCGCTTCCGCAAACACCTGTTGCCGTCGCCCTGCGGGCGACGGCAATCCCATGCTGCTCCCGCGTCCGCTCTGCGGGGGTTTCCGAGATATGAGGTCACTGGTTCTCCGGTTCGCCGGCCGGGGCGAGGGCCGAGAAGTCCACTTCCTTCAGGGCGTCGTCGATCAGGCGCTTGTGGTCCTCGGAGTCGAGCGTCTTGCGAGTCACCTTCTCGGTGGCGAGCACCGTCAGGTCGGCGACCTCCTTGCGGATGCGGTCAAGCGAGCGCTTGGTCTCGAGCTCGATGTCGCGGCGCGCCGCGGCGACGAGCTCCTCGCGCTTGTCGCGGCCGGACGCCGCGGCATCCGCCTCCGCAGCCTCGGCGGCCTTGCGGGCTCGGACCACGATGTCGTCCGCCTGCTCTCGGGCCTCTTTGAGGCGCTCGCGGTATTCGCCGAGCAGCTTGTCCGCCTCGGCACGCTGCGCCTCGGCTGCGTCGATGCTGTCCCGGATGGCGTTGGCGCGCTTCTCGAGCGCCTCACCGATCCGCGGCAGGGCGACCCGAGAGAGGACGAACAGCGTCAACCCGAATGCGAGCAGCGTCCAGATCATCAGCCCGAGCGCAGGCGAGACCAGGAAGTTGCCGCTTGAGGATGCGAGTGGGATCGTTGCCGCCATCTGAGGAATCTCCATCCAGCTTCCTAGAGGAAGAACGCGATCAGGCCGAAGATGAACGTGTAGAAGGCGACAGCCTCGGTCAGCGCGAACCCGAGCCAGCGGATCGCCTGCAGTTCGTCCTTCATCTCCGGCTGGCGGGCGACGGACTCGATCTCCTTGCCGAAGATGAAGCCGATGCCGATGCCGGCGCCGATGGAACCGAGCCCGGCCCCGATGCCGAGCGCGATCGCCTTGCCGGCATCGGTGACCCCGCTGTCGGTAAGGCCGCTCGATGCGGCTAGTGGGTCAACCATGAATGAACTCCTTTGTTTCTTGACGCATCTCAGTGACTCGCGGAGGTCGCGCCTCCGAGGTAGATAGCGGTGAGGATGGAGAAGATGAATGCCTGCAGGGTGGCGATCAGGACCACCTCGAAGATGTAGAACGCGAACGCCATCGGGAAGGTCAGCGCGCCCAGCGCCGCCAGTCCGAGCAGCACCGCCAGCCCTCCCGCCATGAACAGGATCAGCAGGTGGCCGGCGAGGACATTGGCAAAGAGTCGTACGGAGAGCGAGATGAGGCGCACGAAGTGCGAGATCACCTCGATCATGAAGATCGCGGCCTTGCCGAACGGGTTCATGTCCTCGAGGCCGGGCGGCAGCCAGGTCTTGAAGTAGCCGAAGAACCCGTGCGCCCTGATCCCCTCGATGTTGTAGGAGAACCAGACGATGATCGTGAGCATCAGCGGGATCGAGATATTGGCGGTGGCCGCGTAGAGGGAGAACGTCGGCACCGCCAGCCCGAAGATGTTCACGGTCTCCTCGGTGTTGGTGGGCAGCGGGATGTAGCCCATCATGTTCGCGAACCAGATGAAGAAGAAGAGCGTGGCGCAGAACGGGAACCACTTCGTGGCGTACTTGCCCTCGAGGTTCTGGCCGACGATGTTGTCGCGGGTCAAGTCGTACGCCGTCTCGACCGCCATCTGAACCCGGTTGGGCTTCTGCTGCATTCGCCGCGCGATCCAGGTCATGGTCACGATCGTGAGCACGGTCCCAAGGAACAGGTAGAGGACCGCCCGGTTGACGGACAGGTCGATGCCGAAGACCTTGATGTTGACCCACGCCGGCAGCTTGAACTCGTTCTGCGGCTGGAACTCGTCGTTCTTGCCGGCATTTCCGAAGAGGACCGCGAGCAGGATGATGACGAGGAGATAGACGCCGAACCCGATCAGGACCTTGTTGCGGGTCCTCATCGCTCGTCCTCTTCCGGATACAGCAGCCGGTCCAGGACCTTCGCGGCCATGTACAGCGTGAACAGGGCGAGGCTGAGAATCGCGGCCGCCAACCCTGCCTCGCGTTCGACGAGGCCCACGACGAGCACGGAGAGAGTGATCAACCAGACGCGCCCGAGCGTTGCCGCGGCCATCGTGCCGAGCGCCGTCCGGCGCTCCCCGCTGGCCAACGAGCGAATCGCGCGTCGCTTGGCCGCGTACTCGATTCCGCGGCCCGCGAGCCACGCAGCGGCGGCAACCGCGTACCCGAGGAGAGGCCAGCCCGCGACGATGAAGGCCGGCAGAGCCAAGGCGAGCAGTCCGAGATCCGCGTACCGGAGCGCCATCCCGGCCCGGCCACGGCTGGTCTCGGTGCTAGATCCGTCTAAAGCGAGCGTAGACAAGGGCAAACCCCACGACGAGCCCCACGAAGAGGCCGGCGAGTCCGAGCGGGACCGCAAGGCCCACGACATAGCCGAGCCCGTACCCTGCCGCACCGCAAACCAGCATCGCGGCGATCAGCATGGCTCCGGCCGCTGCCGCATCCGCCCCCCCAGGCGGGGTCTCGGTCATTTGGGGTCTCGAAATCGGGACGAAACAATAGGAACCGCTCCAAAGGAAGAGATAGCCGCGCAGGTCCGGCGGACACCGGTGCCAGGCGGCTCGGCGAATATATCCCAAACCGAGGGCGGCCGATACGGGGTCCTAGTGCCCTTCGGCACACCCCTGGGCCAGGGGTCAGCCGTCCCGTTCGAAACCAGCCGGTCCCGTTCCGGACGGTTCCGGGGGCTGGTTCCCAGCCGATCGCCCGTCCGGGGCTCTCTCGACCGCCATGAACTCGCCGGTCTCGGGATCGATGGTCGGGAAGGTGCCCGTCTCCAGCTCGCGGGCGACGCCCGGGTCCACCTCCTCAGGGGCTGAGACCGGCACCCCGAGGCCCACCAGCTCGCGGAACCGCGACATTCGCAGCTTCAGGATCTCGAGCGCGAGGAGCAGGTAGACGCTCGCGCCCACCGCCGCGATCCCGAAGACGGCCATGACGATCGTCCATACCGGGTCGAAGTGGCCGTGGTTGTCGCTGTACGGCACGAAGCGCAGCGCGAGCGCCAGGCCGGCGAGCACCAGTGCCCACCCGTAGAGGTAGACGAGCGTTCGGCGCTGCGAGAAGCCGATGTTGGCCATCCGGTGATGGAAGTGCGATTGGTCGGCCGCGTAGATCGGCTGCCGGTGCTTGATCCGCTTCGCGATCACGAAGCCCGAGTCCAGGATCGGCACAGCGAGGACGCACAGGGGGAAGAACAGGGCGACGACGGCATTCGTCTTCAGCGATCCCAGGACCGTCACCGCCGCGAGCAGGTAGCCGAGGAGGTTGGAGCCTGTGTCCCCCATGAAGCTGGAGGCGGGCGGGAAGCCGTGTCGCAGGAAGCCCAGCGCGGCGCCGGCGGTGAGCGCCGCCAGCACGCCGGCACCCGGGCGATCCAGCGACAGGGCGATGATCGAGAGGGTCACGGCCGAGATCAGGCAGACGCCGGCGGCCAGCCCGTCCACGCCATCGATGAAGTTGATGACGTTCATTACCGCGACAAAGCCGATCACCGTGAGGATCTGGCCGACGGTCACCCTGCCGAGCAGCGGGACGTTGTGGAACAGGACGTGAGTCAGGTCAACTCCGCCGACGAACGGCAGCGTGAAGTCGGCGACGGTCACCCCGCTGAACACGGGGATCATCGCCGCCACGGTCTGGCCGATGAGCTTGACGCCGGGGGGCAGGTCGAAGACGTCGTCGAGCACGCCCACCACGGAGATCAGGACCGCCCCGGCGAGGATGGCCCTCGTCACCGGCGCCCACGGCAGGAACAGAAGCCCGGCCACCAGGACGCCGGCCAGCATCGCGAGCCCGCCGAGCTTGGGCGTCGGGATCGCGTGGAGGCTGCGCTCGTTGGGGACGTCGATCGCGTTGATGCGGCGGGCGAGCTTCTCCGTGGCGGGGACCAGGACCCAGGCGAGGACCGCGGCGACCGCGAACGCGTACAGCGCGTAGATCTCCGCCGGTCTTCCGTTGACGAACAATGGGCCTCTCCGGCGGCGAGACTAGCGCCCGGTCCCCACGGCCCCGAGGATCGCGTCGACGAGCAGGTTCGGATCCTGCGGCGCCCCCGGGCCTGGGCCTCCCTCACGCTTGGCCAGGAGGAGCTCGCCGGGATCGCGGAGCGGGATGAGCCTCCCCTGGGAGATCAGCTGCTCGTCGATGGCGCCCATGCGTCCGCTGAAGATCGTGTACGCGGGCGTTCCCAGCGCGACGGCCTCCCGGTTCATGGTGCCGCCGGCGCTCACCACGAGGTCCGCGAACGCGATCAGACTCTGGGCGTCGATCGCCCGGTCAGGGACGATGAGGTTCGCCGCCCGGCGGGCGCGGATCCGCTCCCCCTGGGCCTCAGTTCGAGGGATCACCACGCAGGTGACGTCCTCGGCGGCGGCAAGGCGATCGAGCACCTGCTCCTCGAGCGGGTTGGCAGCGTGGTAGGCGGACGTCTCGGGAGACGGCCTCATCACGACGAGCACTCGATCCGCGTCGATCCCGAGCTCGTCGAGGACTGCTCGGTCCGGCTGGAAGTCGGCGAGGTAGTAGTCCTCCTTCAGCCCCGGGTACCGGAACAGCTTGTCCGGGTTCGCTCCCGCGCGCCGCATCGCGTCCGGCGGAATCGCGTCCGGGACGAGCACGCGACGCGCGACCCTGAAGGCGACCTGCCGCTGGAGGCCCGCATGCTCGTAGTCCTGCATCTGCACCGAGGGGATCCGGAGGAGCGCGGAGACGACGCCCAGGTCGACCGACCCGTGACCGAGCGCGAGCTCGAAGCGCTGCGGCCGCGCCCAGCGCGCCAGCGAGATGCTGCGTGACGCGACCGCGCCCGCCTTGCGCGCCACTGACGCACCCGCATGGCGTCCCACGGCCTCGTACGGGATCCCGAGGCGGTCGAGCACGCCCAGGGTCTGCCCGTACTCCCGGGCGGTCACCCGGACGTGATGCCCGCGCGCCTGGAGCCGCTCGATGATCGGCCGCAGGACGAGCGGGTGCGCCGCAGCGGTGCAGTCAACCCAAACCTTCATACCGGGGCCTCCGGCGGACTGTACGTGTGCCAATAGAGGACCGGGCCCTCGCCGAATGCTCCGCTCGCGTTCAGGCCCAGGAGCGCCGCGACCGCCTTCGCCGTGTAGACCGGGTCGAGCGTCACTCGCTCGCGCTCGACGAGCTCCATCGCCTGCTCCGACTCCGGGGTCGAACGGCCGTAGCCTGGGCCGAGCCAGCCCCGCTCGAGCCTCAGCGTGCCGGCCGCCAGGGCCGCGGGCGCGGTGGCGCCGTGCTCGGCGAGGAGGCGGAGCGTCCGTCGGGCCAGGCGCGCGACGCTGCGGGCCTCGAGCCGGATCGCGTCGCTCACGACCACGCAGAGCAGGCGCGACCTCAGCCCGCTGAGGCGGATGCCTGCGAGGAGGCCTGCGGCGGTGCCGCCACTCCCCAGGGCCACGACGATGTGGGACGGCTCCGGCAGCTCGCCCGCGATGACCTGGTCGCGGAGCTCCAGGGCCGCGCGAACGTAGCCGACGCAACCGAGTGGCGTCGATCCTCCGGGGGGCACGAGGTACGGCGTCCGCAGCCCGGGACCGGCCTTCGCGACAGTCAGCCACGCGGCGAGCAGAAACGAGGTGTAGAAGCCCGGCGCGATGTGGATCTCCGCGCCTGAGGCGCGCAGCCGCGCGAGCTGCGCGCGGACGTGATCGGTCTCCGGCTGCGGTGCCAGGACGAGCACCGTCCGCATGCCGAGCCGGCGCGCGAAGACGGCCGTCGCCAGGCCGTGGTTGGTCCCGGTCGCGCCTCCGGTCAGGATCGTGCTCTTGCCGCGGCGCCGCGCGTCGGCCAGAAGCCATTCGAGCTTGCGCGCCTTGTTGCCCCCGATGCGGCTGTACGCGCCGTCGTCCTTGATCCAGACCGGAGCCTCGCCACGGTTCTTCCCCAGTTCGGTGAGCTCACGTACCGGAGTCGGTCCGTGCCCGAGGGGCACTCGGTCGAGGTCGGTCTGGAGGGGCATGGCGCCCGCTATGCGCACGTCGGGCTGTCGGCGGTGGAAAGGGGCTTCGCCCCCTGCGGCGTCAGGTCAAAGCCCACCGGGTTCGCGGCCGAGGGAATCGACACCTGCTTGCCGTTCAGCTCGACCTGGATCTCGCCGTTCCCGAGTGTGAGCTGCATGTCTTTGGCCTTGAAGGGGCCGCGGCTGTCGCCCGTTGTCAGCGTCTCGCCGTTGACGAGCGCTTTCCCGGACTGGTCGACGAGGCACACCCATACCGTCCCGGTCGGGGTCAGCGACACAGTCGCCTCGGACGGGGTGGTCGTCGTGGTGGTCGAGCTCTGAGCCGAGCCCTGCTTGTCGCCGCCGCGGTGGTGTTGGTGGAGATTGTTCTTCGGGCTCTGACTCGAACCGCCGGTGATCCCGAGGACGATGAAGAGAGCCGCAAGGGCAGCCGCCACGAAGATCGCGCCCCAGCCGATGCGGCGCATGGTCGGGTTGCCACCGTCCATCGTGCGTGGTGGCTCGAATGGCGCGTCCATCGAGCGCTCCGCCTGTGCCGGAACCTCCTGGCGGTCGTACTCGTCCACGAGCGCCGCGCCGTCGAGGCCGAGGAAGTCGGCGTAGGTGTGGAGGAAGCCGCGGACGTAGGCGTCGCCGGGAAGGACGTCCCACTCCTCGTTCTCGAGCGCGTCGAGGTACCGGATCCTGATCCGGATCGTCCGCTCGGCATCGTCGAGCTGGATGCCGGCCGCGGTGCGGGCCTCCCGCAGCGTCTCCCCGATCCCGGGCATGACCATATTGTCGCGTTAAGCGACTAGACCGGCGTCGCGGAGAGCTGCGGGTAGAGCGGGTACTCGTCCATCAACGCGCTGCTGCGCTCGGAGAGCGAGTCCTTCTCGGCGTCGAAACGGTCCGAGAGAGCGATGCTGATGACCCGAGCGATCTCCCGCAGATCGTCCTCCGTGAGGCCGCGCGTGGTGAGCGCCGGCGTGCCGATGCGCAGGCCCGACGGGTTCATCGGCGGGCGCTCGTCGAATGGGATCGCGTTGCGGTTCACCGTGATGCCGACCTCCTCGAGACGGTTCTCGGCCGTCTTGCCGTCGAGCCCGGTCGGGCCGAGATCGACCAGCACGAGGTGGACGTCCGTCCCGCCCGTGAGAACGTCGATGCCACCCGCGATCAGCTCGTCCGCGAATGCCCTGGCGTTGGCCACGGTCTGGCGCTGGCGGGCCTTGAAGGGCTCGGACTGCGCGATCCCGAGGGCGACGGCCTTGGCCGCGATGATGTGCATCAAGGGGCCGCCCTGGGTCCCGGGGAACACGGAGCGGTCGATGTCCTTGGCCAGCTCCTCCTTGCAGAGGATCATGCCGCTGCGCGGGCCGCCGAGGGTCTTGTGGATCGTGGTCGTGGTGATGTCCGCATACGGAATCGGGCTCGGGTGCTCGCCGGCCGCGACCAGCCCGGCGAAGTGAGCCATGTCGACCATAAGCCTGGCGCCGACGGAATCGGCGATCTCGCGGAACGCCGCGAAATCAAGATGCCGGGGGTAGGCTGACCAGCCGGCGACGATCACCTTGGGCCGGTGCTCGTGGGCCAGCCGCTCGACCTCCTCCATGTCGCAGAGGTAGTCCTCGCGACGCACGTGATAGGCGACGACGTTGTAGAGCTTGCCCGACTGGTTGAGCTTCATCCCGTGGGTCAGGTGCCCGCCGTGATCGAGGGCCATGCCCATGATCGTGTCGCCCGGCTCCAGGATCGCCATGTAGGCGGCGTTGTTGGCCTGGGCGCCGGCGTGAGGCTGGACGTTCGCGTGCTCGGCCCCGAACAGCTCGAGGGCGCGGTCGATCGCGAGCTGCTCGGCCACGTCGACCTCCTCGCAGCCGCCGTAGTAACGCCGCCCGGGATAGCCCTCCGCGTACTTGTTGGTCAGAACCGATCCCGCTGCGTCCAGCACGGCCTGCGGGACGAAGTTCTCCGACGCGATCATCTCCAGCGTGTTCTGTTGGCGATGTAGCTCCCGCCGCAACACCTCGGCGATCGCGGGGTCGACCTCTGCGAGGGGCGCGGTCTGGAAGTCGTCGGGTAGGTCGGGCATCGATCCCGACGATAGCAACGGCTCTGGCGGCCATACTCCGGAGGGATGAACGAGATCAACGCGGATCTGGTGCGCGAGCGATTCGCGCCCATGCGGGAGGGGGACGTGGAGGCGCTCCTGACGCTCATCCATCCGGATTTCGAGGTCACGACGCCCCCGGGGCTGGCGGCGGAACCGGACACCTATCGCGGGCCCGAGGGAATCCGCCGGTACTTCGACTCCTTCTACGAGATCATGGACCGCGTGAGCTTCGAGCCCCACGATTTCATTGGCGTCGGGGAGCGCGTCGTGGTGCCGGTGACCCTCCGGGCCAGAGGACGGACCACGGGCATCGAGACGACCCAGAAGCTGGTCCAGGTCTGGGAGCTCAGGGACGAGAAGGCGTACCGCATCGAGGTCTATGCCACTCTCGAGGAAGCGATGGAAGCGGCCCGGTCAGCCGAGAGCTAGGCGGTCGGCGAGCTCTTCTCGGCTCAGGGCCCCCTCGCGCAGCACCGCCCACGTGCCCCCGTCATCCAGGGCCGTGAGATCCACCACGGTCGACGGCGCGCCGACCAGCTCGCCGCCGTCGATCGCCAGGTCGACGTCCGCGAGGAGCCGCTCATCGATGTCCTCGAAGCGGCTCGGCGCCCGCTCGCCGCTGCGATTGGCGCTTGTCTGGAAGAGCGCGCAGCGAGCTCCGGCGAGCGGGCCTTCGATCAGCCGCAGGCCGAGGCGCTCCGGGTCCTCCCGGCAGGCGAGCGGGTAGCGGTGCTCGGGGTTGGCCACGACCGCCGTCACCGGGCCCGGTAGCAGCGCGCCGAGCGCCTCACGGGTGCGAGGGCCAAGCGCCGACAGGATCTCCCTCATCGCCAGCGGGGCGAAGAACATCACCGCCGAGGGCTTGCCGTCGTCCCGGCCCTTGAGGGCGTGAATGCGCTCGACGGCATCCCGGCGCAGCGGGTCGCAGGCGAGGCCGTA
>Ga0105245_10001854_pt1 | contig 19247 bp, 20 predicted proteins | sample KBSM54metaG_FD_81523 | JGI IMG/M metagenome (GOLD analysis project Ga0105245, IMG submission 81523) | Miscanthus rhizosphere microbial communities from Kellogg Biological Station, Michigan, USA - KBS M5-4 metaG | ecosystem: Host-associated > Plants > Roots > Rhizosphere > Soil | place...
CGAACGTCCGGCAGGGCGCGCCCCACGATCACGCTCATGGCGTAATCCAGGTACGAGCGCTTCATCTCGTCTTCGATGTTGATGGGGATCAGGTTCTTCGCCCCACCATCGCCGCCTAGCGGCATCTGACCGCCCGGAGGCGGAGTGGTCGGGTCCTGTGGATCTGCCAAGTGTGACTCCTAAGATGGACGTCCGCGAGTGCGGCGGTAACCCTTATTTTACCAGTTCCTGGCGTGGTAGAGTCTGGTAAAAGTGAACCGGGTCCTTATCCCCGTAACGATCTTCCTCAGCGCCTTCCTGCTATTCCAGGTCCAGCCCATAATGGGCCGGTTTATCCTCCCCTGGTTCGGAGGCACGCCCGCCGTCTGGAGCGTCTGCCTGCTGTTTTTCCAGGCGATGCTGCTGGCCGGATACGCATACGCGCATTGGCTGCGCGGGCCGCGTGTTCATATCGTGCTCCTGGCCGCATCGTTGGCACTTCTTCCCGTCATCCCGGCCAGGCCGGCGATTACCGACAACCCGTCCACACGGATTCTGCTGCTGCTGGCTGCAACCGTCGGCGGGCCGTACTTCCTCCTCTCGGCTACGGCTCCGCTATTACAGAAATGGTCCTCCATCAGTTCGGAACGCTCGCCCTGGCGACTCTACGCGTTATCCAACTTCGGATCGTTCCTGGCCCTGCTGAGCTACCCGTTCCTGGTCGAGCCTTATGTGCGCCTGCGCGCGCAAGCCTGGGTCTGGTCGGCCCTTTACGTAGGGTTCACGCTGCTCTGCGGAGTGGTCGCGTGGGGAATAGGTCAGACGATCTTATCGCCTGTCGCGGAAAAGAATACCGCTCCTCCCTCTGTCTGGACCATCCTCTTCTGGCTGGGACTCTCGGCCGCCGGTTCCACACTGCTCCTGGCAACCACCAACATCGTGACCCAGGACATCGCCGTCAGCCCATTCTTATGGATCGCTCCCTTGTCGCTCTACTTGCTCACATTTGTTCTGGCCTTCGAAAGCGACCGCTGGTATCCCCGGCTGCCCTTCGCTATCGCTGCAGGCATCCTCGCTCCGACCGCCTGCGCCGTTGTCAATGCGGGCGTCGGAGTGTCCATATGGATTCAGTTAGGCGCGTATCTGGCGACGCTGTTCGTGATCTGCATGCTCTGCCACGGGGAACTCCGCTATTCCAAACCGGAACCCCGGCATCTCACGCTTTTCTACCTGACCGTCGCAGCGGGCGGGGTTTTGGGCGGCGTATTCGTCGCGCTTATCGCGCCTCGAGCGTTTACCGAGTTCAACGAATACCCCATTGGACTGGCCGCAGCATGCTTACTCGGACTCGCGGGCTGGCTGCGATCCGGGGCATGGGCACAGTGGACCCGGAGCAACTTCGCGATTCGAATCCCCATCATGGCGCTGCTCCTTGGCGGGCTCAGTTCGACGTTGACCGTCACCATGAGCGGTGCACATAAGTCCGTCGCCGCCTGGCGCAACTTCTACGGTATCCTCCGCATCACCGACGTCCCCGATCCGCATGGCGCCCTAAGGGAACTAACCCATGGCCGCATCAAACATGGCTCGCAATATCTGGAGCAAGCCTGGCGCGATCGTCCGATTTCCTACTACGGTCCGCATAGCGGAGTCGGAATAGCGCTGAACGCGCTTCCTGAGCTCCCAAGGCGAATCGCGGTCATCGGCCTGGGAACCGGAACCATGGCCGCCTGGGGCCGCCCCGTCGACCTGATTCGTTTTTACGAAATCAATCCGCTGGTGCCGACTATCGCCACCACATGGTTCACCTTCCTGCCCGACTCGAAAGCGAAGACTGAGGTCGTCCTGGGTGACGCGCGCATCCGCTTGGAGTCTGAAAGCTCGGTTTTCGATCTCATGGTGGTCGACGCGTTCTCGAGCGATGCCATCCCCATGCATCTGCTCACCGCCGAAGCCGCGGACATCTACAGGCAGCGCCTGATTCCGGGTGGCCTGCTGTTGTTCCACATCTCCAACCGATCGCTCAATCTGGAGCCGGTGACCCGAGGCCTCGCCCAGCACCTGAATTGGAGCGCTGCTCAGATTCTGGCTGGCGAAAGCCCCGCCAGCGGCGAAGACGGTTCGCGCTGGGTAATTCTTACCGAAAATCTGGACCTATTGCAGAAGATCGCTCGAAATGCACCCCATGTCGGCTGGAGCGATCCCAAACGCACGCCTATCCTATGGACAGACGACTTCGCCAGCCTGTGGCACGTGCTCAAGTGGTGAACGCGCCTACTTGACCCGCTTGGCGACCGCCTCTTCCATGAACATGTCCAGGATCGTCCGCGTGAACTTGATCTCGTCGCCCACGATCTTCCCTTTGTAGACGATCCGCAGGGGCATGTCCTGGAAATTGAGGTTTTCGACAAAGGAGATGTCGTCTCCACTCACCGTGCCCTCGGCGATCTCGCTTTCCGTGCCCGCCAGCTCGGATTTAGCCTTCCCTGTAAGCTTTTTACCATCGACTTTGAACGTGTAGGTGTACTTCTGGACTCCCACTTGCGTGTCGAACGTCGCCGTCCACGTCCCGGTCACGTCCGCCGCGAGCGCCGTAGCCGCCATAGCGATCACAAGCAACATGCTGACCATAATTGTTTTCTTACTCATTTGAAACTCCTCTTTAAAATCCTACTGTAGGTGGTAGAATCTAAGTAGCTCTGGCTTAGCCGGTCGTACACGATGTCGCAGTCTGCTGTTTCCGATCCCCCCAAGAGCCCTCGCAACTCCGGGCTTCTGGACCGTCTCGCCGATCTGTGGTGCCGCAGCATGCACGACAGCCCGATGCTCCCGATCCATGGCCGTTACCAATGCCGCCGGTGCCATCGCTATCATGACGTCTCCTGGGAACCTCCCCAGGACCGACACGACCCGCCTTCCCGCTAACCACCAGGTCGTTTATTTCAGTTTGATTTTGACTTCAGCCGCGTAAAGCATCGTTCGATCGTTATCCCGCGCGGCCCATTTCAATAGCGTGTCGAGGCTTGGCTGCACGCGGGCATGGAAGACTTCGCGGCCGTTGGCGAAGATAATCACCGGCTGGCTGAGATCGAACCTATCCGGCGATAGCAACAGCGTGAACGCGGTCACACCCTTGGTCGTCGCCCGCACCGTGTTGCCCGACTTCGCCAAGTCCACTCGCCCCGGAACCTTCGGCCGGCCGAATAACGGATCGGTGCCGAGAGAATCTGTGAACACGTTGATGTCGGGAAGCTCCTTAGCCTCTCCGGGCGCAGCTCCATACGCATCGATCACCAGCCAGTGCGCCCGATTGTTGACCGTATCCACAGCTTCCCATGTCAAATTGTCCGGATTCGGATCACGCGGGTGATCCGCCACGAATTTCTCGAAGGGAATTTTGATCTCCGGCCACCAGTTGGTATTGTGTTCGCCGTCGGGTTGCGGATGGTAGTCGATCTTGACTCCATTCCTCATCAGGTGCCGCGTATATGGCTCGACGATCGAGATCGGATATAGCCGGTCTTTGCCGCCATTCACCACAAACAGCGGCTTATTGCGGATGTTGTTGGGAAAACTGCGGCCGTCATCGATCTCGCCGTTCGCCAGCACCATAATGTAACCGTTGAGCGGCAGGAAACTCGCATACGGCGTAGTGTCCCGCATCGCGACAAAGTAAGCGCCGGTGCCGCCGTCGGAAACGCCCGCCACAACCACCCGGTTCTCGTCGATGTTGTATCGCCGCTTCAAGTCGTCGACGATCGCGTGCAGGTTCAGCACCTGGTCGTCACTCCACCAGGGCTCGTCGTTCCAAGCGTACGGGATCACGTAAAACTGCTCGGCTCCAGCGCTCTCGCCCGATAAGGCCCCGATCTGGCCATTTCCGCGCGGCTTATTGTCCGTCCGGCCGCCGACGCCCCCGTGGAGCTGGAATCGCACTTGGTATCGCTTCGCTGGGTCGTATCCCGCGGGAACCGTCACCGCATAGTTGTGGTCGACGCCGTCCGTGGTGTGATTGCTCAGCTGCACTACGCCTTCTTTTTGCCCCGCATACGACCGGCCTTGCTTTAGTCGGCGCAGCGCGTCGTCAAACGTCACACCGCTCTTTAAGACATCTTCCGCTGCTCGTGCAGCTGCGGCCGGAGAATCGGCGGCCCACAACTTCTGAAAGGCCGAATCCATCCGGTTTTGACCTTGAATAACCGGCAAAACCAGCAGGGCCGCTGCGATCGGGAGCCTTCGCCTCATTGCGCCGCTTCCGCCCTCTTCCCGCCGATCGCCTCTTTGAATTGGGCCGTATCCGTATAGCTCTGCCACATCACAATCTTGCCGTTCTTGAATCGAAATACGTGCACGAACTCCGCATCAATCGCGGTCCCAGTGGCCTTGAACGTTCCGCGATACCGGCCGCGCGCTATCACCACTTCTCCGGCCCCTAGGATTTCTTCGGTGGTCGCCGTAAACCCATCCCAGTCGGCGTCAACCCGGGTGAAAATGTTGCTGCGGATCTCGTCCGGACCAATATAGGGTCTCCCCGTCGCGTAGATGAAGTTTTCCGCGGGATGCATCTCCACTTGCGGATCGAACAGATCCATGGTCGAGCGAATGTCCTTGATCGCGTATAGCCGGTAGAAGCGTTTCACGGTTTGACGGTGGTCGGTTACCATAAGACTCGTTCTAGTGCCTCACAGAAGAAGTACTCACCCCACATCACCGACTCGTCAACACCCAGACTCTTGTTGACGTGATACATCCCTCCCTTGAGGATTCCTTCCCACTTGGGATCGGATTTAGCCAGGTGCCTCTCACACAAGGAGCGTAGGATATGAACCGCCGTCGACCAGTACAAATGACCCTTCAGAGAATCCGGCACCAGGCGGCACAATCGTAACAGTCCGGCCGCGCAGATAGCGGCCGACGACGAATCCGGCAGCGTGCGGTTCTCGGCAGGCGCGTTGAAATCCCATGGTGGAATGCCATCTGCTGGCGAGTGCGTGATGTAGAAGTCGGCGCAAGCTTCCGCTGTGTCCAGGAAATGCGGATCGCGGCTGTACTCGTAGCAGGTGGTGAATCCGTACATCGCCCAGGTGAGCCCGCGCGACCAGCAGGAATCGCCGCGGAACCCCTGATGCGTCGTCTGGCGCAGAAATTCCCCTGTGTCCACGTCGAAGATTCCTTCCTGCGCCGTGGAACCGTCGCCCCGCACCAGCACGCGCCGTGTGGTGTGCGAATGCCGCATGGCGATATCGCGCAACCGCCGGTCGCCTGTTTCCCGGGCGGCGAAAAAGATAATTCCCACGTTCATCATGATGTCGATGAACAAGGAATTGTCCCCGACAAACGAGTGCAGATACTGCCCTTTTTCTTTGAAACGCTGAGCCAGCGTCCTGCCCGCGGTGATCAGCACCTCCCTGTGCGCCGGATCTCCGGTAAGGCGCCACCAGCGGTAATAGGTGGAGAGAAACAGGAATCCCAGGTCATGGACGTCGTGATCCTCCTTGCGAGGTTCCAGCGGCAGGGTGTACTTGATGGCGTGCTCCAGCCAGTAGTTGGCTTCGTTGGAATTGGGCGCCGCATGCTTGCGGAAGATCCACATCATGCCGGGCAGGAATCCGTCGCCCCAATGCGTCCAGGCAGGACCTTCCAGCTCCCACTTGCCGTTCTGAGTATGCAGTGGATAAAAGCTAGGATGCTTTTCGATCAGTTTGCGCACTTGCTTTTGCGAAAAGGAGTAAGCCTGCTCGAACAAGTCGCCGGTGTCGCTCGAAAGATGAATCACTTATTCCGATCTCCAAAACATGAGGATACCGCTTAAACGCGGGCCGACTTGGCGCGAGATCATAATGTTCCCGTCCTGCGCCGGCGTGATCAGCCGCGAGACGAACGCCGTCTGGTCAAAGCGTAACTTGAGGCGCGCGTGCCCCCCCGTCCACTCCAGATCCTGAAATTCGATCTGGAGCAGGAAATAGCTGGTATACCGATCCAACCGGACGATCCGGCCATGCGCGATGCTGCCTTTGGGCGCGAGCAATTGCCGGCGATTCCTGAGGTCGCCGCGCAGCATCGCTCGAACGGTATCTCCCACAGCTGTCCGCATCAGATCCAGCCCAGGCATGTCGAGTTGCAGAGTCAAACCAGAGGGAATCTCTACTTCTTCTATGCGTTCCGTCTTAGCGGATGCCTCCGTCAACACTGGATCGTCGAACGACAGCGTACTCTCGCCCGCGAAGCGGCGGCAATCCGCGAACCGGACTGAATTCCGGCTCACCACGTCGGGCATCGCCATCATGAGGTTACTTTCCACCGGCAAGAGAAACTTTTCCTCGCCGATTCGCACCCGCCCGTAGTCGACACCGATCTCTGCCTCCAAAACTCCCAGCTCCTGAGGAATATCGTCTGCGATGACCTGCAACCGGCGAACATCGAAGGTCACCGGATCGGCGTAAAAGGACCCATGAAATCCAACCTGCGCCTCTTGCTTGTTCACTTTTAACCACTGACCGCTGGTCAGGCGGGGTACTTGAAAATCGTAACGCCAGGTACGATGTCCGTCTAGTTCGGTCTCTCCACGATCCTGGAACGTCGCCACCTTGGTTAGAAAAAGAATCCTCGCGTAAATTGCGAAATTTCCATTTCCAAACATGCCCGTCGACACCAAGTCACTTAGGTCGTGGTCTTCGAATTGTTTCGATCCCGGCCATGCGAACATTTCCTTGCCGTCCACTAGCGCGACTTCCAGCCGTAGCGTGTCTTCGACCTTTGAGTGGCTTCCCGCCGCCTGACGCGAGCGCTCCACTGTTTCCGTGCACGTGTAATTCGGCTGGCGTAGCAGGACTCCCGTCATTTGCTGCCGAATGCGAGACAGTACGTCGGCTCGCTGTCCTAGCAACACGGGCGCTGCGGCTAATATGATCGCCAAGATCCGCATTCGGACTTATTATGGCACCGGCCAACCCTTTTATAGGATTGGGATGACATCTGTTAGCATCGAGAGAATGCCATCGAAAATCATTATCAACGCCAACGGATCCATCCGTGTGGAAGGCGAGTTCGAAATTACCGACGCGGAAGGCAAACCTTTCGGCCTCGGGGGACGCACTGCCATCGGCCTGTGCCGCTGCGGAGCTTCGGAAAACAAGCCGTTCTGCGATGGGTCGCACCGCAAGGTCGGCTTCCAGTCGGTCTGCCCCGCCCGCGATCTGCCGCCGCCCGCACCGAAGCCGTAATGTCCCCAGGCGCGGGCCGAGGATATACTCACCCGATTGAGGACTACGGGAACTCCCGATAACTTACTACCCGAGACAAACGTTCCCTTCCTCCTACCAAGTATCGAATTCACATTTTCTCGGATTGGAACGAGCACACGCCGCTGAAAAGCGTCTGCTTGAGGAGGTCGTGGCATGTTTAGTTTGAGAACATTGGGTCCCGTTCTGGCGATCGCGACATCGCTGGCAGTGCCCACCGAGGCGACCACCACTTATTACGCCGGTGCGTCGGGTGAAACCTCCTTTAACTCCGCCGTAGCGGGCTTGACCCTGCTCAATCCGGCGCTTACGTTCTCCGGCGATCTGGAACCGAACGGGCTTCTGAACGCCAGCGGTATTGGCATTGATTTTCTGGGATTCGATACCGCATATAGCTTCAACGCTCCGCTCAGTTTCACGCTGAGCTCGGGTAAGCTGATTGCGACCAATCAGAACGAGGTCGTCAAGATAATCTTTCCCGCCGCGGGCCTCTTTGCCTTCGGATTCCACATCACCGTAACTTCTGGGATTGGAAACTGGTGCATCGATATGACGAGCACTGGCTGCGGCAACCCCGTCCATAACAGCTCGGCCGCCGACGTGCAGTTTATCGGCTTCGTCAGCAACGTAGCCGCTACGGGTCCGCTTTACCTTTACTACCCGAACGGCAACCAGACCCTGGTACTAACTAACTTTGAGGCTTTTGGACCGTCCGCAGTACCGGAACCCCGCACGTGGCTTCTGGTTGGGCTGGGATTGATTATTTTGCCCCTGTTCCGGCGGAACCAGAAGGCTGGCTAGCCCGGGCGAGCCGCGGGGCTGTCCCTACAATCTCGACCGGGAGCAGGCTGGCCCGGGCCAGCCGCGGACCCTCGAATACGATATCCGCCAGCGCGCCTCGTTGTGTTTCGACTCTCTGGAACTGGTCGAAAACCAGGTTGCCCAGAGAATAGAAGATCACCCCTTGGCCGTACCGCTCCCAAGGTTGCGTCACATGCGGATGATGCCCCACCACCACGCTGGCGCCCGCATCGATTGCCGCCCGTGCGAACGCCACCTGCTGCGGATTCGATTTCGGTGAGTACTCGACGCCTGCATGCATGGAAACAATGATCGCGTCCGCGCGCGCCAACAACTTGGCCACATCCTCTCTCATACGTGCAACGTCGATAACCGCCACCCGATCGTCCGTATCGGCGTGATTCCCGTTGGACTGGTCATAGGTGTACCCCAGGAATCCGAACCTCATTCCGTTGCGCTCAATCACCACGCCCGCGTGGGCTGCCTCCGCCGAGCTTCCCGTTCCGACGGCTGCGATCTGGTGGCGTTGCAGCCAGTCCAGCGTGAATTCGACCCCGTGCGAGCCCTGGTCGCGCGCGTGGTTGTTGGCGGTCGAGACTACATCCACTCCGGCCAGCTCCAGCGCCGCGATCATCTCCGGCTCGGCCTTGAAAATCATCCCGCGCTCCACCACCGCCCCGCGATCGGAAAACGGCGACTCCAGATTCACGAACGCAATATCGGCGGCCTGAAGCACGGGAGCAAGGTCGCGCAAAGGGAAAGCTGGATCGCGCTTCTCGCGGGCGACTCGGGCCACATGGCGTGAAAGCATCACGTCGCCGCCCAGGACCAAATGAGTGATCACGGGATCGGGCGCCGGATGCTCGGAGGTGCGCGAAAACGGAAGAACGAACGTGAGGATCGCCAGCAGCGGAAGCAGCCAAACGGTCTTCATGCCATTTCTTTCGGCAGATCGCCTAGAAGGCCGGAGGCTGGACCATCCAGGTACCACGTTGCATTCCCGGCCCGAGCGCCGATCTGCGCCGGCCACTTCATGGGGTCGTAGGGGCCCCGCAACACGGCTGCGAGCGCCTCCGCTTTATCCTCGCCGGTTGCTAAAACCACTGTGTTGCGCGCCGCTTCGAGCACCCCGGGCAGAAGCGTCACCCGCCATTGATGCATCTTTTCGACCCACACGGCCGCGGCGGTACCCGCATGATCCGCAATCAAGGGCTCGCCCGGAAACAGACTGGCGGTGTGGCCATCGGGTCCCATGCCGCGGTGGATCACGTCAAAAGGCGGAGCTGGCAGGTGCAATGGGCCTCGCACAACCTCGGCATATTTCCGGGCGGCTTCGTGCGGCTCCAGCTCCGTGGGCACGCGATGAATGTTGCCTGTGGGAACCTTTGCGGGAGCCAGCCACGTTTCGTTCGCCATCCGGAAATTGCTCTGCGAATCCGTGGGAGGAACGCAGCGCTCGTCGACCCAGAAGATTTGCACCTGCTCCCAGTCGAAACCGCTTTTCGCAAACAGCTCGAACATCGGCCTGGGCGATGTCCCGCCGGAAATCGCCAGAGTCACCGGCCGGTGTGTCAACATGGCGCCCGCCAGTAGGTCTAAAATGTTCTGTCCGCACGCTTCTGCCGCCGCGGCGGGATCGGGATATCGGAACACGTTCAACATTAATCACTCACGGCATCAGGACGCGCTCATAGACCGCGTCCGGCCCGAGGATACCCAACTCCTCTTGCATCAGCGCCTCTTCCGAGGTCGAAGGCAGCATCGATCGGTAATGGCGGCCCCGTCCGGATACTTCCAGGCACTGATCGCTGCCGCGCGCGATGGTAAGGCCGTCGGACGCCGTAGAAAGGACCACGGAATGAAGCCCCCGTGAACCATTATCGGAGGTAACCGTCACGCGCGTCCCTGGCAAGGCGGACCGGATCCAGGCCGCGAAATACCGGGCGCACGTGGTCACCGACGGCCCGCCAAACGTCACCTGCGCGCCCTTGATCTCGCTCGGCTGCAGCGCCTGATCGTCGAACAAATGAGCTAAGACCTCCCGCCAGCCAGTCAGCCGGGTCCAATGCAGATCAGCCACTCGACTCCCCTTCGCTCGAAGTCGGCGCAGAAATTGCAGCGCACTGTCCGCATCTGAGACTTGGGAAGAATCGAAGATGATTTTTCCTGCCAGTGGGAACAAGGGCTCTAATGGTCCCGGCTCGAGTGCGGATACTCCCCGGCACCACAGCACCACCGGAAGATCCGGGACCCTCAGGGGCACCAAAAACTTCGCGACTTCCGAAAATCCATTGTGCCCGGCCGTAATCTCGATTCCCTCCGAGCAGATCTGCTGGCTCTTGCCGAACGGCTTCCAACACTCGGCAAAGATCCGTGCTTCCAGTTCTCCACCCGGGCTACCCGGATGCAGAATCACAGCACGGCTAGGATGGCTGTGCATTAGCACGCCCACGGTCTGGCGGACCCGCTCCGCGTCGGCGGCGTTTTCAGCGGCCACCACCAGGGTCATCGCGCAGGCGCGCAACACACCGCCCGAATCGGCCTGGTCCGATGCCATCTTGGCCCACAATTCCTGCAGGTCGCGCAGGATTCGTTCGGGCTGGACCATCGTAGTCGTACTCATATTTTAGCTATTGCGCCATTGGCGCCCGAGCTTGGCGATCATGGCATCCGCCTCCGCAGGACCCCATGTGCCCGGATCATAATTGGGGAAATCGAAACGCCGGTTGCTCCAGTTCTCGAGAATCGGCTGGATCACCGTCCAGCTCGCTTCCACCATATCCTGGCGGGTATAGAGAGTCGCATCACCGACCATAGCGTCGACCAGCAAAGTCTCGTAGGCAGAAGGGGATCGCTCACCGAAGCTCGTCCCGTAGTTGAAGTCCATCGAGACGGGCCGAAGCCGCATCCCACTGCCCGGCTCTTTGGATAAGAACAATAGCGAAATACCCTCCTCGGGCTGAATGCGGAGGATGAGCAGGTTCGGCCGGGCTTTCTGATCCCCATCGCCAGCGCCGAAAAGCGCAAGCGGGGCTTGGTTAAACTGAATGGCGATGTCAGTGACTCGCTTCGGTAGCTTCTTGCCGCTTCGGATGAAGAAGGGCACGCCCGCCCAGCGCCAATTATCGACAAAAAACGTCCCCGCCGCATAGGTATCGGTCTGTGCGTCCGGATTCACACCAGGCTCCTGGCGGAAGCCCTTGTATTGGCCCGCAACCGCATACAGATCGACTTCCTCCGGCCGCATGACCTTGATTGATCGCAGAAGTTTGGCTCGCTCGTCGCGCACCGCATCCGGCTCGAACACGGCGGACGGTTCCATCGCGACCGTCGCCATCACCTGCAACAGGTGATTCTGGATCATGTCACGCAGAGCACCCGCTTCCTGATAGTACCCGCCTCGGCCCTCGACGCCAATCGATTCAGCCGCCGTGATCTGCACGTGGTTAATATAGCGCCTGTTCCATAGCGGCTCGAAGATTCCATTGCCGAAGCGCAGAGCCAGGATGTTCTGGACCGTTTCTTTGCCTAAATAGTGATCGATGCGATACGTGTCTTCCTCGCGAAATACGGCATGGATGCGCGAATTCAATTCCCTGGCACTCTGCAGGTCGTGGCCGAACGGTTTTTCAACGATCAACCTGCGCCACGCGCCTTCTGGCGCCGCCGCCAGGTGCGAATGCCCGATTCCGTCGACGATTGTCGCGTAATAGCTGGGCTGGGTCGACAAATAGAAGAGGATATTGGCCTGCCCAGTCCCCTTCACCTTTTCACGCAACGCCTGATAGAGATTTGGCTCCTTAACGTCGCCTGCCACGTAATGCAGATTCGCCGCGAACCGCTTCCATAATTCTTCGTCGAAGTCGCCGTCCTCGCTGAATTGTTTGACGGCCTCGCGCATGCGTGCGCGATAGTCTTCGTCGGTCATGGGAGTGCGCGAATTGCCCACGATCGCGAACGATGCTGGGAGACGACGGTCATAAGCCAACCGGTACAGAGCCGGCAAGAGCTTGCGCTTGGCCAAGTCGCCTGCCGCGCCGAAAATCACGATGGCGCATTCAGGCACGCGGCGCTCAAAACGCAGCGGATCCGCAAAAGGATTCCGGGCCTCCGTCATTTCTGCATGGTAGCATTGGGGTACCCCCCGTCTCGGTTTTTTCAGAAGGACACTTTTACCTAGATGCTGGAACCCAAGAAAGTCCTGGCCGTGCTCGAAGACTTGTTCTTTACCGTAAAGATCAATGAATCCGCCAAACGCGCCGGACTGAGCATTACCTTCGTCAAGAGCGAACATGACGCCCTGGAGCAAGCCAAGCTCCACCCCGCGCTCATCATCATGGATATGAATTTCGCCGGCGTCGACCCGCTCAATCTGATCCGCAAGCTCAAGGCAGATGAGCACACCAAGCGGATCAATTTGCTGGGTTATCTTTCGCACATCCAGGGCGAGCTGAAGCTGCAGGCGCAGGAAGCAGGCTGCGATATGGTTCTGGCGCGATCGGCATTTTCGCAGAACCTGCCCCAGATTCTTAAGCGCCACTCGAGTTCCTAAAGGTTTGGCTACCGCGGATTGCCGCCCTGCCGCACCCGCTCGATATCCGCCGTCAACTGCTTGGCGATTTTGTCCGCCACATCCGCACTCGCCCCGCGAAACTTCGCTCCGTCGCTCTCCTGGGTAGTCGACCAGATCACGTCGCCGTCCTTATTCACGAGCCGGACCGTAGCGAGCGCCTCGTGTTTGCGCTCACGGATGTCGGTCGAGTCTTTATCGCCCACACCGACGCTGAGAGATCTTCCGCCGCTCGATGTTCGAGTCGATCGCGATCCCGTGCCAATGCCGCTGCGCATATCCACGCTGTCCGACGATTGAAACTGGTCCGTGTAAATCAAATCTTCGGCGGCACCCCGTAGAATAGCGTCGGCGCGCTCTTGATTCTCAGTCAGCACGTACAGCTTCGCGCCGTGGATACTGGCGATGATCAGATCGCGCATTTGCGCAGCGGTTTCTCCGCCGGTCAGCCGGTCAACGTAGATCCGCTTGACGCTTAGCAGTTGCTTCGACAAGTCGTCCTGCGCGCCCGCACTGCCGCACAGCAAAACGAAGAATACGATCGCCTTCATTGGTTTCCGTCTCATTGGTTACGGGCTTTCCGCGCCTGCTCATCCTGATACTGAACCTTTAACCCCGTACGCGCCTCAAGGCCGACCAGCGTGGGCCGGATGCCGTTCTTGTCCACGCGAAATACCATAGCCTGCTGCTTGCCATCGTCACCGCTATAGCCGATCGTGAGGAAGTGCTTGCGTGATTTGCTGAGCAGGAATACCGGCGAGAGCACCAGCGCCAGTGCGAGTCTCCGGTCCACTTGCTGGCCGTATTCGACCAGGTTGACGTGCTCGTAGGCCACCCTCAGTTGTGTCTTCCCCGCGTAGAACGCCAGATATCGCTCGTCGGACAGCGCGATGGCGCCGCGCGTTCCTTCCGCTAGCGCCGCCGTGCCTCCGATGTATTCCACGGTCGACTGGGCCGCCGCCACACTGGCCAGTGCCAGCCATAAACAAGCCGTCCACATAGAAGTTAAGTCTGAGAAGGCGTTCAGAATTCTCAGCTAACGTTTATGGCGAATAGAAATCCGCTTCTCCAGTTTCTCCGGCTTTCAGATTGAAGGTGTGATCTTCCGAGGTTCGGCCTCGCGCGTCCTGACTCCTAACATGAACTGTGTAGCGTCCTGGGGCAGGCCATTCACATCATAGATTCCTTGAATATCCGTTACGGAGACTACGGTCTCCGAAGGTCCTGCGATAGAGACCCGCACTCCCGAAACCGGCGTCCTGTAAGGCCACGTGCTGTCGCTGTGAACGAGGCCAACCAGGCGCACGCCGGACCTTGGCGGTCCATCCCGCAGGATTCGAAGGGAAACAGCGGAGCCCTCAATAGATTGGGTGCGTCCGCAACTAACCGCCGCGATAATCGGCAGGAATCGGAGGAATGCTCCCTGGCTACGACGTCCCTCGACAAAATAAGTCGCCGATTTGTCGTTTGACTCAAAAAACGCTTGAAGGATGACTATCTTCGGAAGCCTTGGGGTGGCGAAGTTTTCTTCGACTCGCGCGACCGACCACGGCGACTTGCCCAGCGTCTTTGGTCCCACGAATAGCACTCGCGCCGTAAAATCGATGTAGCGTGGAGCGCCATGTTCGTCAAGCAGAGCCCGGGGGAGGCAATCACCGATAAGAGGCCACCCAGGTAAGCCCAGAGAACAAACAAAGGCGCCCGCAACCCACAAACAGAATACGCTGAGCCCTAATCCAGCAGTTATGTCTAGACGGGACTCAGCTATCGGCGAGGGCCAATTGCGCTGTGCCGCTAAGCGCCAGAAGAATCCCGGTATCACTATCGCCGCACACACTACAACGGTGGTCCCAAGTTGACCACCGAGTGCCACGGGGAAGCGCGTAACAACGAACAAGAGAGCGATCGGAGCTGCGCACAGGTAAATCCGCGCAGCAACTCGCTGGTCGCGCGTCGCCGCCAACGACGCAACAAATGGGATCAAGCTGGCAACGATGCTCGCAACGACGGCTTCAGGAACTGTGGCACTAGAACCGGCTGCAACATCAGCAAGAACAAACATGCTCAGCAGCGCGCTTTCCAGGACGAAAGCCCAGCTAACTAGCCACAGGATTCGACGCAAACTGCCTCCCCGATGAATAGACACCACAACATGACTCCGACAGCCAGACTTGGCCAGGAATACACTAGAATCAGATCGGATATTCCTTGTATGTTCGGTATGGATTCCTCCAAAACCCAAGGCAAGCCGATCCCCTCCGCGGAAGGCCTGGGCGACGACGTTATCGTCAGTCCGGACACTCGCCGTGAGAATCGCATTCCTCCCCACCAGTCACGGACGCTTAAGTGGCCGGTCCTGGACGCCTCCGGAGCGCCGACGATCGACCTCGCCCAGTGGCGATTCTCCATCGAAGGCTTGGTCGCCAAACCTGTTTCCTGGAGCTGGGAGGAGTTCCAAGCCCTCCCCAGAGTTAAGGTTTTCGCCGATTTCCACTGTGTCACCCGCTGGTCGAGACTAGGCAACCTCTGGGAGGGCGTGTCTGTCCGGGAGCTCGTGGATCGAGCCGGAGGTATCCTGCCCGCCGCCAAATTCGCTATGGTCTACGGATACGACTTCGGCTGGACCACGAATCTGCCCGCCGAGCAGTTCTTAGCGGAGGATGCCCTGGTCGCGCTTACCCACGACGGCGAACCGCTCAGCGCCGAACACGGTGGTCCGGCGCGCCTCATCGTGCCGCAGCTATATGCGTGGAAGAGCGCCAAGTGGGTGGCGGGAGTCGAGTTTCGGGAAACTGACAAAGCCGGCTTTTGGGAGCAGAACGGCTATCACATGCGCGGCGATCCTTGGCAGGAGGAACGTTTTTCGTTCTGAACGTGTCGGGGCTTGGTCAAACCTGTAGAATAATCTGTAAAGACTCATGCTTCGGCTCGCCGTAGTGACCCCCAATCAAGTTGCAGCCGATGCTATCGAGATCCTGACAATGGACTCGGGCGCCTTTCAGCCCTGTTTGAAAATCACGCCGGTCCCCCCCGCCAAGGAAATCGCCCGCAATCTCACCGCCCAGAATCCCGCGATCGTTCTTCTTGACCTGGGTGATTGGATCGAAGCCGCGGGCATCGCCAAAGAGATTCAGTACAGCTTGCCGCGCACCGTGATCATCGGATTCCGGCCGCGCTGGGATAGAGCCGAGCAGATGAAATTCGAGGAGGCAGGCATTCTCGACTTGCTGCCTGAGCCCTTCTCTCCTGGAGATATTGAAGCCGCCGCCTACGAAGCTATCCACCGGCGGTATCCGTTAACCCATAAAAACATCCTCGCGTTTATGCCCGCCAAGGCCGGAGGCGGTTGTTCCACGGTCGCCCTGCACCTGGCCGCCGCGCTGGCCGCCTCGAACAAAAAGGTGTTGCTGGTGGAATGCGACCAACGCGCCGGCCCTCTTTCCATCATGCTGGACCTGGAGAAAAACAAGGGGCTGCCCGAGCTTCTGCAGCATCAGGGTGAATTCCTCACTCCTCTGGAATGGCGGCAGCTCACCGCGCAGTACCAGGGACTGGACCTGCTTCTTTCGAACCCCAGCCGCCGCGGTCGACTTCCCTCGTGGGCCGACTATTACCGGTTGCTCCTATCGGTGCAAAAACAATACGACTACATCGTCGTGGATCTGCCCGAAGTCATTAATCAGGCCACTGCCGAGTTCGTACGCAACGCCCAGGCGGTCTTTATCGTGTGCCAGCCCGAGCTTCCCTCTCTGAAGCTGGCGAGGCTGCGGCGCGCCGAGCTCGAAAGCTGTGAAATCCCCCACGAAAACGTCAATATTTTGGTGAATCGCTGGGAAAAACGCCGGCAGCCTATGGAAAATATCGAGAAAGCAGTGGACGGAAAGGTATTCGCCACCCTGCCCAATGATTACAAAGAAGTCCGCGACTCGATTTTAGAAACGCGTCTGGCAGCTCCCACCAGCCCATTCGGCAAAGCCTGCGAAGCCTTGGCCCAGAATATCACCGGTCTTCCGGAGAGCCCGCATGTGCGCCCGAAATTCACGCTACTGCGCAGATTGGGCACTATCAGCACGGTCGGAACGTAGGCCTAGCGTTTGTCGACTACCACCACCCCGCCCCTGACCACAACTTTCGTCTTCAGCCAGTTCCAATAGCCTTCCCGGGGATCGCCGTCGAGCAAAATAAGATCGGCCAGCTTACCCGCATCCAGCGTTCCGAGTTGGTCGCCCATCTGGATGTAGGACGCCGTATTCGGCCCCATCATCTTGATCAGGTCCTGCGTCGAGAACATCACGTTGAGGATCTTCAGCTCATGGTCCAACCCGGCCGTGGGGTCGTAGTTTGTGTCGGTGCAGTAGCCGAGAATGCCGCCGGCATCCCAGATCGTACGCGCATTCACCGGCATATATCCGGCTTCCTCGCCTAGCCGCACCCCGTCGATGATCCCTTCCGGCCACGCCTTCCCATCGCGGAACCGCGCCTTGTTGTCCTGGGCAAAAACGCCGAACACCGGTGATCCGAAGCCCACCGTCCCCAGTACTTTCGTGCCCGCGGCCGCCACCTTCTTGGCATCCTCTTTGCTCACCCAGTCTTTGTTGGGCAGGTGAACCAGCAGCGGCACACCCGCGTCGACCGCCGCCACCATCGCCTTCGAGCTCACGGCATGGACCTGGACCATCACGCCCACTTTCTTCGCCTCATCCACCACGGCCTTGAGAACTTCGATCTCTTTTTCACTCGGCCCCGGGATCGGAGTCAGGAGTATTTCTCCCGTAAACTTGACTCCCATTTCCGCCAGCTTGCGCACCTCGGCGCGAGCCGCTTCCGGGGTGCCATTCAGCCTCACCGCGCCGGAAGGAATGATCCGGGGTCCATTGATGTTGCCCTTGTCGATGTGATCCCGCAGCGTGATGTTGCCTTCCGCCGGACCGCCCCCGGACAGGATGGTCGTATAACCGGCCTCGAGCAGCGCCTGCATCTGCGCCTTCTCCATGGGGCCGGTATTGATGTGGCGATGCGCATCGATGAATCCAGGCATGACCGTCATGCCTTTCGCATCAATACTCTTCCCACTTGTAGTGGATGGAGCTCCGGCCTGCACCGATACAATCTTTCCGGCGCGCACCACGATCGATCCACGCTCGATTACGGTGCCGTTAGCAACTCGATTGGCATCCACAATACGCGCGTTGGTGATCGTGACATCCTGCGCGCAGAGCGGCGCGCACGCTCCCAACATCAGGCAAGCAAAACTCGTCAAGGTGGTGTGACGTTTCATTGGACGTTCCTCAAGGGCGGACGATCAAGCAGAATATCATATATGTTCCGCTTCAACGCGGTAGCTGGTTAGATAGGAACCCACTAGCGGGCAGACGACACTAACGAGAGAAGGCGCGCCGGGCAGCACCGAGGATCGCTCTGCCCCGAAAAGCCGATAGAGTGACCATCCCGAGCGCGAGAAGAATCCAAGTGCCCGGTTCCGGGACTGGTGCGACAGGATCGAAAATTGACACTGGCGTGCCATCGGCCTCGAACAGCCAAAGTTTTAATCCGGCATATCCGCTTCCGCCATCGTAAATATGCTGCCCGGATCCGCTGCTGGCAAAGATGGACAGTTGTATCTCAAACGGAACCCCCAACTCAAACGGTACGAGTTGGGCAATGTCCCGACAGTCGCCGCCGCCGCTACTGCATGACCCCAATCCTTGGGCTGTAATGGATTCCGTCGCTCCAACGTGATACCCATGCTCGCCGCCTGAGTAGATTTTGAAACTCGCAAACCCCTGGCGTTCCGGACCATCCGTGGATGCAAAGAAATCCAGTGACACGGATGCGATCGCCGTCGATCCCAGGGTTAAGTACAGTGGGGTCTGGACTGAACCGGAGAGCGCTTCCGCGTCGGAGTCTATGAACAGTCCGGTAGCCGTATTCAGGCCGGTTATCGAAATGTTCGCCGCAGCATAAACGTTCTCAGTCCCGTACTGGCCGCCGCATGCTACTGGCTGACCCGCGATCGTGCAGGACGTGGAAACCACGGGAACAGGTTCCGTGAGAATGCTGGCGAAGGCCGCCGGGACAAGAAAACACAGAGCGCAATACGCTTTCATAATTCTTCTCCGGGTTTCTCGTACCCCGACTACTCCCGGACTAGGGTATCACGCCGCGTCGAAAAATAATTACATTCAGGCTTTTATCCGAAATCAGCGAATGAACAAAACCTTAGATATTCGCCGTCAACCTTTCGGATGGGTGGAAGCCATCTGGGCCATCGTGGCGGCCCGGCGATGGCGGCAGGAAGACAATCGACTACGCCAGGTGTAGATTGGATTCGGGAGCTTTCTGATGAAAAAAGCTGCGCAACCGGACGCGCGGAACGTCGCGCTAAACGTGGATAAATACATCCAGAACGTTCCCGAGCCTGCCCGCACGACCCTACGAAACATCCGCGCGATCATCCGGTCCGTCGTGCCGCCCGAGACAACGGAAACCATCAGTTATCAGATTCCAATGTTTAAGTACAAGGGGGCCCTCTTCGGCTACGCCGCGTTCTCGAAGCATTGCAGCTTGTTTCCGATGGGTTCCTCCGCGATCGCGGCGTTCAAGGATGACTTGAAGGGCTACCAAACATCGAAGGGCACCATCCGCTTCCCCGTGGA
>Ga0105245_10001855_pt1 | contig 19241 bp, 12 predicted proteins | sample KBSM54metaG_FD_81523 | JGI IMG/M metagenome (GOLD analysis project Ga0105245, IMG submission 81523) | Miscanthus rhizosphere microbial communities from Kellogg Biological Station, Michigan, USA - KBS M5-4 metaG | ecosystem: Host-associated > Plants > Roots > Rhizosphere > Soil | place...
CGCCGGAGCGGCGCTGGCCGTCGCCACCGGAAACGGCGGAGACTTCGGCGACACGCGCTCGGGAACGCGCCGCGACTCGCAATGCGCGAGCAGCAGAGCCAGCGGCACGACACCCAGCCCGAGCCAGCGACGCGAAACGAAATTCACGCGCGACGTACCGGGTAGTTCTTGGCGGCCCATTGTTCCTCGGCGGCTTCCTCGTCGACGCGGTCTTCCGCCGCTTGCTCGGCACCGCGAAAGCGAGCTCGATGCGCATCAATCAGCTCCGCCTCGGCGCTCGCCGTCCCGAGGCTGACCCGCGCGCAAGCTTCGGCCGCCGCTTGCGCCTCGACGAGCTCTCGCGAGCGATGTTCACGCTCTTGCGTGGCCGCCAGCGCCAGCGCGGCGCCTCGCTGATAGTCGGCCGCCACCCGCAGCTCGTCGGCGCGCGTCGCGCCCTCCGCCAAACGAGCCTGCTCGGCTTGCGTCACCGCGGCGATCCCTTGCTCGACCCGCACGCGAGCGGCATGCGCTCGGATCGAAGCTTGCTTGGCTTGCGCGGTTTCGCGAGCGCGCTCAGCGACTTCGGCGGCGGCGCGATCGACGCGCTTTTCGCGCAGCCAGCGCAGCGCTTCGAACGGATACCGAGATCGCACCCGCCGAGTCTAGCAAAGCCAGGCCAGGCGGGCGCACTTCAGGCAACTATTGGCTTTCGCTGGGCAATTCGCCCTCGGCGGAGCGCGCGTGCCACTCCTGCAAGCTCTTCACGAGCTCACCGCGCTTGGCCAGGAGCGCACTCGCCTCGAGCGCATCGACGGCCGCAGCACCCGCCGCCATGGTCGTGAAGTACGGCACGTTGGCGAGCAGCGCGTTGCGCCGGATCGAATAGCTGTCGGCGATGGCTTTGGCGCCCTGCGTGGTGTTGATCACGAGCTGCACGCTGCCGTCGCGGATGGCGTCCACCACGTGGGGCGAGCCTTCGAGCACCTTGTTCACTCGCTCGACCGGGATCCGCGAGCGCGCGATGGCGTTGGCGGTACCTCCCGTAGCCAAGATCGAGTAGCCGAGGTTACGCAGGCGTCGCGCCACCTGACACGCGATCTCTTTGTCGTCTTCTTTGACGCTGATGAAGGCGCGCCCGTGATCTTTGATGCGCACGCTCGACGCAGAGAGCGATTTGCCGAAGGCCAGCGCGAACGTCCCGGCGATGCCCATGACTTCACCCGTCGAGCGCATTTCGGGTCCCAGGATCGTATCGACGCCGGGGAACTTCTGGAACGGGAACACCGATTCTTTGACGGCCACGTGCATGGGCAACGCGCGGTCGAAGATGCCGAGCTCGTCCAGCGTTTTACCGACCATGAGCTTGGCGGCAATTTTCGCCAGCGGGCGGCCCGTCGCTTTGGCCACGAAGGGCACCGTGCGCGAGGCGCGCGGATTGACTTCGAGCACGTACACTTCCCGGTCTTTCACGGCGAATTGCACGTTCATCAAGCCGACGACGCCGAGCTCCAAAGCCAAGCTCCGCGCTTGCTGCTCGATGCGAGCCACGACCTCGCTGTCCAGCGAATGAGGCGGGAGCACGCTGGTCGAGTCACCCGAGTGCACGCCGGCTTCTTCGATGTGTTGCATCACGCCGCCGATGACCGCGCGCTTGCCGTCGCACACCACGTCGACGTCGACCTCGGTCGCGCTGCGCAAGAACTGATCGATGAGCAGCGTCTGCGAGCCGCCCTCTTCGCGAGCCGCGTCGATGGCGAGCTGCACGTACGCATCGAGCTCCGAATCCGACCAGCACGTCATCATCGCGCGGCCGCCCAGCACGTAGCTCGGACGCACCAACACGGGGAAGCCGATCTCTTGCACGATCTTGCGCGCTTCCTCGATCGAGTGCGCGATGCCCGCGCGCGGACGCTTCAGGTTGAGCTTGGTCAAGAGTGCGTCGAAGCGCTCTCGATCCTCGGCGCGGTCGATGGCGTCGGCGCTGGTGCCGAGCAGCTTGATGCCGGCCTTTTCGAGCGGCACGCTGAGCTTCAGCGGAGTCTGTCCGCCGAACTGCACGATGACGCCCAAAAGCTCGCCCTTTTCGGCCTCTTCCTGACAGATCGAGAGCACGTCTTCCAGCGTGAGCGGCTCGAAGTACAAGCGATCGGAGGTGTCGTAGTCGGTCGAGACGGTCTCCGGGTTGCAGTTGACCATGATCGTCTCGAGCCCGAGCTCGCGCAGCGCGAAGACCGCGTGACAGCAGCAGTAATCGAATTCGATACCCTGGCCGATGCGGTTCGGGCCGCCGCCGAGGATGATTACCTTCTTCTTGTCGGTGACGTCCGCTTCGGATTCGGTCTCGTACGTCGAGTACAAGTAGGGCGTCTTGGCCGGGAATTCAGCCGAACACGTGTCGACGCGGCCGAACACCGCGCGCACGCCGAGCTTGCCGCGCAGCGCGCGGATTTCGTCTTGGGTCTGACCGCGGAGCGCGCCGAGCTGCACGTCGCTGAAGCCGAGCCGCTTGCTCTGCCGCAGCAGATCCGCGTCCAACGTGGCCGCTTGTTTCACGACCTGCTCGTGCCGCACGATGCGCTCGAGTTGCGACAAGAACCAGGGGTCGATACCGGTGATCTTGTTCAGGCGTTCGGCAGAGATGCCGTGGCGCAGCGCATCGCCGACGTAGAACAACCGTTCGGCGGTCGGAATGCGCACGACCTTTTCCAGCGCCGCGTGCAGTTCGTCGCCGCTCGGGGGTGGCAGCGTGGGCTTGGGTTTGGCGAGCGGCGGCGCGTCGTGCGCGAGATCGCGCGCCGCATCCGGCGAGAACGCGAGGCTTCGGTAATCGATGCGATCGAACAGGCTCACGAAACCCGATTTGCCGGTCTCGAGCGAGCGCGCGGCCTTCTGCAAGGCCTCGGCAAACGTGCGACCGATCGACATCGCTTCGCCGACGCTCTTCATCTGCGTGCCGAGCCGCGCGTCGGAGCCCGGGAATTTCTCGAACGCGAAGCGAGGCCACTTGACGATGACGTAGTCGATCGTCGGCTCGAACGCCGCGCTCGTCCCCGTGATGTCGTTCTCGAGCTCGTCGAGCGTGAAGCCGACGGCGAGCTTGGCCGCGACCTTGGCGATCGGGTAGCCGGTGGCCTTCGAGGCGAGCGCGCTCGAGCGCGACACGCGCGGATTCATCTCGATCACGAGCACGCGACCGGTCTTCGGATCGATGGCGAACTGCACGTTCGAGCCGCCGGTTTCGACGCCGATCTCGTGCATGACGGCGCGCGCGGCATCGCGCAAGCGTTGGTATTCGCGGTCCGTGAGCGTCATCGCCGGCGCGACGGTGATCGAGTCACCGGTGTGCACGCCCATCGGATCGAGGTTTTCGATCGAACAGATGACGATGAAGTTGTCCGCCGAATCGCGGATCACTTCGAGCTCGTACTCTTTCCAACCGATCAGGCTCTCTTCGACGAGCACTTGGTGCGTCGGCGACTGCTGCAAGGCCCAATCGAGCTTCGGGCCGAGTTCTTCGGCGTTCTCTACGACCGCGCCGCCCGAGCCACCCATGGTGAAGCTCGGCCGCAAGATGACGGGGTAACCGGTCTTCTTCACGACCTCGAGCGCTTCAGCCAAATTCTCGCAGTGCGCGGAAACGGGTGACTCGAGGCCGACCGCGGTCATCGCATCCTTGAACAAGATGCGATCCTCGGCTTTGCGGATGGCGTCGACTTGCGCGCCGATCAGCTGCACCCCGTGCTTCGAGAGCACTCCGGAGTCATGCAGCTCGAGCGCGAGATTCAGCGCCGTCTGCCCGCCGAGCGTCGGTAGGAGCGCGTCCGGGCGCTCGCGCTCGATGATCGCCGATACGGTTTCGACCGTCAGCGGCTCGACGTAGGTGCGTCGCACCAGCTCGGGGTCCGTCATGATCGTGGCTGGGTTCGAATTGACCAGCACGACGTCGTACCCGAGCGAGGTGAGCGCTTTGGCTCCCTGCGTGCCCGAGTAGTCGAACTCGCACGCCTGCCCGATGATAATCGGGCCAGAACCAAGGAGCAGAATCTTCCGAATATCGTTCCGACGCGGCATCGAGGAGCGCCCTTACCACACGCCTGTCCGGGCCTCGCGCTAAAAACCGGGACCCGGAAAATCCCGCACAAAGCGCGCGCGGCGGCCCTCGTCGGGTGCCTGGCCGGCGGCCGGCGCAAAGCGGGTCAGCGGCGAGCCGCGCAGGGCCGCGTGGTATGTATCGACGGCATGACGAAACGTCGTGCTTTTCGCGGCCGCCTTCGCCTCGTCACGGGTCTCTTGGGCGCGGCGATCGCATGGTCGGGTCAAGCGCTCGCGCAGAGCTCTTCCGACGAGCTCGCACGCAGCCATTTCGAGTCCGGCGCCGCGTATTTGGAAGAGAGCGACTACGACAACGCGCTCAAAGCCTTCCAGAAGGCGTACGACCTTTCGAAGCGCCCGGAAATCCTGCTGAATATAGCGACGGTGCACGAACGAAAGGCGGAGCTCGGGCAAGCGGTCGAAGCGCTCCAGCAGTACCTGAGCGTGGCCCCGCCGGGCGACGAACGGCTGGCCGCGGTCAAGCTGCGCGTCCAGAACCTGCAAAAGCGCCAGGCTGACGAAAAAGCGGCGGTCCCAAGCGCGCTGCCCCCTGCGAGTGCGCAGTCCTCGTCGCCGCCTCCCGCTCCGACGCCCGCCGCGCCCGCTCCGACGCCCGCTACCCATCACGGCTCGCGCCTGCCCGCGTTCATCGTGCTCGGGGTCGGAGGGCTCGCTGGGGGCACGGCTCTGGTGACCGGCATCATCGCCAAGAGCGACTACGACGACGCCAAGAAGACGTGCAGCCCCGCTTGCACCGATAGCCAATTGTCCGCCGGTCGCACGCTGGCACTCACCAGCACGATCCTTACCGGCGTGGCCATCGTGGGCGTCGGTGTGGGCGTCACGCTGCTCCTCACGAGCGGCTCCGATCCAGCGCAGCTCGGCGCCGCGCCGCGCTTGCACTTCGCCGCTGCCCCCGGCGCGGCACGGGCCGACGCCACCTGGAGTTTCTGAAGTGCGCCGGCTGTTTTCGCTCTCACTGCTCGTCGCGCCAGCGCTGGTCGCCTGCTCGTTCTTGATCGACTTCAACGACTTGCAGGGCGGCAAGAAGGTAGTGCCCGATGCGGGAACGGAGGCGGGAACGGAGGCCGGCGCGGGCGGCGCGACCGGCTGCGATGCGGCCAGCTGTGACGACCAAGATCCGTGCACGCTCGACAGTTGCGACAGGGCCGCGAGCGACGGCTGCAAGCACGAGCTCACTCCCGGTTTGGGCCTGGAAAAGTCCTGGGCGCCGATCGTCGCCGATACCCAATATCGCGTGACGCTGACCGCAGGCAGTGACGCCTTCTACTTCGCTTCGTTCTTCGTCAACGGCAAGCAGGCGGACGTAAATTTGTTCCGACTCGGCGTCGCCGACGATGACTACGAATCGTTGCGCAAACTCTCTGCATTTCCGGCCATCACTGGCGTGCCGGTCAGCGTCGCGGGGCTGGCCGTGGATACGGGCGGCGTGCTCGGCGAAACGCTGCACGCGCTGGTGGCGGTCAAAGGCAGCGCTGCCGACGCACAGGTGTGGGAGATCACCGCCAATACCGCTCGCCAATTCGGCGTCCCGGCTCAGGTCGGCGACACGTATGGGCAAGCCTCTTCTTTCAACTACCCGGTGGCTCGCGCGTTGAATGGTTCCGTGCACGGCGCTTGGATCAACGCCGACGGCACCATCACGGTGCTCTACCCAGCGCCACTCCACACGAAGAAGACGTTCGGCAGCGCAACGACGCCCGCCAGCACGCTCACCCTCATCGGCACCGACGACAATCTGCCCGCCGTGCTGTTCAGCGGCCCGAAAAACGGCGTGTACGTCGAGACCGCGGGGAAAAATCGCAGCGCGATGCCCGAATGCCAAACGGCAGCCGGCAGCTACCTCAGCATGACCGCGGCAGCCGTCCCGGGACACAACGGGGTGTGGCTCTCGAGCTGGACCAAATTCGGCGATTCGTTCCTCACTACTGAGACGCACGCGGTGCTCTGCACCCAGGGCGCTTGCCTGCCGGACACCGTGAGCGCCTGCAAACCCGCCGATAGCGCCAACGATCAGCGCGATAGCGCGCTCGAAAGCGTGCATTTGGCCGGCGACGCCGCCGAGGTCAGTTACACGGTCGGCCTGAGCCCAGCCCTGAGCGTCGATCCCGGCGGCGCCACGACCACGGCTTCGCTCACGGCCATTTTGGCCAAAGTAACGAAACCGCTCGATAAATCCGGTACTTTCGAGGTCGTGGGCCTGCCCACCAGTGTCGCCTCGCAACCCGCCGCGGCGCCGGATTATCGCGGGCCCGACTTCGCGGCGGTGGCCATCATCCCCGGTCAGCCCGCCAAAGTCGCTGTGGCGTGGATCCAGCCCGGTCCGGGCAGTTCTACGTTCAACGAAATGCACCTCCAGCGGTATCGGATGTGCCTTCCGGCCCCCTAGATCGGAGCTAGATGGGAGCAAGTTGGGACGACTTGCAAAATCAGCCGCGGCGAAGGCTTGACGTGTAAAGAAGGTTCGTTCATAAGACCGCCCCCCGGGTACCTTTGCGTTTATTCGCATCCCGGCCTTGCGAAGGCGGAAAGCCCTCGCTCTTGGAGTCGAATTCCCATGCCGAAGATGAAGACCAATCGCGCTGCCGCCAAGCGCTTCAAGATCAGCGGGAGCGGCCGCGTTCGTCGCCCGAAGGGCAACGCGCAGCACGGGCTCATCGGGAAGTCGCGCAAGCGCCGTCGTCGCCTGCGTGACAACGACATGGTCGATGCGGCCATGGAGCACCGAGTCAAGATCATGCTCCCCTACGGGTGAGCGGTAGAGTTCAGGAGTAGAGAATGTCGCGCGGCAAACGAGGTCCGTCCCCCCGCCGCCGCCATAAGCGCGTGCTGGATCAGACCGAAGGCTTCTTCGGAGGTCGCAAGAACCGCTATCGCCAAGCGATGCGGGTTTTGTGGAAGTCCTGGCAGTACGCTTTTGCCGGCCGCAAGCTGCGCAAGCGTGATTTCCGCGTGCTTTGGATTGCGCGCATCAACGCTGCCGCTCGCGCCAATGGCACGAGCTACTCGCGTTTGATCGCGGGTCTCAAGAAGTCGGGCCTCGAGCTCGATCGCAAGATCCTCGCCGATCTGGCCGTGCACGACGCGGGCGCGTTCACCAAGCTCGCCGCGTTCGCCGCCGCCAAGAACTAATCGAGCGGTCGTGTCCGACCCGACGCTCGACATCGAGGCGGGCCTTTCCGCGATCGGTCCCCGCGCGCGCTCGACCTTCGAGCAAGCGGGGACCGAGCAAGAGCTCCGCAACGCCCGTGCCGAAATTCTCGGCAAAAAGGGTGAGCTCACGGCCGTGCTGCGCGGCCTCGGCCAAGCGCCGCCCGACAAACGCCGTGAATACGGCGAACGCGTCAACGGCGTTCGCGATGCCGTAGAAGCCGCTTTCGAAGAGCGCTTGGCTTCCATCAAGGCGGCACTTCGCAGCGCCGACTTGGAAGCGCCGCCCTTCGACATGTCGCTGCCGGGGCGTACCGTCGAGCGCGGCCACCACCACCCGATCACGCAGGTGCTGCGTGAGGTGCTCGATATCTTTCGCTCTTTGGGCTTCGAGATCGCGTACGGCCCGCAAATCGAGTCGGAAGAGAATAACTTCACGAAGCTCGCTTTCCCGCCTGACCACCCTGCAACGGACATGCAGGATAGTTTTTGGGTGAAGGTCGAGGGCGCGCCGGAGAACGCCCGCGTGTTGCTCCGTACTCACACGAGTAACGTGCAGGTGCGCGAAATGAGCACGCACGAGCCGCCGATGGCGATCGTGAGTGGCGGCAGCGTGTTCCGTCGCGATGACGACGTCACGCACTCGCCGATGTTCCACCAGATCGAAGGATTTCTGGTCGACGAGCGCGTCAGCTTTGCAGAGCTGAAAGGCGTGCTGACCGAGTTTGCAAGGCGGCTGTACGGCCCCGCAACGCCGGTACGCTTTCGCCCGAGTTACTTCCCATTCGTCGAACCCGGCGCCGAAGCTGACGTCGGCTGCGTCTTTTGCAACGAAGCCGATGGCTCACGCGCCAGCTGCCGCGTCTGCAAAGGCACCGGCTGGCTCGAGATTTTGGGTTGCGGCATGATCCACCCGGACGTGCTCACGCACTGCGGCATCGATCCGGAGCGCTACACGGGCTTCGCCTTCGGCCTCGGCGTAGAGCGCGTGTTGATGCTGCGCTACAATATTCCGGATATCCGGTTGTTGTTCGAGAACGATCCTAGGTTTGTTGCGCAGTTTTAGGGTGTGACGTCAGCGCGATCTGGGGTGGATCGCGAGTTGGGGTATTTCTTGTGTGCAACTGCGCAAGTTGTCCTGCGACAATCGCCACGGGTGAAATAGCCGGGCGCCGGTCTCGCCGGTTCTTGTGGGCCTAGCCTCGATCGCGGATCGTGATCTGATCCTGCCAAGACTTTCGGCGTCGACTTATTTCCGTGCGGTCGGCTGGGGCGTTTGGGCGCGCCCTGTGGGGCGAAGCGCGCTGCGCGCGCGAGCGAGCGAGAGGTTTCTTGGGACGAGTTGCGGGCTTGGCGGGAGCCGGTTTTTGCCGCTTCTCATCTCCCTCTCGCGCGCGAAGCTGCGCTCGCCCCACAGGGCGCGGGAAGGGCTACCAGTCACCTGCTCGAAAACGCGAGGGCGCTGGAGTCTTGGAAGGCCAGATCACGATCCGCGATCGAGGCTAGGCCCACGACAAACTGACCGAACAGGCGCATGCGATCTTTCAGCGAAGGAGCTGTGGCCAAGCGGAATGCAGGGAACTCCGCCGCATCCAGTCACTCCCAACCTAACTGGCTCAGCTATCCGCGATCGAGGCTGGGCCAACGACAAACTGACCGACCAGCATGCGATCTCCCGGCGCAGGTACGGTGGCCATGCAGAATGCAGGGAACTCCGCCGCATCCAGTCACTCCCAACCTCACTGGCTCAACCACCACTCTCACCAAAACCCACCCCAGTCACTTCCAGGGGTGAGACGCAGCGCGTCTCACAATCGGAAACAGTGACCACTCGTAGCGGCCGGATTGATCTATTCGAGGCGGCCACGACATTCTGATCGTTGTGGACACTCACCCGCCAACTCAGTGTGCCGCGTGGCGCAACATCGCAAATCTTGCGGGGGAGCGTGAGTTCCTCGTCAGACCCACACGCACTCACGCCTTTTTCGGCCGTCAGTCTTGACGGACCTGTGAGCGAGCCTGACATTCAAATGCATGGTTTTTCACGGGATGATCTAACGGCGAGGAACAATCCAGCCGTAGACTTTGTCTAAGAACTGCGACAGCCCGTCGTCGCCAATTGCCACAGTCAAGCCGTTTTCAGAAAAATCGTGAAGATTGGCCCACTGACCCGCACATCACCTGAATCTGTTTCGGCCCGTTGAACGTACTGTAAACAGAAGAGTTTTCGACCCGTAGGTTCTCCATGACTTCCCGCGCTCCCCAATCCAAATCGCCCGAATCGCCCGTGGGAGCGAAGAAGCTGAGGACTGCCGGGCATCCAACCAAAGAAGTAGCCCCGGCCTCCACGCGAGTCCAGGCACGCAACTTGCTGAAAAGTCCTACGGGAAGCGCCGCTCGCTCGAGCGCGCAACCCCCGGTCTCCGAAGGAGAGCCCAGCCGACCGGAAAAGCCACAACGTCCTTCCCCTTCATCACCCCGCAAGGCAGCCATGTCCAACAAGACCGCCCCCGCGCAAGACAGTACCGAGGAATACCGCGAGGATAACTCGGAGACTACGGCCGTCCGGCGATCGCCCACTGGCGTGTCGTCCGAGCCGCCCGCTGCCGCTGAACCCGAAGAGGCCGCGGATGCAACGGGGGACGTCGGCGGTTTTGCGTCCGAAGCCCCCGCCGCCGAAGGTGTCGTCGACGGCTCGAGTGACTCGATGCTCTCGCGTTACTTCCGCGAGATGGCGACCCACCAGGTGATGGGCCCGGACGAAGAACTCCAAGCCGCACAAGCGGTGGAGCAAGCAGAGATCGATCACTGGGCCGCGTTGCTGGCCTACGTGCCCGCTGCCGAGCACGTGCTCGATCAGCTCGAGCGCGACGTGGCCACGCTGAATCCGGAAGAACGTCCGGAACTCGGTCAGGTCGTGGAGCTGCGCAAGCTCAGCAAGGTCTATCGCAAGCAGCGCTCCAAGCTTCACGCCGATCAAGCCCGCCAATGGCATGAGCTTTCGGAAACGCTCGCGCGCGACATCCGGCTCCCGGATTCGGACCGCATTTGGATGTCGAATGCCAACCGCGCCGCTCGTGACGTGGTGAACGATGCGCCGGAAGAAGATCCGGAGCGCGTGGTGGTGCCCGATACCCAGGCCTACCGCCGCTACGTTGAACGCGTGAAGCAGACCGATACGGTTCAGCGCAGCGCCAAGAACCGTTTCGTGAAGGCAAATCTGCGGCTCGTGGTGAGCATTGCTCGCCGCTACAACCGCGGTCGTTTGCCGCTCATCGACCTGATTCAGGAAGGCAATATCGGCCTGATGAAGGCGGTCGAACGCTTCGACCACGCACGCGGCTACCGCTTCTCCACCTATGCTTCGTGGTGGATTCGGCATGCCATCAGCCGCGCCTTGGCTGACAAGGGCCGCGCGGTGCGCATCCCGGTGCACATGCTCGACACGTACAATCGTGTCGCGCGTGCCACGCAAACCATCATCGCGCGCACCGGCCGGGAGCCCTCGGTCGAGGAGCTCGAGAAGGAAACCGGTGTTCCGCGCGACAAGCTCGATAAGGTTCGAGACCTCTACGCGGACACCCCGTTCTCTCTGGACCGCCCAGTGGGGGATGAAGATGGCCGTCGCTTCATCGACTTCCTGGTCGAAGAGAATTCGCTCTCACCGTACGAGAGCCTCGCGAACCAAAAGTGGTCGGAGGAGGTCAAGCGCCTGCTCGAAACCCTCACCCCCATCGAATCGCGCATCATCCGCTGGCGCTTCGGCCTCGATAACGAGGACGAGCTCACGCTGAAGGAAATCGGCGACAAGTACAATCTGTCGCGCGAACGCATCCGTCAGTTGCAGGAGCAGGCCATCGGCAAGATCCGCCGGCAAATGCGCGACTTCTAAGCGAAACCCGCCACCTCCCTCGGTGTTACTGGTTTCGGTTGACCCGCGGTCGCCCAAGCAGCCCCCCGACGCCCCTCACCGGGCCCGGGGGGTTCGCTTTTTGTATTTCTTGAGCGCTGTGGCAGGTCTGCGCTCGGCGCACCGCGCCATGACAGATTAACTAATCATTCCGAAGGTTTAATCTCGTCTCGGGGGTCTATCCTGACCTTCTTATTTACATTTGGGAATGGTGGGCGCATAAGGGCCGCGCGCGCAGGCGGAGACACCTCCGAAGGCGCCGCCGGACCCGTTCGCTAGACGCGCAACCACGGGAAACCCAAGTGGTTTGCGGCCGTGGCTGACGAGGTCCGTCCGACCTGGTTTTGGCCTCGCCAATGATCTCCACCTCCCCACGAAATCGCACGGCGCTCGGCGAAGCGCATGCGAACAGCCCCGGTTTTTGGTGATGAATCTGTTCGTATTTCCGCGTTGGGCCAACAAGACTCGGCAGATTGCTGGTGTCGTGCTCGGTGTGGCGCCGATCTACTTGATCGCGCTCATCTGGTATGGCGCCTCCCCCAAGACCACTGACGTCGGGTACCAGCCCGAACAGCCGGTCCCGTACAGCCACGCGCTGCACGCCGGCCAGCTGGGTATCGACTGTCGGTACTGTCACAACACGGTGGAGGACGCGGCGCACGCGGCAGTCCCCCCGCCCCAGACCTGCATGAATTGCCATAGCAAGGTCTGGACGAAGAGCCCGAAGCTTGCGCCCATCCGGGAAAGCTACGAGACCGGCAAAGCCGTCGAATGGATCAAAGTCCACGATCTGCCGGATTACGTGTACTTCAACCATAGCGCCCACGTGACCCGCGGCATCGGCTGCGTCAGCTGTCACGGCCGCGTCGATCAAATGGAGCAGGTCTACCAACATGAGCCCCTCAGCATGGGCTGGTGCTTGGACTGCCACCGGAACCCGGAAAAGAACCTACGCCCGCCGGAGGAGGTCACGAACATGACCTGGACTCCGCCAGGCGGTCAGGACCCGGTCGAATTCGGCAAAGAGTTCCGCGAAAAGAACCACATCGCTCCCCCCACCGACTGCTCGACATGTCATCGATAGACGCGAAAAAGAGGCTCAGCATTCTCTCCAACGCGCCCGCCGCCTCGCCTTCGAGCAGCGCGGGTGACACGGCGAAGCCGACTTATTGGCGGAGCCTGGCCGAACTCGAGCAGAGTCCGGAATTCCTCGAATTCGCCGCGCGCGAATTCGCGGCGCCGCTCGAGCAAGAGCCGCCGAACTCGCCCGGTCGTCGCCGCTTCATGCAGATCATGGGCGCGTCGATGTCGCTGGCCGGGCTCGATGCCTGCCGTTGGCGCGAAGACAAGATTTTGCCGCTGTCGCGCCGTCCCGAGGGCACGATCCCGGGCACTAGCCGTTACTTCGCTACGGCGATGGAGCTGAACGGCAATGCCGTCGGCCTCTACGCGTCGAGCTACGACGGTCGTCCCACCAAGATCGAGGGCAATCCCTCGCACCCGGACAGCTTGGGCGCCGCCTCGGCCTATCACCAAGCCAGCGTCCTCGGTCTCTACGATCCCGATCGCAGTGACAGCGTCGTCACTCATGCTGGGGGCGCGCGCAAAACGAGCTCCTGGGCGGAATTCGGCAAAGTTGCCGGCGCGGCGCTCACTGCGCAACGAGCGGCCGGCGGCGCCGGGGTTCGCGTGCTCGCAGAACGCAGCTCGTCTCCGACCCTCGCCGAGCAGAAGCGCCGCTTTTTGGCGGCTTTTCCGGCCGCCAAGTGGGTCACGTTCGAACCCATCGCGAACGACGGCCCGCGCGCGGGCAGCGCACTGGCTTTCGGCCGCGCACACCGCACGCATTACGCCTTCGAAGCCGCGCAAGTCATCGTCACCCTCGACGCGGACGTCGTGCACCCGACCTTCCCGGCCGGCCTCGCCAATGCACGCGTGATCACCAAGGGCCGCGCCCCCGAAGCCGGCGAGATGAGCCGCGTGTACGCGATCGAATCCGCCGTCACGCTGACCGGCGGCATTTCCGATCATCGACTCGCCCTGCGCTCGTCCGCCATCAAAGCGCTCGCCGCCTATCTGGATTCGGCGATTAGCGCCAAAGCGAGCCCGCTCCCCGAGTTCGGCGCTGCGCAGGCTGCACCCGCAGCCGAGTTCTTGAAGGACGCGAAAGTCGCGAAATTCGTGGAAGCGCTGGTCGGCGATTTGCTCGCCAACGTCGGGCGCAGCGTGATCGTTCCGGGCCAGCATCAGCCGGCCGAGGTTCACGCGCTCGTTCATCGCTTGAATGCGCTCCTCGGCAACGTCGGTCGTACTGTTTTCTACACGGAAGACACCGCCGCGGAAGCCACGAGCGACGTCGTCGCGTTGAAGGCTCTGACTGACGAGCTCAACGCCGGCACCGTCGACACCCTGCTGATCCTGGGCGGCAATCCGGCGTTCACCGCGCCTGCCGATATCCCGTTCGCTGACGCCATCGGCAAGGCGAAGAACAGCATCCACCTCAGCCTGTACGAGGACGAAACCTCGGAGCGCGTCGGCTGGCACTTGCCCGCGGCGCATTACCTCGAGAGCTGGGGCGACGCCCAAGCCTTCGACGGCACGCTCAGCATCGTTCAACCGCTGATCGCTCCTCTCCACGGCGGCAAAAGCTCGATCGAGCTCTTGGCGATGCTCCTCGGCAACGCAGAGCCGAACGCGCTCGAGCTCGTGCGCGCGACGCACCCGGATTTGTCGGGCGAGCACCCGTGGCGCAAAGCGCTCGCGGCGGGCATCGTCGAAGGCACGGCCGCTGCGCGCGTCACGCCGAAGCTGAACCCAGTACCCGCAGTCACGCTCGGTGAGCACGAACTCGCGGGCCTCGGCGGTCAAAACGGCAAGCTCGAACTGCTATTCACGGCCGACCCGAAGATCATCGACGGCCGCTTCGCCAACAACGCGTGGCTACAAGAGCTGCCCGAGTCACTCACCAAATTGACTTGGGACAACGCGGTGTTCATCAGCCCGCGCACCGCCAAGGAGCTCGGCGTGAACGACGCCGATTCGATCACCGTCAGCGTGGGCAGCCGCCAAGTGACGTTGCTCGCGCTGATCGCTCCCGGTCACGCCGACGGCTCGCTGCGCATCACGCTCGGCTACGGTCGCAAATCGGCAGGTCACATCGGTGGGCTCGTCTCGGAAAACATCGACCCGGTCGGCGGCAATGCCTACTTGGTGCGTTCCAGCGAAGGCTACGAGATCGCGACGGGCGTCAGCGTGCAGAGCCACGGCACGGTGAACTACCGCGTGTCGAGCACGCAAGACATCTACACCGTGGGTGACATCGGCCAACAGGGCACGCAAGAGCGCCTGCCGGAATTGGTCCGTGAAGGCACGCTCGAAGAGTTCAAGAAGAAGCCCGATTTCGTCGAAGAAATCGTGGAGCACAATCCGCTGCTCAGCTTGTGGGTTCCGCCGGTCTCTTACGACGGCCACAAGTGGGGCATGAGCATCGATCTCAACAAGTGCATCGGTTGCTCGGCGTGTGTCACGGCTTGCCAGGCCGAAAACAACATCCCCGTCGTCGGCAAAGAGAACGTGGCCAAGGGCCGCGAGATGCTCTGGCTGCGCGTCGATCGCTACTACAAGGGCGAGCCGGAAGACGCGGAAGTCTCGTTCCAGCCCATTCCGTGTCAGCAGTGCGAAAACGCTCCGTGCGAGCAGGTTTGCCCGGTCGGCGCCACGATGCACTCGCACGAAGGCCTGAACGACATGGTCTACAACCGCTGCATCGGCACGCGGTATTGCTCGAACAACTGCCCGTACAAGGTGCGGCGCTTCAACTACTTCAACTACAACCTCGACACGATCGGCATCACCCCCTACACGCCGACCGATGATCCGAAGGCCAAGGTCAAGGCGATGGTCTTCAATCCCGAGGTCACGGTTCGCTCACGCGGCGTGATGGAGAAGTGCACGTTCTGCGTGCAGCGCATCCAAAACGTGAAGATCAAGGCGAAGAACGTGAAGCGCCCGATCGAAGACGGCGAGATCAAGACCGCCTGCCAGCAGACGTGCCCGACGGGCGCCATCGTGTTCGGCGATCTGAACGACGGCAAAGCGGAGGTCACTGGGCTGCACAAGCTGTCGCGCTCCTACGCGCTGCTCGGCGAACTCAACAACCGCCCCCGCGTCCAGTACTTGGCGCGTATCAAGAACCCGAATCCTGCGCTCACCCCGGCGCAGGCCCCGAAGACGGAGCAGGGCTGATCCATGGCTATCAGCGACGTGAATCCTTTCGAAGCCCCGCCCAAGGGCGCGAACATGTTCGCGCAAATCACGGACAACGTCTCGCGCATCGCGGAGACGGATAAGCCGCCGCGCGCTTGGTACATCGCGTTCGGCTTCGCGCAGATCCTGCTGATCATCTTCTTCAGCAGCCTGGGCTACGTGGTTTGGAACGGCATCGGCGCCTGGGGCAACATGATGCCCGTCGCCTGGGGCTTTCCGATCGTCAACTTCGTGTTCTGGATCGGTATCGGTCACGCCGGGACGCTGATCAGCGCCGTCTTGTTCCTGTTCCGCCAAAACTGGCGCACGGCGATCAATCGCTTCGCCGAAGCCATGACCATCTTCGCGGTCGTTTGCGCCGGAATCTTCCCGGGCATGCACATCGGCCGTCCTTGGCTGCCCTACTACATGTTCCCCATCCCCAATCAGATGGACATGTGGCCGCAGTTCAGGAGCCCCCTCGAATGGGACGTGTTCGCGGTCAGCACCTACGCGACGGTGTCGATCCTGTTCTGGTACATGGGCATGATCCCGGATTTCGCGACCTTCCGCGACCGGGCCACGACCACCGCGCGCCGCGTCGCTTACGGCATCGTAGCCATGGGCTGGCGTGGTTCGTCCCGCCAATGGCACGTGTACGAGCGCGCTTACTTGATCTTGGCCGCACTCGCGACGCCCCTCGTGCTCTCCGTGCACTCCGTCGTTTCTTTCGACTTCGCGACCGCTCAGCTCCCCGGTTGGCACGCCACGATCTTCCCGCCTTACTTCGTCGCTGGCGCCATCTTCGGCGGCTTCGCCATGGTGGTGACGCTCGCCGTCCCCGCGCGCCAGTTCTTCGGCTTGAAGCGCATCATCACCATTCGTCACCTCGAGTTGATGAACAAGGTGATCATGGCGACCGGCCTCATCGTCGGTTACGCGTACGGCATGGAGTTTTTCATCGCTTGGTACAGCGGTGGGAAATACGAGCAGTTCACGTTCATCAACCGCGCCTTCGGCCCGTATGCCTGGGCTTACTGGACGATGATCAGCTGCAACGTGATCTTGCCGCAGTTGCACTGGATCCCGAAGTTCCGCCAAAACCCCTGGTGCACGTTGGCCATCGGTTTGGTCGTCAACGTGGGCATGTGGTTCGAGCGCTTCGTCATCATCTGTACCTCGCTCAGCCGCGACTTCTTGCCCTCTAGCTGGGGTTACTTCGTGCCGACGCCCGTCGATCTGGCGACGCTCGGCGGTAGTTTCGGCTTGTTCTTCACGCTGTTCCTCCTGTTCTGCCGCTACCTCCCGATGGTGGCGATGGCCGAAGTCAAAGCCTTCAGCCCGGCTGCCCACAGCCACGCCGACCATCACTGAGAACGACCATGAGCGACGAGCATAAGCACTCCCCCGCGCAGCCCTCAGAGGCCCCACTCCACGGCCTGCTCGCCGAATACGATCGCCCCGAGCAGGTGCTCGCGGCCGCGAAGAAGATTCGCGACGCAGGCTTCACCAAGTGGGACACCTTCACCCCGTTCCCGGTGCACGGCATCGACGATGCCATGGGCATCAAGATGACCATCCTGCCCTGGTTCACGCTGTGCGCAGGCCTCACCGGCCTCGGCAGCGCGATCTTGCTGCAGTGGTGGACGAACGCGTTCGACTACCCGTGGCTCATCAGCGGCAAGCCGATGTGGAGCATTCCGGCCAACGTGCCGATCATGTTCGAGCTCACGGTGCTGCTCAGCGCCATCACGACGTTGGTCGGCATGTTGATGCTGAACAACTTGCCATTGCCGTCGCACCCGCTCGATCACGTGCGGCGCTTCGCCAAGGTGTCGGACGACAAGTTCTTCCTGCTGATCGAAGCCAGCGACCCCAAGTTCGACGACGCCGACACGCGCGCCCTACTGAACGGCACGCACCCGGCAGCGATCGAGGCGGTGTTCGAAGATCGGATCACGGTCGACAAACTGCCGACGGGCTTGGTTTACGGCCTGATCATCGTCGCGGTGATGGCGGTCGTCCCGTTCGCGCTGGCGGCCAAGGCCCGTTACACGAAGAGCTCGGGCACGCGCATCCACATCATCCAGGACATGGATTCGCAGCCCAAGTACAAGGCGCAACGCGAGAACCCGTTCTTCGCCGACAACCGCGCCACCCGCCCGGCCATCGACGGCACTGTCGCCGTGGGTGACGCCCGCGAGGACGACCACTTTTACAAGGGCAAGCAGGGCGACGCCTGGGCGCGCACCTTCCCGAGTGAAATCACGCTCAGCGAAGCCACGATGGACCGCGGTCGTCAACGCTTCGGCATCTACTGCACGCCGTGCCACGGCCAGGCCGGTCTCGGTGACGGCATGGTCGCCAAGCGCGCGGATTCGCTCGCGCAAGGCAGCTGGATCCCGCCGACCAACATCACGCAGGACTACCTGCGCCAGATGCCCGTTGGTCAGTTGTTCAGCGAAATCAGCAACGGCGTTCGCAACATGCCCGCCTACGGTCCGCAAATCAAAACCGAGGATCGCTGGGCGATCATCATGTATGTGCGCGCTTTGCAGCGCAGCAAGAGCGGCAACGTCAACGATCTGCCGCCGGACGCGCGCGCCAGTCTCAAGTGAGCCCCGAAGGACCCTAACGGAAAATGGCAACGTCAAAGGCCAAATCAGGCAGCACGGGCAAAGAGCCCTCGGGTTCCGCGTCGAACGGCGGCGGACACGGTTCGGGCGGCGGACACGGTTCGAGCAGCGGCTCGAACGACAACCTCCGCTTGGCCGAAGTCGGGCAGTCGTTGTTCGTGAAAGCAGCCGGCGTCGGTGTTGCGGCGCTCGCGCTCAGCGCATTCCTCGGCGCGGGTGAGCATGACAACTGGGTGCGTTTCTCGCACTCCTACTTGGTCGCGTTCGTCTGGATGATGACCATCTGTGGTGGCGCCATTTGGTGGGTCACCATCCAGAACATCGTCAATTCGCACTGGGCGCTCGTGCTGCGGCGTATCGGCGAGTTGATTGCGTCGAATGTGCTGGTGATGGCGCTGCTTGCTTTGCCGGTCGTGTTGCCGCTGATCCTGGGCAACCCCGCCGTGTACAAATGGGCGGATTCCGCGCAAATGCTCGCGGACGAGACGCTGAAGCACAAGCTCGGCTACCTCAACACGAAGTTCTTCGCGATCCGGTTCGTCTTCTACTTCGGCTTCTGGTTCTGGCTCTCGCACTACTTCCTGAACAAGAGCGTCGGCCAAGACACGGAAAAGACGGACGGGAGCAAGACCGTCGTGGCCATGCGCCGCACGGCTGGTCCGGCGATGATCGTGTTCGCGCTGACCATCACCTTCTTCGCCTTCGACCTGATCATGTCGGCCGACCCGAAGTGGTTCAGCACCATGTTCGGCGTCTACTACTTCGCGAGCTGCGTGCTGGCCATCAACTCCACGTTGGCTCTCACCCTGATGTGGCTGCAGAAGAAGGGCATCCTCAAGACGAGCGTGACCGTTCATCACTTCCACGATCTCGGGAAGATGATCTTCGCCTTCACCATCTTCTGGGCTTACGTGGGCTTCTCCCAGTTCATGCTGATCTGGTACGCGAACATCCCGGAGGAGACACTCTGGTTCAAGGTTCGCTTCGTCAACAGCTGGGGCACGCTCGCTTGGGTGCTCTTGTTCTGTCACTTCGTGATCCCGTTCTTCGGCCTCCTGTCGCGGCACGTGAAGCGCAACCGGAAGACGCTGGCTTTCTGGGCCATCTGGCAGCTGGTCATGATCTACATCGACATGTACTGGCTGGTGATGCCGACGGTCAGCGACGAGGTCCCGTTCAAGCTCATCGACCTCACCTGCTGGATC